>Ga0065718_1004843_pt1 | contig 53207 bp, 58 predicted proteins | sample GBSCel77sediment_2_FD_59105 | JGI IMG/M metagenome (GOLD analysis project Ga0065718, IMG submission 59105) | Hot spring sediment microbial communities from Great Boiling Spring, Nevada - cellulolytic enrichment CS 77C v3 (version 3) | ecosystem: Environmental > Aquatic > Thermal springs > Hot...
GATGTAGAGAAGAAGGAAGCAGTAGTTAGTAGAGAGCTCCTCACGGTAGAGAGGGAAGGTGGCAAGATATATGTAAGTTGTGATCTAAGGGGTGCAGATATAAGGGAAGTACTGAGGGAGCTTGGAAAGAAGGCAGATATAAACTTTGTGATAGATCAGAAGGTTACAGGGCAAATTGACCTATATCTCAACAAGGTAGAGCTTCCTGAGACTCTTGATATACTCAGTAAGATTGCAAGTATCTCCTTTGAAAAAGTAGGTTCTGTGACCTTTGTAAAGCCATTTACCACAGCTGTAGTAGCAACAAAGGAAGGTGCTCCAATTGTCACAAAAGAATACAAGTTAAAATATATCTCCTTAGATACATTGAAATCTGTAGTGTCAGGAATAGCTAAAGATGTTAATTTCTATTATGATCAGACTTCAGGTCTCCTATTAGTGCAAGGACCAGCAGATCAAGTTTCCTCTGTAGAGAGCATGATAGCAAAACTTGATAAACCTACTCCTCAAGTAAAAATAGATGTGCAAGTTATTGAGGTATCAAGAGAAAATATTAAAGATATTGGAATTGAATGGGGTACTGGTAGTATTTCTACAGGATTACAAATTACAGCAAATGTGGGTTGGCAAGATCTTAGGATAAGTATTATAAACCCAGGACAGATTAGTGCTAATATCAAAGCATTAGAGTCTCAAAACAAAGCTAAAATATTAGCTCAACCTAGTATGACCACTGTAAGTGGTAAATCTACAAGAATTATGATTGGTGATAGAGTACCACTAATATCCTATGATGCTCAGGGCAATAGACAAGTGAGTTTTGTAGATGTAGGTATAATTTTAAATGTAACTCCTACGGTGAATGCTGATGGTACTATAACGGCTAACTTAAATCCACAAGTAAGTACAATTCAGGGATATGTTCAGGATGTACCTATAATTTCTACTCGAGAAGCTCAAACAATTGTAAATCTCAAGAATGGTGAAACTCTTGCTCTGGGAGGTTTGTTAAGGCAAGAAGAAATAGAAAGCATGTCTAAGGTACCACTTCTTGGAGATATTCCAATTTTAGGTGAACTATTTAAGGCAAGAAAAACTCAAAAGGTTGAAAGAGAGCTTATTATACTAATTACGCCTAAGATAATTGAGTAGTGAGATTTATGATAGAAAAAATACAGGAAAAATTAATAAAAGAAAATATAGATGCTGTATGGATAAGTAATATAGTAAACATTCGGTATCTTACTGGATTTACTGGCTCTACTGCAGATTTACTTGTTCTCAGGGAGGGGGGGTATATATTAGTAGATTCAAGATATTGGGAACAAGTAAATCAGGAGGTTAAGGGTATTAAGCCAGTTCTAGTAGATGGAAATAATAATCTGTTTACTTTTTTAAAGGAGTTAGAGGGCAAAAATAGTCTGAAAAGATTAGGTTTTGAAGCCTCAAATGTGGTTTATAGTACTTGGGCTAAATTGAGAGAACTTTTTCAAGATGTTGAATTAGTTCCCTTGAACAATTGGGTTGAAGAGTTACGTATAGTTAAGACAGAAGATGAAATTGAAAAAATAAAAAAGGACTTTAATGATAGCTGAACAGGCTTTTGAAAATGTCCTACCTTTAATAAAGGTTGGAGTAAGTGAAAAGGATATTGCCATTGAATTGGAGTATCAAATGGCAAAATTAGGTAGTGAGAGGCCTGCCTTTGATACCATAGTAGCTTCAGGAGAAAGAGGTGCTTTACCTCACGGTAAAGCAAGTAATAAAAAGCTTATGGGTAATGAGTTTATAGTTTTTGATTTTGGAGCAGTTTATAATGGATATCATTCAGATATTACTCGTACTGTTTATTTTGGTAATCCTACTGAAGAAGAAATTTTAGTTTATAATATAGTGTTGGAAGCTACAAAAAAAAGCAGAAGAAATTATTGAAGAAGGTCTTCAATGTAATTTTGTAGATAAAGTTGCTCGTGATATAATTCAAGAGAATGGTTTTGGAAATTATTTTGGACATGGATTAGGACATGGAGTTGGACTTGAGATTCACGAATTACCAAGACTTTCACCTAAAAGTGATATGGTGCTTAAGAAGGGAATGGTAGTTACTATTGAGCCAGGTATTTATATTCCTGGAAAATTTGGGGTAAGGATAGAAGATATGGTAGTGGTAGACAAAAGTGGCTCAAAAATATTAAATAAACTTACTAACGATTTGATAATTATTTAAGGTAAAGGAGGTAAAAAGATAAATGATCTCGGTAAACGATTTTTATCCAGGATTAACTATTGAATTAGATGGAGAGATCTACATAGTATTAGAGTATCAACATGTTCATATGGCTCAAGGACAGGCGACGGTCAGAGTTAAATTAAAAAACCTTAAAACAGGAAATGTTATAAGGAAAACTTTTAAATCCGATGAATACGTCCCGCAAGCCTTTATAAATAAAAGAGAAGCCGAATATTTGTATAAACAAGGGGATGAATATTATTTTATTGATAATGAAAGTTTTGAACAGTATGTACTTACTGAAGAGCAGTTAGGCGAGGCAATAAATTATTTAAAAGAGGGAAATACAGTTAGTGTACTTTTTTATGAGGGTAATCCTATTGGAATAGAATTGCCAACTACTGTGGTATTAGAGGTTGTGGAAACAGATCCAGGCTTGAGAGGAGATACAGTTTCTGGTGGGTCTAAACCTGCAAAACTTGAAACAGGACTTGTTATCCAGGTACCTTTATTTATACAGATAGGGGATAAAGTTGTTGTGGATACCAGATATGCTAAGTATGTAGAGAGGGCTTAGATAATATGAGAGAGTGGAATTTGGAAGATTTAAAGGAGATAATAAGCTTATTTTACAAAAAGTAATCTTTCAGAGCTGGTAATAGAAAGTGGTGAAAATAAACTAATACTAAAAAGAGGGGATAATGTAGTAAATATAATTTCAGAAAAAGAGGTTAAAAAAGAGCAAGAAGAGAAGGAATCTTTTGTAAAAGAAGAAGAGGGAGTATATATTACAGCTCCTTTAGTAGGTGTGTTTTATAGATCTCCAGCACCTGGTGCTCCTCCCTTTGTGGAAGAGGGAGACCTTGTTGAACCAGGTCAAACAGTATGTATAATAGAGGCAATGAAACTAATGAATGAAATCAAAAGCCATGTCAGGGGAAAAGTTAAAAAGATATTAGTAGACAACGGTCAAGCTGTAGAATTTGGACAAAAATTATTCCTTATAGAAACCGATGGCAATGTTTAAGAAAATACTTATTGCTAATCGTGGCGAAATTGCTGTAAGGATTATAAGAGCTTGTAGAGAATTAGGGATTAAAACAGTAGCAGTCTATTCAGAAGCAGATAAAGAGTCTCTTCATGTATATATGGCCGATGAAGCAGTATGTATAGGACCTCCACCAGCCTCTCAAAGCTATTTAAATATACCTAACATAATAAGTGCGGCTTTAATAACTAATGCTGAAGCTATACATCCAGGATATGGATTTTTAGTCTGAGTCTGCAAGATTCGCAGAGATATGTCAGGATCATGGTATAGTTTTTATAGGGCCTAAAAAGGAAGTAATAGAAAATTTAGGGGATAAAGCAAGAGCTAAAAAATTAATAGAAAGAGGCTGGAGTTCCTTTACTTCCCGGTTCTGAAGGACTAATAGAAGATGAAAAACAAGCTTTAAGGGTTGCAAAAGAGATAGGTTTTCCTGTTCTCATCAAAGCCACCGCAGGCGGTGGAGGGAAAGGAATGAGGATATCTTATAGCCCTGAGGAGCTTGTAAAAAATATTAGGCTTGCGAAAATGGAAGCGGAGAAGAATTTTGGAAACCCTGGTGTTTATATAGAAAAATTTATAGAGGAACCAAGACATGTAGAGATTCAGATTTTAGGGGATCAATATGGTAATATTGTCTCCTTAGGGGAGAGGGACTGTACCATCCAAAGAAGATATCAAAAATTGATTGAGGAGTCACCATCCCCTGTGGTTAACAATAGAATAAGAGAGGCAATGAGTAGAGCAGCTATAAAAGGGGCTTATAAAGTTGGTTATGTAGGACCTGGCACCTTTGAATTTCTATTAGATAAAGACGGAAAGTTCTATTTCATGGAAGTAAATACTAGAATTCAAGTAGAGCACACAGTTACTGAGATGGTAACAGGTATTGATCTGGTAAAATGGCAGATATTAATAGCTGCTGGAGAAAAACTTGATTTAAAAGACATAACTTTAAGAGGGCATGCTATAGAATGTAGAATTAATGCTGAGGATCCTGATAATAATTTTGCTCCTTCCATAGGTAGAATTGAAAAATATATACCTCCTGGTGGACCGTTTGTAAGGATAGATACTCATATTTATGAAGGATATGAAATGGTACCTTATTATGATTCGTTGCTTGCTAAGGTCATTGCATGGGGCAAGGATAGAGATGAGGCCATAGCAAGAATGAAACGTGCTTTGAATGAGTTTGTCATAAGAGGATTAAAGACTACCATTCCACTCCATCTTAAAATTTTGGAAAATAGTTCTTTTGTTAAAGGTGATTATTCTACTAATTTCTTAGCAAGAAGGATTTTAGTTGAAGAGTAAATCTGATAAAATATCATCATAGAAGGGTGTTTTTTATGAAAGAAGAATTATCTTATGGATCTGTTAAAATATCAAAAGAGGTAATTGCAGTTATTGCTGGAATAGCTGCTCAAGAAGTCGAAGGAGTAGCTAGGGTAGGAGAGAGCTTATCATCGTTTATAAAATTTGTATCTGGGATACCTATTGGTAGAGGGTTAAAAGTGGAATTGTTAGATAAGGACGTTTTTATAAGGATTCCTATTTATGTTAAGCAAAATGTCTTTTTCCCTGATATTGCAAGAGATGTTCAAAATCATGTCAAGGAAGTTGTAGAAAGTATGACGGGCTTAAATGTTCGTGAGGTCAACGTTATAATTAAAGGGGTTATTTTAGGTAAAAAAGGTGAGGAGGACAAGGTTAAATGAGAATAAATAAATCTGAAAGAGTAACTACATTTTTGCTACTTTTTATTTCCTGTTTGATATATATTGTTCTTATTTTAGCTTTATTAAAATGGCCTCCTGCTTTGTCTATTTTGGATTGGGCATCTAGTAAAGGTTTTCTTTTCTCAATAATCCTTCTTATTGTTTTATTTGTATTATCTTTTAGTATGAGTCTTTTTTTATTTATTATTTAGAGAAAAAACTACTATTAGTTTGGGAAATACCTCAGGACTTGGAGAGATAAGCATATCTCTTAATGGAATTAAAAAATGCTATAAGAGATATAGCTACATATTTTTCTGAGATTCAAGAGATTAGGCCGGAAATAGAAAATATAAGGGGTAAAATTATGTTGACTCTCAGAATAAAGGTTCCTTATGGTACTGATATCACAAGAGTGGTGAATGAATTACAGCATAGGGTCAAGGTTTATTTCGAAAATGTTTTATCTCTAAACTTAGAAAATATTAATATCATCATTGAAGATGTAGTTCCTGCTAAGAAGGGTAAGTAGTATGGACTTTAAGAATCTCAACTTTAAAGAATACAAATACAGGTTTATTTTTTCTCTTGTATTTTTAACTATTGGAATTTTAATTCTTCTAATTGGTTTTTGGAAAACTCTTTTTCTTTTGCTATGTGTTCTAATAGGATATCTAATAGGATTGATAATTGACAAAAATCTTTTTATAGATTTCATTGAAAGGTTAAAAGATATATTCTTTGTAGGAAGGGAATAAAAAATGAGTAAGGAAAGGACAAGATGTCGTGAAAGGGTTTTACAGCTTCTTTTTCAAAAAGACCTGGGCCAAGAAGTTGAAGTGGATTTTAGTGATTTTTCCCCTCAGGGACAAGCTTTTGCTTACAGGTTGTATGATGGTGCTCTTCAATATAAGGATTTAGCTGATTCTATAATAAGCAGATTTAGTAAAAATTGGAAGCTTGAAAGAATGGGGGCTTTAGAGAGAAATATTTTGAGATTAGCAATTGCAGAGATGTTTACCTTTTCCGATATTCCTCAGGCAGTTACTGTTAATGAGGCAGTTGAGCTTGCTAAAAAATATGTAAGTCCGGAAGCTGGTAGGTTTGTAAATGGTATTTTAAGAAATATTGTTAGAAATTGGGAAGAGGTTAAAAGTTTGAAAGAAGGTTTTGTGGATGTTACTCCAGAAAATTAACTCTCCTAAAGATCTTAAAAGACTTTCTATAGACGAATTAAAGACTCTTTCTGCCGAAATAAGGGAAATCATCATTAATACTGTTGAGAATAATGGGGGACATTTGGCTTCAAATTTAGGTACCGTAGAATTAACTTTAGCCTTACATTATGTCTTTGATACTCCTGAGGATAAGATTATATGGGATGTGGGTCATCAGGCCTATACCCATAAGTTAGTAACAGGAAGAGCAAAAGATTTTCATACTTTACGGCAGTTTGGTGGAATCAGTGGTTATATTGCTCCTTGGGAAAGTGAATATGATCATTTTGCTGTAGGACATGCTGGAACGTCTCTTTCGGCTGCTTTAGGTTTTGCAAAAGCAAGAGACTTAAAGGGAGAAAAATATAAGGTTATAGCGGTAATAGGGGATGGAGCTTTAACCTCGGGTATGGCTTTGGAAGCGTTAAATCAGATTGGTTATTTAAATACTGATCTTATTGTGGTTTTGAATGATAACGAACATTCAATTTCTCCCAATGTAGGAGCAATAGCTTTATATTTAGTAAAACTTCGAAAACATCCTTTATATAGATTTTTTAAACAGACAACCCAAAATTTATTAAAAAATTCATCTATAGGAAAAGGTTTATTAGCTTTTGATTTAAAGTTAGAGAGAAGTTTAAAAAGTCTTTTGCTTGAAAATCCCATGTTTGAATATTGGGGATTTAAGTATTTTGGTCCTTTTGATGGGCATGACATTCCTGTACTTATATCAGTTTTTAAAGGAATAAAAGATAATTTATCTTGTCCTGTATTGATTCATATTACAACTAAAAAAGGTATTGGGCATAAAGATGCGGAAGCAACCCCTATCTAAATTCCATAGTATAGAGGCTAAAATTGAAAGGGAAAAGAAAGTACCAACTTATACAGAAGTTTTTGGTAAGGCTCTTGTGGAATTAGGAGAAAAGTATCCTGAGATTGTAGCAATAACTGCTGCTATGCCTGAAGGAACTGGGTTATCATATTTTGCACAAAGATTTCCCGAGAGATTTTTTGATGTTGGTATTGCTGAGGAACATGCAGTTACTTTTGCGGCAGGACTTGCAAAAAACGGATTAAAGCCTGTAGTTGCTATATATTCCACTTTTCTGCAAAGGGCTTTTGATCAGATAATTCATGATGTATGCTTGCAAAAACTTCCTATAGTTTTTGTTTTAGATAGGGCAGGAATAGTGAGTGATGATGGAGCTACTCATCAAGGAATTTTTGATTTGTCTTATCTTAGACTAATACCTAATATGGTTATTTCTGCTCCAAAGGATGAGTCTGAGCTTAGAGATCTATTATACACTGCGATTAATTATCCTGGTCCCTTTGCTATACGGTATCCAAAGAGTAAAGGTGTAGGCATAGGTTTGAAAGATCATTTTGAAAGGATCGAAATAGGTAAAAGCGAAATATTGAAATATGGAAAAAATGTACTGATTCTTGCTATTGGATCAATGGTTTACCCAGCTTTAGAGGCTGAAAGTATTCTGAAAACAGAAGGCATATCTCCTACTATAGTGAATGTAAGATTCTTAAAGCCCTTAGATGTACTAACATTGGAAGAATTGATTTCTTCTCATGATGTCATAATAACTGTGGAAGAGAATGTGATTACAGGGGGACTCTTTGGAGCTATATCTGAGTTGGTAAATATCTTAAAGCTAAATAAAAAAAGTTTTGCCAATTAGCCTTCCCGATAAGTTTATCGAGCAGGGTAATGCTCAGCTCTTAAGAGATATCTATGGCCTCAGTGGACATAAGATAGCTGAAAAAATAATAAGTGTACTGGAAGATGTTAAGGTGTAAGGATTGAAGGAAAAGGAAAGATTAGATGTATTATTAGTCAAAAAGGGTTTTTTTGAAAGTAGAGAAAAGGCTAAAGCTGCTGTTATAGCTGGCGTAGTAAAGGTAAACGGTAATATTGTGACAAAACCTGATTTAAAAATTCCTGTTGACTCTTTAATCGAAATAAAGGAGACAATTCCGTACGTTAGTAAAGGTGGATTCAAGTTAAAGAAAGCAATTGATACTTTTGGAGTTGATGTTAGAGGAAAAATTGCATTAGATATAGGAGCAAGCACAGGGGGATTTACAGATTGTCTTCTTCAGGAGGGGGCAATAAAAGTATATGCGGTTGATGTAGGGAAGGGTCAACTTCATGAAAAATTGAGAAAGGATCCAAGGGTTATAGTAAAAGAAGGGATAAATGCTAGGTATCTAAAGGAAGAGGATATCCCAGATAAGGTAGATATTGTTACTATAGATGTTTCTTTTATTTCTCTTTTAAAGATATTTCCGGCTATTAGAAAATTTTTACATGATGATAGTATAATTATATCTTTAATTAAACCTCAGTTCGAAGCATCGCCTAAAGAAGTGAGTAGAGGTGGGATAGTAAAAAATATTGACGTACATATAAAAATATTAGAGAATATTAAAGAAAAATTAAAAGAACAAGGCTTTTTCATGCAAAATGTAACATATTATTTGAGTAAAGAAGGAAAAGGAAATATCGAATATCCATCTTTATTTACTATTAAACAAGGAACTTTAATCGAAAGTAGAGATATAGAAAGAGTAGTTCAGGAGGCCTTTTTAAATTGGAAATTAAGATCCGAAAGATAGGAGTCTTTTATAATCCCAAAAAAAGGGAGGCAAAGAAGGGGATAGATATACTGAAAGATTGGGCTAAGGAAAAGGGTATTGAGGTCATTCCCGAGGGAGTTGATGTGGATCTTGGAGTAGCTATTGGAGGTGATGGAACTGTTCTTTATACTCTTCAAAAACTATCTATCCATGATATACCTGTAGTCGGTATTAACACTGGAAGACTTGGTTTTTTAACCACCGTAGAGTTCAAAGATATCTCCGTGCTTTTAAACTCTATAGAAAGTGGAAATTTTTTTATTGAAAAACATCCGGTAATAAAGATCTCAATTGACCATAATAATTTTTATGCGTTTAATGAAGTGGTCTTCTTAAAATCGGAAAATACACCTTTAATCTCTGTAAATCTTGTGTTTGACAATAGTTCTATATTGACTCCTCCGGCCGATGGGGTAATTATAGCTACCTCTGCAGGTTCTACTGCTTATGCTCTTTCTGCTGGTGGCGCTATTATTTTCCCTGAAGTGGAGGTCTTAGAAATTATTCCCATATGTGCTCATTCTTTAACTTCAAGGCCTTTAATTTTAGATCTTAATAACTTAGAAGTAAAGGTTAATTTTCAAAGAAAATCTACTCAAGTTGAAGTGTGGATTGATGGTAAAGAAATTGGTATTGTTAGTAATAAGAATCATATTAGCATTAGTAAGGCTAATTTTTATGGAAAATTAATATTTTTACCTGGATGGGACTTCATAAATAGACTTAAGAAGAAACTACATTGGAGGTAGAGAGGAATGTTATTAGCGCTGCGAGTAAAAGATTTTGCAATTATAGATGAGATTACCTTGGATTTTCATGATGGTTTTAATGTTATAACTGGAGAAACTGGTGCCGGTAAATCACTTTTAGTAGATGCTGTAGCCTTTCTTTTAGGGGAAAGAGCTTCAACAGATATTATAAGGTCGGGAAGTAATAGAACTCTCGTGGAAGCTATGTTTACTATGAATGAAGAAGTAGAAAGACTATTAGATGAATGGGATATTCCTAAAGAAAAGGACGGTACTTTGTTGGTTTCGAGAGAGTTAAATAAAAATGGAAGAAGTAAGTGTAGAGTTAATGGCGAACTGGTTACTGTAGGTATGTTGGAAAGACTCCTTTCAAATGTTGTAGAAATTCACGGACAGCACGAACATCAAAAGATACTTCATAGGGATTTTCAACTTGAGGTCTTTGATAGGCTTGGTGGAGATGAATTGTTAAATCAGAGAAATAAAGTGAAAGAGTTGTTTTCTCGACTTAAAAATCTTTATGCAGAGAGAGATGAAATATATGGTAAAGAAAAGGAAAGACAGCAAAGAATTGATCTATTGTCCTTTCAAATAGAGGAAATCGAAAAAGCAAATTTAAAAATTGGAGAAGAAGAGGAATTATTAGAGGAAAGACAGAGGTTGCAAAATTACGAGAAAATAAGAATGGGTATAGAAGAGGCTATAAAATTTTTATATGAGAATCCAGAAGGTTTCTCAGCCTTCGAACAGTTAGGAGAAGGCTTAGATATTATTAAAACTCTTTCTTCATTAGATGAAAATATTAGTAATATTGCAAATTTACTTGAGAATGCAAAAATATACCTTGGTGAGGCTGTGGATAATTTAATCAAGTATAAAGATAGCATGAATTTAGACCCATCTGCAATTGAGGAGATAGAAGAGAGATTGTACCGAATTTCTCAGTTAAAGAGAAAATATGGTAAGACCATTGAGGAAATATTAGAGTATAAAGAGAAGGCAAAAGAAGAACTTGATATGCTTTCTAATATGGAAGCAAGATTAGAAAATATTGAGGCAGAGATAAACTCCATTGAAGAGAAGCTTCTTTATGAGAGTGAAAAATTATCAGAAATGAGAAAGAATATAGTACAAGATTTTGTTAAGAGAGTAGAGTCAGAACTTTCGGAACTTGGAATGGAACATGCAAAATTTTCCGTCGAGTTTATAGAGCCATCTTCAGGTTTGAATATAAACGGAGTGAAGTTAAGTGAAAAAGGGAGAGAGGTAATAGAATTTATGTTATCTTCTAATCCTGGTGAACTGTTTAAGCCATTAAGACACGTAGCTTCTGGTGGTGAGTTGTCCAGGGTTATGTTAGCTTTAAAGACTATTTTGAATGAAGTAGATAATACTCCTGTGCTTATCTTTGACGAAATTGATACTGGAATAGGTGGAGAAACAGCTTATCTTCTTGCTCAAAAGTTATGGAATATTTCAAAGAGAAGACAAGTTTTTTGTGTGACTCATTTGCCTCAGATAGCAGCTTGGGCAGATTATCACTTCCATGTAGAGAAGAAGATCGTTAATGATCAAACCAGAATAAGGGTCTCAATGCTTGAAGATAAGTCTAGGATTCTTGAGCTTTCAAGAATGCTTGGGGGTAGTATAGTTTCTGATGTAAGTCAGCAACATGCAAAGGAGTTATTAGTTAAGGCCTCACAACTTAAAGGCAAGGAAAGCTTAGAAAATATGGGGGGGTGAAAGTTAAATTGGATGAGAAAATCATAGAGACAGTTGAAAAATATAAGGGGAGAATCATTACTGTAAAAGAATATAGAGTGGTACTTATAAATGGAAAGGAGGCTAAAAGGGAGGTAGTTCATCATCCTGGAGCTGTAGCAATTTTACCTGTTCTTGAGGATGGATCCGTGTTTTTTGTAAAGCAGTATCGCCTACCAGCTCAAAAAGTTTTGCTTGAGATTCCTGCTGGAAAATTAGATTATGGCGAAAAGCCTGAGGAATGTGCATATCGTGAACTTGAAGAAGAGATAGGTTATGTTCCTGGAAAATTGAAACTTGTCCATACCTTTTATCCATCTCCAGGTATAAGTGATGAAGTCTTATATCTCTTTGAGGCTAGTAATCTGAAGAGGACAAAAGAAAATCCAGATGAAGATGAGTTTTTAGAGCTCGTAATTCTGAGCAAAGATGAGGTTAAGAGATATCTTTTTGAAAATAAATTTGAAGATTCTAAAACTTTAATTGGCGTATATTATTATTTATACTCAAGGAGGAGTTAAGTTATGATAATCGGTGTTCCCAAGGAGATTAAACCTGAGGAAAATAGGGTGGCAATTGTACCTGGGGGAGTAGAGACTTTAGTTAAAAGAGGTCATAAAGTACTTATAGAAAAAGGAGCAGGGCTTGGGAGTGGATTCTCAGATAAGGAGTTTATTAAAGCTGGAGCTATAATTTTAGAAAGACACGAAGATGTTTTCTATGAAGCAGAACTTATCCTGAAGGTTAAGGAACCTTTGCCAGAGGAGTACGACCTTCTTTCTGAGGGTAAAATCCTATTTACTTATTTACATCTTGCAGCTTCGCAAGATTTAACTTTGAATCTTTTGAAAAGAAAAATTATTGGTATAGCTTATGAAACTGTGCAAACCGATGATGGTTTTTTGCCTCTTTTAGCTCCTATGAGTGAAATAGCTGGAAGAATGGCTCCTCAAGAGGGAGCTAAGTATTTGGAGAAGACTTTCGGAGGAAGAGGAATTTTGCTTGGAGGAGTTCCTGGGGTACCTCCAGCAAACGTAGTTATTATTGGTGCTGGAAATGTGGGTTTTAATTCTGCAAGAATTGCCTATGGTATGGGTGCATCAGTTACCGTACTTGACATAAATCCCAGAAAATTAAGGTATATTGATGATTACTTTCAAGGAAAAGTCATAACTATGTTTGCAGATGAGTATAACATAAGAATGGCTGTTGAATATGCTGATCTTATAATTGGAGCTGTCTTAGTTCCAGGAGCAAAGGCCCCAAAAATTATCACGAGAGAGCTCCTTAAAAATATGAAAAAGGGTTCAGTGCTTGTGGATGTAGCTATAGATCAAGGAGGTTGCGCTGAGACTTCTCGTCCTACCACTCATAAGGATCCTATATATGAAGAGGAAGGAGTAATACATTATACTGTAGCAAATATGCCTGGGGCTGTTCCAAGAACTTCTACAAGGGCTCTTACTTTAAACACATTGCCTTATGTAATTGAAATTGCAGATAAAGGCTGGAAGAGAGCTGTAATGGAAAATAAGAGTTTAGCAAGAGGAGTTAATATAGCATACGGTAGAGTAACCCATGAACAAGTAGCGAAGGCTTTTAACCTTCCATATGTTCCATTGGAAGAGGTTATTTAAGGAAGAAGTCCCCCCAATTGGGGGGACTTCTTATGTTTTATTTTTTAATTGATTTATTATTTCTTCCATATCCCTTTTGTCAAAAGTATAGGTTTTTCCACAGAATTCGCATTTTACTTCAATGAATTCTTCGTTTTTAATAAGCTCTTCTAATTCTTTAACTCCGAGGGCTATAAGAGTATTTTCTGCTCTTTCTCTACTACACCTACAAGCATATTTAAGATCTTCTCTTGAGAATTGTTCATATTCGATATTTTTAAATATTCTGCTCATTATTTCTTCGGGACTTTGCCCATCAAGAATCATCTTGCTGGGAGGATCGAGATTTTTAATGTTGGTTTCCAAAATATCAATAATATCTTTTTCCGCACTTTCCATTATTTGAACAATGTATCCACCAGCAGAGATCACTTTTCCTTCTTTACTCACATAAACCCCTGCAGCAACGGCAGATGGTAATTGCTCAGAGTATGTAAAATAATAAGCTAAGTCTTTAGCTATACCTCCAGATACAATGGGTACAACTCCTCTATAGGGCTCTTTTAATCCTAAATCTCTTATTACGCTTAGAGTTCCTTCTTTTCCTATAGCAGAAGGCACATCTAATTTTCCGTCGGGAGTGGGTGGTAGGTCTATGTAAGCTCTTTTAATAAAACCTCTTACATTTCCTTTTGAATCTGCTTCTGCAAATATATTACCTAAAGGCCCATTTCCTGTTATTTGTAGGCTTATTCTTTCTTCATCTTTTTTAAGCATTTTACCCATTATTGCAGCAAGAGTTAAGGTTCTACCAAGAGCTGCAATGGCTGTTGGAGAAGCCTTGTGGATTTGTCTTGCTTGTTCTACAAGATTAGTGGTTTTTGCTACATATGCTACTATTCTTTTATCTTTCGATAGTCCTCTTATTAAGTAATCCATTTTTTCACCTCCACTTTAGATATTATACTTGACTTTTAGAAAGTTTTGCTCATATACTTTTAAAAATTATGCAATTAGGAGGAAAGAATATGCGAAAAATCCTAATTATATTTTTATTGTTTTCTCTCTTAATGCTTTATCCTGTTTTAGGAGCTGGGGCTGTTGAAAGAATAAAGAAAGCAGGAGTGCTAAAAGTAGGAAGTGATGTGGCTTATGCCCCATTTGAGTTTATGGAAGGGGATAAACCAGTAGGTTTTGATATTGATATTGCTCAGGAAATCGCAAAAGCGCTTGGAGTTAAATTGCAAATTATAAATACTTCTTTTGATGGTATAATTGCAGCTTTAAAGGCTAAAAAATTTAGACATTATAATCTCTGCTATGACCATTACCGAGGAAAGGAAAAAGGAGATTGATTTCTCTATTCCTTATTATGATTCTGGACAGATTATTGTGGTAAGAAGTGATAATAAAGACATTAACTCAGAGAAAGATTTAAAAGGAAAAATAGTTGGAGTACAGCTTGGTACTACGGGAGAGCTTACTGCTAAAAAAATAAAAGATCAAGTGGGTATAAAAGAGATTAGAAGTTACGAGACTATTCCTGAAGCCTTTATGGATCTTGAGCTTGGGAGATTAGATGCTGTTATTAACGATTTGCCAGTTTCTTTATACTATTCTAAAAATAATCCAAAGTTAAAGTGCGTTGGAAAACCATTTACTATAGAACAATATGGAATAGCTGTTAGAAAAGAAGATAAAGATCTCTTAAAGAAGATAAATGAAATATTGACTAACTTGAAAAAAACTGGTAAATATAACCAAATATATAAAAAATGGTTTGGTATAGAGCCACCTAAGTAAGAGGTGATATTTTGGATTTTAATCTAAGTATATTTATTGAGAGTATACCTTATTTACTGAAAGGCGCAGTGGTTACATTGCGCCTTTCAGTAGTTTCTGTGTTTTTTGGAATAATACTTGGTTTGTTCTTAGGTCTTGCACGCATATCTAAAAACTATTTTTTGAGAATACCTTCTACCATATATGTAGAGGTAATAAGGGGTACTCCTCTACTTATGCAGCTTTTAATAATCTATTATGCTCTACCTTCTTTTGGTATAAATTTAGGTGCAATCACTGCTGCCATTGTAGGTTTATCTTTAAATAGTGCTGCGTATACCGGAGAGATCTTTAGAAGTGGAATCCAGTCCATAGAAAAAGGACAGATGGAGGCTGCAAGGTCTCTTGGTATGACTTATTTTCAAGCGATGAGATATGTAATTCTTCCTCAGGCTTTCAGAAGAATTTTACCCCCTTTGACTAATGAATTTGTTTCCATGTTAAAGGAAAGTTCTCTTGCTTCTACTCTTGCTGTTACCGAACTTCTTAGGGCAGGTAGAGAGATCGTAGCTTGGAAGGCAAATGTATTTAGTCCATTTTTAGGGGTAACTTTGATATATTTGTTAATGACATTGCCTTTAACAAGACTCTCAGTATGGTTGGAAAAGAAGTTGAAAACAGGTGATTAAAGTAGTTAATTTGCATAAGAAATTTAAGCACCTTCACGTTTTAAAGGGGATTAATTTAGAGGTAAAGAAAGGTGAGGTACTTGTAATTATAGGACCAAGTGGAGGGGGAAAAAGTACCCTTTTGCGTTGCATAAATAGATTAGAAGAACCTACCGAAGGTGAAATTTACATTGATGGTATAAAGATAACCGATCCTTCAGTAGATATAAATAAGATCAGACAAAAGGTTGGAATGGTCTTTCAGCTTTTTAATCTTTTTCCTCACCTTACTGTGCTTGAAAATATAACCCTTGCTCCCATTAAAGTTAAGAAAGTAGATCCCCAAATTGCTGTAGAAAAAGCTTATGAGTTGCTAAAAAGGGTTGGACTTTTAGATAAAGCTAAGAGCTATCCTTCTCAACTTTCGGGAGGACAACAACAGAGAATTGCTATAGCAAGAGCTCTTGCTATGGAGCCAGAGGTAATGTTATTTGATGAGCCTACGTCTTCCATAGATCCAGAGATGACAAAGGAAGTATTAGATGTTATAAGAGAGCTTGCTCATGAAGGGATGACTATGATTATTGCGACTCATGAAATGGGATTTGCTAAGGAGGTAGCAAATAGGGTAATTTTCTTAGATCAAGGGAGAATTGTGGAGGAGGGTACTCCAAAGCAGATTTTTGAAAATCCTAAAGAAGAACGAACCATCGAATTTTTGAGTAAAATACTTTCAATTTGACAAGATAAATCTTTTTTGGTAAATTAACCTTTAAATTTACCTCAATGGGGAGAGAGTTTAAAGAAAGAGGGGTGATTAATTTCTTTGGTTTCTCCATCGACGAAATTATATGGACTTATAGGTTACCCATTGGGGCATTCTATATCCTTTTACATTCATAATGCCGCTTTCAGGGCATTATCTATTGATGCTTTATATATAAATATTCCTATTGAACCAGAGTCTTTTTCAAAGGCAATTCTTGGAATAAAATACCTTCCTATTTATGGTTTGAACGTAACTATACCTCATAAAGAACGCATAATAGTATTTTTTTAGACGAGATTTCTGTAATTTCTAAGCTTATTGGTGCTGTAAATACGGTTTATTTAGAAGAAAATAAATGGAAGGGCGAAAATACCGATTTTGGAGGATTTTTGGAAACCCTTAAGGAGTTGAAATTAGATAAAGATTTGCCTTGTTTAATTTTTAGGTAGCAGGTGGTGCAGCAAGGGCCGTAGTTTATGCTGTAATTGAATATGGATTTTAAAGAAATTTACTTAACTAATAGAACTTATGGAAGGGCAGAGAGAATTGCTGAGGAAGTAAAGAAAAATAAAAATATTGAAATAAAAATTATTCCTTGGCAGGAAAGACATAAAGTTGACGAAAAATTAATTCTAATAAATACTACATCAATAGGGCTTGATGGCAAAAGTACTCCCTGGAATGGGAATTTTAAATCCATAGCCTTTGTTTATGATATTATTTACAACCCTAAGGAGACTCCTCTATTGAGCCTTGCTAAAGAAAACAATGTGCCCTTTAAGAATGGTCTCGATATGCTTATTTATCAAGCGTGTCTCTCTTGGAATAAATGGTTTGGATTTATTGGGCCTTTTGAGATAATGAAAAGGGAGGCTGAAAAATTGTTATGAGATTTCTAACTTCTGGAGAGTCCCATGGAAAAGCTCTGATGACAATTATAGAGGGTGTACCTGCAGGTCTTCGTATAAATTTGGAATACATAAACCAAGAGTTGAGAAGAAGGCAAGTGGGATATGGAAGAGGTAAAAGGATGGAGATAGAGAAAGATGAGGCTGAAATAATATCCGGGATAAGAGGAGGTTATACCCTTGGGACTCCTATCGGAATCTTAAATAAAAAATAGAGATTGGGAAAATTGGAAATCTGTTATGGATCCTAGAAAAAATTTTTGAGGAGAGAATTGTTACAAAACCAAGATCTGGGCATGCTGATTTTGCAGGAGCAATAAAGTATCATTTCGAGGATATAAGAAATGTACTTGAAAGAGCTAGTGCCAGAGAGACAGCTGCAAGGGTTGCTGTAGGTGCTATTGCAAAAACTTTTCTTTCTGAGTTTGGAATTGAGATCATAAGTTTTGTAGAAGCTATAGATGGAATTGAAGATAGTTTTGATATTAACAATTTTAGCTGGGATATTTTAAAGAAAAAGGACAGAGTCCTCGGACTTAAGAATGATCGATGAGGAAAAAGAAAGGACAAGCAAAGGAATTGATAGATAAAGCAAAAGAAGAGGGAGATACTCTTGGAGGAAGATTTATTCTTCTTGCAAAAGGAGTACCTATTGGTCTTGGAAGTTACGTTCATTGGGATAGGAGACTGGACGCTCTTATTTCTTATGCTATTATGAGTATACCTTCGGTGAAGGGTGTGGAAATTGGTGAGGCTCTTTATGCGAGCATAAATATTGGTTCAAAGGTACATGATGAATTTTATGGAGAAAAGGATAGGTTCAGAAAGACTAATTATGCTGGAGGGATCGAGGGTGGAGTTTCAAATGGGGAGATTATTATGGTTAGAGCTATAGTTAAACCTGTACCTACTCTACGAAGACCTCTTAAAACCTTTGATATAAAAGAAAAGAAAATTACAGAAGGTTATTATGAAAGAAGTGATGTTTGTGTGGTGCCTGCAGCTGGTGTGGTAGGGGGAGGCAATGCTTGCTTTTATCTTGGCAAGAGAGTTTTTAAACAAGTTTTCGGGAGATCATATGGAAGAGATAAGAGAAAATTTTGAAAAATATAAAAATTATGTTTATGAGAGGTTAGGATGGAAGAGCTAAGGGTTGAACTTAAAGATAAAAAATATCCTATATATATTGGTTATGATATTTTAAAAAAATTTCTAAAAAATTATCGAGATAATTATTCTTCCTCTTTTATTATTACCCATTCTTTCTTGTACGACCTTTACAAAGAGGATTTAGAAATTTCTCAGGAAGGAATAATATATGTGCCTGTTGGAGAGAAGAGTAAGAGCTTTAAAGAGGTAATTAGAATTTCAAGAGAGCTTGCCCAAAGGGGTGCAGATAGAAAAAGCGCTATTTTTGCGTTTTGGGGGGGGAGTCATAGGAGATCTTACTGGTTTTGTAGCTTCCATTTATATGAGAGGCATAAGATATATTCAAATTCCTACAACTCTTCTTGCTCAGGTTGATAGTTCCATAGGAGGCAAGACAGGTATTAATATAAAAGAGGGAAAAAATTTAATAGGAACTTTCTACCATCCCGATGCAGTAATAATAGATATAAAGACTCTAAATACCCTTCCAGAAAGAGAGTACAGAAGTGGTATTGCAGAGGTAATAAAATATGGAATGATTATGAATCAAAGCCTTTTTAATTTTTTAGAGAAAAATACGACTTCTATACTGAATAAGGATATAGACATACTTTTCCATATTATAAGAGAAAGTCTTATTTGTAAGAAGTATGTGGTGGAAAAAGATGAAAAAGAATCTTCTTTGAGAATGATTTTAAATTTTGGACATACTTTTGGACATGCTATAGAGGCTAAGGGAGGATATAAAAGATTTTTGCATGGAGAAGCCGTGGCTATTGGCATGTTTTTAGCTACTTACTTAGCTTATAAAATTGGATTTTGTGATTACAGTGTCTTGAAGAGGTTACAAGATACCTTGCTAAGTTTTGGATTCGATCTTAATAATCCTTACAGAATAGAAGATTTAGTAGGCTATATCAAGAGAGATAAAAAGGCTTATGGAGGTAAGATTAGACTTATTTTGCCAAAAGAAATAGGTAAGGTAGAGATTGTAGAAAATTTGGAAGAAAAGGACATAATAAAAGCGTTGAAGGCAGGTGATGGGTATGGAAAGTGATTTTTTATGAATTTAATTATTGTAATTTGACAATAGATTACTTAAAACATTTTTTAGGGGAGGAAAGATATTATGATTATTGTACTTAAATCGGGTGCTACGGAAGAGGAAATTCAAAAAGTGGTAGATAAATTAAAGGAATATAATTATGGTGCTCATATATCAAGAGGGGAAAATAGGGTTGTTATAGGTGCGATTGGGGATAAAAGAATGGAAGAGAAAGTTCTTATAATGGAACAGATTAGTTCTTTTCCATTTGTTGAACAGGTAATCCCTATATTAACATCCTATAAATTAGTTACTAAGGAATTTAATCCACAGGGTACAAAAATAAAAGTAAATCAAGTAGAAATTGGAAATGACGAGATAGTAGTTATGGCTGGCCCCTGTGCTGTAGAAAGTAGAGAACAGCTTCGTGAAATTGCTCAATTTGTTAAAGAAGTGGGTGCAAAAATTTTGAGAGGAGGCGTATTTAAACCTCGTACATCTCCTTATAGCTTTCAGGGATTAGGAGTTGAAGGGTTAAAACTTCTTTATGAGGTAAAGAATGAGTTTGATATACCAGTAATTACAGAGGTCATGGATCCGAGGGATTTAGAACTTGTAGCAGAGTATGCAGATATTATTCAGATAGGAGCAAGAAATATGCAGAACTTCACTTTATTAAAAGAGGTTGGGAAATTAAGAAAGCCCGTACTTTTAAAAAGAGGACTATCGGCAACTTTGGAGGAGTTCTTATTTGCAGCAGAATATATATTGCTTGGAGGAAACTCAGAAGTTATTCTCTGTGAAAGAGGAATAAGAACTTTTTCTGATTTTTCTAGAAATACTTTAGACCTTTCTATTGTTCCTGCCTTGAAGGAAAAAACTCATCTTCCAGTGTTTGTAGATCCAAGTCATGGAACTGGAAATTATAGGTATGTACCTAGCATGGCTAAAGCAGCAATAGCTGCAGGAGCAGATGGATTAATTATAGAAGTACATCCTCATCCTGAGAAAGCCCTCTCTGATGGTCCTCAATCGCTTACCTTTTCAGACTTCAGAAGATTAATGAGTGAACTAAAAGCTATAGCAAGTGCTGTGGGAAGAAGATTATGATAATAGGTATTATTGGGCTTGGTTTGATTGGAACATCTTTAGCTCTTTCTTTTAAGAAGGAGTTTAAAAATAGTTTACTTGTGGGGTGTAGATAAAGATAATAAGGTTTTAGACTATCTTTCAGAAAGAAAGATTTTGGATGTTTTAGGAAAAGATATAACTCGGCTTAGAGATCTAATCGGAGAGTCTGATTATATATTTATTTCTGTATATCCCTCTGGAGTAGTGGACGTAGTTGAAAATCTTAAAAATTATGTAAGTGAGAAAGTTATTATTACGGATACAGCAAGTACCAAATTTAAGATTATGAATTATATGAATAGAGACGAGTTTTTAAGAAAATCGTTTATAGGAGGACATCCTCTTGCAGGAAGAGAAGTTTCTGGGCCTTTAGGAGCTGTAGATAATTTGTTTACTGGAAAGGTTTATTTTTTGTGTCCTGCTTTTGAGGTTTCTGAAGAAAAAGTTGAAGGCTTGAGAAGAATAATAGAGAAAATAAAATGCATCTCCTATTATAATTGATCCTGAAAAACATGATGAAATTCTCGCTTTTACTAGTCATCTTCCTCAAATTATCGCCTATCTGTTGTCTTATGTTTCTGTAAAAGAAGATAATTTAAGCTTCTTTGGAAGTGGTTTTAAGGATACTACGAGAATATCAAAAAGTGATTATAATTTGTGGTTAGATATCTTAAAAGAGAATGATATTAAAATAAAAGAGGCTTTGGTGGAGTTTGAGAAAACTTTAAAAGATTTGATTGAGAATTTAGAAAGAAAGGATTTTGAAAAGATAAGACATATATTTAAAGATTCAAGAGAAAAAAGATTAAGATTGAGGGATTGATATGGGAAAATTATTAAGTTAAAAAAAGTAAAGTCTTGAAAGGAGAAGTAGAGGTTCCTGGAGATAAATCTATCTCTCATAGAGCCTTAATTTTCTCTTCTATGGGTGAGGGAGAGAGTATAATAAGGAATTTTCTTTTCTCTCAGGATTGTATCTCTACTATGAATTGTTTAAAATCTTTGGGAGTCTCTATTGAAGTGTACGATAGTATAGTAAGGGTAAAAGGAAATGGTATAAAAGGATTCAAGGAACCTGAGAATGTTCTTGATGCAGGAAATTCAGGTACCACTATAAGGCTGCTTACAGGACTTCTAAGCGGACTTCCTGGAGTCTTTTCAGTAATTACAGGTGATTCATCTTTGAGAAGAAGACCAATGAAGAGAGTTGTAGATCCACTTAGGAAAATGGGTGCAAATATATGGGGAAGGAATAACGATAATAATCCTCCTCTTGCCATAAAAGGAGAAAAATTGGTTGGGGAGAGTCACATATTGAATGTAGCAAGTGCTCAAGTAAAGTCAGCATTATTAATTGCAGGTCTTCTTGCTGAGGGAGAAACCTGTGTTACTGAACCTTCTTTATCAAGAGATCATACTGAAAGAATGTTTCAATATCTTGGATTGCCTCTTAAAAGGGAGGGTTTAACTCTAAAAACTCATGGTATAGAAAGTTATAAGAATAAAGATTTCAATATACCTGGTGATTTTTCTTCGGCAGCCTTCATTATTGCTGCGGGGTTGTTGGTAGAGGGATCTAAAGTCATTATTAAAAATGTTGGAATTAATCCTACGAGAACAGGTATGTTAGACATCCTTAAAGAGGCTGGAGCTAAGTTTAATATCATCGATACATGGGAAGATGGGGGAGAGCTTATCGGAAATTTGATGATAGAATATTCAGATTTGAAGGCCTTTGAGATAAAAGGTGATATTGTACCAACTCTTATCGATGAAGTTCCTATACTTGCTATTATAGCAACTCAAGCAAAGGGCGAGAGTATATTTAAAGATGTGGAGGAGTTAAAAGTAAAAGAGTCTGATAGAATTAAAGCTGTGGTAGATGGAATAAATAAAATGGGAGGGAAAGCAAAGGTAATTGATAATGGATTTGTAGTTTATGGTCCCACAAAGTTGAAGGGCGGGGAGATAGAGACTTATGGTGATCATAGAATTGCTATGGCTTTTGCTATTGCAGGGCTTATTGCTGATGATGAGACTATTGTGGAGAGTGACAGTATAAATATCTCCTTTCCTACTTTTACCGAAACTCTTAAGAGTTTAGGGGGGAATGTTATTGAGTTACAATCCTAAATGGGCTGATGAAGATGTTTACTTCCTTGTAAAAGCAGTACTTACGTTAGAGAATGAAGAGGAAGTTTTAAGGTTTCTTGAAGATATATGTACTATTACAGAAATAAAGGAATTGGCACAAAGGTTAAAAGTTGCTAAAATGCTTTATGAGGGAAAATCTTACGAAGAGATTGAGAAAGAGACAGGAGCAAGTTCTGCTACCATAAGTAGGGTTAAGAAATTTTTACTCTATGGTGCTGAGGGGTATAAAATAGCTCTTGACAGGTTAATGAAGAACAAGGGGTAAGCCTTTTGCTTACCCCTTGTTATATAGCCAACATTTGGTCCAATGATCTTTTGATACTTCAATCTCTTCTGGTTCTTTCTCTTTGCATATATTCATAACATGTGGACATCTGGGGTGAAATCTACAACCTGTTGGTGGATTTATAAGGTTTGGAGGTTCTCCTGGGGGTACTTCTCTTAATTTAAAGCGATTTTGAGGATCTGGATCTGGTATTGCAGAAAGTAATGCCTTTGTATATGGATGTAGAGGATTGTTCAATAATTCATCAGTTTTAGCTCTTTCTACAAGATTTCCTGCGTACATTATAAAAATCCAGTTTGAAAAAGCCCTTACTGTAGCAAGATCATGGGTTATGTATATCATGCTCATGTGATGTTTTTCTTTGTAAGATCTCTTAGTAGTTCAAGAATCTCTATTCTTACTGAGGCGTCAAGCATAGATACTGGTTCATCCGCTATTACCAACTTTGGTCTCATGATTAGTGCTCTTGCTATTACTACTCTTTGCATTTGTCCTCCCGATATCATGTGGGGGTATTTTCCAATAAAGTCAGTTACTGGTGTGAGTTTAACTTCTTCTAAGGCTTTAAAAATCATGTCTTTTCTTTCTTGAGGAGTGCCAATTTTATTTATTAGGAGTGGCTCTTCTAAAATTCTATATATTGTGAAATGAGGTGCTAAGGCTCCGAAAGGATCTTGTTGAACAAATCCTGTTTCTTTTCTATACCAACTTAGTTCTTTATAGTCTATATTGGTTATATCTTTTTCTTCAAAAAAGATCTTTCCGTCTGTAGGTTCATATAATCTTAGTATAGTTCTTCCTAAAGTTGTTTTTCCAGAACCACTTTCACCGACTAAGGAGATAGACTCTCCCTTCTTTAGTTCGAAGCTTACTCCGTCTACGGCTTTTACATAGAGTGGTTTTGCTAAGATATTCTTTCTTATTTCAAACCAAACTTTTAGATTCTCTACTTTTAGTAAGACATTATTGTTATTCATGGCTCTCACCTATATAACATTTTGCATAATGGTCTTCATCTTTTTTAAACATGGGAGGTTCTTTTTCTTTGCATATATCCATAACATACTGACATCTGGGATGGAATCTACAACCTGATGGAGGATTAATTAAGCTTGGTGGTGATCCTGGAATTGCCTTCAACTTTTTAGTGGTCTTTAAGGTGGGTACGCTATTTAAAAGCATCATGGTATAACCATGAGCTGGCGAGTTATAGAACTTCTCTGCAGGACTTATTTCTACGATTTCTCCAGCGTACATAACGGCAACTCTATCTGCAAGTTCACTTGCAGTGGCGATATCATGAGTGATGAAGATATAACTTAAGTTTAAATCCTTCTTCAAAACCTTTAAAAGAATTCATTATATTTGCCTGTGTTATTACATCAAGAGCTGATGTGGGTTCATCCAGTATTACGATGCTTGGATGAGTCACAAGAGCCATAGCTATAACTACTCTTTGTTTCATTCCACCTGAAAGTTCAAAAGGATATCTTTCTGCAAAAGATTCAGGAATACCTACTAAGCTTAATATTTCTTTAGCTCTTTGATAAGCAGTAAAATTTTTCCATTCCAAAGTGAACAATTAATGGCTCTGCTACTTGATGTACTATTTTTAGGTATGGGATTTAGGGAGTTCATTGCTCCTTGGAAAACCATAGAGATCTTACTCCATCTTATGTTTTTTCTAAATTCCTCTTCCTTTAGAGATAGAACTTCTGTGCCATTTATATATATCTCTCCAGTTGCCTTTTCTAAATTCCTTGGAAATAATCTTAGTATTCCTCTTGCGAGGGAGCTTTTGCCACAGCCTGATTCACCTACTATAGCAAGAGTTTCTCCTTCTTTTAATTCGAAGCTCACATTTCTTACTGCCTCTAAAGGACCTTTTTGAGTTTTATATACCACTGTAAAATTATTTAGTTTAAGAACTGTGTTTGCCATGTTACCACTCCTATACTTCTTTAAGTCTTGGATTAACTATTCTATCTATAACAAAACCTAAGAGTGCAAAGGAGACAGCTAAGAGTACAATTATTAAAGACGGCTCAATTACCCAGTAATAGAATCCTTTATATAAAGCTCCATTTTGGAAGGCTTCCTCGATTATTCTTCCAAGGGTTGGTTCCGTGGGATCTAGTACTCCAAAAAGGGAGAGAATTGCTTCTAAAAATATATAAGCGGGTATGCTGATGATTAATCCAGGTATTACAGGAGGTAAAATCTTAGGAATAATGTAAAGAAATACTATTCTCATATTGCTTGCACCATAAGTTTTTGCAGCTTCTATATAGGGTAATGTTTTTACTTGTAAAACCATGGCTCTTTGAGTCTTTATTCCAGAGCCAAAAATACTAAGGATTATCAATACAATCAAAAGTTGCCAAATGGTCAATTTATAGAATAAGGAGATCATAATCATGAGGGGCAGGAAAGGCAGTAACATGTATATTTCTGTGAGTCTTTGAATAATATTATCTACCCATCCACCATACCAACCACTAATGGTAGCTAATATCAATTGTATTATGGTTATACTCAAAGATGCTCCAAGTCCAAAGGCAAGATCAATGGGTGTTCCATACAAAATACCAAGTTCTAAGGGTCTTCTCAAATGGTCCGTTCCTGCTACCCCATAAACTTTTCCATATATTATAGGTTCTATTTGGATGGTGTCACTTTTGTCTCCAAATTGAACTTCTATTTCAAGTCTGTAAGTTCCTTTTTTAACTTGTTGAGTTTCTATATCTCCAAAGAGTCCTTTCATAATTGTAATAGGAAAAGTAGGATAAAATCCTAATTTCTCTTTGTAGTAATCAGTAAACTTTTGTTCTATAGAGAATTCATTTCCAATGTAAAATATATCTTTATCTGCTCTTTGAGTTTTTTCAGCAAGTAAGATTCTATCTCCATAGGGGTTTATCCAGTAGATTTTTAAATTAGGTGGATTCTCCTTAAAACTGCTGTTTAGAAATATATTAAACTCACTAGGGAAATCGTCATAGGTATAGTCTATGTTATATGTATATCTTATAACTTTGGGGTTGTCTGAGATAATCTCTTCTTTTGGTTCCTTCAGGTATATATTCTTAGGTAGGTTTTTACCCGAAAAGAATGCTAGCCATGTGGGTATGGCATTTCTTGGGTATTTTAACCAAGCTTGGCTGTCGTTCCAGAGTTCTTTGGCTTTTTCATAGGGCATGCTGAGATATGCGTAGATAGACATTAGAATAAGTATGGCAAATATTAGGAGAGAAAATACTCCTGTCTTGTATCGTAATATTTCTCTAAATATTCCTTTTATGCTATAAGATGAAGTAAATTCCATGTTGTCCATTTTTATCACCTCATATTCTCACTCGAGGATCAATGAGAGCATATATAAAATCTAAAATAAGTACTGTAGCTCCAAGGAGGTAAGCGTATATTACTGTGACTCCAACTATCACAGGAGCATCAAAAGTCCCTATTGCTCTACTTAAAACCATACCAAGTCCAGGCCAATTAAATACTGCTTCTGTTACAATTGCGCCCATCCAAGAAGAGATGAGAGCAAGGGCAAAAGAAGTAATAATAGGAGGTAGGGCTGGCCTTAAAATATATCTTCTTTCTATCACCTTATCTGGCAAACCTTTTGCTTTTGCCACTTCCACATAATCTTCGGTGGAATAAATCAAGAAGAAGTTTCTCTCGCTATAGGCACTTAAAAATATGGAGCTTATAAACCAAGAAAGAACTGGTAATATCATATGCTTTGCCACGTTTAATATTTTACCTAATAAGGTTGGTGGGGGAGGAAAATCAATAAAGCCTCCTGGGGGCAGTATATGAAGCCAAGAATAAAATATCATTATAAGAAATATACCATAAAACCATCCAGGAATCGTGGAAAGGGGGGAAAGATAAACTATTAACTTATCTAAGAAGGATCCATATCTTCTTGAAAGTTTCAGGCCTAAATATAAAGCAGAAAAGAAGTTAATTATGGTTATAGTTGTAAAAAGAAGAATAGATAAAGGAATTCTTTCTAAGATAATGTTTTTCACAAGCATAGAACCGCTATCACTGGTCATAGAAGAGGCAGTACCTAAGTCAAGCAGCAATGCCCTTTTTAGGTGATAAATACTTCTTATTATGAAAGGTTGGTCTAAACCTCTTCTCCTCATCTCATTCCTTACTCTATTTTCTATTATTTTTTGTTTTTGTTCGTCAGTAAATCCTCTTACAGAAGGGTCATTTCTTATTGCCATTGCTACATTCATTCTTATTTCATCTTCTATAATCTTATCTACATATCCTCCGGCATTGGCTATAACAATAGTGAGATAAATTGCTATTGCAACAGTAATAAATATAGCAATAGCTCTTTTTAAAAAGTAAATAAGAATTTTTTTAATCCCTTCTATTTTCATCAACCTCCTTTATTGTTATTTCAAAAAAAAACCCAGGGGGAAATTTCCCCCTGGGTTTATATTATACAATACTTTACTTCAAAAATTTAGCATTCTTTAAGAGAACTGTGTGAGCTACGGTGTCCGCCTTTTCTAAGTAGTAGGGACCATTACTTACCCAGAAGTGTTTGAATCTATTGTACCAGTTGGAGAGTGCATTATATCTTTCTTTAATTTCTCCTTCTTTTACATACTTGCTTAAGAAATTCTTGAATGGTAAGTAGTTATCTTTTTGGGATTTATCAAGCATTTCTTTCAATATTCCAAGGCTTGGTCCACCAATGTAATTCATCCACTCTACCTTTGTTGCTTCTGCTTTGTCAGCAGAGAAAGCAAGCTTTCCTTCTTCCTCTGCTCTAATTCCTATAGCAAGCGCATGCCATGGGAAGAGTACCGATGTGGTAGGCCATAATGCAGTAAGTTCTGCGTCAAGCTCAGCATAATTAGTATAGTATTCTATTACTAATGGGTGCTCTTTTACAATTTTCCATGCTACAAAGGACTCTCTCCAGGAGTTGAAGTAGTCAACATAGCTCTCATCATAGAGCTTACTATCTTTACTTGCTCTTTCAAAGCCTATAATAAAGTCTACAAGATAGTCTCCAAGACTTTGAACTGTTCCATCATGATACTTCTTCTTTCCAAGCACATCCCCATAGTTTATCACTACTTTTACTTTTTGCTTCTTTAACTCCTGCCTCTTTTGCTGTAATCATGGTTTGTTTCTTTGCATCCCAACCATACCATGCATCATCAGGTACAGTTATACTCTTTACTCTTTTTACCTTTGAGCCAGCTTTCGGATCCTTTGTTGGGGAAAGTAGGTACATCAGCAGTTACAGTTAAATCAGCACTTTCTATTCCAAAAAGAATTGGAAGCCCTGTGTAAGGATGATAGATCCAATTTCTTCCAAAAGTTGCTTCCCAGAATATAGTGTCATATACCCAGTTAGATCCTGCTATTGGGTTCCATGGGTCTATAATGACTTCAGACATTCCAGCCTTTACACTTCCACCCTCTTTTCCAGCAATTCTTAAAGTATATGGCCAGGCTCTTGAGGAACTTCCACCAGCATAATCTACCGCTATATCAATATTCTTTCTTCTTGCCCATGCGGCCTTCTGGTCAATCAAGAACACTCTAACAGAATCTTTTAAGCAGAGCTCTAAAGCTTTTCTCATCAAGTAGTTTCTCTCTGCCATGGACTTGAATGTTCTTTGAGCAAGTTTGTTGGCTATATCTCTAAATTCTTTATCTGGTTTATATGCTCTCCAAAGAGGTGAGTAAGACATTTCTGAATCTGGAGTATAGAAGAATCTAAAGTTATCAGCCATATCTCTTGCTAAGACAGTAGTTATCCATCCGCCTGTATAGATATCCCACTGTCCATCTTCTGGATTTCCTCTTACCCAGAGAGGAGAGGCTTCTCTTGAGGTCTTATACATTCTTTCTACGGTGAAACCTAATTTTTCAAGCTGATTAGCCACGTAATCTCCAATTTGCTTTCTTCTATCCTCAGTTCTTATGATAAATTTGACTACTACTGGATTTCCTTTGTAATACCATTTATTTCCTTTTAATTCTGCTCCCTATTTTTTTCATTTCAGTTGTAATTATCTGTTTTCCTTTGTTAAAGTCATATTTATAAAGTTTCTCTAAATTTGCTATGGTGTCCTTGTATCTTTCATATTCTGGGAATCCTTTGTTAAGAGGTAATAGTTTTACTTCTGCAAGTCCTCCCATTATCTCGTCTACTATATATTGTCTATCAATTACAATATTCATTGCTTCTCTTATTTTTTTGTTGCTGAAAGGATTTAGCCTACCATCTTTGTAAGTAGGTCCTACTGGGTTGAAGGTTAGTTCATAGTAAAGTCCAAAAGATGTTCCGTAAGTTAGATTTGGATCTTCTTTTATTCTTCTGAAGAGTTGTGGGTCACTTATTTCATTGAAATAAATATCAATGTCTCCTTTGGACATCATTTCTACAGCCTTTGCCATATCTTTTTCAGGAATAAATGCTACTTGGTCGAGCCAGCCATTGGGGTTAACATTTAATGTTTGTGCGGGTGCAGAAAGGAGAGAGAATAAAAGTAGGGATAAAAGTAGTAAAAATATTCTAGGGATACCCTTTTTCAGCATGATGCACCTCCCACCTAAATCAGATTTTAGTATTAATGATAAAAATAATTTTTGTTATTGTCAACTTAAATAATTTTTAGGCTACTTATTAGAATCTTGACAAGACTTTAAAAAAANNCATATTCTAAAATCAGTGGTTCTTGGGAAGGCGGGTGTAGCTCAGAGGTAGAGCATCGGCTTCCCAAGCCGAGGGTCGCGGGTTCAAATCCCGTCGCCCGCTCCATGTAAAAATTAAGTAATGAGGCGGCATCGCCAAGCGGCTAAGGCAGGAGATTGCAAATCTCCCATTCCCCGGTTCGAGTCCGGGTGCCGCCTCCAAATTAATGATTAAAATGGTGGGGCTGTGGCGCAGAGGGAGCGCGCTTCCATGGCACGGAAGAGGTCGGGGGTTCAAGTCCCCCCAGCTCCACCTAAATTTTTTGTTAGTTTTGAGGATTATGAATAAGTTTTTAAAATACTTATTTTTTATTTTATTGATAACTCTATTTATGCTTACTTTTGTATTAGGTAAGGACGAAGATTTATTGCTGAAACTAGCAAAGGAAAATGAGGAAAAATATTTAAAAAACCCCGACAAAAGTTATGTTTCATGGAATATAGCTGTAGATTGTTATACTAATCTTTATCAGGTCTATGGTTATACTGAGTTGAAAGAAAAACTAATTAAATTGCATATTGATGGGGCATTAATAAATAGTAAAAATCTTAATTTTTTTAATTTTCATTATGGATACTCGCCAAAGTATCCGTTAAAAGTTGCAGTATTAGACCTAACTAATTATCCTAAATTTGATTACTATCTCTTCAATAGAGTTCTTCCTTTATTTATTACTATTTATAATAATGGAGAGAAAGATATTGACCTATCAAAAGTAATTATCAGCTTAGAGAACGTTTCAAATAATCTTGAAAAAATTCTTAATAATGAAGACTCATTTAGAAAAGTGCTCGGTTATGATTTAGTATATTATCCTATAGTTAAGCTATTAAAACCTAAAGAAAGTTTCTCTTTTATTCTTCTTTTTACAAAAAAACAACTTTCCTAAGCTTCTTAGATTCACCTATCAAGATATAGAGGTAAATGTAATATTTTTTGAAAACATTCCTCTTATAGAGTCTTCTTCCCCTAAGGTTTGATGCTTGATTTACATTCTTGCATGTTGATGATATAATTTTTCAACCAAAAAGGAGGGATTTTTGTTGTTTGAAATAATATTGAAAAAAACAGTTAGCGCCTAATGTAAAATTAATTGAGGTGAAAACTCCTCTTATAGCTAAAAAGGCTTTGCCTGGACAGTTTGTGATTTTGAGAGTGCATGAAAAAGGAGAAAGAATACCCCTTACTATTGCTGATAAAAACTTAGAGAAAGAGAGCATAACGATAGTCTTTCAAGAGGTCGGAAAGACAACGAAACTCTTAGGAAGGTTAGGAGTAGGGGATAAGATTTCTGATATTGTGGGTCCTCTTGGAAATCCAAGTGAGATAGAAAAGTTTGGAGTTGTTATAGGAGTTGGTGGAGGAGTAGGCATAGCTGCTCTTTATCCTATTTTAAAGGGTTTAAAAGAGAAGGGAAACTATGTCATTAGTATAATTGGTGGAAGAAGTTCTGACTATGTAATATTTAGAGAAGAGATTAAGAATATTAGTGATGAAATTTATATAACTACCGATGATGGAAGTTTAGGGAGAAAAGGATTAGTTACTGATGTGCTAAAAGAGATCCTCGAAGAAAGGAAAATAGATAGAATATGGGCTGTTGGCCCAACTATAATGATGAAGGTAGTTTCTGATCTTACTAAAAATTATGGTGTTCCCACTATTGTAAGTTTAAATCCCATTATGGTGGATGGTACAGGAATGTGTGGTGGGTGTAGGGTTACAGTAGGAGATAAAATTAAATTTACTTGTATAGATGGTCCTGAATTTGATGGTCACCTGGTTGATTTTGATGAATTATTGGCAAGGTTAAAGACATATAAGGAAGAAGAAGCCTTAGCTTTAAGATTATTTGAGGAAAGTGAGGTAGGTAAGGTTGGCCATAGTAAAAACTAAGACTCCAATTCCAGAACAACCTGTAGAGGAGAGGATTAAAAATTTTGATGAGGTTGCTCTTGGTTATACGGAAGAACAAGCTCTAATAGAAGCAAGTAGGTGTTTGCAGTGTAAAGATGCCCCTTGTGTAAAAGGTTGTCCAGTTAACATTGATATTCCTGGTTTTATAAGATTGATTAAAGAAAAGAAATATGATGAAGCGATAAAAAAGATAAAGGAAAGTAATAATCTTCCTGCAACTACAGGAAGAGTTTGTCCACAGGAAACTCAGTGTGAAGCTCTTTGTACTCTTAAAAAAGTAGGAGAACCTGTAGCTATTGGTAGGCTTGAAAGATTCGTAGCAGATTATGAGCTAAACAAAGGTTATGAAATACCACCAATAGTAAAAAAATATGATAAAAAGGTTGCAGTTGTAGGTTCAGGACCTGCAGGACTTACTGTTGCTGGAGATTTAGCAAGAATAGGGATCGAGGTTTCAATTTTTGAAGCCTTTCATGAGCCAGGTGGTGTCTTAATTTATGGAATTCCAGAATTCAGACTTCCTAAGAGAATAGTTAGGGCTGAGGTGGAGTATATAAAAAGTCTTGGTGTTGAGATTTTTACTAATGTAGTTGTGGGTAGAAGCGTTACTATAGATGAACTCTTAAAAGAATATGATGCGGTTTTTATTGGGACCGGAGCTGGAGCCCCTCAGTTTCTGAATATTCCTGGAGAGAATCTGATTGGTATATACTCTGCAAATGAGTTTCTGACTAGGGTAAATTTGATGAAGGCTTATAAATTTCCAGAATATGATACTCCTATAAAGATAGGAAAGATAGTTGGAGTTATAGGGGGAGGTAATGTGGCTATGGATGCTGCAAGGACTGCTTTAAGGCTTGGTGCAAAGGAGGTACACATACTTTACCGAAGAACAGAAGAGGAAATGCCAGCAAGATATGAGGAGATAGTACATGCAAAGGAAGAAGGTATAATATTTAACTTTTTAGTCTCTCCTGTAAAATTTGTAGGTGATGAGAAAGGACATCTTATAGGAATAGAGCTTCAGAGGATGACCTTAGGAGAACCTGATGGTAGTGGAAGGAGAAGACCTATTCCTATAGAAGGATCTAATTTTGTATTCCCTATTGATATGGCTATAGTAGCTATTGGAACGGTGCCTAATCCTCTAATAAGTATGACCACGCCAGATCTTTCAGTTAATAAAAACGGCACTATATTGATAGATAAAGAGACAGGAAAAACTTCTAAAGATAGAGTTTTTGCAGGTGGGGATGTGGCAAGTGGTTCTGCAACGGTAATCAATGCTATGGGAGCAGGGAAGGTTGCTGCTAAAAGTATATTTAAATTGTTAACGGAGGAGTGAAGCTTTTTGGATAAAAAGGAATATTTAGTGGCTCTAAGAAGAATTGAGGGACAAGTAAGAGGACTTCAAAGGATGATAGAGGAAGAGAGGGATTGTAAAGAGATAATCTCTCAAATTGCTGCAGTAAGGTCTGCTCTAAAGAGAGTTGGTATATTAATAGTTGAGGAATATGCTAAGAAATGTATTGTCAGCGGTGAAGAGGCAGAAAATGAAATAAGTGAACTCTTAAAAGATTTACAGTCTCTTTTTTAAACTTTCTTCACTATTTGACTTGAGTTTAGAAAAATGGTTATAATCACATAAAGAGTGCGCCCGTAGCTCAACAGGACAGAGCGGCGGACTACGAATCCGTAGGTTAGAGGTTCAAGTCCTCTCGGGCGCACCAAAAATTCAGGGGAGAGGGTTATGCCGCTAACAGGAAATTTAAGAGAGTTTGACCTTGTATCTCTACTCCAAATACTTTCAGGGAAATTTGCTACAGGAAGGCTTTTAATTAATAAACCTTTTAAAAAAGGTATTCTTTATTTAAAAGAGGGAAGGGTCATTAATTCGGAAGTTGGTAGATTAAAAGGAATGCCTGGTTTTTTAGAACTTTTTACGTGGGAAGATGGAACTTTTGAATTCTTAGAGGAGGATGTTTCTAATATTCCTACTTTGATAAATATGTCCTCTGAGGCATTAATACTTGAGGCTGCTAGGATTATGGATGAGTGGCAGGAGAAAAGGAAAAAGATAGGATCTTTAACTTGTGTACCTTTTTTTCCAGATCCTTCTCGAGCAATTCCATCATCAGTTCAGGTTTTATTATTAAGAAAAGATCCTGAGAGTATGACTTCGGAAGAGAAGGAAAAATTTATTTTATCGAATATTGATGGTAGAAGGGATTTTGCAACCATAGCTAGGATTAGTGGTCTTGGGACATTACTTGCTATTGATGTTATATTAAATGCTTTAGAAGAAGGAAGAATAGCATTAAGAGATCTTGTGAATTTACAATATGTGGTTCCTGAGAAGATAGGAAATGTAACTTCTAATGATCCTGCTGTTCAGAAAATGTTAAAAGTTATGGATGGAAAAATGAACATGGAAAAAATCCTCTTGGAAATTGAAGAAGAAAGAGGTAAAATTATACCGGAGTTGGTCAAGTTGGTTAAGGCAGGAAGAGTGAGATTGAAAGAAGGAGTCGAATATTTACCAAGACTATCACAGGAGAATTTGTATCCGTCATGAGATATGATGTTATTATAGTCGGTGGTGGTCCGGCAGGAATATTTAGTGCTATATCTTTAGTGAGGGGTAAAAAGCCCCTCAAAGTTTTGCTTGTAGAAAAAGGAGAACTTACAAGCAAAAGAGTGTGTCCTGCTATAGTTAATAGACAGGGATGTGTACTCTGTCCTCGTTGTAATATTGTTTCTGGTTGGGGTGGTGCTGGGGCTTTTAGTGATGGAAAGCTTACCTTTTCCACAGAAGTAGGAGGTTGGTTAAAGGATTATATTGGGGAAGAAAAACTTTTGAGGTTAATGGAAGAAGTTAATAATATTTATACCGAATTCGGGGCAGATCAGCCTGTTATAAAGCCTGATCCAGAAAAATTTGCTTATTTCCAAAGGAAGGCTATTGCTGCTGATTTAAGACTGGTCTATTTTGCTGTGAGACATCTTGGTACAGAGAAGTGTGCGCCTATCCTTCTTAACATGTATGAATACTTAAAGGACAAGGTAGATATTATTTTAGGTAAACAGGTTTCAAAAATACTAGTGGAGAATGGAAAAGCTAAAGGGATAGAACTGGAGGATGGAAAAATTTATTATGCTGATTATGTGATAGTAGCTCCTGGAAGAGAGGGAGCTAAATGGTTTACCGAAGAAGGGCAGAGGATTGGGCTTTCGTGGGTAATAAATCCTGTGGATATTGGAGTAAGAGTTGAGATTCCTGCTGCAGTGATGAAGGAATTAACTGATGAACTTTATGAGGCGAAATTTATTTACTATACCAAGACCTTTGATGACAAGGTAAGGACTTTTTGCATGAATCCTTACGGTGAGGTAGTAATGGAACAAAATGAAGGTATTATTTCTGTAAATGGACATAGTTTTGCAGAAAAGAAAACTGAAAATACTAATTTTGCTATATTGGTATCTAAAACCTTTACTGAGCCTTTTAAAGATCCTATCGCCTATGGTAGGGCTATAGGAAGTCTTGCAAATCTTCTGAGTAATGGGGTGATCCTTCAAAGACTCGGAGATCTCTTAGCTGGAAGGAGATCTACCTGGGATAGATTACAAAAAGGTATGGTAGTTCCTACTTTGAAAGATGCTGTGCCTGGGGATTTGAGTTTAGTATTACCATATAGATATTTAGTAGATATTATAGAAATGATTCAAGCTTTGGATAAGGTAACTCCAGGAATATACTCAAGACATACTTTGCTTTATGGAGTAGAAGTTAAGTTCTATTCTGCAAGGGTAAAACTTAATTCTTCTCTGGAAACGGAGATTAAAAAATCTCTTTGCAATTGGAGATGGAGCTGGGATCACAAGAGGACTTATGCAGGCTTCTGTCTCTGGGCTTTTAGTGGGTCAGGAAATTCTTAAAAGAATGTCTATTCTATCAGATATATCAGAAGTTCGTAATTAAGTTTGGATCTTTGTAGGCGAATTTTCCTTTTGAAATTGTGCCTAAAACTCTTATATTTATTAATTCCTCTACTATCCTTGATTTCGAAAGGATCTTTTTCTAAAATCACTAGGTCTGCATCCTTACCTTTTTCTATAGATCCCTTTTCCTTTTCAAGAAATCCTATATAAGCGCTATTGTAAGTAAACATTTTAATCGCCTCTTCCAAAGTTATTCTTTCCTCTTCATTAGGATGGTTTATGGCAGAATAGATTCCTAAGAAGGGATCCATAGGCGTTACAGAACTGTCAGATCCTCCTCCTGCAACTATATTTTCATTTAGAATGCTTCTTAGAGGTATAATTCTTTTTGCTCTTTCTTTTCCAAGGAGTTGTTCATAAAGTTTTCCCTCTCCTCCCCAAAAGTATAGAAAGCTTGGTTGGAGAGATAAAGTTAAATTTAGTTGGGATACAATTTTTATGTGTTCTTTTTGAGGGAGTTCAAAGTGTTCTATGCGATGTCGATGATCTTCTTTAGGTATCTCTTTAAGTACTCTTTGATATGCTTTCAAAAGCAGATCTATACCCTGGTCTCCTACTGCATGAAATGCAATTTGTAAGTCCTCTTTATGGGCTGTTTTTATAAAATTTGAGAGGGATTCAATATCCCAAAAAAGGACACCATAACCTTGATTAGTTAAATAAGGTTCAGAAATGGCAGCGGTAAGGGTACTTATAGAGCCATCAACTAATAAGCATCCACCTATTCTTTTTAAGCCTAAGTCTTTTACTTTTTTTATTAGAAGTAGTTTGATAGTAAATAATCACATCTATAGGAAAATATTGGTTCAGTCCTAAGAGGAGTTGAGGAGAGTTAGGAGGTGAGGTATAACCTCCTTCAAGGGCATGGATAGTTGTTATTCCTTTTTCTGCTGCTTTTTTTAAGGTTTTTATTAATCCCTTTACTAATAAAGATGGATCAATACTTTGATAAGCTTTACCTATGGCAATCTGATGATCTCTTTCTTTGATTAATCCATTGATAGGTGAAATTTCTATCTCTAAAAGTCTCAATCCTAATGAGTTAATTATGCTTGAATGTGCATCTTTTCTTATTATTAAAACTGGGTGATTTGGGAAGTACCTGTCAAGTTCTTCTTGAGTTATATTTCTTTTCTCTTCCAGATTAGTAGGATCGAATTCTTTTGCGATGATCCATTCACCTTCAGGGAGTGAATCTCTCAGGGCTTCTAAAGTCTTTATTATCTCCTTTAAGGATGTAAAGGAACTCAAATCTACTGATATTTCATTCATAGCCGTAGATGTAAGGTGAACATGAGAATCGATAAAGCCAGGAAGTATAATATAATTTGATAGGTCTAAGATGGGTAATGTATTTTCATTAATAATCAAATTATTTCCTAGTTCAGAAATTTTACCATTATCAACTATTATAAAATTGTATATATTTTTTANTAGNGTCAAAAGTATAAATTTTTTTAGCTTTAATAAAATATTTTTTCATAAAAAGTCCTTTTTCTTATTGTATTTTTTTTTGCTAAGGTATTATATCACAAAAGTATAATTATTTTGACAAAGGAATAATTTTAAATTAAACTGTTAATTGATGGAAAGGAGTACGCAGAAAATGCAAAGAGAAACAAGACAAAGAAGATTAATAATGGAGATCCTCTCAAATAGCATGGATCATCCTGACGCTCTTACCGTTTTTAGAAGAGCGCAAGATAGAGAAGCTAAGGTAAGTATTGGTACCGTATATAGAACTTTAGAGCTTTTAGGTAAAAGAAGGGAAGGCTTTAAAGTTTTATGATGCCAATGCTATTGCAAGATATGACGCAAAAACCGAATTTCATCACCATTTGATTTGTAAAGTCTGTGGAAAGGTGCAAGACTTAGATGCATCACTTTTTAAGAGTGAGCATATGGTAAAAGAAATCGAAGAAAAAACTCATTTCAAAAATATAGAATATCATTTGACTATTTATGGCATTTGCGAAGAGTGTGCGAAAGCGGGGAATTAGTGAAAATTGAATAAAAGAGAAAGGTTAGAGAAAATAAAGGAAATACTTAAGAAAAGAAATATAAGTAGCCAAAAGGAACTAATGGAGGCTCTAAAAGAGGAAGGATTTTACGTGGTACAAGCTACTCTTTCAAGGGATCTCAAGGAGCTAGGAGTAATAAGACAGAGTTCAGATCTTGGGAAGAGATATATTGTACCAGAGAATACTATAAATGTATCTTCGCTTAAAGATTTATTCCATAGGGTAGTTGTGAATATAGACTTTGCAGAAAATCTAATATTGGTTAAGACCCTTCCTGGTAATGCACAGGCTGTTGCCTTTCTTCTTGATAATTATCTAAACAGTTATGATTATTTTGTGGGAAGTGTGGCAGGAGACGATACTATATTGATAGTATTAAGAAGTAAAGATAAGACTCAAGAAGCATTAGAGAGGTTAGAAGAACTTAGGAAATAATGGCAAGGATAAAGAAAGAAACCACCTACCTTTTAGAGGAACTAAAAGATTACGTACCTTATTTATCCTTAATCTCAGATCTACTAAGTGCTGATATTTATCTATATCAACCTATTACTGATCTATCTGCAGTTATTTTGATTGCTGAAGCTCATCCCAAACTGGTGCCTCCTCTTTCTTTGAGACAAGAAGTAGGAAAACTAATATTTTTAGAGGATGATCCTAATCTATTTGAAGTTATAAATACTGGAAAGCAGAAGGTAGTAAAAAGCGGTATTATAATTGGTGGATTTCCGGTAGAGGAAGAGATTCACCCAATTAAGAAGGATAATAGTATAATAGGACTTTTGAAAGTTCAGAGAAATCTTCTAGTACATGGTGAATTTCCATACAATTCAAGAAGCTATAAGGAAACATCTCAATGGCTAATCAGAAATCTCACAAGATTTAAACTTAGTTGGAAGGGTTATAATGAACCGTTGACAGAAGGGGAAGGAATTATGATTTTAGATAGAGATGGGATTGTTCTCTTTGCAAATATGTCTGCAGTTAGACTGTTTAGAACCTTAGGAGAAGTGGGAAATATCTGGGGAAAAAAGATAAAAGATTCCTTCTTCTATAAGTACATAGAAAATTTTGTTGAGACTGGAATACCGAGGGTTTATGGAGAAGAGACTTTTGAGGAATACGATGAGGAGACGAGAAGTTTCTATAGGAGAATTTTTCCATTAACTAAAGGAGATCAAAATTTGTGGAGGCTGTTTTATTTGGTGAGAGAGACAACCGAGATTAAGCAGAAGGAAAGAGAGTTAAAGTTTAAATCTGTGTTGATAAAAGAAATTCATCACAGAGTAAAAAATAATCTACAAACTATTGCTAGTTTGTTGAGAATTCAAATGAGAAGACTTGATTCTGAGAGTGCAAAGCATGCACTTCAGGAAAGCATAAATAGGATAAATAGTATTGCTTATGTACACGAATCTCTCTCTAAATTTGAAGAGGATAGAGTCGATATAATTGAAGTTGCCGAAAAACTTCTTAATGCTTTTAAGCAGACTTATGAGCATCTGCCTTGTAGATTTGGTTTTTATAAGAATAAAAAGAGTATCTTTTTATCCTCTAAAAAGGCCACATCGGTAAGTTTAATTATGAATGAGCTTTTACAAAATGCAGTAAAACATGGGGCTTATGAGGATTTGGAAGCGGAGATTAATTTATATATTTATCAAGAAAATCAGGATATAATATTAATGGTGGAAAATAAAGTTTTGAAAAGTGAAGACATATCTTTTGATGTTTCCTTTTCAAAAGGGAGTTTAGGGTTTCAATTAATAAATATTCTTAATGAGGAAATAAAAGGAAAGCTTGAAATAGACAAAAAAACAAATGGTTTAATTATAAAAATAACATTTCCAAAAGGAGAAGAAGATGCCTAAGTATTATATCATAACTTATGGTTGCCAAATGAATAAGTCTGATTCAGAAAAAGTAGCAGGAATTCTTGAAAATCTTGGATATACTCCATCGGAGAAGATGGAGGAGGCAGATATTATTTTATTAAATACTTGTTCTGTTAGGGAAAGAGCCGAGGAAAAGGTCTTTGGGAAACTTGGTGAGTTAAGAAAGCTTAAGAAGAGAAATCAGAATCTCTTGATAGGAATATTTGGCTGTATGGCTCAAAGAATGAAAGAGGAGCTTATTGAAAAATTTCCTCATGTGGATTTTGTACTTGGAAGTTATAAGTTTACGGAGCTTCCTAAGATTTTAGAGAGCTTAGATGGTAAGAAAAAGGTTGTACTTGCTGAGGATATTCCAAGTCCACAGGATGTGGATTTTAGAGTTATAAAGCGAGAGAATAAATTTCAAGCCTGGATACCAATAATCTATGGATGTAATAATTTCTGCACTTATTGTATTGTGCCATATTTACGTGGAAGGGAGAAAAGTAGAGATCCTGAAGAGATAATAAGGGAAGTTGAATATTTGGCAAGTCAAGGGGTGGTTGAGGTTACTCTACTTGGACAGAATGTGGACTCTTATGGCAAAGATCTTGGGAATGTTGATTTAGCAGACCTACTTGTGGAAATTCACAGGATTCCAGGAATAAAAAGGATAAGATTTCTTACTTCTCATCCAAGGGATGTTTCAGATAAACTGATTAGGGTTGTTGCTACACATCCAAAGGTATGTCCACATTGGCATCTTCCCTTACAGGCAGGCTCTGACAGGATCTTAAGAAGGATGGGAAGAGGATACACTTATAGTGAATATAAAGCCTTAATCGAAAAAATAAGGGCAGAGATTCCAAAAGCTTCTTTTTCCACAGATATTATTGTTGGCTTTCCAGGAGAGGAAGAAGAGGACTTTTTAGCTACAAGAAGAGCTTTAGAAGAGATAAAATTCGATACAGTTAATCTTGCTATTTATTCTAAGAGGCCAGGAACTCCTGCTGCGAATTATGAAGATCCTATACCTTATGAAACTAAAAAAAGATGGTTTGATGAACTTGAGAATTTACAAAGAAAAATAATATATGAGAAAAATCTTTCTATGGTTGGAAAAGAAGAGATAGTGCTTGCAGAAGAGGTCAATCCTAAGAATCCAAGAGAGCTTTCTGGAAGAACAGAGAATTATAGGTTAGTATTTTTTGTAGGCAGAGAAAGAATTGATAGGTAAGTTTCTCCTGGTGAAAATTACCGAGGCAAGGCTCTGGTCATTAAAAGGAGAAGTTATAAGAGAGGTTGATTTATAGTATGGAGAATATGACTCCTTTATATAGACAGTATAAATCTATAAAAGATCAATTTTCTGATGCTATTCTCCTCTTTAGGTTAGGAGATTTTTATGAGGCTTTTGAGGAAGATGCAAAGATAATATCTCAGGAGCTTGATATTGTATTAACTTCTAAAGAAATTGGCAAAGGTAGAAGAATTCCTATGGCTGGCGTACCTTATCATGCTTTGGATAGTTACTTATCTAAGTTAGTGCAAAAAAAGTATAAAGTAGCAATCTGTGAGCAAGTAGAAGATCCAGCATTGGCGAAAGGACTTGTTAAGAGAGAGGTAGTAAGAGTTATCACTCCTGGAACTCTAGTAGAGGATACTCTTCTTGAGGATAAGAATAATAATTTTTTATCCTCAATCTATGCTTTGAATAAAGAGTATATCTCTCTTGCTACTATCGATGTGTCCACTGGTGAATTCTTTGCTACAGAGTGGAGAGGAAAAGAGGCTGAGGAGATAATTTATTCAGAGTTAGTTAGATTAAAACCTAAAGAAATAATTTTACCCTTTTCGTTAAAGGATTTATTTTCAGAGTTGTTAACTGATCTAAAAAGAGAAGTAGACCCTAAAATTACTCTTTTGGATGATAATTATTTTCAATTCTCCGATTATGCTATTAAGTATTCTGATGATAAAGAAAAATACCCTCTTGCAGAAAGATCCGTAAATGGGGCTCTGAACTACATAAAAGAGGTTATGTTTACTATTCCAACTCATATTGAGAGGGTGGAAATTTATCAACCCCAACAGTATTTGATCCTTGATAGTACAGCTATAAAACATTTAGAGCTTCTTGAAACAGTAAGAGAGGGACAGAGAAGAGGTAGTTTAATATGGGTACTTGATAAAACTTTAACATCTATGGGGGCAAGACTCTTAAAAAAATGGATTTTACAGCCTCTTTTAAATGTAAATGCAATAAAAAAGAGACAAGGAGCAATAAAGGAATTTTTAGAAAAGGAACCTTGGAGAAGAGAAATAGAAGATATATTAAAGGAAATGCCTGATCTTGAAAGGATAAATTCTCGGATCAATTATAATACTGCTACCCCTAAGGAATTAATATATTTGAGGCAAGCTTTATCTTTTTTACCCTTACTGAGAAAGTCTCTTGAAAAGGCAGAATCAGATAGATTGAAAGAATTAAAAGAAAATCTACCTGATCTTGAGCCTTTATATGAGGAACTTGATAGAGCTCTTGTGGAAAGTCCTCCTTCACATATTAAAGATGGAGGATATATAAAAGATGGATACGATCCCAATCTTGACGAGTTGAGAAGGCTTTTAAGAGAGAGCAAGGACTGGTTGATCAATCTTGAAAACCGAGAAAGAGAAAGAACTGGTATAAAATCTCTTAAGATTGGGTATAACCAGGTTTTCGGTTACTACATAGAAGTAACAAAAGCTAACTTAAATCTGGTTCCTCCTGATTATATAAGAAAACAGACTTTGGTTAATGCAGAGAGATTTATTACACCGGAGTTGAAAGAATGGGAGAATAAGATTTTACATGCAGAGGATAATATCAAAAAAATAGAAGAAGAACTTTTTCAAAATTTAAGAAAAAAGGTTATCGAACATTCAAGAGATATTACCACTTTTGCTCAAATTATTGGCGAGATAGATGTTTATATTTCTCTTGCAAAAGCGGCAAGAGAGTACAATTACGTATGTCCTCAGGTTACCAATGATTATGATGTGATAATAAGGGAGGGGCGACATCCTGTAATTGAAAGAATGCTTCCTCCAGGCACCTTTGTTCCCAATGATGCTTATCTTAATAGGGAGAAATTTATTGATCTAATAACTGGTCCTAATATGGCTGGAAAGTCCACATATATAAGGCAAATTGCTTTAATTATTATTCTTGCTCAGATGGGTTCATTTATTCCTGCCAAAGAAGCCAAAATAGGAGTGGTAGATAGAATATTTACAAGAATAGGAGCATGGGATGATATATCTTCTGGTGAGAGTACTTTTCTTGTGGAGATGAAAGAGGTTGGAAATATTCTTTCTCATGCTACCGAGAGAAGTCTTATAATTCTTGATGAGGTGGGTAGAGGAACCAGTACTTACGACGGAATAAGTATCGCTTGGGCTATAGTGGAGTATATACATAATAAGATAAAGGCAAAGACTCTTTTTGCTACTCATTACCATGAACTTACTGAACTGGAAAAGGAATTGAGACATCTTAAAAATTTGAGTGTGGCAGTACAAGAAAAAGGTAAAGAGATAATTTTCTTACATAAAATAGTAGACAAGCCTGCAGATAAAAGTTATGGAATATATGTGGCTCAGCTTGCTGATTTACCAAGAGAGGTGATTGAGAGGGCAGAGAAGATTCTTTTAGAGCTTGAGAAGGGAAGAGAAATAAAGAAGAAAGAAGTTATACAACTTCCTCTGTTCTCAGAAATAACAGATTCTAAACTTGAAAAATTAAGAAATGAAATTCTTTCTTTGAATACTAATGAACTTACTCCAATTCAAGCCCTTTTAAAAATTCATGAATGGAAAGAACTTATAAAATAAGTTATGGGAAAGGTAGTCTTATTACCTGAAGAACTGAGAAACAAAATAGCTGCTGGAGAAGTAGTAGAAAGGCCTGTATCAGTGGTAAAGGAGCTGGTTGAGAATTCCATTGATGCAGGAGCTACTAGGATTATTGTTGAATTTGCAAACGGTGGTGAAACCCTAATATCAGTGATAGATGATGGAGAGGGAATGACAAGAGAAGATGCTATCCTTGCTCTGAATAGATTTGCTACTAGTAAGATAAAAACCGAAGAAGATCTGTATAACATCAAAACCCTTGGTTTTAGAGGAGAAGCCCTCGCTAGTATAGCAAGTGTTTCCAAAATGGAGTTAAGGTCAAAAACAGAATTAGAGGATGGTGTCTTTATAAAAGTTGAGGGAGGAGTAATTAAAGAAGTTAATCTTTGGCAAGGTTCTAAAGGGACTGTTATTAAAGTCTCTGATCTCTTTTATAATGTGCCTGCAAGAAAAAAGTTTTTGAAGAGTAAGGCTACAGAAACAAACTTAATCATTGATTTTGTAAAGAGAATTGCAATAGCTTATCCTCAAATATCTTTCCAGCTTATTCAGGATGGTAAAAGCAAGTTTATAACTCCAGGAGATGGTGATCTAGAAAATTTGATTTCTCTACTTTTTGATATAAGGGTGCAAGAGAGCTTAATATCTTTTCAAAAACGAGAGGGTGATTACTGTATAGAGGGTTTTGTAAGTAAGCTTGGAAAGCTCATTGCATTAAAATCTCAGGATTATTTTTATGTAAACCGAAGATGGGTAAGAAATAATACTATTCTTCAGGCTATAAGAGAAGGGTATAAAGGTAGAATTCTCGATGGATATTTTCCTTTTTCTATAATTTTCTTGACTGTTCCATACAATGAGTTAGATGTTAATGTGCATCCCACAAAAAGAGAGGTTAAGTTTCAGAAGGAGAAAGAAATATACGAGTTTGTATTTAGGAGTATAAGAGAAGCTTTGGACGAAGAGGAAAAGAAATTCTTCATCAATATGAAAGCGCCAGAAACAGAAAGTAAGGAATACAAAAGTGATTCTCAAATAACATTAGATAGAGAAATCCTTTCTTTACCCCTTGAATTTAAACCTTACAAATCGGAAAAAAAATTATCAGAGGCAGTAAGCGAATATATTCCTTTAAGATCAGGTTTTCGAATAGTAGGACAAATATTTGATAATTATATAATCTTAGAAACAAAAGATAAGGTTTATATAATAGACCAGCATGCAGCTCATGAGAGAATAAAATATGAAGAGTTGAAAGAAGAATTGAATTTAGGATATATTCAAAATGTAGAGATCCTTTTCCCTGTAGTTATTGAGGTTTCAGAAGAAGAGAAAATCCTATTAGATAAACATAAAGATTTGTTAGAGAGATTTGCCTTTTCTTGGGAAGATTTTGGACCATATCATATAAGGATTGTCAAGGTTCCATATGAATTTTTAAATTTTTGTATTCAAAATCAATTGAAAATCTTTTTTCGTGAAATAATATCAGATATAAGTGAAAAAGATCTCTCAAAATTAGAAGATAAGATAATCAAAAGTATGGCATGTCATAGTGCTGTAAGAAGTGGTAATATCCTCATTAGAGAGGAGATGGAGATGCTTATAAAATTAATCTTTGAGAAAAATATCCCTTTAACCTGTCCTCACGGAAGACCCTACATATGGGAAATTAGTAGAGAGGATTTAGAGAGGTATTTTCACAGGAGATGAAGATACCCTTAGCAGTTATTCTTGGTCCAACAGGTACTGGAAAAACAGATCTTTCTCTCGAGCTTGCTAAATATCTTCCTGTAGAAATTGTCTCTGTGGATTCCATGCAGGTTTATCAGGGTATGGATATTGGCACTGCAAAACCCTCTTTAGAAGATAGGAAAAGAGCACCTCACCATTTAATAGATATAGTTCCACCAGATTATTTCTTTACTGTTGCAGAGTTTAAAGAGAGGGCTTTAAAAGCTATAGATGAGATATATGAAAGAGGCCATTATCCTCTGCTTGTAGGGGGAACTCCTCTCTACTATAAAGTACTATTTGGAGAATTTTCTATTCCTCATGTTCCTCCTGATTTAGAGTTTAGAAAGAAGATGAGAGAGATAGCAGAAAGAGAAGGGGAATACAAATTATATGAGGAGTTAAAAAAAGTAAGATCCTAAGACTGCATCTAAGGTTCATCCAAGAGACTTAAAGAGGATAATTAGAGCTCTTGAGGTATATCACAAAGTTGGTAAACCTATAAGCGAAATAGCAGGAGAGAAAAAGGAAGATAGATTTTTTGTCTCTAAAATAGGTCTCTATATGCCAAGAGAGTTACATTATAAGATCTTAGAGCAAAGAGTTGATAAAATGATTGAAAAGGGATTGATTGATGAAGTTAGAAACCTTTATTTGAAAGGCATAGATGAGCGTTTTGTTTCTATGCAAGGTATAGGTTATAAAGAGTTATTAAAATATTTGAAAGGAGAATTTACTCTTGAAGAGAGCATAGATCTTATAAAAAAGAGAACAAAAGAGTTTGTAAAAAGACAATATACATGGTTTAAAAAGTATAAGGATATTCATTGGTTTGATGTTTCTCAATATTCTCTTTCACAACTTGCTAAATTAGTTTATAATACCATAATAAACGATTGGGAGAGTCAAGGTTATAAATATCAAGATCGGGAAGGAGTGGATAAAGTTAATGATTAAGAGAGCAAAAAGGATTGAAAATCTACCACCATATTTATTTGCTCGCATAGATCAATTAAAAGAGGAAGCTATAAAAAGAGGAATTGATGTGATTAGTCTTGGAATTGGTGATCCTGACCAACCTACTCCAATGCCTGTAGTACAAAAATTATGTGAAGAAGCATTAAATCCTGAAAATCATAGGTATCCTTCCTACGAAGGTTTATTAGAATATCGTAAAGCAGTGGCAGATTGGTATAAGTATAGGTTTAATGTGGAATTAGACCCTAAAAGAGAGGTATTATCTCTCATAGGTTCTAAAGAGGGATTAGTACATATGATATGGGGACTTGTAGATAAAGGAGACATAGTCCTATGTCCGGATCCTGGTTATCCTGTTTATAGAATTTCCACCTTACTTGCTGAGGGAGAACCTTATTCCATACCGCTTAAAATTGAGAATAGGTTTCTTCCAAAATGGGAAGATATTCCATCGGATATTGCTAAGAGAGCTAAGGTTATGTTCTTGAATTATCCTAGTAATCCTACTGGGGCAGTAATAGATAAAAGAGGATTGGAAGAAGCTGTAAGATTTGCAAAAGAGTATGATATCGTCATTTTATATGATAATGCGTATTCAGAGATAACTTTTGATGGATTTGTAGCTCCCTCTATCCTTGAGGTTGACGGGGCTAAGGATATTGCTGTAGAGTTTAGCTCACTTTCAAAGACCTTCAATATGACTGGATGGAGAATAGGTTATGCGGTGGGTAATGCAGATTTAATTTCCATTCTTTCTACAGTTAAAACTAATGTGGATTCAGGTGTTTTTCAGGCAATACAGTATGCTGCTATTGAGGCTTTAAATAATTTAAGAGACTTTCCAAAAGAAAGTGTAAAAATTTATACAAAAAAGAAGAGATATGGTACTTGATGCTTTTAAAGGTATGGGGGTTGACATACTACCCCCAAAGGGTACTTTTTATGTTTGGGTTCCTGTTCCTGAAGGGTTTACCTCTACTGATTTTGCGGCATTTCTTTTAGAGGAGATTGGAGTACTTGTAGTGCCTGGTATTGGTTATGGAGAATATGGAGAAGGATATATAAGAATCTCAACTACTATAAATGAGAATAGGTTAATTGAAGCTCTGAAAAGAGTCAAAGAATTTTTTGGGAGGGATGATTGGAAATCGAAAAAGCCATCCTTGTTGCTAAAGTAAGTGATTTAGAAGAATTAGAAGAACTTAAATTACTTTCTAAAACTGCAGGAGTAAAAGTACAAAAGGTCTTGCTTTTTGGTGGAGATCCTGATCCTGCTTCGTTTTTAAGAAGTGGTAAATTAGAAGAATTGAAATATTTGGTTATAGAAGAAAGAGCAGATTTGGTTATATTTAACAATGATCTAACGCCTGTGCAACTACGGAATTTAGAGAAGGAAATACCTACGAAGATAATAGATAGGACAATGTTGATTCTTGATATTTTTGCTCAACACGCAAGAACTAAAGAAGGAAAAATTCAGGTAGAGCTTGCACAATTAGAATACTTACTTCCAAGGCTTGTTGGAAGAGGTGAGGCTTTATCCAGACTTGGAGGAGGTATAGGTACTAGGGGGCCAGGCGAAACTAAGCTTGAGATTGATAGAAGAAAAATTAGAAGGAGGATATATGCTCTAAAAAGAGAATTAGAAGATATAAAGAAAGAAAGGGAGATTCAAAGAAAGAAAAGGCTAAATCTTCCTCAAGTTGCTCTTGTAGGATATACCAATGCTGGAAAGTCAACTCTATTTAATCTGTTAACGGGAGCAAATGTCTTGGTTGAAGATCTGCTATTTGCTACTTTAGATCCTACAGTGAGAAAAATTAATTTTAGGAATAATTGGGAGGTTTTAATATCTGATACTGTTGGTTTTATAAGAAACTTACCTGAAGAGTTATTGACTGCTTTTAGAGCAACTCTTGAAGAGATATACTATGTGGATTTGATACTTCATGTGATAGATGTATCAGACAAGAACTTTAGAAAGCAGATAGAGGTTGTGGAATCCGTCTTGGAGGAGATGGGCGTAGAAGAGAAGCCTATAATTAGGGTATATAATAAAATCGATCTTTTAACTAAAGAAGAGATTCGATATTTAAGACAGGAGTTAGATTATAGACCTTCAGTGTTTATTTCTGCAAAAGAAAGAATAGGGATAGAAAGGTTAAAAGATCTAATCGTAAGTGAACTTCTGAAAGGTGTGAGAAGATATAAGATTAATATCCCATATGACAAATATAATGTATTTCAGAAATATAAGGGAAAGTTATATATAGAGGAAGAAAATTATAGGGAAGATTTTGTTGAAATAAAAGCTCGAATACCTAAGGAGTATAGAAAATTACTTGAAGAGTTAAGATGACAATAGCTTGCACATAGTTAGGCCGTTTTCTAACATGTGATCGTTGTTGAAGAATATATAAACTTTGTCTACACTCAGTTTTTTAATTCTGTCTGCATATTCTCTCAACTCTTCTTCTGTATATTTATAAGAATACCATCTGTTTTTTCCATGAAATCTTAGATACGCCTTATTTGTTGTTACAATGATCTCATCTGGAAGCCTTGGAGCACTTACTGAAACGAAAGTTATGTTATTTTCTTTTAGTTTTTCTATAATCTCTTCTTTAAACCAATCTATTTTTCTGGGTTCAAAGGCAAATTTGCCGTTTATTTTAGTAAATTTATGGAAGTCTATTATTTTTGAAAGATTTTCGGATCCCAGACTAGGAGGAATTTGAAATAGATAAAGATCTATAAAAGGTTCTAAAGGTTCAAATAGTTTGTAAAATTTCACCCAATTTTCTTGGGCATCTTTACTGAATTTGTAAAGATGAGTTATAGATCTGTGTACTTTTATCACAAATCTCAACTTATGACCATATTCAATCCATTTCAGGATGGTCTTTTCTCTAGGAAAATGATAAAAACTGCTATTGACTTCAATGGCGTTAAAAGGAGTGTTTTCTATGTACCACTCTAAGTCTCTTTTAGGATTCCAACTGTAACTCCATCCTGATGTGCCTATTAAAATTTCCATGTTTTTATTATATACTATAATTGACTTTTTAAAATAATTGTTTTATACTAACTTGACTTTTCAGCAATATTTATTTTTGTACCTTCATGATTTTATTCTTTTTTTCTAACGTAAATATGATTTTTTAATTTACTAAAACTTTTAGAAATTTTTCCAAAAAGGAGGTTAAGTAAAGGGATGTCTTATGAGGATTTAGTACTCAAAACTAGAGCAGAGTTGGTAGAAATAGCCAGAGAATTAAAAATACCTGGTTATTATCGTATGACGAAAGAAGAAATGATAGAGGCTATTAGTAGGAAGTTAGAAGAGGGGGGAGAAATTTCCGAACTATCTAAAGATAGAGATTCTTCTGCTGTTGCCGAAAAAGAAGAAGTAGAAGTAAAGGAAGTAACTGTTGAGGAAAAAGTTGAAGAAAAAAAGGAAGAAAAGCAGGAGCAAAAGGATAAGGTTATTATTGACGGTTTTGAATGTATATATAGAGAGGGCTATTTGGAAATTACAGAAGATGGTTATGGCTTTATTAGGAAAAATTTTAAGCCCAGTGATGAAGACGTATATATTTCCGCTTCACAGATTAAAAAATTTGGTTTAAGATATGGAGACTTAATTGGAGGAATGGTACGTCCTCCAAAAGAAAATGAAAGATGGTATGCTATTCTAAGAATTGACACTGTAAATGGAAGAGATTTAATGCATTCGAGACAAAGGCCTAAATTTGATGATTTAATTCCTTATCATCCTACTGAAAGACTAAAGCTTGAGACTACTCCTGATGAGGTAGATACGAGACTAATAGATCTTCTTGCTCCTATAGGAAAGGGGCAAAGAGGATTGATTGTTTCCCCACCCAAAGCTGGTAAGACTACTTTATTAAAGAAAATAGCAAATGGGATATCTGCAAATCATAAAGAGGTAAAATTATTTATCCTACTAATAGATGAAAGGCCTGAAGAAGTTACAGATTTCAGAAGGTCAGTTCAAGGAGAGGTTATTGGTTCTACTTTTGATGAACCACCTGAGAGGCATATCCAAGTAGCTAAGCTTGTATTAGAGAGAGCTAAGAGGCTTGTAGAGTATGGCGAACATGTGGTAATTTTACTTGACAGTATTACAAGATTAGCAAGAGCTTATAACTGGGCTGTACCTTCTAGTGGTAGGACTCTTTCGGGTGGAGTCGAGCTTGCAGCCCTACATCATGCAAAGGAGTTTTTTGGAGCTGCAAGAAATATTGAAGGTGGCGGTAGTTTAACTATTCTTGCTACAGCTTTAATAGAAACAGGAAGTAGAATGGATGATGTCATTTTTGAAGAGTTCAAGGGTACTGGAAATATGGAACTGGTTTTAGATAGGAAACTTGCTGATAGAAGAATCTTTCCTGCAATAAGTATATCAAGGTCTGGTACAAGAAAGGAAGAATTATTGTATCCTGAAGATCAGTTAAGAAAGATATGGTTCTTAAGAAGAACCCTAATAGGTCAAGAAGAGGGCGAGGCAATAGAAGGGCTTAAGAGAATGCTTAGAGAGACGAGAAATAATGAAGAATTTTTAAGGGTTATTGACGGAATAATTAAGAAGGGTAATACTATTAGAAGATAGATTATTGATCTATTAATTTATGAGGTAAGAAGAAGTGAAAAGAATAGCAATTAGAGTCCTGGGTAGTCTTTTGTTAATATTCATTATTTTTTTGTTTTTCTTTCTTCCTTTAAAAACTAAAGTAGTATTATATACTTATAATCCAGACACTCAAACCCTCAAAAAAAGTGAATCTGAAATTGAGACTACTTTAGCCGAAAGGCTAATCTTTAGAGATAGTATTTACAAAAAGGTTATATTGAATTTGATTGATGAGTCAAATAAAAATCAGTATTACTTTCCTATACCGAGAGGTACAAAACTCTTAAGTTTGAGTGTAAAAGATGGTATAGCTTATGTAAATTTTTCAGAGGAATTTAGGAAGAATCATCCAGGAGGAAGTTTAGGAGAGATCTTAACAGTATATAGTGTTGTTAATTCATTAACTGAATTTCCTGAAATTAAAAAGGTCCAAATACTTATTGGAGGAGCTTTTGTCGAGACTCTAGCTGGACATGTTGATCTTACCTCTCCTTTAGAAAAAGATTTATCTATGGTTAGATAGAGATGAGGGTTGGCGTAATATCTGATATACATAGTAATTTGCCTGCTCTTGAGAGAGTATAATAAAAATCTTGAAGGCGAAGTTGATGAAATATATTTTCTTGGGGATATAGTTGGATATGGGCCTTTTCCTAATGAGTGCGTAGATTATCTNNAAAAATTTAGTTTTAAAGTAATTGGTAATCATGATGCTGCTGTGGCTGGTATAAGGAGTTATGATGATTTTAATGAATATGCAAGATTTGCTATTGATTGGACAAAGGAAAATATTTCTATTGAGAATATCGAAAAGTTAAAAAATTTACCTNNAAAAAAAGAATTAGAAGACCTATATCTTGTACATGGTAGTTTAAGAGATCCATTAGATGAGTATCTCATTAACTACTATTCTGTTTTTGCAAATTTTGAGTTAATGGAGAAAAATATTGTCTTTTTTTGGACATACGCATCTTGCTGGTGTTTTTATCTTTTCTGAAAAAGAGAAAGAGATTTATTATGTAAGTTTTATAAATGAGGGAAAGTTAAAATTAGAAAGAGGTCATAAATACTTGATAAATCCTGGAAGTGTAGGACAACCAAGAGATGGTAATTGGAAGTCGAGTTATGTAGTCTATGATACAAGGTCAAAGGTTATAGAATTTTACAGAGTAGAATATAATTTGGAGAGTTTGCAGAAGTATATGAAAATGTTAGGATTTCCTAGACACTTGTGGGAGAGATTGCAATACGGGAGGTGATTTTTATGAAACTTTTAGTAATGAGTGATACTCACGGAGATATTAGTTTTTGGGAACATGTTAGAAATTTTATAGAGGAAAGTGATTACGTAATCCATGCTGGAGATGTTCTTTATCATGGCCCAAGAAATCCACTTCCTTCAGGATATAATCCTCCTAAACTTGCTGAGTTAATAAATAATTCTAAGCCCTTCTTTATAGCTAAAGGAAATTGTGATGCTGAAGTAGATCAGCTAGTTTTAAGTTATCCTATAGCATCTCCCTACATATTACTCTACTTCGACCCACTAAAGATTTTAGTGACCCATGGGGAGGATAAAGAAGAAAAAGATCTTTGGAATATGGCGGAAAAATATGACGTAAATATCTTGATCTTTGGGCATATACATACTCCTGTTTTGAAGAAAGAAAAAAATAGAATACTTTTAAATCCAGGAAGTCCTTCTCTTCCAAAAGTTCCTCATAAGACTATTGCCTTAATAGATGGTAAAAAAATATCAATTCTAGATATATTCAATAAAAACGAGCTTTATTCTTTAGAGGTGTAGTTAAAATTGTTGTTATCTCTTGACTTAAGNAAAATTTTTTTATAATATTATCTTAGCTATCGGGGCATGGCGCAGTTGGTTTAGCGCGCCTGGTTTGGGACCAGGAGGTCGCTGGTTCAAGTCCAGCTGCCCCGACCAGGTGAAAGAAAAAGAGCGGGAGTAGCTCAGGGGTAGAGCATCAGCCTTCCAAGCTGAGGGCCGCGGGTTCAAATCCCGTCTCCCGCTCCAAAATTTTAAATGGGCTTTGCGCCCATAGCTCAGGTGGACAGAGCGGCAGACTTCGAATCTGCAAGTCGGAGGTTCAAGTCCTCCTGGGCGCGCCAAAAGTCGTGGGAAAGTAATGAATGGTGAACGTAGCTCAGTATGGCAGAGCGCTGGGTTGTGGCCCCAGTGGTCGCGGGTTCAAATCCCGCCGTTCACCCCAGATATAGATAAAAGCGCCCGTAGCTCAGTAGGATAGAGCAACGGACTTCTAATCCGTGGGTCGGGGGTTCGANTCCCTCCGGGCGCGCCATTCTTGAGCCGTTAGCTCAACTGGCAGAGCACCTGACTCTTAATCAGGGGGTTGCAGGTTCGACTCCTGCACGGCTCACCAGTTGTGCGAGGGTGGCGGAATGGCAGACGCGCTAGACTTAGGATCTAGTGGGATTTCCCGTGTGGGTTCAAATCCCACCCCTCGCACC
>Ga0065718_1002074_pt1 | contig 52973 bp, 55 predicted proteins | sample GBSCel77sediment_2_FD_59105 | JGI IMG/M metagenome (GOLD analysis project Ga0065718, IMG submission 59105) | Hot spring sediment microbial communities from Great Boiling Spring, Nevada - cellulolytic enrichment CS 77C v3 (version 3) | ecosystem: Environmental > Aquatic > Thermal springs > Hot...
AGGGACGGCTTCCACGCCGTCCGATCCCATAATTGGAGGCACGCCCGACACGCCGTCGCCGGGTCAAGGTTGAACCCGACCCTCCAAGCCGTTTGGCATCCGGCATGTGTGGAAGTGCGCCCCAGAGGTGCGCGCGCCATTGTGTTCGTAGCCGTGCTCGTGAGAGCGGGGATAAACAAGATTCAATCCTGAAAGGGTCATGTCTGCATGACCAACCACTGGGCGTAGTGGATTGCGCGCTTTGAGAAACAGTCTGGGTACATTGTTTCGTGATAACCGTCGAAACTGTAGGCGAACCGCAGTCCGTCCTGCTCCGGTTCCCTGAACGTGGCAAAAAGATAGACGGGCATGTCGCCGGTGTCCGCCGCCGGTGTCGCCACCACAAAACCTGCACCCGCGCAAAGCATTACCACAATCCGAATAACCTGGCGCAGCTCAATCATGCACACAATGTGCACAGGGTACCGCCGTAACGTCACGCCAAACCTGCCTCGGAATTGTCGACCAAAACTCGCTTTTAGCAACGTTTGCGCGCCTCATGACTTAGGAAGGATTTGACGTGTACAATGACTATGAGTCGTGAATATAGGTTTTCGGTATTGCGTGGTAGCAGTTTGGTAGGGTAGACGAGGGTGGAGTTTGAGTTTTACTCTGGAAAGGTGTTTGGACGGGTCGAATGTTGATACGGGTACATAACTTATGCGTTGCAGTGTTTGTGTGGTTTGCAATAAGAAGGGCTTTATGATTGAGGGTATGGGTATGTGTGGATTGGTGGCCAGGGGGTTGTTCTCAGTAGTATTTTTGGGAGATTGGTGCTAAGTTTCGGCAGCGCGCGATGGTTTATCAAAGTAATGTTATGAAGTGCAGTATTTGCAAGGGGGCGGCAGGGATTCGCCTGCCGCACTTTAATCTTAAGCTTTGCAATGATCATTTTATTCAGCTGATTCATCAGCGCATTGAGCGGGCAATTAAAAAGTTTCGGATGTTTCGGAAGGGTGATCGGATTCTGGTAGCAATTTCTGGGGGTAAGGATAGTGTTAGTATGTGGCACGCGTTGAGGCGTTTAGGGTACGAACCAGATGCGTTATTTGTTAAGATGGGGGAGGTGGAATCAATAGAGAGGGCTGGTGAAGTTGTGGAAAAGAACGTTAGATTGACTGGTGGGCGTCTTTGGATTGAAGATGGCACGCGTTATTTTGGGGGAGCGCTACCATCAGAAGTTGCACGGCGGTTGCGTCGTCCTGTGTGTGCGGTTTGCGGTCTAATCAGGCGATATGCAATAAATCGATTTGCTGTTGAGCATGGGTACGATGTGGTAGCGACCGGGCATAACATGACAGATGAGGCGGCGGCTCTTTTGGGGAATTTACTTCATTGGAACGAGGGTTATTTGGAAAGGCAATGGCCGTTGTTGCCTAAAATGGAAGGCGGTTTTGCAGCGAGAGCTAAGCCATTAGCGTTGAACTACGAGGAGGATATAAGGCTTTACGCTCAGATACTTGGGATTGAGTATCTTGATGAGAGTTGTCCGTTTGGGCTGGATGCTACCAGTCGAATTTACAAACGGGTTTTACTAGAGCTTGAACGTGAACAGCCTGGGGTTATAGCTGCTTTTTACATGGGCTATTTGAGACGTTCAGGAGTGAAACAACTGAGTGTGGTGTTGACGCCGTGCCAACGTTGTGGAACGCCTACAACAGGTGATATATGTGCTTTTTGTCGGGTAGTAGAGAGGTATGAACAGCTAACCCGAAAGGTTAGCTTACAAAGCATGGGTCGGGGGAATATGGAAGAAAATTTGAAGGCATCTCAAGAAGCTAAGTTAGATAGCCATGAGCGAGGTAGCCATGAGCGAGGTAATAACCAATGAAGATACAAAGTTGGTTGAAGGACTAGTAACGTGCCGGGCTGGTGCAAAATTGGAAGTATGGGTCCCGGAAAAGCAAAGGTTTTATACTGCTTTTTTGCGGGGCCGATTAAGGATGCATGGTGCGGTTGTGTACGCAGGGGATTGGGTTGAAGGTGAAGTAATTTCGGGCTTTGAGTTTGCAGTGGATGGGGTGCGTGAACGGCGGAATTTTTTACCGAAACCCAGAGTGGCGAATGTGGACCGGTTGATGGTGGTTGTGAGTTGGGATGAGCCGGTGTTTTCCAATACAACTGTAGATGGGCTTTTGGTTTTGGCTGAGTACTTTGGATTGTCGCCAGTGCTTGTTATAAACAAGGTGGATTTGGTTCGAGTGCGTCAGAAGCGAAAATTTGAGCATTGGGTGGATTTATATCGCGGGCTTGGTTACGATGTTGTGCCGATTAGCGTTGCTTCAGGGGAAGGCGTTGAAAAACTAAGGGAAAGGTTATGTGGTCAACTGGTGGTTTTGGCAGGGCCTTCGGGGGTAGGCAAGTCATCGATCTTGAATGCAATTATACCTGGGGTGTGTTTGCGGGTGGGAGAAGTAAGCGAAAAAACAGGACGTGGTCGGCACACAACTACAGAGGTGCGGTTATTGCAGAATCCGAATGGGGGTTGGGTTGCGGACACTCCGGGATTCCAAAAAGTGGATGTTCCGCTTTGGGTTGAGGCTAGAAACTTGCCGAGGTTGTATCGGGAGTTTGGGGATTTCCGTTGTCAATTTAATGATTGTTCACACACAGTTGAACCTGGTTGCGCAGTGCGCGAAGCGGTGGAAAAAGGCGAGATCTCGAAGGAGAGATTCAACTCATACATTTTCTGGCTGAACCAAATCAAAGAGTTGCGGGCTTCAAAGTAAACAAGGGTTGGTGTTGCTTATCTAGTGTGGCTTTCAGGACTTATTTTGAAGAGGTGGTTTGGTCGGAGACGCCAATCCTGAAGAACTTGGTTTGGTTACTAGTGTTGACTAGAATTTCTAGTATTGTGGAGCCGTTTTCTGAGGGAGTAATACGGGTGTATTCGACCCATGGGCCAAAGGGCGAATCGCTTTGGAGGATCACGTAAGTTTTGTAGGAGTATGTGGGGTGGAAGTGTATTAGCAATTTGCCGGTTTTTTCGTTACCAAGTGTAGCAACTACTTTGAATTTATCGTTTGGATTTTTTGGATCCGTGCCGAAGGCGTACTCGGCGTAATTGTTTATCCCGTCGCCATCATCGTCTTTGGATGCGATAACTTCTGTAATGTTATACCCATAGTAAGTTGCCCAATAATCTGGGATTCCATCATTGTTTGAGTCAGTAGGAGTGCCTGTCACATTAGCTGACAGGACGGGATTAAACACGATAACTGGGCCTCTCTCTTCTGGTATCTGTATTGCTCCGCAATCATAGATTATGCCGTCTAGGGCGTTGCTAATGAAGATTTTGATGGTGTCTTTTGGGATAGCAGTGTTCTGAATACGTGGATTTCCAGCGCTCATGGGGATGCGCAGAAGAAAATAATTAGTAGCCTTCTGTATTGGGGTGACAGCGATAGCTTTACCATTTAGAGACGCAACGACAAAGACTTCATTATTTGACTGGGGNAAAAGAGGCTGGGTAAACCGGTGCGTGATGGTTCCGTATACTGCTGTGTCCGGTTCTGGCACGAAGGGTAAACCCTTCTGCGAGGTAATTAGGCCAACTAGCAGTGGAATGAGTAGTAGCTTGATCTGAAGTTTGTGTCTCATGGTTGTATTACTTGGAATTTCTGCATTGTAACTTGTTGGGTAGTGGGAGTTTTATCGGTTCCACGGCAAATACTATGTCCTGGAAATCGACGTTAATGTTACAAAGGTACAAGTTGTCGTCTTCGGTAGCAAATATGACCGCGGCCTTGTTAGGATCAAAGAATGTCAAGAAATGGTTGTATTGTCCTGGGTTTAACTCAGATAACGTGAAGATGATTTGTGATGTCTGGCCATTGAGAACATCTTGTAAAGTGGCGTTTGGGACCACAAAGAATCCGATGGCTTTGTTTTCGGGGACTGAGATTGTTCCCGGGATAGCAAAATTGGTAATACTCTGGCTTGGAATTACCCCTGAATTGAATAAGACGTTTGACTGGGTTAGAGTTGGCAATATATCCGCAATGGACTTAGGTGGGCTGGCAGGGTCGTAGATAAAATACCCCACATCGCTGTTTTTATCCGATCCCTTGAAGAACAGCGTGACCCGGAATGTGTTTGTGTTTACCTGGAATAGTTCGACGCCGGGTAAGATCTTCGCTGTTGGAGTGGAAGCCTTTAAAATGTCGAGTAGGGATGGAGCAGCCCCATTCGTGTTTAAAGGTGTGCCGCTTGGAGTTTCTAGGAAAGGAAGGTTGCCCACCGCAGGTAACTGTAGGTAGTAATTCCATACATCATGTTGGTTGAGTGTCTGGTGAACTACAAACCAAATTTGTTTAGAGGCTATTTGTTCAGAGTTTTTCTGGCCTGATAGAAACCGAATTTCCCACAGATTTGTGCCGGTGTTGAAAACAGGTATGTAAGATTCGAACCATCCATCTGGTTTTACTGAGATACTCCATAACCGATAAGCGCCGAGCTCGAGGACTTGGACTTCACGTACACCTACCAAATTTAACCCTGCGAGTAAGACTGGTAGTCGGTCGATGTTATTAATGTTGACCCGCATGATTTCACCTGGTACGCCTGTGATTGCCTGGACAGCAGGCATGGTTGTTAGTCTGCGCTCAACTTGATCTTCGGGGTCTATCACGATTGGGTGGATTTTTACTCCTGCAGCGGCGGCTGCGCGTGCAGCTTCCAGTGTTGCTAAGCGATCTCCACGCTCTTGTGTGAAACCGGTTTCAATGGGCAAAGTAGGTATACCATCAGTTAGAAGGACGATGTGTTTGTTTGGTTTACAAGGGCAATTAGAGCAAATTGGTGGTGCACTATTTAGTGTTTCTACGGCAAGTTTGATACCCATTTCAGTGTGGGTACCTCCGATAGCGCCTTCTCGGACAATTGTATCTAGGGCCTTATTGATCAGGTTAACATCTCGGGTGAGCGGTTGGACAACGCGAGTTTGGTTTGTTAGAGGTGGCCCGTCNGAAATGCTACCTGGTGGCGCATTGCTTGTGTAGTATCTAGCAAATTTCACCACACCCATTCGAATCCGTGGGGAGTTCGAGAGAAATTGAACTAACCGTCGGCACGCCTCGACCTCCGCTTCGAAGATAGTATCAATTTTGCCGTCATTATTTAAATCGAAGCCAGTTAATCGTCGGGTGCTAGCAGAGGTGTCAATAACAAAGACTACATCGTGGAAATGATTTGAAAGCGGGGTCAAACTGGCAAAACCTTTGAGGGGGATTAGATATGTGTCGCATGTGTTGGTAACTGGGCGCGGCATGATTACAACAGAAGTTTCATTCCATGAGGAAGTTGCTCCGTCGTCTGCTATTAATCTGAGGACATATTCTCCTGGGGTTGGAAAGTAAGCTATGGTATTGGTTTCATCCGGGTCTAGGATAGTGACTGAACCGGGACCACTTACGACTACCCATTTATAGATGAGGCCGCTATTGGGAGGAAGACCGTCATCCGTGGCCCAACCCATGAGACTTATTGGTTCGTCTGTGTAGTTGGTAGTAGTAGGTCCGGTGTAAACTACAGGTGGTGCATTTACAATGACGGTTGTTGTGTCTGATGCGGTAAGATTATCTGCCACAGCGGTTAATTCCAGGCGGTATATTCCAGGTTCGGTGAAAGTGGCCACTGTGAGTGTGTTGGTTGGGTTAGAGAACGTTACGGAACCCGGGCCTTCCAACACGCGCCAGCCAAGTGAGACGGAACTTACCGATGGTGTGCCGGGGGTTGGGGATAAAAAGTGACGCTACCATTCAATGTGGCTTGATTGGGGAAATTGATGATTTGATCTGGCCCCGCGTCTACTTGCAGACCTTGGAGCGTCGGTAGAATCGTAATTGTCACTAAAGCCAATTGGGAAGTGGCTTGCCCGTCTGATACAACATATGTGAGCGAATCAGTTCCAATATAGTTGGCTGCAGGTATGTAAGTGAGATTTGGAACCGTTCCCGTAATTTGGCCGTGTTCTGGGTTGGAGGTTATTATGTATGTAATTGGTTGATTGTCTGGGTCGGTGCCGGAGAGTGTGATTTGGATCGGGTGATTAACGTATCCGGTAACCGAGAGTGAAAATGCGATTGGGGGATGATTTGTGGGCTCACAGTTGACTAATCCGAGGAATTTTACTGTAATCTTGTTTTGACTAGGTAACCTGTAACTAATTAATCGAACTTTTGCGAAGCTCGCCACTTGGTATGCAGTGTTGGCGCCTTCGCCTCGAGCTTTATCCCAGACTGGGACAATTATATCGCACGTCAGCAACTGATCGAGTGCTCGTCGAACTTTCTTATCGTTGTTAACTCCTGAAAGTCCGCATACCCAATCCCCTACATTAATTATGTGATCGTTTGGGTTGTCTGGGTTGGTGTATTTATAGCTGTCCCCTGGTGGGGTTAAGCTATTGGCGAGGGTTGTAGAACTTTGGTCTCCTGTCCAAGAAAGCCATCCGAAATTTCCAGGTTGTGTCCCATTCAGAATATCGTCAATAACTGTACCTGGTTGGACCCCTTTTAACGTGTGGCTAGAAAGGGCAATGGGGTAAAGCTCGCAAGTTTGAGCGCTTGCACAACAAGCACAGAAACTGACGGTAAGAATTGCGGTGATTAGTCGCGTCGCAAGTGCTATGGACTGTTTGGTCATGGTCATAAGCCGGAATTGTAACTATTCCTTGATCCAGAGAGATCCATTCTGAGGACAAAATATTTGGAAGTGATTTGGTGCAGGTAGTGGTGATAAGGCGATTTTAAGTTGGGAGGGGGGTTGCCCATCAATGCCAGAGCCGCCTGAAAGATTACTGGATTGGAATGGGTTTATTGACATTACAATCGGGGCAAAATTCTCAGCTATTACTGTTACGAGTTGGTTTGTATTATCAGGGATGCCGGGAATAATGAAGTTTCCATTCTGGTCGATTTCAACGGAGGCTTCTATGCCGTCAATTGTGACCACGGCTTTTCCTATGGGTTTGCCCGTGGTTGCATCAACTACCTTGACTTTGAAATTTGGTGCTGTAAACCGGGCGTTCGTTGTTACGAAAAGCCATAATCCTTGGTATGGATTCACAAGGTTATTTGAGGTGGAAAGTGATGTGAAATTTGGGTACCATATCCAATTGGTCCCCACGAAGGTTTGGGCAGAGCTTAGCACATGGGCAATCGGAGCTAGGACAATCGATGGGTCTTGAGGTTGACTTGCGGTATACCCCACTAGGTTCCAACCGGGCTTGAGTTCAAATTCTATATTGGTTGTAGGCAGATTTTCGATTCGGGTACCCACAATAGGAAGAACACAATCTTGCCTGACCTTAATCCAATAAGCCTTGCCCACCTCCATTGTTTTGAGGTCGTTGAGCCCCGGCACGCTTGGATTGTAACCATACCATCGTCCATTATCGTATGCCCACACCGCTTCCAAGACATTTGTGATTGGAGCAACCACGCGCATAATTGCAGTGTTTGTAGGTTGTAAAGGTAATGCCACCAGGTTCCATCCTTGTTTTAATGGCAAGCTAATTTGCTCCTGGCATTCTGCCAAAAATGGAACCCCAAAGCTAACTGCACAAGTTACTAACACCCCCAGTGTTTTTGCAAAAACTTCTTTGTGTTTCATTTGCTATAACCTAGGTTAATCTACCTCCTCGAAGAGCATTTGCAACTGTACACTTCTGACTCAAAAAGCCACCAAAATTGTAATGTGTTTCATAAGCGCGGGCAGTTTGAACTTACCATGGAGTAGCTTGTTTGGCAACGGTTTTTTAGGTGAAATGGTTATGATGGGGGTGAGGTTAGGTTTACACACTATGGATGATAGTGGGGGACCAACAAATGGCTTTGGGCGAGGGCCCGTATTTTTCAAGTTACCAGAGTAATTCTTGTGGCATTTACGGCACAAGTGCTTGGTTTTCCTAGGCTTAAAGCTAATACCTGAAAAATGAGACAGGTATGTTATAAGACGTTCAAAGGAAGACAGGGGCACTCAGTTCAGTTGCTATATTCGGTGTCCGGGTCTTCACTGGGTAAAGTATGTATTTGTGAAAACCGGTGCTTATGCAAAGTTGTTGGGGTAGCAGTTCGGATTTTGTATCCCCCGCGCGAAATTTCCAAAGTTATAGCGCCATTCCGAGATGTGAAATAAAGTTGACGGGAATGCTTCGCAAGCAACTCATGTAATTCTGGAGGCGTTTGTAGGGAGACGGGGTAAATAGAGTCCATTACAATAATTGTTTCTGGCCGGATTTCGGCAAGAAGGTTTTCTAAAATATGGTGTGGGATCTTTGGGGTGCCTAGAAATAGCACATTTGCAGAAAGCACTTCATTTCCCTTCGAAGCCAACGTTTCTGCAAGTTTTTCTCCGATTTCCGGGATTATCAGTATGCGCGTATCAAAGAATCCGCCTGTCAACACTAGGGTATTGTCTGCGGCACGAGTGAATCGGATTCCTTTGTTTGGATGGATCACGTTCCAAGGATCGATCTTAAGATTTGATGGAGCCTTGATAGAGGTTTGCGGGAGATCTTTAACTAAACGTTGGATTTCTTGGATCATTTGGCGATAAGGATGTGATTGGAAGGTTGCAAAATTGGTTATTACGTAGATTGGTTTAAAGTTTGTAATGATGACAGGCGCACCGCCGACTTGGTTGATTAGACCTGTACTTAGGACTAGAGTGCTTATGGAATTAATCCCCTTACAATGCAAGTACTTTGTTACGGCGGATTGGGCAGCTCGGATGTTTCCACAATCGATTAACATGCCTTTCCCAAAGCCTGGACCTGTACATACGATGGCACGGCCTCCGGATAGAGGTAAGGCTGTAATTTCACACCGGGAAATTGCTCGAATCTGATGGACCAAAGCTCCAATGAGTAAACCAACGCCGACGCACGCAATAAAGACGATCAACCTTTTGTTTTTCCACAGACCTAGTCCAATTACGCATAGTAGCAAGTACCAGTAAAGCATGATGAAGGTTGAAGGAGGTTTGACATAAAAGTGGCCGAGTGGCAGGTTTGCGAACCAATGGCTTAGCCTATCCATCATCCACATCCACAGCCACGCGCTCCAGTTGAAAAGTTCGCTTAAGGGTGGGGAGATTTCGGCGAAACACAGGCTGGCCATGATTGCGGCAAGCGCTAACCCAGCGAGGGGGACCATTGGAATGTTTGCTATTATGGTAATAGGTGTGCAAAGAGAAAAGTATTGGGCAATCAGGGGTGCTGATCCCATCCAAGCGCCAAATGATGTCACAAGAGAGGTAAGGATCCATGAAATGCTACGTCGTAGGATTTTTTGAGCCGGCTTTTGTAAAGAGTAAGGGATCCAAGGGTCAGGCGGCAAAATCTTCCTGGGTACCCATCCCCACATCGGGCTTACCACGCACAGTGCGAGCATGACTCCGAAAGAAAGTTGAAACCCGAGTTGAAATAGTTGAAGAGGATCGATTGCCAGGATTAATAATGCAGAAGCCCCCAGCGAGTTTAGGAGATTGGATGGACGTTTAATTATCCACCCAAACAATACGATGGTGGTCATGGTGGCTGCTCTAACGGCCGAAGCGGGGAATTGCACTGCAGAGGTATAAAACCAAATTAGGAGGATAGCTACTGCGGCTGTGATTGAGCGTGAAAATCCGATAATTCTGAGCGTTGCAATGCAAATGGTAGCTATGATTCCTATGTGAATACCGCTTATTGCGAACAAATGCATCGTGCCAGACTTCATGTATGAGTCTTTTGTTTCCCCAGAGATAGTGGCTTTCCAACCTAGGCCGAGGGCGAGTATGGAATATGCAACTTGCACATCGGTTGCAATGGGTTCATCACTATGGGGTGGGGATGCGCTGTATGCAGCACCCGATTCGGGTAAAAGTCCTTGTAAAAGCTTTTTCGACGCCCATTTTCGGAAAAGTTGGGAAGCCCTGTATATTGAAAACATTGAGGGAGGCTGAACAATTTCCCAGCAATTTGGTCCGGGGACCCGAAGTTCATAGTAAACCCCCCGGCTTTCAAGATGCCTCCGTAGATCAAATGTCCCAGGGATTAGGGGATTATCGGGTTGGGTCAATACCCCTTGCACTTTTACAATGCACTTTGGAGTGATGTTTTGGGAAATTAGACCAGATGTTTTCACCAAAACCTTCCCATAGGCGTTGCGACTTTCTCCGGAGTCGAAAATGATTTTTTTGTACATGCAGTAATGTGGAAGTATAAGGGGGGCGGTGTTTGGAATTGAGAATCTGGGATAATTGGTGTTTCGTGCACAATCCCGATGACAGAAACTAAAATTGGGGTATTGGTAACAACGTTTCGGAGGTCGTTTGGGTGTATTGGAAATGTCCGTAGAGATACCGCCAGGGCACCTGCTAGGATGATGAGTGCGTAAACAATAAGTTTTCTGCTGTCTCGCGTTAGCAAAGCGGCGCCCAGTATGCCTACAAGCAGAACCCCCGTGGCGAATACTAGAGGATGAAAGCAGCATTTCTTACCGATAAAAATACCAAGTACAAAAAGTATAGCGGCTCCCGTTAATGGCTTCTTTTCCATGGGCTGAGCGGGTACTCGTTCCCTCGTTCCGAGATATATTATAATTGCGCGAGTTACTCAATCAATCCACCAAGGAGCGGCCCAGGCGAAGTGTATTAATTCTGTTTGTTAGCCTCTTGTGACAAGGGAGCTGTGTGGGAGGTGCAAAATCATCCGCATAGGGACGGTCTTGGGCAAAAGCTATGGATTAATATTGGTTNGTGGAAATCCGTAGACTACCTTTGGAGTCCGTAGATGTTGCAATTGGTTTGCTTCAATGGACTTGTTGGGAAAGTGAGTAGGAGTTGTTAGTTTTCGATCTATTAGGGACGGCTCGATTCCTTAGTTTAACAATGACCCATACAATGAGAAGCCCTATTGCTGCGCCTATGGTGTCGATTATTACGTCGATAGGCGACCCTTGCCGGGTACTGGTGAGTGCCTGATGAAACTCATCTGTAGCTGCATAAGCGATGGCAAAGGCGAGTGCTAAACCGGCTGCTTTCGAAGGGAAAGTTTTGAGTTGGAGGATTCCTTGTTTCATTAAAGCCCTTATTAGCAGAATTGCTAGGATAGCGTATTCGGTGACATGAGCGCTTTTTTCGGATCCAAAAAATGATTTTAAACATTGTCTCCTGAGGCATTGTTGGGAAGAGTAGTTTCAGGATCGGTGCTAAGATTCGGGAAGTGTTTTGCATCGTAAATGAGCCACTGCTGAAGCCGAAGATCAGCAACATCCAGAGAATCGCTGGCAACCAATATTTGAAAAACTCCTTTTTCACTCGTGAGGATGTCGATACCAAATCGGAAACCGGAGTACAAGAGACCTTTTTAAATTTGATCGGAACGAGAGGAATTCGTTTTCATGAAGCTTCAATAACAGGTAAAGCGGTGTGACGGATGGCGATCTGGATAGGATGGGAATCCAATCCAGGAGACAGCCTAGCATTGGAATTGTTTTACCCATGCATCTTCAGGGTTAGGGAATAATTGCAGGGGTGAACTGCTATTCCCATTCCGAAGCTGAGTTTTTGATAGCCGTAAAATGTGTATTTTTCTGGGTGAGGAGCATGTTCCGAATGCTTTTTTGTAGCCCGCTTGATGGTATGAAATCACGCATCGTGTTTAATAACGAGTTTGTGTTCCTTAGCCTTGCGGGCTGTCTATTTCAAAACGGTGCTCTTGCTGAGTTGAGGTTGGAAGCGTAGCGATAAATGTGGGTATACGTGTCACTTTTATGTGGTTAATAATGAGCTGGAAATTAGCGCGATTTTTCATGTAAAATTACGGTGCATGTCAGAGCGAAGTGCATTATTGGTCCTGTTTGCGAGATACTACAGGCGTAAGCCAATTGTGACCCAAGTTTCTCTCCCTTTTGGTTTCTATTGGGTGGGGATTAATTGTGCACGAAGTGGTTGTGGCTTGTCAAAGCGGGCTCTTCATGCGACGGAAAAGGCTAAACATTTGTAGGTCGTGAAACTTTTAAAGAGATTGCTAGTGTTACCAGTAGTACACATTTTCCCATAGCTAGGGTTGGAGGGAGACTATGATTACAATGTACCATAAGTGTCTTGCGATGAACACGTGTTTCGAAGTTATATTACATGGATCAGCGGAGGGGCAATTAAAGGCAGTTGCGGAAGCAGCAATGAACAGGATTAAGGAATTAGAATCGCATTTTAGCCCATATTTTCCCGATAGTGAGCTTAACAGAGTTAATAAAAGGGCTGCTGTAGAACCAGTGATTGTATCTGAAGAGTTTTTGGACGTTTTAGAGGTTTGCGGAAAGGCTTGGAAGGTCACCAAAGGAGCCTTTGATGCGAGTATAGGTGGGTTAGTACAGGCTTGGATCGAGAGCAGGCTCTCAAAATGCGCGTCGGACCCTGAGGTTCTACGAGCGTGGGTGAACAGCGTAGGGTGGGGAAAGGTGAAGATAGACCGGGGCAAAAGAACAGTGCACTTTGAAAGTGAAAAATTGCAAATTGATTTAAGTGCCATAAGGAAGGGGTATACGCTTGATCAGCTAGTCCCAATAATCCGTGGTGCGGGGATAAAGAGTGCTCTTTTACACGGAGGGGCCCGGACGATCTGGTGTTTTGGTAAGAGCCCTGCTGGAACTCCTTGGCGAGTGGGTGTGCGCCCTCCCATGGCTAAAGCACCCGGAGAGGGAAACTTGACAGCGCAAGTCTTAGTATACTTGCCGCCGCGTCACATGGAAGACGTGGACAACCCTAACTGGGTTCGTGCCCACAAACTGCTTGCGGTTATGGAGGTGAGTGACGCCGCATTATCTGTTTCGCTTACTGGTTTGGAAGACGAATTGGCTGCGAATGGTTCTTGTGGTAAAATCATATCGCCGAGGACAGGTAGACCTGTCGAGGGTTTGCGTTTGTGTGTTGTGACAGCAGATAGCGCGGCAATGGCGGATGCTGTATCAACTGGATTGATGGTAATGGAGCCGGAAGAAGCACAGGAGGTTATAAATACCTTACCGATTTTAGAAGCTTATATTTTGAAGAACAGGCAAGGTGAATGGGGATCAATGCCTGTGTTAGAGAGGTTAGTACCTAACCAGTGAGTCACACTGTGGGATCATTTTGAGCGGCTTGGTGATTGGGATTACACTTCTAGGGCCTGGAATGCCGAAGTTTGTATTTGAGCGAATGGTGGTGTTGATGTGCTAACAGATTTACTCTTAGCATTTTTTGTCAAGATTTTTTCGCCAAGCCAGGCGATTGGGTATCTTAGTTGCCCTTGGTTACTTGAGTAAAAAAACTAGTTGCAACATGTTGGCGAAATGTTATTTTACCTTTCCCGTTTGATTAAAGCGGGCAAAGTTTAAACAAAACAATTTGAAACGCGTTCTTTGATTTATGGCGGCTCAGCGTATACGGATTAAGCTTAAGGCATATGATTACCGGCTAGTCGACCAGTCCGCTCATGAGATTGTTGAAACGGCGAAGCGGACTGGCGCTAGGGTTTCCGGGCCAATCCCCTTACCTACAGAAATTCATCGATTTACGGTTTTGCGGTCTCCTCATACTGATAAGAAGTCGCAGGAGACATTTGAGCAGCGCACGCACAAGCGATTAATAGATATTCTAGATCCGCCCATACGCACAGTGGAGGAATTAAAGAAATTAAGCCTCCCGGCGGGGGTGGATGTCTCAATTAAGGTCCTCAACAAATAGTTGATTTAAATTTTTAGGCGCTATGCCAATTGGATTATTAGGAAGGAAATTAGGTCAGACCCGGGTCTATGACTCGGATGGTAATGTTGTACCCGTGACCGTTATTAAGGCTGGTCCAAACCGGGTCCTTCAAGTGAAGACGCCGGAGACTGATGGGTATTTCGCTGTTCAGCTAGCCTTTGGCGATCAGAAGCCTCAACGATTAACTCGTCCAGAGTTGGGGCACCTAATGAAATATGGGGGCTTAGACAAGAGTATCCTCGGGTCGATTAAGGAACGCGGTCCGAAAGAACCCATTCCGGCAATAGCAATGATTCGCGAATTTAGAGATTTCAGCTTGGAGGTTAAACCGGGCCAACTAATAGGACCGGAAATATTTCAGGCTGGGGATTATGTAGATGTGATTGGTTACACTAAGGGACGAGGTTTTCAAGGGGTGGTTAAACGATTTAAATGCCGTGGGGGAGATGCATCCCACGGGGCAAAGGGGTGGCATCGGCGTATAGGTGCAATAGGTCAACGGTCTTTCCCGGGCCAATGTGAAACGTGGGCAAAAGATGCCTGGGCACATGGGATGTGTCCGCCCGCACAATACAGAATTTGCAGGTAGTACAAGTGATTCCAGAAGATAACTTGATCTTGGTGAAAGGCGCAGTGCCAGGAGCGAAAGGTGACATAGTGATAGTTCGCGAAGCTAAGAAACGCCCTAAAGGTTGGGCTCAGAAGAAGGCGGCGCAGCAAGTACAAGCAGCGGCATCTACAAAATTGGGAGGTGCAAAGAGTGTTAGTAAAGGTGCAGGTACTTCTACGAAGAAATAGAATTTGCGTATGAAACTGGAAGTACGTGATATTACTGGAAAAGTTTGTGGTGAATATGAGCTCAAGTTTGAGCTTATCCGCGACGGGCGGGGTACCCAAGCGGTACACGATGTGATTGTTGCACATTTAGCAGCTATTAGGCGTGGGACTGCTTGTACTAAGACAAAGGGTGAGGTATCAGGGAGTGGCAAAAAACCTTGGCCTCAGAAGGGGACAGGAAGAGCCCGCGCAGGTATGATTCGCTCACCGCTTTGGAGGAAAGGTCGGGGTCGTTTTTGGTCCAAAACCGCGTGATTATACCAAGAAAGTAAATCACGCCACTAAATTGTTAGCGCTGCGGAAGGCACTAAGTGAACGAATTAAGGAGGGTGATCTGATCATTGTTGACGAAATAAAGCTTCAATCCCCAAAGACTCGTGAGATGGTAGGATTACTAAAGGCCTTGGGGCTCGAAGGTAAAAGCTTGGTTGTGGTGTCAGACTTGGATAGGAATTTAAAGCTTGCTGCCCGAAATATCCCGGACGTTATTTTGACCACAGGGGAACAAGTTAGTGCCTTTGAAGTTTTGTATCCAGAAAAACTCCTTGTTACTAAGAGTGCGTTTGAAAAGATAGAGGATCGCCTTTTAAAGGCATAGTACGCCATGAACCCGTACGAGATTATCAAAACAGTTCGTTTGACTGAAAAAGCTGTTCGCCTGGGCGAAAAAAATAACCAATACATTTTCATTGTTGATCGACGTGCGACTAAACCGGAAATACGGCGGGCAGTAGAAACATTGTTTAATGTGAAAGTCATCGATGTGCAAACCTTGAACATGCCAAGCAAAGTAAAGCGGCGATTGACTGCACACCCTGGTCACACTCAAGAGTTAAAAAAGGCAATCGTTACGCTGAAAGAAGGAGACAAGATCGTTCTCACATAACGCTCTTGCCAAATGGTGGTAATAAAATTTTCTGCTTGCTGATTTTTAATGAATGGCTTTAATAAGGGCAGTAATTCCGGCTTTTAGGTGAAAGCCGGAAAGAGTTTTTGCCTTAAACCTAAAAAAGGAGACTGACTATGGCACTGACGAAGAGTGAGCTAGTAAAGGCGTTAGCAGAAGTGGCAGGCATCACCAAGAAACAGGCTGGTGCCGTGTTGGAAGAATTGGTGAATCTGGCATATAAACATGCAAAGAGTGGGTTCGTAATTCCAGGTTTGGGGAAGCTGGTGGTTGTTCACCGGAAGGCAAGAAAAGGTCGGAACCCTAAGACTGGAGAACCTATTGAGATCCCTGCTCGGCGTGTACTTAAATTCCGCATTGCTAAGGCTGCGAAAGACGCCGTCCTTGGTCAGAGTCAGAAGAAGTAACGATTATTTTGATTTTGATGTAGGGCACTCTGGGGAGAAAATCTTCAGAGTGCCTTTTTGTTTGTGCTAGCGATGGGAAAGATCAACAGGATTGCTGTAGTGGGGTGTGGCGCTCTCGGGAGCTACTACGGCGCAAAGCTTTGGAAGGCAGGCCATGACGTAGTTTTTCTTTTAAGATCCGATTATGAAGTGGTTAGATCAAACGGGGTTTTAATCGAAAGTTTTGAGGAAAGCTTTGTTGCACACCCTAAACCTGCAAAAGATCCTCATGAAGTAGGGATTGCAGATCTAATATTAGTTGCCTTGAAAACGACTGCCAATCACCGTTTCCGGGAATTAATTATGCCTTTGGTTGGGCCTGACTCAGTTGTTCTTACTTTACAGAATGGACTAGGTAGTGACGATGAGCTTGCGAGGATCTTCGGCCCGAACAGGGTAATGTCTGGCCACTGCTTTGTGTGTTTAAATAGGATCGCCCCTGGTGTCGTAAAACACCTAGCCCATGGCCGAATAGTCATTGGTGAGTATTCGGGGCCGCCCACTACACGCACTTTGGAAATCGCGGAAATATTTAGAAGTGCCAGCATTCAGTGTGACGTGGTTGAAAACGTCCAACGTGCTCATTGGGAAAAGCTAATGTGGAATGTCCCATTTAACGGTTTAGGCGTTGCAGGAATAGTAGGATATGAGGTTTTTATGAGCAAAACTTTGGATTTTGCCCCGGAAGTGGTTTTACGTCCGGTTTTGACGACTGAGGACCTGTTGAAGCATGCAGGATGGAAAGAGGTAATAAGGGGATTGATGGAGGAGCTTAGAACAACAGCTGGCGCTTATGACATACAAATCAGCAAGGGATTTATTGACCTAATGTTTGAGTTGACGTCAGTTATGGGGCCGTACAAGGCGTCTACTCTATTGGACTTTGAAAAGGGATTGCCAATGGAATTAGATGCGATTTTCTTAGAACCTCTTCGTCGAGCAGCAACCTTACGGGTTAGCACGCCTTTGCTTCAGCGATTGTGTGACGTGCTGGTAGCACTTGATGGGCTTCGGGAACGGATTTACCAAAAATAAATGGCGGAGAGAGGGAGATTCGAACTCCCGGTGGGGTTTTAGCCCCACTCACGCTCTCCAGGCGTGCGCATTAGACCACTCTGCCATCTCTCCGCGCGTTTCCCATTTATTAGTTTAAACAGGGTCTTGTCCAGGTCAACCTCCTTTCTAATCGGATTATTTGGGTCGAGGCAAGATATTACACGCCCTGAACGAAGAAAGGTATTGGGCAACCCAAAACATCTGCTACGGCGCGCAGGAGGGTTGCTTCTGAAGCGGTAATTTTTCCATCGTATGCCGCAGCATGAGCAGCTGCTTCTAAAACAGCGCGTTTTATAGGGGGTGCTGCCAAGGCCAGCTTATCTAGTGCTTGTTGGAGCGCGTCGATTGAAATAGTGTTTCCGGCTGGTTGTGGTGGTGGAAACTGGCTAAGAGCGCTACTAGACCATCCGCGTAAGAAAGCAGTTTTTGCCGCTGCATAATTTGGAGCTCCTGCATTTGCCACGGCGGCCACTACCATTGCGCAGTCAGCCAATAAAGGTCGGAAGCTGTAATATTGCACGGGCCGCCTCAACACACTTGGGTTTATAACGGGTAAAACATGGCGTTTAATTGCTTGTGCTAGGGCAAATTCATATAGGTCGATTTTATTATCCGTAAGTATGAGTTTATCGATAGTGGAAATGAGTTTCTTCAGGTGAGTAATGCTCAGAAGCTGTATCGCAGGCAATCCGAGTTTTAACAGATANAGCTTAGAATACACGGGCAGCGTCCTTAACTGCTCATATGCAGACAAAATTTCCGATCGCAATTTGTTGCCGAAACTGTCTTCAATTGTAATCAACTGTTGATTCCGGATTTCCTGATTCTCGCTTAAAAGGGTTGCCAAAAGCATGCACATTGCGCCTGTAGGGTCCCTGACTGTTTCAAGGACTTTGCTGGGGATTTGTTCTTTCCATTCAGTAGCGTATTCAACGGCCTTCGGAGATACAGTGCCCACTGAAGCCATAAAAACCTCGGGAGCGTAAGTGGCACTTTGTAGTGTAGGTGCAACAAGAGGAGGTTTTTGGGGGGCCGTCATACATCTCCTCAGGTTGGATAAGTACTGGGAACGTTCCGTCCCATGAAGGATCCAAAGCTTTAATTCGAGCCTCTAACGGTGGATGCGTGGAAAAGAGTCTGGAGGTCCTCGCATTTTCAAAAAAATATGTGAGCCGTTTCTTCCACATGTGGGGAGCTGATCTGCGAGCCGTACATGAGGGCACCGATTTTCTTGAGTGCTCTGGCTAAGCCGTCCGGGTTACGTGTAAATTGTACGGCTGAGGCATCCGCTAGAAGTTCCCGTTGGCGGCTTATGGCGGCTTGTATTAGCCGGCCAAAAAACACGCCCACATACCCGACAATAAGAAGGGCAAGTCCTAAGAAAGCCAGTGGATTTTGCCTTCTTCCATTGGAGCGGGTGTTTATGAGAACCCTCCCTATCACCGCAATGCTAACAATGCCGAAAATTAATCCAGTAAGTCGAAGGTTTATTCGGGTATCTGAGTTGAGGATGTGACTGAATTCATGTGCGATAACGCCTTGAAGTTCGTCGCGGTTGAGGTAGGTGAGGCAACCTTGAGTTACACCGATAACTGCATCGTGTTGGGTTAGTCCTGCGGCAAACGCATTTATGCTTTTGTCTGGGAGCACATACACCCTGGGGACTGGAAGGGCTGATGCTATTGCCATTTCTTCGACTACATTTAAAAGTTTGCGAAGCTTTGGATCATTTGTGTTAGGGGGGACGAGGTTACCACCAAGCATTTCAGCAATTGTGCTCCCACCTTGACTCAGCTCTATTGTTTTAACAATCCCTCCAATGGCGATTATGCTTGTAGTTATAACACACGTCCATAAAAAGAGTTCTGGGTCCCACCATCTATGTGAGAACTTGCCAAAGCTAGAATCAATTAACTTCTGCGGGTCGAAGCAAAGGTTAATTGTGAGCACTACGGCTAGGTAGACTCCAATGTTCAAGAACAAGACTGCCAGGGCAAAAAGCAGTGTTAAAAGTGTGGTTCGTTTCCGTGCACGCTCTTGCCTTTCAAAAAAGTCTAGCATCTACCCAATTCTGATTCCTAGGAGTTTTTCTAGCATAATGATTAAAACTGAACCTTCGGTGCCTCCTTTTCTTGGGATGACTCAACTACAAATTGTTCGGCGGGTGGGAAGTTAAACAGAGCAGCGACGATGTTGTTTGGGAATACTTCACGGGTGGTGTTATAGGCCATTACAGCATCGTTATATGCCTGCCGGGCGAAGGAAATCTTGTTTTCTGTTGATGTCAGCTCCTCCATAAGTTGGAGGATTGTTTGATTTGCCTTTAAATCGGGGTAAGCTTCCACTAGTGCGAAGAACCTAGTTAAGAACCCTGTCAAAGTTGTTTCAGCACCCGACAATTCTTTCATAGCTCCTGCGTCACCTGGGTTTTGAGCGGCTCGGCTACTGGCTGCCGCTGCAGAATTTCGGGCATTAATAACTGCTTCAAGTGTTTGTCTTTCATGCTTCAGGTATCCTTTCGCAGCCTCTACCAAATTCGGAATCAGATCATATCGCCTTTTTAGCTGTACCTCTATTTGAGCAAAAGCGTTTCTAAATCTGTTGCGGAGAATAACGAGTTTATTGTAAATCGCGACGACGTAAAGTAATGCAAATATGGCCAATATGAGGATTACTCCAAGGAAAGCTAAAACGATTTTCATATGTGTACCTCCAACAGAGTCAAAACTACTGTCTGTGGCGCTTTTAAGCAAGAGCTTAGAACCGGGAGATGAGTGGAATCTATAAGTTGGTCACCTTTGTAAACCCAGGATCCGCACTATGATAAACGCTCGGTAAATCGGGTGGTGAATATTGCCTTGGTCTCTAGCAATGTACGTATCAGTGTCCGGGGGTAGCTCTGTCCAAATATCTCACTGCATTATGCCGTAAAGCAGACACTTGAGATAACGTAAAATCCACATTACTTTGGTTTTAGATTACAGGCTAAGTTACCCTTTACCAAGGAAGCAGCGGGTTTGAATTTCCTGTAGCCGGCGAGCCTAAAATTGGTAGATTTCAAGACATGTTGTTTTTGAGGATGACACATGTGATGGGCCCGAGAGCGTCTTTTAGCTGGAAAAAGCGGCAGAAGGAATTTGAAATAGCATTTTTGTTTAGCTTTCCAGGTTGGCCTGATAATTGCTTAGAGGGTTTTTGTCGGATTGGAATTTGGTGCACGACATGTGTGTTAAACAGTGGTAGAATTAAAATGCGGATTGGAATATGGCAAAAGAAACTCGCCAGATGAAGAAAGCGCAAGCAAAGCGTATCCTATTTGTGGAGGACGATCCGGTAGTTGTTGCGGTATACCGGTCCAGGTTAGAGAATGAGGGTTTTACTGTGGATGTAGTCGAGGACGGGGCGGCCGCCACGCAATATTTGAGCAGTGAGAAACCGGATTTAGTAATCCTTGACTTAATGTTGCCCAAGGTCAATGGGTTGGACGTATTGAAGTTTATACGGAGCAAGCCCCAATTAAGCACTTTACCAGTGATTGTTCTTTCCAACGCTTACCTGGCGGACATGGTCAAAAAGGCAATGCTTGCTGGGGCAAATAAGCCGCTATTTAAGACGCAGTGTACGCCCGCAATGTTAGTTGAGGTCGTCAAGAGCTTCTTGCCTCAGCAAGGTGAGGGGATCAGACCCGCCAGGCCGCCTGAAGAGGTGGAGAGAGAGAGCATAACGCAAGCCAGGGACGAATTTCTTTCTCGATTGGCTGAGGAGGTTGATCAGGTTCGGCGCTTAGCGATAAGTTATATAAAGTCAGCGAATCAGCCTGCTGGTGCAGTGACTTTAAGCGAGTTGTACCAGCGGGTTCATTTTATTACGGCGCGGGCCGCATTAACAGGGTTTTCTCGATTGGCGATTCTTACCAGTGCCTTTGAAGCCCTGCTTTTTGAGTTAGTATTTAAGCCAGGGACTGTCACTGCTTCGGTTTTGCAGACAATCGCGCAAACTGCAGATTGCCTAAAAAGGTTGGTAGAGAGAATAGACGAAGACTCTCCCACCGCAGGTTTACAAGCAAAGGTACTCGTGGTTGATGATGACGCAGTCTGCAATCATGTTATGGTTACAGCATTGCAACGGGCTAATCTAGGGGCGGTAGGGGTGAAAGATCCTAGGCAGGCCTTAGATTTACTTACACGAGAATCTTTCGATCTTATTTTGCTAGATATTCGGATGCCTGGAATGGATGGGTTTGATGTATGTAAACGTATCCGGCAACTGGCCCATCAAAAAACTACACCTGTAGTGTTTGTAACTGCAAATGCGGACTTTGAGAACAGAGTTCAGAGCGTTCTAAGTGGTGGTAATGAATTTATTGCGAAGCCGGTATCGCCGATGGAGTTGGCGTTAAAAGCAATTACATTGTTGCTAGATTCTAAACTGAAGGCATCGAAAGCCAAAGAGGTGCAAGTGGCCCAGGATTCGGACAAAGGGGTGTTGACTGAGACCGCTGCTGAAGAAGCATTGGCGAGGGAAGAATCGGAGGAGGTAACTGAAAGTGCACAAATAGAAGATGCTCAGCCCGCGGTGGAAGAAGCACCGCTCGCGGTGAGCACCAAATCGCAATCGAAGATGGGGCCTATACCTGCGCCTGNTTTGACTGGACGGGTAGAATCGTATGCTAAAGGGATGACACCTTCTGTTCGAGGAGGTGTCGAGATGCAAGCCAAGGCTCAAAAAGTTGGGCAGCCTCCAGGTTTTCAGACCCCTGGAACCGGGAAGACTATTCCCTTTGCCCCAAGCGAGCAAGTCAGTGTTCCGGACGTTATGCCAAATGAAAAGACGCCGGCCGTTGAAGAGATTGAGTCAGAACTAGCCGAAGTTGAACAGGAAAAGATGGCTGGAGCCAGTATCAGAAGGGCCCATTGCTTCTGAAGCCCTCGAGGAAGCGGGGAAATTTGGATCAGAGTACAATGGAGTCGAGGAAGTTGGCCCAGAACTTGCTAGTTCTAAAGGTTATGGTGGGTATGGTCCAGCCCTGGGTAATAAGAGTCCAGGGTGGGCCCAAGAATCGGTAGAAAGTTTTGCAGCAAGTAGAGATTTTAATGATTTTGGACACATGCAACCAGCTCAAGGAAATATGCAACCGATGCAACAAAAACCGATAGGTACAGGACCTGCACAGCCACAGCCTAGGCTCGATCGATCATTTCAGGCTGATGGGAATGAAACGTTTGAGCGTATTGTCCGTGGTGTTGCTGAGATAATATTCGGGGAGGAAAATTTGACCGATATAAATATTCGATTGGTCAGGTTTGCGTTAGAACGTTATGGGATTCGGGAGTTAGTCCGCCAGATGCGGACCCCTCAAATGTGAGTTTTTTGGCTTTTGCGCCAAGGTTAGTCCCTTGCAAATCCAGTGTTGGGTGGGGTCACACCCGACACTGGGTTTTGTTTCGCTCCTTAACCGGACTTTGTTGCTCCGGTTTAACTTCCTATTGCTGGTAAGTTTTTGGTGGGGAATACGCAAGACGTGGATAAACTTCGGTAGTACTTTTGGTCAATCTTTTACAATGTAAAAGGGGTTAATCAGGCGGGTTAAGGGGGCTACATCAATTTGAGAACGGCATCACGGATTCATCTGCATGGGGCGATGGGCGCTTAGGGTTCGGTCCCTATTAGGGGTTACTTTGACATTATGGGTTCTTCTAAAAATCGGTAGATGTACGCGGGACTGGGTATGGTTGCATTGCAAAATCTAGAGTAAGGATTACAATTCGTGGGAGGATAAAGGCTGCATTTTGAGGGATGAAGGTTGATTATGTTGCAAGTATTGAAGTTGAAGAATCTCGCTATAGTAAGATCGGCGGAGATTGAGTTTAGCCCAGGGTACAATGTGATAACGGGCGAGACTGGGGCTGGTAAATCAATATTGATTGACGGGCTGATGCTTGTGTTGGGAGAGAAGGCTGAGCGTGGAATTATACGCACAGGCGCTGAAGAATGTGTGATTGAAGCGGTTTTCGATTTTTCAAAGGCCAGTGAGGAGGTTAGGAAATTTTTGGAGGATCGTGGGATTTCAGCAGATGACCCGGTGGCAGTTAGACGGCTTATCAGTGCGCGGGCCACTTCCAAGCAGACGATTAACGGCTCCCCAGTAAATTTATCAGTTTTGAGGGAACTAGGGCGCCTAGTAGTGGATTTTCATGGTCCTTATGAGCATCAGTCGCTTTTAGATCCTGGGGTGCAACTATTGCTTCTGGATCGCTACGGAAATTTGGATTCTTTGCGTAAGCGATTTTCATCGTTAGTACAGCAGTATCAGGACTTAAAATCTAGAAAGCGTGATTTGGTTCAGGACGAACGAATATACCTACAGCAACTCGACTATTTGAGGCATCAGGTTGAGGAAATTGAGAAGGCTAACCTAAGGCGTAATGAAGATGAGGAGATTGAGCGAGCATACAATCAGGCGCGCCATGCAGCCAGGATTAGTGAATTGGGATGGGAGGTGACGAAACTGCTTGGTTCAGAGGAGGGTGGTGCACTAGCAACCTTGAGTCGGGTAGGTCGCATTTTGCGGGAAATTAAAGGTCTAGATCAGAGTGCCACCGGGTTAGTCGAGGATCATGGAATACTAATGGAGCAGCTAAGTGAGTTTATTCGGAAATTGGAGAGGTATTTAGAGGGGGTACAATTTGACCCTGCGCGTTTTGCTGCATTAGAGGACCGGTACAATTTGCTGAACCTGTTGAAGAAAAAATACGGCCCTACGCTAGAAAACGTATTGGAAAGTCTTGAAGAGGCGCGGAAGAGGCTGTGGGAGTTAGAATCGCGGGAGGAACGACTAAAGGAGTTGGAACAAAAATTAGCCGAGCTACGGTGTGAAATTCAACGAGTAGGTCTTGAACTAGCTAAAGCCCGGAAATCCATCATCCCTAAATTGGTTGAGGAGGTCACAAATGAGTTACAACACCTAGGCTTTAAACACTGTAAGTTTGACGTGAGGTTTGAAAGCAAATCGGGAGAGGAATATGATGAAGGATTTTCATTGGCTGGTTTTGACATTATTGAGTTTATGTTTAGTGCGAATCCGGGTGAGGAACCACGCTCGTTGCGTCAGGTTGCTTCTAGTGGGGAATTAGCGCGTGTGATGTTGTCACTGAAGACTGTTTTAGCAGCATGTGACCAAGTGCCAATTTTAGTGTTTGATGAAGTTGACGCGAATATAGGTGGTGAAACAGGGTTGGAAGTTGGACGGCGACTGCGCGGGTTAGCGCGGAGGCATCAGGTGATTTGTATAACTCACTTGCCGCAAGTAGCTGCTTTTGCTGAGCGGCACTTTGTGGTCTCAAAAATAATCCATGGCAACCAGACTGAAGCGGTGATTGAATTAGCCGACGACGCAAAGCGAGTAAGCGAGCTTGCGCGGATGCTAGGCGGCCAATCGGAAACTGCCCGAAAACATGCACAAGCGTTGCTTAGGTTGCAGTAGTAATTTGTGGTCGATTTAGAACGTATAACTTAGCCCAGTGGTAAGGCGGGCTTCATGTGCATTTCTATTCCGGGGAGGGGGGTTTTCATAGCTATGTTCAAACACAACTCGCAACGCGAATCTAGAAGTAAGAGGTGTTTCTAATCCAACTTCGGAACGTAGGGATTGTCTGTCAGGCCAATCTTGGAAGTCTGGGATCCAGGCAGTCCTTTGCCAAATTCTAGGTCCATTAGGAAACACGTAGTCAAAACGCTCACCCAGGTAAATGGTCGGGTAAACGTTATCATCTTCATGATGGAATTTTTCAATAGTCAACGCGGGTCCCACCTCTGCATTCAAAGACAAATTGGTGGTCGAGATGAACTTATATCCAAGGGATACACTTGAAACTACACGATAATCAATTCCTAGCACATAATCTGATTCACCCTGTGTTTGCAGGCTGACACACAACTTTTGGTTAATTGGACGTTCATAAGAGCCCTGGCCCCGTATATATTTCGCGATTGTAACAGTCTCTCTTCTAATTTTTGCCTCGCCGTAGCCACCGTTAGCACTTAGGCGAATGGTATCAGCTGCGCGTTTGTGGGTGGCTGAAACACTTGCACTGCTTATGTATGCATCCCGGTATCCGCTATATAAAGTGAGTCCTAAGTTCACAAAACCGTGCCATGTTGGTTTAGGGGCTGCTATTCGTTTTTTGGATTTGTGTAGCGTTCTGTGTTTTCGAGGTTGTCTTTCCTGGGGATGTTAGTGGTTGAGTTTCGGAGGCTAAGGCTATTTCTGATATACATGTTACTATGAGTGTGAAAACAGCAATGGTAGCGTTCCAGAAGTAATTCCATGGTTTTTTTTGCGTCATTGTTTGTGTCGAAGTTTACTCAGCTTGGTATCGCTCATCCACACACAAGTTGCAGTTTTTATTCACCAAAGCAATTGACGCATTACGATTTCGCTTATTCACAGCGAGTTGTGATTTAGTTGGGTAAAAATCTTGGCTTGACTCTGCTGTGGTTTTGATTTTCTTGGCAATTCGTGTGTAGAACAAGAAAACCTAACTGGGTAAGGGATTTGAAGAAGTTGTTAGGCCAAGAGGTTGTCTTGGACAATTCTGAAAGCTTGGGTCGTTATGCTGGGGATGAGTGGTTTGCCTCTAACGTACCAGATGCTGTGGTGTTACCTACGTGCACTGACGAAGTTTCGCGTGTCATGCGATTTGCTTATCGTCGTGGGATAGCTGTGACTCCAAGAGGAGCTGGACATGGATACGTTGGAGGGTGTGTGCCTATAAGGGGTGGCATCGTCCTTTCTCTGGAGAAGATGGATAAGATTATTGAGATCAACCCTGACGATTTCGTGGCAGTCGTACAACCTGGTGTGATTACTCAAGCGTTGCAAGAGGCTGTTGAAAAAGTAGGATTATATTATCCGCCGGACCCAGCTTCCCGTGATGAAAGTTCTATTGGTGGTAACATTAGTACCAATGCAGGGGGGCCCCGGTGTCTTAAATACGGAGTCACGCGGGATTATGTTCTAGGTTTGGAAGTAGTGCTTGCAGATGGAACGGTAGTGAGGTTAGGGGGACGTACTCACAAAAAATAAGGTAGGATTTGACCTCCATCGACTCTTTGTGGGTTCGGAAGGTTTGCTCGGGGTTATAACAGAAGCAACCCTTAAGCTCATACCGCTGCCGCCCTTTAGAGCAAATNTGGCGGTCGGATTTAAGTCTATGATTAGTGCGGTGCGGGCGCTTCAAGGGATTTTCAGGGCAGGTATATTGCCGTGTGCAATAGAGCTAGCTGATGAACTTACAATCGCAGCCGCTTATCGTCGGACGGGGAGTCCCCGACTCAAGGATGCGCGTGCCCACATGATAGTGGAGATTGATGGCCAGGAAGAATCAGTGCGAATTGAAATCGAAAAACTCAAACGCGTTATAGAAAATTACGCCCCATTGTTTGTACAGGTTGGGTTGGGGAAAGAAGAGTGCGAGGAAATCTGGAAAATCCGGAAGGAATTTTCACGCGCCCTTAAAGATACAGGATTAGTTAAGCTAAACGAGGACATAGTGGTTCCCCGGGGAAAGCTTGTTGAATTTTTCGAGTTCACTGCGCGATTACAGTATGAAACAGGATTGCAAATTGCGTGTTTTGGCCATGCAGGAGATGGCAATATTCATACAAATGTGATGGTAGACTTCAACAAACCAGGCGCTCGGGAAACGGCAGAAAAGGTTTTAGATAACTTATTTGAATATGTAATTAAGTTGGGAGGTGCAATTACAGGAGAACATGGGGTTGGTCTAGCAAAATTGCGTTGGTGGCCTTTGGCAACAAGCCGTGAAGTGAGATGGTTACATACCCAGATTAAACGTGCGCTTGATCCGAAGGGGATTCTGAATCCGGGGAAATTTGTGTAATTTCATCGGCAAGGGGGCTAATTAGAATTACAAATTCGCCTTTCGGTGGGTGTTTTAGAAAGTGATCAAGTAATTCTTTTGCGGAGCCACGCTGGAACTCCTCGAATTTTTTTGTGAGTTCTCTTGCGACAACTATTTCTCGGGTGGGGAAAATTTGTGCAAGCTCTTGGAAAAGGCGCAAGATCCGGTGGGGTGACTCGTAAATTACTAGTGTACCTGGAATAGTCTTTAATCGCTCTAACGCTTTTTGTCGGCGTGCCCCCTTGTGGGGAAGAAAGCCAATAAAATGAAACTCGTTGGTTGGGAGTCCACACGCTGAGACAGCAGCAATCAATGCACACGGTCCGGGTATAGGTTCAACTCTGAAGCCGGCGTCTATTACTTTTCTTACTAAAAGTTGGCCAGGATCGCTTATCCCTGGTGTACCAGAGTCAGTGACAAGAGCCACGGTTTGACCTTTTGCTAAGCGATCTAAAATTTCCGAGGCGCGTTTTGATTCATTGAATTTGAAGCAGCTAAGTATAGGTTTTGAAATGCCAAAATGTCTTAGAAGTAAACCTGTCCGCCTGGTGTCTTCTGCTGCGATGACATCGCATTCTTTGAGGACGCGCAAGGCGCGAAGGGTGATATCTTCTAGATTGCCGATGGGGGTTGCGACAAGATAGAGTGTTCCTGGGCGCAAGGGAGCACGAGCAACCTGCTCAGGGGTGACTGGATCGTTCCCATCTTGGTTCATTCAGCCCGCCGATGGATATTAAGAAAATCTAGGTAATAAATTAGCTGTTGTTTCAGCTCTTTTCGGGGGACAATTGCATCTATCAATCCATGTTCCAAAAGAAACTCAGCAGTTTGGAAGCCTGGAGGAAGTTCGGATTGGGTTGTTTCGCGAATGACTCTAGGGCCTGCAAATCCGATCATCGCGCCAGGTTCTGCAATTATGAGATCTCCCAAACTTGCAAAGCTTGCCATTACGCCCGCAGTTGTGGGGTGAGTAAGCACGCTTATATAAGGCAGGCCTGCTCGTGCATGGTAAGCAAGGGCGGCGGCTGTCTTAGCCATCTGCATTAGGCTAAACATACCTTCGTACATCCGGGCTCCACCGCTTGCAGCAATTATAATCACAGGAAGTCGATTCTCGGTGGCCTTTTCGACAAGTCGTGTAACTTTTTCCCCAACTACTGAACCCATGGAACCGCCTAGGAATCGGAAGTCCATAACACCTAACGCAACACGATGAGGGCCGATCATACATAACCCCGTTATAATAGCTTCCGTGTAGCCCGTTTTAGCTCTATTGGCCTTCAGTTTTTCCCTATATGAGACTGGGGAGACAGTGATTTTTTTGGGGTTTGCACCAGGTAACACTACCTCCTGCGCCGGTAGTTCGAATTCCAAAGGGTCAATGCTTTCCAATTCGCCGTTTATCTCTTCAAACGAACAGGTTTCTACTAGCAGGTGGATCCGCTCCCGGGCGCTCATCGGAAAGTGATATTGGCAAATAGGACAGACTTTCAGGTTTTCGTCCAGTTCTTTATCAAAAATGATGTTTTCGCATTCTGGACACTTTGTCCAAAGCCCATCCGGAATCTCTAACTTTTTGGATGTAGGAGCTAGCTTCGGTTTCCTGGGCAGTTTCCCTGATCGTATTGCACCATTCCCCCCTTGCATATGGCCCACAGCTTGTGGCCCCGGCAGAGGGGGTTTTTTTATAAACCTGCCAGTTTTTGCCATATATTCAATCAGTCATTATGGAGAAACGCGTTAGAAAGTTCAAGACTGGCATATTTTATTGATAGCCAAATGGTTATACACCACGCGCAAGCGTCCAAACGGCTACTTTGGTAGCTCCAGCCCTCCGTAAGACCTTAGCGCATGCATTTGTGGTGGCTCCTGTAGTGAAGACGTCATCTACGAGGATGACGCGTTTGTTTTTGACGAGGTTGGGAGTTGTAGCGAGAGCGAAAGCGTCTTGGACATTCTCAAGGCGTGCCTGTTTAGAAAGGGTGGTTTGGGTGTGGGTATATCGGGTTCGTCGCAGAACGGATTTAATCGGGATTTGGGTTGCTCTCGAGAGGTATTTTGCAAGAACGTATGCTTGGTTAAATCCGCGTTCTCGTTCCCTGGTAGGGTGGAGTGGTACGGGGACGATCAAGTCCCACTTAGTGCTTGTGAGATCAGGTAGGGCGGCTTCTACAAAGAGCCTGCCCAAAAGTGGTTCGAGCCATGTGGCTTGTTGGTATTTAAATGCGTGAATTAGGTCCAATGCTATACCAGTGGCGAGAATGGCTGATCTGGCATACGTAAATTCATATCGAATGGAGGTGCAATTTGAACAGATGAAGTCAATAGTGATATTGCCTGGATAAGGGCTTCCGCATTTAGCGCAGAAAGGGGGGTTCAGGTGAGGTATTCGCGCTACACACGCGCTGCAAACTAGCCCATCTTTTGGACTTGCACGGTTCTCTTTACAAACTACGCACCAAGGTGGGTAGAGAAGGTCGATTATTCCCCCTAAAATCTTCTTAATGTTTTCCAGCATGTTTGTGGTTTATCCCCAAAGTTTGAGGTATGGGAATTTAGGTTCCTGGCGGCGAAAAGCTTTTACAATCGCTATTGAGAAACCAGACAAGACGAGTGTAGCAAACCAACCGTCAACAATGCGGTGACTGCCCCAAAAAGCTGATCCTGGTTGCGCAAGTGGGAGGAACGCTGGGGATAGTTTGATAGCTATGATCCATCCTGCATGAATTCCGATGGGGAACCACAGTGATTTGGTATGATGAACTGCGTAACATAGGATACATCCAGCGAGAAATAAATTGAGCATGCCGGGTACAATTACCGATGGTCTAGCCAAGGGGGATAAGATTTTTGGGAGGGCTTCAAGCCCGGTGTACCATTCTATGAGACTAGGATTGTATTTGGTGTCGATATAATGCAACGCTGCAAAAATTATACTAGAGACGACCATTGCAAAGATCCAGTTCCAAGCTTTTTTAACTGCGTGAAAAAAAAAGACCTCTGAAAATCAGTTCTTCGATTAGTGAGATGGTGATAGCTGATGCTATCGTGGAAGCCGTTTTGGTGACAATAATTGGTAGGGTTATGGATGGGGAAAGTGCCCTAATTCCGCAGATCACGTTTACAATGATGATAAAACTCAGAGAGGTAACTCCACCTAAAATTCCCCAGAAAAAGAATCGAAGTTGACCTGCCGAAAACAAGAGACCAATTTGATGTAGTTGAGTAAAGCCAAGGTGCTTAGCTAAAGGGAAAAGGCTCAGCACTGCCAAAACGAGAGCAATCCGGGTAAAGTACCGCGAAAATGGTTGCCCTAATAGCCAGGGAGGCGCGTGAGGAATAGAATGGACTAAAAGATAAATTAGGGGAGCAAGCAAAGCCGCGGCAATAAAAACGCCCACAATATAGAGCATAATGGTGCGAATGGGGCGCATAGCATTTCCTAGCATATAATCCGATTTGATCCTTGCCAAGCAATTGCCATTCGAGGAACCTACGTTAAGATGCATCCCCACTGTGTTGGACAGCCTTCATGGCTGCGTTTGTTGATACGCCAGTCAGCTTCTTACTATAAGGAGTTGTACATGTTGTCCAGATAAAGAGTCTTATGTAAAACCGGACTTGATAATTATATCGGGTAGAACAATGGCATGAGCGCTTGTTAAAAGCTGAGTTTTTGGATCGCGTGTAGCCGCGCCTGTATAAGTGCAGAACCCCTGATACAAAATTATACTCCAACGTAGAATAATGCCATGGTGACTGGTAAACCCATACATATGGGGATTTATCCGTCGACTCACGTCGGCGGCTACCGGTCTACCAATCTTCTCCCGTAGCCACCGCCGTAAGGTGGTGGAATAATCCAGTTTTCCCCCATAGCCGCCGTCGTAAGACGGCGGATTAAAAAGGCGCTTAGTTCCTTGGCACATCACCACCAGAGACCCAGCAGATAACTACACTTAACCAAATGTTCCGTTTCAAGTATGAGCTATCTATGATGTCCGTGCTCTTATAAAGAGCGGCTACCTTACGCTCGCACAATCAAAGCCAAGCCGCAGCTCTACCAGTCTGAAGGCTACCACCTATACAGGTACCAAAACTTGGAGAACAACGCGCAATTGCTGTTATGGGCTTCGCTGACCTGACTCCGGTCTAGGTGAAATTATTCGCTAACGCCATCAACTCGTATCGCCACCACTGCAAGGCGAAGAATAATTCCATGGTCAGTGGTAAACTCATAAGGGAATTTATCCGCCGACTCACGTCGGCGGCTACATCTAAACCCAGTGTTTCGTCCCAAGTATGGGCTATCTATAAATTCCATGTGCTCACGAGCGGGGCTACATTAAGCCCGCCATCACATTCTACTCAACCGTTTGGCTGTGGCTGTAATGGTTGTCCAAGTAAAAACCGTTGCCGAGTCGAATTTTCTTAACGTTACCGGGTTTGTGATTTTGGATATTAACGGGGGATCTTTCTTGTATGGATGTAAAACACTAATGGAGATGCAGGGAGAATAGGGTACTAGTGGGTTGATTGGAGCCGTGTAAAACTTGGCTACTTTCATTTTCGAGTAGTAAACCGTCTTAGACGGATAGGTATGGTGCGAAGGCATTGTATGATGAGTGAGGGGTTGGATAGACTGAACAGTGAAAGCTAGGGAGTTAATTTGAAGGTGGGTTTTGTGTGTGGCGCATGAGATTTGGCCATGGGTTGGCATTGCGGGGTTTGCATTAACGGGTGATCTGTGAGGGGTTATTCCTCGGCTCTGATCGTATTCATCTCTGGTGTGTAGTAGAGGATACGGGTACAGTTTGGGCAAAAGACGAGTTCTTTCCCTGTGCGGCATTGGACGATGTAGTGTCGGGGTAATTGGACGTGGCACCCTCCGCAAACACCGCGGTCAATCCCCACGACCACATTCACTATATCACGGCTTTTTGCGATTCGTTCGTAGTGATTCAAAGCAGTTTGGTCTATTTCGGAGGCCAACCGGGCTCTTTTTTGCCGGAGTTGTTCGAGTTCAGTTTTCAGCTCATGCTCACGTCGATCGATTTCAGCCAAGAGTTGTTGAACCTCACGTTCTGTGTTCTTCAATTTTATTTGGGCTTCCTGGATTTCTTTAAGTAGTTCGTCGATTCGAAACAGCAGCTGGATAACTTGGTCCTCGAGTTGTGAGATAGACTGGTTACATAGTTCTATCTCATGAGCGAGGGCGCGGTATTCTTCGTTTTTTTTGGTTTGGTATTGTTGAAGCGTGTATTTTTGGACGAGCTGTCTTTTGGCTTCGATATCTAATTCGAATTGTTTCTTTTCTGATTCGGCATGCCTTAGACTAGTTCGCTTGGCATCCAACTCAGCTTGTGCGTGGACCAGCCGCTGTTTGATATCTGCCCGTTGAGGTCCCAGTGTAATCAGAAGCTCTTCCAGTTCACGTATTTTTCGATCGAACTCTTGTAGCTCAAGCAGACGCTGTAATATTTGGTCGACCATTTTGCTATTTGTATGGCTTATGTATGGTCTAAGCTTAACGGTTTGAACATATTGACGTCAATCCGTGAGCAAGTAGAGCGTTTCATAAAGGGAGTCCTTAGTGTTCCCAGTGTTCTCCTTCGGCTTTGCCTGAGGCGGCGTGTTCGGGTAATTAGCCGTCCATTTTCTTACATGTATGAGGATATCCAAAAGTTTACCAATGGATTGTAGTTCGAAAGGTTGTGGCGAAGTGGGCAATGCTTGATTCGTCAGATTCGCTTTTGATGTTTCTTAGGTGTATCACGGGTGGATTGCGATTACGGATTAGATTAATGCTTTTATAGCACTGGTTGACGGTTATTTGGCCCTTGGGAAGGTTGCCGTTTTACCTGCCATGTGTTTCGTTTACCGGGATAGCTAAGCATCCCAAAAAACAAAAGGCGATCCATCCCACGGCTGGAATGTACAGCCCAAATTCCGTAAAAGATTGCAACGCCCAGCCTATAAGACCAAGCCAGAGGCAAAAAACAGCAGAGTACGGGCTTCTAATAGCTTGGCGGGTTGCGTTAAGCATGCACACTCCAACTGCAGATAGAAACAGGATGAATCCCGGTATACCTGATTCAACTGCTTGTTGTAAGTAGTCATTATGGACTAATTTGGCCATTTCCGCTTCCGGAGGTTTAATCTTTGCGTAATAGCGACCGAAATTGCCTTGCCCGATTCCAAACAATGGATTTTGTGCAGTCAATTTCAAGGCGGCTTTCCAATAGTATAATCTTGCTTCGGCACTAGGCGCTCCTTTCTGTAAGTACGTATGGTATCGATACAAAAAACCGATTGTACCAGCTAGCAACACCAGGATTAAAAATATCCGTTTAAGCTGTGGGTTCACTGGTAAGAAATAGCCTGCTATTGTGAGTTGGCAAAGTGCAATTATCCAGCCTGCTTTTGAGCCGGACCAAACTAGACAAAGGAATGCACCGGCTGAGAATACAATGATTAAGAACACTCGAGCGTCCTTTTTAAAGATGCTTCCCATATTCCAAATGCTCCATAAAACAATGGGGGTGCAGAGTATTAAGACTGATGCTAGCGTGTTGGGATAAAACAGGGTGGAAAAAATCCGATTGCTATTCATCCGTTTGATGAGTTCAGGGTCGGGGTTAGGTAAGGTGGGGTATATGTGTTCCCAAAAGAATTTTCGGGTTTGCTCAAGTCCGCCAAATCGTTGGTCGAAACCAAACAGGATTATGATTCCTAGTCCGCATACGAGGCCCGCCCAAGGGATCCATTTTTCTAAATGGGGCCGGATCGCCAATACGCCGGTGTAGAACCACGCTAATCCACAGGCAAAGTGTAGTAACACTANGGCTGGTGTTTTGGCTTCACTGGTAACAAGCGTAACTATGGTTTGCCAAGCAAGCCAAAAAATAGGCAGAATTAACTGGGCCGTTAGCGGTTTGGGTATTTTTTGAGTGCACCAAAGCGCAATTACTCCAGCAATTAGAGTTAACAAGAAACCTACCTTGGTAGGCCAAGACATATAGATCCATTCCAGCAACTGTCTTGGCTCTGTTTGGGTAGTGTATTCGTAGAGAATGATGGGATTGCCTTGTTTTACAACAATGGCTCCGAGGATGAGTCCAATTATAAAAATCCAGGCGACACTTTGTTTGTTGGGGGATTTTTTTGGTAGCATGAGCTGTCATTGATTTGTACGGTTTATAAGTGCAGCTGGAGAATGGCGGACTCTAACACGAGCAGTTCTTGGACGTTTGTAAAAAGGATTTTATGTGCACGGTGCAGGATTTGAATGTTGGAGACTGCTTGCTTTGGGTTAAGCCTTTGGGCTACTTCCATTGTAGTTTGTAGGTCTGGGTAATACAGGAGTTTTTTATCCATGCCCATTGTGAGCAACCAGACGTCTCTAAAATATTGGGTCAGAGCTTTCATCAGTTCAGAACGCGCATGGCGATATTCAGCTTCTATTTGAGCTGCCAATTCTTCTTTCCATTTCTCGCGGGTTTCCTCTGGTAAATCTTGCGTGGCGTAGATCTCGAGTGGGGACTCCTTGGTTAGTTGTGTTTCTATCTGGTTCCGCATCTCTTGTAGTTTTGCCAGGATTAATCCGAGGACTTTATATTTGGTTACAATATCAGGGGGGGTGCTGATGAGTTGTTTCGTGACTTCGTAAAGCCAACTTTTGAGTTCAGGGTTTATGCTAGCTTTGGCTTCAAAAGCTACTGGAACGTGTAAACACCTTGATCTCACAGTTTCCAATAATCTATGGGGATCGGTTGAGAGGAGTAACAAGACGGAGCGGGGCGGAGGTTCCTCGAGCGTTTTAAGAAATGCGTTGGCTGCGTCTGCGTTCATCCTATCGGCTCCAACAATGATTCCAATTTTGTAATGGCCTGCTACGGGTTTGAGGTGGATTTCCCGCATTAGGTCCCTAATTTGGGGGATTAAGATCATCCGAAGTTTTTGATTTAGGCCTAATTATGTGAATGTCTGGATGCTTTAGCTTGGAAACGAGTTCACAGTGCTTGCAGTTACAGGAAGGCTCCTTTGTAGGCGACTCACATAAGATCATTCGTGAGAATTGCATAGCGACTTGTTCAAGAGGGCTTAAGTCTTCGCACGTAAAAAGGTAACGCGTGCGAGATACGCCCGCAGGCTACTGCACGTTTAAACAGTTCCATCACAGGGGATTGCGTTTTTTGTTTCATCTGGCATTGTTTCTGGGAGATAGATTTGCATTTTTGGACAGGGGTGTAAATACCAACCGTTGATTTTGGGCATGCATCGACCATTGCACAAACGTTCGAAGACTATCATACCAAGGTTCGTCTTGCTTACAATTTGTTTGGAAAGTGTAATTGGGCACATGCTTCTGGGTGCTGAAGTTACTAACTCGGTGCACGATGTGATATTGTGGCGGGTACATTCACATAACGATTATTTGCAGGGTCAACCCCTTTTTGATGCACTTGAATGTGGATCAAATAGCGTTGAAGCAGATGTATTTCTTGTAGGAGAAAACTTATTGGTCGGACATTTACCAATTTTTCTTAGCAAAGATAGAACCTTAGAAAAGCTGTATCTTGAGCCACTTAGGGCGCGAATTAAGCAAAATGGGGGGTGGGTTTACACCCCAGGCATTACATTTTGGTTATGGATTGAGATCAAATCGGAACCAAAACTAACTTACCAAAGACTGCGCCAGGTTCTGAAAGAGTACCAAGACATCCTTACCCGATTTGAAGACGGTGAAGTAAGGACTAACGCCGTCACTGTAGTGTTAACAGGTCGTAGACCGGTTGAACTGATATGTGCGGAAGCGTCACGGCTTGCGGCTTTGGATTGCCGTATCACAGAATTAGGAGTAACTAATCCCCCAAACTTGTTCTTATGGGTTTCGGAGGACTGGAACAGGCATTTTAAGTGGCGCGGTAACGGAAAATTCGCCGAACAGGAATTGGAGAAGTTAAAGTCGATGGTGGAGAGATCCCATTGCAATGGACGTGGCATTCGGTTTTGGGGAGTACCAGATACGCCAACAGCTTGGCAGGTTTTGTGGGATGCGGGGGTTGATTTAATAAACACCGACAGACCACAGGAAATAAAACGGTGGATGAGTGAGTGTCTTACCCATCCACCGCAATGAAATAAGCTACTTATCTTTTAACCCCGTAACATCGGATTTCAAACGTTAATTATAATTGTGCTAGAGCCCGGTCCATTGCTGCGAACAACTGTTTCATGGTTTCTTCTGTTTCGTCGCCCATATTTGAGATGCGGAAGGTAAGCCCTTTGATTTTTCCATAACCGCCGTCGATCAAAAAGCCCTGGTCTTTAACCAGTTTTTGGAATTTAGGAACGTCGATCACCCGACCGCCAGGTTTTGCACCGTTATTTACACACGTCAGTGTTACTGATTCGTAACCCGGGTCTGGAAACAATGTGAAGCCATGGCTCCGTGCCCATTCCCTCGTCATTTCAGCGAGTTTTTTATGACGTGCATATCTGTTTTCTAAGGCCTTCTGTAAAAATAGTCTTCGAGTTTTGTATTTCAAAGCAAATACATGGCCTATGCTTGGTGTGCTAGGTGTCATGTTTTGTCTCTGCGTTCTTTTTGGAATTCCACAAAATCGAAGTAGTATCCTCTGTCTTTAATTGTGGCGGCTTTTTTCCAATGCTGCTTTTGAACAGGTAAACAATGTGATGCCTGGCGGTAAGGCTAAAGCTTTTTGTGAGCCTGCCAGCATTACATCGAGTCCCAACCGATCAAATTCGATTTTCACTGCCGAGAATGAGCTAACTACGTCCACTATAAACATTACATCAGGGTATTTTTTCTTTAGTTCGCCGAGTTCTTCAATTGGGCTCATTACTCCGGTGGAGGTTTCATTGTGGACATATGTGATTGCATCGAATTGCCCTGTGGCTAGTTTTTTGTCAATAGCTTCTGCTCTGATAGGCGAGCCCCAGGGAAATTGGAGGGGTTCGGCTTCTTTGCCACAACGCTTGGAAACGTCGTGCCATTTATCTGAAAATGCACCACACATACAGTTTAATACTTTGCGTGCCACAAGGTTTCGGATGGCGCCTTCCATTACTCCCCAAGCAGAGGATGTACTAATAAAGACCAATTGTTTCGTGTAAAACAACTGTTGGAGTTGGGGTTGAATGCTTGCATACAGGTCTTTGAATGCCTGACTGCGGTGTCCGATCATGGGTGACCGGAACGCCTGGAGCGTTTTTTCACTTACTTCGACTGGGCCAGGGATGTGTAGTTTTGTATGTTGTGCCATAAGCTTCACACAGTTTTGTCACTTTCCATTTCGTATGCAAGCATTGTTTCTGACACGATAGAAATTTATGGTTGGGGCTCAGTGGTGGGTTTAGGTAGAGGAGTCCGAACATACCCGTTTTCAATAAACCATGAAACGGCGTCCTTAAATGCTTGTTCGACGGGTGTTTGAGGTAGGCCAAGTTCAGAAACCGCCTTATGGGGATTGAAAAACATTTTGTATTTTGCCATTCGTACCCCTGCTAATGGTGCCTTTGGAGGTTTGCCAGTTAGCTTAGCGTGTATTTCGCTTAGCAAAGCGAATCCGAAAGCCACAAAGTATGGGATTTGGTGCCGTGGCGCTGGAATCCCAGTAATACGTTCCAACAATTGGAATGCTTCTGCCAGTGTGAGATTGCCATTAAGGTTGCCTAGGATGTACCTTTCGCCCAGGCGTCCTTTTTCGGCCGCCAATATGTGGCCCAATGCTACATCACGTACATGGACCCAGTTTAGACCCGTATCAACATAAGCAGGTATTTTACGATTGAGAAAATCTACGATTATTTGTCCAGTCGGGGTGGGTTTAACATCGCGCGGACCAATGGGTGCAGTAGGGTTGACGATGATGATTGGATGTCCTTGTGCCGCTAATTCAATGGCTATTTGTTCTGCTTCCCACTTCGAGCGTTTGTAGTGATTTGACAATTGGGTTGGTTCTACCGGGGTGGTTTCGTCAGCCGGAATTATTTTCCCCCTTTCGCATCTGGGTAAACCGATGCACCCTACAGTGCTTGTGTACACGATCCTGGTACACCCCGCCGGTAATTGCTGCTTCTAGGACAGTGCGGGTACCTTGCACGTTTGTTATGTACATTGACTTGTAATCCCTGTCCCAGAGTTTGTATGAAGCAGCTACATGAAAGCATACGTCACACCCTCGAAGTGCCTGCAACAATGTGTCTTTGTCAGTTATGTCCCCGCGCACGATTTCGATATCTAGATCGGCGATTGCTTTTAGGGAGCTGTTTGGACGGGCAAAAGCCAACTACGTGGTGGCCGCGGGCCAAGAGCTCTACTGCAAGGTTGGACCCAAATAAAACCAGTTATGCCTGTGACGAAACACCGCATGGTTTAATGTGAAGTATGAATTGCGCCTGTGAAGATACAAGGGCATTTTACATTTCCATGGAAGTACGAGTTGGTAGGGCAAAAAAGATATTATCGATCGGTGGATTACGATCCAAAGCGGAACCAGGTGATTCTGATTGACCAGCGGCTTTTGCCTCACGAGTTTACAGTGGTGAAGACTAAAACCTATACGGAGACGGCTGCAGCAATCCGAGACATGGTGGTGCGTGGGGCTCCTGCAATTGCTGCTGCGGCAGCTTATGGGTTAGTGCAAGGAATATATCAATTTCGGGGATCTTCTCTGGCACAGTTTAGCCGCCATGCAGAAAAAGTGTTTGAGGTGTTGAAATCTGCACGTCCCACCGCTGTAGATCCGGTTAATGCGATGAAGTACGTGTTGGAGCGGACAAAACGGGCTACTTCTGTTCCCGAGGCTAAGGAATTGGCATTCCGCGCCGCTAATGAATTTGCGAATCAAAGTGTCGCTGAATGCAAGGCTATCGGACAACAAGGCCTGGCGTTAATCCGGGACGGGATGCGTATATTGACTCATTGCAATGCTGGGTGGCTTGCTTGTGTAGACGTGGGCACGGTTACAGCGCCTATTTATGCGGCACATGCTTTGGGTCTGAAAATTCATGTGTATTGTAGCGAAACTAGGCCGAGGTGCCAGGGTTCGAGCCTAACAGCTTGGGAACTCTCGCAAGCAGGGATTTCACACGAGATTATTACTGACAATGCAGCCGGACTGTTAATGGCGCAGGGGAAAGTGGATCTTGTACTAGTTGGGGCAGACAGAGTTGTAGCCCGCACCGGGGAAATCACAAATAAGATCGGCACATACATCAAGGCGGTATTGGCGCATTATCACAAAATTCCGTTCTACGTAGCAGTGCCGTTGTCCACTTTTGATTGGACGCTTACTTCTGGGCGTGAAGTCCCGATTGAAGAGAGGGATGCCTCTGAGGTGAAGGGTGCATGGGGTAGACCTTATAAAGTCGGAAAAGGTAAGAAACTGATCCCTGTTGGTAAACATCTTCAATACGTGGCGTTTGGGAACCCCGGGAGTGCTGTGTGGAATCCTGGGTTTGATGTTACACCTCCGGAATTGATCGCTGGAATTGTGACCCCTGTTGGCATTTTTAGGCCAGAAGAAGTGTGGAAGAATAAACAGATACTTGAGAGTCCACTATCCCCCAAAGCGGATGACTGCGCAGGTGGTCTTAGTGCTTGAGTTTTATTTTTGCAGGATGGTATATGGCAAGGTTTCCTCAAGTGGCAAACCAATTGAGGCGTGCATATAAACTGATGCGATCACACTTTGGTCATCAGGGTTGGTGGCCAGGGGATTCTCAGTTTGAAGTATGTGTCGGTGCAATCCTTACCCAGAACACTAATTGGAAGAACGTTCAAAAAAGCCATTGAAAGGCTGAAGCAGGCCGCCCTGTTGGACCCACAATCTATGTATGAAGCCAGTGAAGAACGTTTGGCTGTTCTAATCCGCCCCGCCGGTTATTACAATGTTAAGGTTCGTCGTTTGAAGGCCTTTGTAAAAACGTTGGTAGAAAGATTTGGAGGGTGTTTCGACCGGTTTTTTGAAGGTGAAATACCAGAGGTGCGTACCAGGCTTCTTAGCATACCTGGGATTGGGCCAGAGACAGCAGATAGCATGATTTTGTTATGCTGGGCAAAAGCCAACGTTTGTTGTGGATGCGTATACTCGCCGCATATTCCATAGGCATGGTTGGTGTGGTGAAACGGATTTGGATGTTAAAATGAGTGGATTGAGCAAAAGCCATTGTAAGGCAAATTATGATGATTTGAAACGCATTTGTGAGAGCTCGTTGAGTCACCTACAAGGGGCGGCTTTGATTGATTACTGGCAAGATTATCATGCACAACTTGTTGCGGTGGGTAAGGAATATTGTTCGACGCGGAACCCAAAATGCGAAGCTTGCCCATTAAGGCTTTTGTTGCCTTCTTTTCCCGCTGATGAAATTAGCACGTCAAAATAATGCCCCGGTTGTAAATTGCCCACTTATCAAGCTCTTTGGGGTGTTTGAGAAGGTTTTGGAATAAGGTGTTCTACGTTTTGTGCGAAATGCACGGGAATCCGTTTCAATAGCCAGGCAGTTACACCCTCCAAAATGAGATAATTTGTTTGATGATTTTGTGTTTTAACCCCTCGTAACCGGAGAATTGAGTGAAGGGTGTCGATAGGTTTAACGTCATGTCCGAATTAATTGTTACAACTGTGCTGTTTGCGCTTGGGGAGTGTTTTGGGGATGAGCGCACAGCGGTTAAGACCATGTATCAAAACTCAGCATTGCCTGGTGTCCTAGGGAATGGGATTACGTCTCTGATGTTTTGGATACCTGATAGGAACATTAAAAGCCTCTCAAATCCCACACCGAAACCGGCGTGCGGGACGGTCCCGTAGCGGCGGAGATCTACATACCACCAGTAATCTTGTTCTTTGAGTCCGTGGTATTTCATGTTTTCAAGCAGTGTTTCTAATCGTTCTTCCCTTTGTGAGCCTCCAATGATCTCACCTACCTCAGGGACGAGTACGTCCATTGCTGCAACCGTTTCATTATCGTCGTTAAGGCGCATGTAAAATGGTTTAATTGCCCGTGGGAAGTTGAAGACGGTGACCGGTCCTTTGAAATATACTTCGGTGAGGTACTTTTCATGCTCAGCTTGTAAGTTTTCCCCGTAAGTCGGTGGAAATTCGAAGTTTCTTCCAGATTTCTGCAAAATACCGATGGCTTCATTGTAAGGGATACGGGTTACGGGTTTTGTGGCCACTACAGTAAGCCGTTGATATACCTGCGGGTCAACCCGTTGAGCGAAGAACTCCAATTCCTCTTTGCAATTCTCAAGGCAAAATTGGGCTATTGATCTAATAAATTCCTCTGCCAGAGTCATATCGGATTCTAGATCGTAAAAGGCCGCTTCAGGTTCGATCATCCAAAATTCGGCAGCGTGCCGGCTTGTATTTGAATTTTCGGCTCGGAATGTCGGGCCAAACGTGTAGACTTTGCCCAGGGCACATGCCAATGCCTCAGCTTCCAGTTGGCCACTTACCGTCAAATACGCAGGTTTACCAAAGAAATCTTTTTCCGGTGCAAGGTCGATGTTCCCACTAAGGGTGGTAACGCGAAACATTCTGCCTGCCCCTTCACAGTCGTTTGTGGTGATTATTGGGGTATGCACATATATGAACTGCCTTTTTTGGAAGAATTCGTGTACAGCAAGCGCGATCTTGCTTCGAAACCGAAAAACCACACCGAAAAGATTCGAGCGCGGACGTAGATGAGCGATTGTTCGCAAAAATTCCAATGAATGTCCTTTCTTTTGCAGTGGATATGTGGAATCTGCAGGTCCAATTAATTGAATTTGGTTTGCATGTAACTCCCATTTTTGTTTCGGGGCGGGTGAAGGGACAAGGTCACCTTTCACACGTATGGAGCTGCCCGTTAGAATTTTCTTCAACGTTTCGTATCCAGAACAGGATTGCTCAACTACCACCTGCAGGGAAGCGACACAAGAACCATCATTGATTTCGATAAAGGAACATGTCTTACCATCACGGCGGGTTCTGACCCACCCTGCAACTGAAACTTGCTCGATCGGTGTTTCAGATGCCAAAAGTTCTTTTATAGATTTGCCCATGGCTGCATTGCTCGTTTGTTAATTAGTATAGTAATGATACAAATTTAAGGTATATTCACCAATGCCGAGAACCCGCGTAATTCACCCCATTGTATGGGGGCGTTGCCAGCAGCAACGTAGGTAAAAAAGGTTAGACATAGAACCAGTGGCATTTTGATTTAGCTTTATATTACTTGTGCGATTATCGGAGCGGGTTCAGGGGGAGCATCAGAAATATAGAAAGCAGTTTTAACGACCTCAGCAATTGTAGACCCTATACGTGCATCTGGTGCGTGAATTCTAGCTATAACATCTCCAGGGCTTACCTGTTGTCCTACTTTTGCGATGTTGTCAATGCCGACGGTATGGTTTATTTCTGCACCTGCGACAAGCCGACCACCTCCTAAATCCCTTACGGCTTCTCCAATAATGCGCGCATCACATTTGAAAACATAACCTTTCTTATTACTCTTTATCTCGATCACGACGGGTGCTAGGTGGTCCTTAGATAATAGAGTTTCGAAAGCATGTATATCTGCCCCCTGTGCATGCAGCATTTGGAACCAGTTCTCCTTTGGCTTCCCAGAAACCATACAGTCCGTAACGGCCTTAAGAGCGTTTTTTAACGTCTTATGTTTCTCTGCCAAGATTAAAAGGTGGGCAGCACAGTGGGTAACCAGGGTCCAAAGGTCAAAAAGTGGGTTTGATGGGGACGGTTGGGCCTTCAAATTTAGAAATTGCATAGTCTCCTTAATCTCTAGCCAGTTGCCTACAGCTTGCCCAATTGGTGAGTTCATATTGCTTAATATGGCACGGGTTTTGACCCCACATTCTGAGGCGAGCTTAGTCATGACGCGAGCAAGTCGCAGAGCCTCATGCTTGCTTTTCATAAACGCACCGTTTCCATATTTGACGTCGAGGATCAGGGCTTGCGGGTTTTCAGCAAGCTTTTTTGGAAAGTATGGAAAGCTGCTAATAAGTGGAATACTTGGGACTGTCCCTGTTACATCTCTCAGTGAGTAAAGTTTTTTATCGGCGGGTACCATATCCTCCGTTTGGCCGCATATCACACACCCAATTTGTTGGACAATAGAGATAATCTCATCGATTTGAAGACTTGTACGAAACCCAGGGATCGATTCCAGTTTATCCAACGTGCCACCAGTGATTCCGAGTGCGCGTCCAGAGATCATTGGTACTCGAAACCCAAGACACGCAAGCAAAGGCACAAGCGGTAGGCTCACTTTATCACCAACGCCCCCAGTTGAATGTTTATCCACTACTGGCCGAGGATCGGGTGGAAATCTTAAGGTTTTACCTGAGTCTCGCATTCCAAGAGTTAAACTGGTGAGTTCGCTCCGTGACAGGCCCCGAAAATAAACCGCCATTAAAAACGCTGCGATCTGATAATCTGGAATGGTACCATTGGCTACACCCAATACAAAATCGCGGATTTCTTTGCCGGTTAGCTCAATACCATCTCTTTTCTTCTCGATTAGCCTTACAAAGTTCATATGCCTTTTAGAATTTCGACGATCTTTGGGGCGATGGGCTTCACTCTATTGTAAGAGTACATTCTGTTTTAAAAGGGTTGTCGACCCAAATTTTCATTTTCTGGAAGGTTCAACAAGTTGGGGGCGCTGGAAGGGTTGACTAGACCAAAGGTTCGTACAGCGACTTTCACTACGGTTTAAAAGACGAAGTGGATTGCAGGATTTGGAGAAAGGCTAAGCTGATGTTCCCTTGAACGTTCCGATTGTAGATGAAAGCTTACGCTAGTTTTGGCAAGCGGAGGCGCGACTAGAAGTTTATTTTGCCGGGAGCAATTTCTAATGTGAAGTGTTGATTGGAGTCGTTAATGGTTTTAGCGTTGCTTGTTGATTCCGCGCGAATTCGGGAGTTTGTTGCGAAAGCTTTTCTAGAATTTTAGTCACGATATTTTCTGGAGTTAACCCATATACGGCGCGCAAATCTTCGTCTGTAGTTGCGTGTTCAATAAATTTATCGGGCCAACCGAAACGGAGCACTTGGGTGGTAATGCCATAATCGTGGAGGAGTTCTAGCACAGCCGACCCGTACCCCCCAGCTAACACGTGATCTTCAATTGTTACAAGAAGGTCGGCTTGGGATCCAAATCTAAGATGGGTTTCTTTATCGAGAGGTTTTATGAACCGTGGATTGATTACAGCAGTATCAATGCTAGACCTACTGAGCAAATTGGAAACAGCTACGGCGACTTTGAGCATGTTCCCAAGGCCAAAAATAGCTACTCGCGGGTGTGTGTGGAGTTGAAAATCTTTTACTACTTGAGCAGTCCCGATTGGTATTTGCTGGGGGGAACTTTTTATTGGGACGCCTTCGGCTGGCCCTCGTGGGTATCGAATGAAAGTTGGGTGGTTGGTCAAGAGAGCTGTGTACAACATGTCCACAAGTTCATCTTCGTTCGAGGGAGCCATTGCAATCACATTGGGGATTGGGCGGAGGTAGGAAATATCGAATAGGCCGTGGTGGGTAGGTCCATCTGACGCTGACAATCCCGCGCGGTCCATGCAAAATGTTACTGGTAAGTCTTGCAAGCAAACTTCTTGTTGGATGCAATCGTATGCTCTTTGCAAAAATGTGGAGTATATTGCGCACACGGGATGGTAGCCCATTGTGGCTAATCCTGCAGCAAATGCAACCGCGTGCTCTTCAGCAATTCCTACGTCGAAGTACTGGTTGGGTAATTCCTTTTCAAGATACTTTAATCCTGTGCCGGATGGCATTGCAGCAGTGATCCCAACGATGCGGGGGTTGGTTTTACAGAACTTAACCAAGGCTTGCCCGAACACATCGGCCCACTGAGTAGGTGGCTGACGATGGGATGCTTGGATGATTTGGGTGGGAGATAATCCGTGAAACTTTTCGGGAGCTTGTTGAGCTTCTGCATACCCTCGACCTTTTTGAGTTACAAAGTGGAGTACAATCGGTTGGTCATAGTTTTTAGCAAATTCAAGTAAGTTGATCAGGACCTCGATGTCGTGCCCATCGGCTGGCCCTAGGTATCGGAGCCCAAATTCTTCGAAAATTACGCTGTTGCCTGTGCCTCCACGCCCATCTGCTTCCAGTTCCCGGAGAGTCGGCCGGAGTGTTGCACCCGTAAGAGCGCGTTTAAAACTCTCCTCCACTTGTTGAGCAAGCATAAGAGCCAGCTCACCTTTAGGTAGTTTTTTCAATAATGAATGAAAGTCGCGGTGCAACCGATTGTAGTGGGGATTGGTGATAATCTTGTTTAGATATCGAGCAATTGCACCAACATTCTTAGCGATGCTCCATTGATTGTCGTTTAAAATTAGGATCAACCGCCGAGTGGTATGCGCGATGTTATTTAATGCCTCATAAACCGATACCATTGGTTAGGCTCCCGTCCCCGATTACACAGATGACATGTTCATCTGATCCAAGTCGGTCTCTTGCCGCTGCAATCCCTAGTGCAGCAGAGGGACCCACCCCTGCATGACCTCCTCCATAGCAGTCAGCCGGACTTTCTAATCGAGAGGCATATCCTGATAAGCCACCCGTGGTTCTAATTGTATCGAAAAGGTGTGCTCGGCCTGTTAGCAGCTTGTGGGTGTAACATTGGTGACTTACATCCCAGATAAGTTTGTCCGGTGGGATATACAAAAACGTAATGGATTCCCAACGTAAGTTCAACAACGCCTAAGTTTGAGGCTAAGTGTCCCCCATTTTTTGCAAGCGTTTCAATTATTCGTTGCCTAATCTCCGAGGCCAACTCCCTCAACTGGTCAACAGTAAACCGCTTCAAATCACGGCTCGATTTTATGTTCTCCAAGTATCCACCCATACAGTCTCTTTAGACACGCATTTTACTCGTGATTCAAATTCGTGGTCTTCAGGTCCGTCATGTCAACCGGTTTTAGCTTGAGCTCGCATTGGAGGTTTTCTTCGAGCTGTTTGATCCTTATTTCAGCCTGGGTTAGTTTGTCACGGCATACTTGGACGAGTTTGATCCCCATTTCGAACCGTTCTATTAGGACTTCGAGGGGTAGTTCTGGGGATTCGAGTTGAGCCACGATCTCTTGGAGCTGTTGAAACGCATCCTCAAACGATAGTTTGGATAGGTCGTCTTTTTGAGGGCTTGGGGATTTTTTTGGTACTTGCCATACCTTCCAAATTACGCCGAAAGCTATCGGACGTCTAGTGTACAAAAACGCGCATGGGTGGCGCCTTGTGACCATTATAGTGCGCCACCCATGCCCTGTAAGTGGGTAAGGTTAAAACTATACCTTTGCAGCGTGCTTTTCTTGCAATGCTTTTTGCGCGATTTTAACTAGTTCAAGGAAGGCTGCAGTGTCTCTGGCGGCTAAATCGGCTAATATTTGGCGATTAATATTTACATTCGCCGCTTTAAGCCCCTCCATAAACCTGGAATAGGTCAGCCCAGCACTTCGTGCTGCTGCGTTAATCCTAATTTCCCAGAGCCTTCGGAAAGCCCGTTTCCTGGTCCGCCTATCTCTATAGGCATATTGTAATGCCTTATAAACAGCATCCTTAGCGTACCGGAATAACTTAGACCTACGAAGGCGATAGCCCTTGGCCATCGCCAGCAACCGTTTTCGGCGTTTTCTTGAAGCTGGAGCATTAGTAACACGCATACTTGTTTAAGCCTTACTGTCGGTTATCCGCGATGACTAAACGGTAATGCCTCTAACACTCGGTGAGCGTCGGTATCCGAAACCTCAACTTTACCTCGAAGCCGACGCCGGCGCTTTGACGATTTCCCGAGCATTAAGTGACGTTTTCCCGCACGACACCGCATAACTTTGCCTGTCGCGGTTATTTTAAACCGTTTAGCCGCCGTCTTTTTTAGTTTTGACTGGTCTGGGTCGTCGCATAATTAATTGAAACAGTAGGTTATCTTATCCACCGCGACCTCTGTGAGCAAGTCTTTTTTACTCTGTTACTCTACAGTGACTACTTTTTTGCTAAGGTTCCGCGGTTTATCTACATCACACCCTCGAAACACAGCCACATAATAGGCAAAAAGCTGTAAGGGCACAACCGTAAGGAGTGGGTACAAAACTTCTTCCGTCTCAGGCACATAAATCACATCATCCACTACCTCTACAATCTTCGTATCACCTTCAGTAGCTACCGCAATTACCCGGCCATTACGGGCTTTTATTTCTGCGATGTTGTTAAGATTTTTTTTCGTAAACACTGTCGCGAGGAGCAATTATGACTGTGGGAAACTCGGGAGTTATTAATGCGATTGGCCCATGTTTCATTTCGGCTGAGGGATAACCTTCTGCATGGATGTATGAGATTTCCTTTAGTTTTAAAAGCCCCCTCCAGCGCGATAGGGTAATTGTACTGGCGCCCCAAATATAAGAAATTACCATAGTTCATGTATTTTTCCGCCAGACGTTTTATGTGCTCAGAATCCTCCAAAATCCGTTGAATTTGGTCTGGAATCCTTTGTAACTGTCGGGCTAAGTGTCGAGCTTTGTTCAAAGGGATGGTTTCACGGAGCCGTGCCAGGGTCAATCCTAACAACGTCAATATAAGCAGTTGCATGCCCATAGCTTTTGTTGAGGCTACCCCAATTTCCGGTCCCGCTCGCATATAAATTTCGGCATCAGATTCCCTTGCGATGGTTGAGCCCGGTACGTTCACAAGCGCCAGGGTTCGTAACCCTTGGGCTTTTGCCACCCTAACAGCTGCAAGTGTGTCAGCGGTTTCACCTGATTGTGAGATTGCCATCACAACAGTACCTTTCTCATACAACCGTTGCCGGTAACGCATCTCGCTTGCGTTCTCCACTTCAACCGGCAGCAAGGCCAATGATTCGATGGTGTATTCTCCCGTAAGAGCAGCGTGCCAACTTGTACCACAACCTACCAGTAATAGGCGTTTGATTTTCCTAAGTTGGACTGGACTCAATGATAACTCCTCAAATTCAGCTATACCTAAGTTTGGTTTCAAACAACGTTTGATTACTTCAGCCGCTCTTATGGGTTGCTCGTGAATTTCTTTAAGCATGAAATGTGGAAAATTCCCTTTTTCGGCTTCTTCTGGATTGTAGTGAGCTTTTTTCACTGGACGTTCCACGGCGCGCTTGTTGTTGTAAATTTGGTAACTTGTTGGGGTTACCGTAATAACATCCCCGTCCTCTAAAAAGATTACTTGGTCAGTGTATGGAATAATTGGCGAGATGTCACTTGCCAGGAAAAACTCGTTTGGTCCAATCCCTAACACCAATGGGGATCCGCGTCTAGCACCCACAAGTACCCCCGGCAACGCTGCGTGAGTAACTACTATGGCGTAGGTTCCTGTAGCTTGATCGGCCGCATTGACAACTGCTTCTGTCAAAAGTGCTGGTGTGATAGCAGCACCATTCGCCGTTTTCTTTTTCAAGTAAGTGCTAATTAAGTGGGCAAATACCTCTGAGTCGGTTTGCGAAATAAATCTACATCCTTGGGCTATTAACTTACTTTTCAGAGCCTGGTAGTTTTCTAATTATGCCATTATGGACTACCGCAATGGTTTTACTGGAATCCAGGTGTGGGTGTGCGTTGATATCCGTGGGTGGACCATGTGTAGCCCAGCGAGTATGGGCGATGCCGGTGTTACCTTCTATAGGTTTATCTTTTAGCACTTTTTGCAGTTGTGCAACTCGCCCTGCTAATTTTCGTACTTGGAGAGTCCCATCGTTTAAAACGCATATACCTGCCGAGTCGTATCCTCGGTATTCAAGCCTTTGCAGTCCTTCTATAAGTAGTGGAGCTGCAGGGCGCGGTCCTATGTATCCCACTATTCCACACATAAACGCGTGTCAGTTTAAAACTTCTGTAATTACAGACAATTTTAAAGGTGGGTTTTACTCCGCCCCTAAGCTCATCATAAGATCTTTAAGATCTTCGCGAATCTTTTCGAATTCGTCCAAGGTGATAACTCTTGGTAGCCGAATCGGGGGTCCCACCCGGAATATACATGTGGAGAACGGGAGGGGAATTATAAACCTATCCCAACTTTTGACGCGAATATGCCAACGCACGTCGTAAGAACAAGGAAAGATCGGAAGACCAGTAAGCTGGGCTAGCCAGAGCACACCGTCCTGGATTTCGTATCTTGGCCCTCGCGGACCGTCAGGGGTAATCCCAAGGTCATAACCGCGTTCTGCCCACCCTACCAACTCGAGTAGCGCTTGCTCACCTCGTCTACTGCTAGAACCTCGCACAGGTATAACCCCAAACCGTTCCAATACCGATGCCAATAGGGTTCCGTCACGGCTGGCGCTTACCATCACAGCAAGTCCTCTGGCTGGAGTGATAGGCTTGGCAAACCGATAGTATGCAGTAAGCGCAAGAGCTAGTCGGTTGTGCCACATACAATAAATAGCTTGAGGAAGCTTGCCGCGTTGCACCAACCCTGACCTGTCTTCCAATCGCATACGTATTGTACGTGGCACCCACCTACCTAATAAATAAGCGCCCCAAGCAAGAAATTTTTGAGAGTTGGTCAAGGGGTATGGGAGAACTTTCCTAGACATCTCTCAGAGAACCAATTTTTACCTTTTTTGTCGCAAACATTCTCTGACTATTTCCTCTACAGTGCAATTAGGGCCAAGGTTGGAGACAACTCGGGAGACTAACTCATATGCCTCAGACTGTTTAAAATCAAGCGCCATTAATGCCATAATTGCGTCGGTCCAACGCTGATCTTGAGCCACGGGCTGAACCGAGGGAATCGGTACCTCGCGTTTCTTGGCGGGAAATACCTTGTCGCGCAGCTCGACAATTATACGTTCAGCTAGTTTTTTTGCCCACGCCTGGCACTTGTGCAAGCGCTTTTATATCTCCCTGAGAAACAGCCGCCCGAAATGCCTCCGGGGGAAACGAACTCAAAATGTTTAAAGCCAGCTTTGGACCAATGCCAGTAACCGCATTTATCAGCAAGCGAAATAGGTCTCGTTCCTGTAACGTATAAAACCCGTATAAAATGGGCGCATCCTCACGCACACTTAAATGAGTGTAGATACGGACCGTGGAACCTACCCCCGGAAGTTTCTCGTATGTCGAAATGGGGATGAAAATCTCATACCCCATACCATTTACTTCCAAGACAATTCGTGTGGGAAGTGCTTCTATAAGTTTTCCCTCAATGAACGATATCATAGGCTTACCTAACTCCTAGTATGTAATGTTAGGGAAGTTAGAGGCCAACGCGCCTTCACTGTAAGTGTGTTGGTATTTTGGTAGTTTTTTGAATTTCTATCCATCCTGCTATAGCCAGCCCTATCGCGTCTGTTATATCTCCAGCGGGTGCGGACTGCAATCGGAGTAATTCCTTTACCATTTTGGCAACGGCCAATTTCGTAGCGTTACCATATCCCGTCACAGCTTGTTTCATTTTCTTTGGGCTTACTTCAATCACGGGTATATTATGGTGCCCTAAGCAAGTTAAAATACAGCCGCGAACCTCCCCCAGCTTAAAAGCGGTTTTGAAATTTTGCACGTAAACCAACCCTTCAATAACTGCTAAATCCGGTTTTTCTCGGTTCAGAATCAAATCAACCCGCGAATATATCCACGCTAAAAGCGCTGGGTGATCCAGTTTAGTAGGGGGACAAAGTAACCCATGATATATCCCCTCAAAGCCTTTTTTACTGGCTTTAATCACGCTTACCCCGGTACTCCTTAACGACGGATCGATCCCAATTATCACACAAGGATCTCCCAAAAGTAACCTCTCCGAAGTCCCCACCCGAGTTTTTAAAGACAAGCTTCGGACTAATAGCCTTTGGCAAAGTTTGTTGTAATCAGAGAGTTTTATGCCCACAAAACCAAGTTTTGAAATACCTATACCTTAGTGTAAAGCAATAAAATGCTTATTTTTTCACGATGTATGGTGATCCACTTTCACCCTGGGCACAAAGATATTACTGAGTTTCCCACTCAATGTGGAATTGTTACCAGCAACAGGAGTAAGGCCTTCTATCAAAATTTAAAATGAATTAACCGTATCTCAAAAACGCTAGAGCCAACAAGCTCATTAGCCCAATATGTCACTTATGAGGATAACGTGGGGAGCCAGCATCAAAGATGACAGTTCCTCATTTCAGTGACATTGCTTCCGCCTCCGTAAACTCTCACGCGTTGCATGAAGTCAATTCCGAGTTAAATTTTCGAGTGGATTTCCACGGACAAACTGTGCACCTTTCGAAGCGGCATATGAACAAGCAGTTAGACGAAAAAACCAAACAAAAGGTAATTGAGTGGATAAACCAGGGTTTTTCAGTCGCCCAGATTCAAAAAAAATTGGCTGAAGAGTTGAACATCAGATTGACCTACATGGAGGTGAAACTACTTTTGGCCGATTTGGACCTCGTTCCTAAAGATCAAGAATCTGCTGATCAGAAGAAGAGCCAAGCCCCAACCCAGCAGCAGAACCAACAAGCTCAGCAATCCCCTACAAATGTTGGCACTGTTACTGTAACAGTGGACGAATACCCCCAGCCTGGGACTGTCCTGAGCGGCCGAGTAACTTTCAGCGATGGACAACATGCTGATTGGTATATGGACGAAATGGGCCGGTTGGGAATAGCTCCGGAACTCACCGGCTACAGACCTTCTGAGGACGACCTCAAAAAATTTAAGTCGGCTCTCCAAAACGAACTTGCACGGTTAGGATACCTATAAACCCAACCCACATAGTTTTTAGGCACCCTTGTTCAGTGAATCGTTTTGCTCCTTGCCCATACCTCCCTCTTATCTCCGCTGTGCATCTACGCATCATCAGGAAAAGCCGAACGTAATTTGATCCACACCAACATTCTCACAAATTATCATCTGGTCTATTCTTGCTCTTATACTGCCACTGGGGTTTACTAGTTTTTCCAATAACTGTCCCACCAAGTACAAAGCCATGTAGCAAAGGATGCAACACACCCAGTTAATTGCTTTCAGCTTCACTGGGCATCTCATTCGGACAGTTCACTGCCAAGGAAAGGTTTTTATTTAACTGAGCACCCAGACAAAGAGCCACTCTCCCTAAAAGCAGTTGTAAAGCCAAAACTGCTCCCATGGACACTTTCTAAGTCAAACCTTGTTCCTCGGTCGTATGTAGGTATAGCAAAAAACGATGGTATTTTGGCATGCTTCGACGGAAACCTCTTACAATTTGTTGTAACAAAGGGTTTGGTTTCCTGGTTGGGGACTGTTTCAACTTTCGGGAGCTGGTTTAAGAAATTTCATTTGGTGATTTTGCAAGTGTTAGGGAAAATGCATTCATCAATGGTGGAGCTTTTATATAACAAAGGGTTTGAAACTGCACTTAATACGGCAAGATGGGAGCATGGGAATTTCCAGAAGATACGTAGCCAACTCCCTGGGCGGAATTACCTTAGGGTCGGTTGAAGCACGCGTAAAGGGGTTTTGAGATTGGTCCATGTTGCGAGAAGGGGGGCTTCAATTTGGGTTGCCAAATAGGGATCAGTCATGAACCGATGTTTGTACATTGGAGCCTTGGTATGTGTTAGTTCATAGCCTTTAGCCCAGCGTGGTGTAACTGATGATGTGGGTGGGGTGAATAATGAGGTAGGGGTTTACCGAGCGATGGAGCGTGGGCCGCATCACCGTGTGTGGGAACGGGTCGAGTATGAGCCTGCCCCAGACGGTCGGCAGGTACCACGCCCACGCAGGTACGTCGAGCTTGCCACAGGCATGCATTACTTGGACCGGGGCCAATGGAAGGAGTCACAGGAGTTGATTGAGGCGTACCCCGGCGGCGCAGTTGCGCGGCATGGTCAGCACAAGGTGATTTTTGCTTACAACCTGGCCACTGCGGGCGCAATTGACATGGAGTTGCCTGATGGCAACCGACTGCGCAGTCATGTGCTTGGGTTAAGTTACTTTGACACTGCCAGTGGCAAGAACGTGTTGATTGCCGGGGTCAAGGACTGCACCGGCGTGATT
>Ga0065718_1003819_pt1 | contig 52796 bp, 41 predicted proteins | sample GBSCel77sediment_2_FD_59105 | JGI IMG/M metagenome (GOLD analysis project Ga0065718, IMG submission 59105) | Hot spring sediment microbial communities from Great Boiling Spring, Nevada - cellulolytic enrichment CS 77C v3 (version 3) | ecosystem: Environmental > Aquatic > Thermal springs > Hot...
GGGTACGAGTTTGAAGCCGCTGAAGGGTCACTTTATTTATTGCTACTTAAAACACTAAATAAGGTTTCATCCCCCTTTGAAGTACTAGGTTTTCATGTTTCCTTGCGGCGCGACGGTGTAAATACGATCTGTGAAGCAACAATTAAGGTAAGAGTCGATAGCAAAACCGCACACACTGTTGCTGAGGGTGATGGCCCTGTAAACGCATTGGACAAAGCACTAAGAAGCGCCTTGGTTTCATTCTATCCACAGCTAGAAAAGGTGGAACTAGTGGATTACAAAGTAAGAATCCTCGAAAGTACGCGTGGAACAGGCGCAACTACCAGGGTTTTAATTGAATCCAGTGACGGTCAACACCAATGGGGAACCGTTGGCGTAAGTGAAAACATCGTTGAAGCCAGTCTTCAAGCTCTCGTCGATAGCTACGAGTACGCCCTACTTAAGTTCATCCGCAAAAAAAGAGCTTCTAAACCAGCTCATTGACGTCTATGAGTGAAATTCCAAAAGCCTACGATCCGCGGTCTGTTGAAAACCGCTGGTATTTTTATTGGGAGAGTTCGGGATTCTTTTATGCAAAATCCGGCTTCAAGCAAACCAGCGTATTCCATAGTTATTCCTCCCCCCAAAATGTGACTGGCGTCCTTCACATGGGCCATGTATTGAACAACACAATCCAAGACATTCTTGCCCGCAAAGCCCGCATGGACGGGAAGGAAGTGCTGTGGTTACCAGGTACAGACCACGCGGGCATTGCCACTCAAGCGGTTGTAGAAAAGCATTTACAAAAGCAAGGTATCATGAAGCACCGCGAAGAGCTGGGGCGCGAAAAGTTTCTTCACTATGTATGGGAATGGAAAGATAAACATGGGAACATCATAATTCAGCAGCTAAAACGCCTCGGTTGTTCGTGTGATTGGAGTCGTCTCCGATTTACGCTTGACCCTGAATATTCTGCGTGCGTCCAGAAAGTTTTCATTTATCTCTACCGCAAAGGCCTTATCTACCGTGGTATGCGAATGGTTAATTGGGATCCGGCTTCGCGAACCGCCATTTCAGACGAGGAAGTTGAAATGATCGAGGTAAAAGGTCACCTTTGGTACATAAAGTACCCAATTATTGATCCAAATACAGGGGAACCTTCGGAGTCAGCATATCTTGTGGTAGCTACTACCCGCCCGGAAACTATGTTGGGCGACGAGGCAGTGGCGGTAAATCCAGCCGATGAACGGTATAAATCCTACGTGGGTCTAAAAGTCCTCCTCCCCATAAAAAACAAACCCATCCCTGTAATTGCAGATGAATTAGTGGACCCTGAATTCGGCACAGGTTGTGTAAAAGTTACTCCCGCCCATGATCCCGCAGACTATCAAATCGCACTTCGGCACAATCTACCATTCACCATTGTTATCGGGCAAGACGGTCGGATGACTGCAAATGCTGGACAGAAATTCGCTGGGCTCGATCGAATGGAAGCTCGAAAAGCCGTAGTCGAAGAACTCGAAAAACTAGGTTATCTCGTTAAAACCGAGAACTATACTCACAACGTTGGGTATAGCCAACGTAGCCATGTGCCTATTGAACCGTACCTAAGCGAGCAATGGTTTCTACGGTACCCGGCAGTTGAAATTTCACGAGAAGCCGTTGCAAAAGGTATCATCAAGTTTCATCCCGATCGTTGGGCTAAAGTATACGACCATTGGATGGCTAACATCAAAGACTGGTGCATTAGCAGGCAGTTATGGTGGGGTCATAGAATACCAGTATGGTATAATAGAACAGCTTTCCAGCTTTTGGAGAAAAGGTTAATCCCCATAACAATTACCGGTATCGAGCCCGCCATTACTAACCACATCCGTTTGCCAGCGAAGCCTATTTACAACCCAAACGCCTCCAAAATGCTTTATGTGAAAGACCCCTCAGAAATCACAATTACAAATTGCGAGCTCCTAACCCAAGCCACCCAAGATCAAATTAAACAAATCTTTGAATCAGCCTTATACCTCGGACTAACACCGCCAGGTGAAGATGTGGGGCCAGTGCCAATTCACAACTTTTTACACGCACTCGTTTACGAAGGCCAGCTATACGCCCTTCGTATTGCTTGTGTCGAAGAAAATGGTATGCTTTACGTCCGAAAACTTTTGCTGCAACGTAGCGAAACAAACCCCGTATTGCCAAGAGTTCAAATCCAAAATCTTACTCAAGATAATGCACCTAAAAATAGCGTAACTGTTCGGGAATTAATCCCCGATCCATATCGTGACCCGGCCTTTACACTAGCACGAATGGAAAGCCCTGCCGACGGATGGGAGCAGGATCCAGACGTGTTAGATACGTGGTTTAGCTCATGGCTATGGCCATTCGCGACGATGGGTTGGACAGGCAATCCTGAGGCAGACGCCAAAAACCCAACGCTTAACAGGTTTTACCCAACCACCGACCTTGTAACAGGACCTGATATTATATTCTTTTGGGTAGCACGAATGATAATGGCTGGTTACGAGTTCACAGGAAAACCGCCTTTCTATAACGTGTACTTTACAGGAATTATTCGCGATAAACTTGGGCGGAAAATGAGCAAAAGCCTTGGTAACTCACCTGACCCACTCGAGCTTATCGACAAATATGGAGCCGATGCACTCCGATATGGTACAATTCGCGCTGCACCATTGGGTCAAGACGTTTTATTTGACGAAAAGGATGTCGAACTAGGACGCAACTTTTGTAACAAAATTTGGAACGCATGCAGGTACAGGCAACTGCAAGGCGGTCCCGTACTTCAACCTATAAACCCAAACCTTCTCACAACAGATGACCGTTGGATTTTACACTGCCTTAACAATGCAATAGTAAATCTCACCTCAGCACTAGAAGGATACAGATTCAATGAGGCAACCCACATCCTCTATCGCTTTTTCTGGGCAGAATTTTGCGATTGGTACCTAGAAACCACAAAAGCTATTGTAACACGTGGGAAACACCAGGACAAAAGGTTAAACACATTAGCTGTAATCGATTTCGTACTGCATGCCTCTCTACGAATGTTTCATCCGTTCATGCCACACATCACCGAAGAGTTGTGGCACTCCATGGGATTTGCTGCACACCATGATCCCGATACGGGTGGTAAAACAATTATGTTTGCACCCTGGCCAAAACCACTTTCTGAACAACAAATTCAGTTTTACGGAATCACAAGCCAAGTCATTGATTTTATCCAACATCGGAATGAGCTTGTTACAAAGGGAAGGAATCTTAAACGTGAACTAAACATACCAGCCTCTAAAAAAGTGAACTTTGTTTTAGTTCCTGAAGTTGACCTATCTGAAGACGATCTAGAGGTGCTTCGTATATTACTCGGGGCCGAAACCTTGGAAGTAGTGAAAGTATATCAAGTGCTGCGAGGCACACCTGTGATACATTCTGTACTTGGTTCACTTTATTTACCGCTCGCAGGCGTAGTTGATATCCCCAGCGAAATTGCAAGGTTGCAAAAGGAACTCTCAAAACTAAAGAGTGAGATGGAAAAAGTTTCAAGCAAACTTAATAACCCAATTTTTCTCGAGAAAGCACCCAACGAAGTTATCTTGCAGCATCAGGAACGCTTAGCCGAACTGCAAACCACAATTGAACGCATTGAACAAACCATTGGCATGCTACAAAGTGCAAACTGAATAGATGCCACCCTATTAATATGAGCGCTTGTAAGAGATTTACATTAAATAGTGCATTGGAGGTAGCCGTTGCAGCTGCACGCGCTGCCGGCCAGATTATGAAGGAAAACATAAATAAGCGAAAACGTATTACTGCGGTGACCTCCCATGACGTCAAGCTTGCACTTGACGTACAATGTCAAAAAACAATCCAAAAGATTTTGACTGACTCCTTTCCATACATCCCTATCCTTGGTGAAGAAGGGACTTTAGGAAACACATCAAGCGAAATGCGGTGGGTGGTTGACCCAATAGATGGCACAGTTAATTATTCGTTCGGTATACCCCACGCGTGCACCTGTATCGCCCTTCAAATAAAAGACGAGACAAAAAAAGATAATTCAATGTACCCTTACATCACCCAAATAGGTGTTATATACGACCCTTTCATGGACGAGCTTTGGACTGCAATTAAAGGCAAAAAAATCTAAGTTGAATGGCAAGACCATTGCCGTAGGTAAACACACTGAACTCAAACATGCATTGGTAGCCATAGGCCTCGGCAAAACGTCCGAAGAGGTCTCTGCCAACTTACCATATTTTTGCAAAGTATCGCAACTCGCACTTAAAACTAGAATAATGGGCTCAGCCGGCCTCGGTCTCGCATACGTAGCCTGTGGCCGGTTCGATGTTTATGTTGAACGCGGAATCAACATCTGGGACATAGCGGCTGGTGGGCTCATACTCGAATGCGCCGGGGGCGTGTTTTGGACCGAAACGACACCGAAATCAAACTTTTTTCGGATGATTGCAACCAACCAGGCACTGCTTAAACAACTTCCGCCGTTCGAATAAAACGTCTAATGTCTGTTGAAGGCATACTTTTTTTACGTTAAAACTCTATTCGAGGTCAATTTCAACCTTACCTCAAATCAGATACAAGGCACTTAATCTCCTATACGCCACTTAAAAACCGCTTCTGTACGCGATTACCTATAATACGTTTTTTATAACACCGTTCCCTTGCGTAAGTATGAGAGAAGCATTTTCAGGCCCTACACACCTAATTCCCCAGTTCTTTTTTACCTACTCACTGCCAAACTGTCACGCAGGAAATACATTCCAACTTCCTTCAATGGTAAGAAAACATCAATACATAAATTGGTGGAACTCTGGATTAGAGTGTAAGTACTGCTTAACTTGTTCAATCGCACGTGCTCTATGGCTAATTCGATTTTTCTCCTCGGCTGGCATTTCACCAAAGGTTAATTCATATCCTTCAGGTTGAAATAATGGATCATATCCGAACCCATTTACCCCGCGTGGCTCGAAACAAATTTTCCCATGGCAAGTACCAGTGAACAGCTTTAGTGCTTGTCTTGCACCTTGAGTGTCATTGAACTCCAAAGCGAGCAGGGCAATAACGCATACGAATCTAGCGGTACGCTTTTCCCATGGAACCCCATTCAATAATTTAAGTAATAACGCATTGTTGTCTGCATCCGTGGGCCGTCCTTTACATACGCCCTTAATCTCAGCAAACCTGGCTGAGTAAACTCCTGGCTCTCCTCCCAAGGCGTCCACCTCTAACCCAGAGTCATCACCTAGAACTAAAATTTGTCGCCACGGGGGTTGTTTTTTCGCCAAAGCATCTGCAACGCACAAAACCTTTTTTATGGCATTTTCCTGGAACGTAAGACCGTCTTCCGTCCAGCAAATAGACAAACCAAGATCTTTCAAGGTAAGAATCCTTTTTTGACAACCCAACAACTGAGAGATTTCTATTCCCTTGTGTGAGTTTGCTGTAGCAACCACAATTGCTTTTCCTTCGTGCTGATTTTCCATAATCGCAGCGAACTGTCACTTTATTTCAAATGTGGCCGGCGGGAACGGTTCTCGCTTTTCGATTTGCAGTTCTTGAAATCGTTTAAATGCATTATGCCGTTCCTCTTCACCTACTGCATCAGAAACAATGATCCGGCGCAATTCCACCAACTGTTTTTCTATGTGCCTTACCCGCAACCTGCGAAGCAGATCCTTTGTAAACGCCTTAAGATCTGAAAAAATAGGTTGTTCGGTCCCCGCTGCGGTTATTACCGATCGGATGCTTTCATCCTCAAAGCAATCGAGTAGCGACCCAGCATCTATTACCACTCCTAATTGGATTCTTCGCTGAATTTCCTCGATTATCGCCCGTGCTTCAACGCTGTTTATCCAAGATATGTCCAAGTAACTGAGCACTGTGTTGGTAACCTCAGGACGATGCAATAACAATTGAAGCAACCACATCTCTTCCCTTGGCGGCATGTTAAACGTTTTTGCTTCTTGACCAGGTTCTTCTGCATCCAAACTTGGTTTATCGGTAAACATGGTTTTGTAAATTTTCATAAAATCCGTGTATACAGAGAGAGGAGTCAGACCTAAACGAGCTGCTGTTTTTGTGGCTATAGATTCTACTAACGTCACACTGCGTGCTTTGGATACCGCCTCCGCCATTTGCTGAATGACAGATCGTTTTCCCCGGTCAGAAGCTATGTCATTGGTAGAACAAAGCCGGTTCAAGTAGTAATCAAAAAACTCCATTGCATTATTAACTATTTTTTGAAACGCAGCTGCTCCATAAGCCAAAATAAAGCTATCCGGATCGTCAGGCGGAGGAATAACCGCTACTTTCACATTTAGCTCCGCCGCTAATAGTGCATCAAGTGCCCTGACCATCGCCCGTTGTCCAGCCTCATCAGAATCAAAACATAATACAACAGTGTCTGTATATCTTTTTAAAATTTGGGCGTGCTCCGAGGTAAACGCCGTTCCCTGTGGTGCTACTACGTTTGGGAAGCCAGCCAAGTGAATTCGAATTAGGTCTATTTGACCTTCGCACACAATTGCGAACCCAGCATCCATGATAGCTCTACGCGCCTTGTCTAATCCATAAAACACACGGCCTTTTCGAAAGATTAGGGTTTCAGGGGAATTCAAATATTTTGCCACAGCGTTATCGGTGGTAAGAACTCGCCCGCTAAAGGCAATCACCCAACCTTGCTCGTTGCAAATAGGAAATATTACACGTCCTCTGAATCTGTCATACCATTCTTGGGTATTTTCACGCCTTATTATTACTCCTGCTTCCTCCAAAAGTTGCAATGGTATTGAATTTGCCCTGCCCCACCGAACTGTATCGTCTGGTCTGTCCGGAGCATACCCAAGTTTAAATATTCTTATTACTTGCGAATCGATACCACGCTTGCGGAGGTATTCTCGAGCCGGTTCAGCCTCAGATGCTTTAAGAAGAATGTTATGCCAATATTCGGTCAGCTTTTGATGCACATCCAAAAGCTGCTCCCGCTTTTCCCGCAAGCGATTGCTCTCTGGTGAAGTGTTTAGCTCGAGGGGTATACCAGCCCTTGCAGCCAAACGCTTTATAGCCTCAAAAAAGCTAATATTTTCATATTCCATTATGAAGGTTACCACATCTCCACCTTTGTGACAGCCGAAGCAATGAAAAATCTGCAATCTTGGGTTCACCATGAAACTCGGGGTTTTTTCCCTGTGAAACGGGCATAACGCAGCGTAGTTACTCCCAACCTTCTTTAGCCGCAAATATTCCCCTATTACGTCCACAATATCGTTCGCGGACTTTATCTTTTCACGTAATTCTGGCGAAATATATGCAGCCACAGCTAAACGACTCCACCAAACTTATCCTACAAAGCTTCCTAGCGGGTTTAATAGGGTTGCCATTCGCGTAGCCTAGTCGGTTCAGCGCCAAGACGCTGAGGTTCGATTAACAACCATGGACACCATTTTTTTAATGTTTTTCCAGAAACCGAGTTCACAAATACCATTTCTTGGATCGTATAAAGCTTCGGGAAAAATTCGCTCCCATATATCTCTTTCATTGTTGCGCGATCGCGCTCAATCTCAGCGCTGGTATACTCACGAGCGTTTATCAGCGCTACCAGGAAAATTACAATGCACGCGTATCGAATTACTCCAGCAATCATACCTAAAAAATATTCAAGCCGTCCAAAGATATCCTTATTTTGCAGCCACCGCTCAACAGTGTTCTTTACGGTTATTACAAGAAAAAAAACCGCAAAAGCAATCGACAAGTAAGCAAGCAAATTAGAATAAAACGGTTCCAGCATTGCAACCCGCCTAATATACTGGGCCAGCGGTTTGTACCCTAATGCCCCACCTATTGCTATCCCAAGCCACTGAACTAACGGTACAAATTCTTTGGATATACCATTTATGCGACCACGNACAATTCCAAATATCAACACCGCGACAACAATCAAATCAAACCAGCCCCATGGCAAATTTTTCATATTTCACATTTTAAGATAAACCTACCTAGACGTCCAACATTGAGTGAATCACAAGACCTCGTGGTCAAACCAACCCAAGCTCAGTATAACCCCGATATTTATCCCCCTGTGAAAATTTCCGCCATGCTATAAGGATTGGCACTGAAGCCTTTTCCACTTTCAGTGAGTGCGGTGCCTAATCTCCTACTTCCCAATCCTTAATAAGGAGGAAATGAGGAAAGCNGTCATCAGAAGTTAAATAATCTCCCTGCTGCTAAAGGATATAGCCCTCTAACGTTTAAGAAGTGAATTTACCCCTCTACGCTGGATTGGACTAGGGTTTTCCAACCGTTTTAAGCCGGTTTTCTAGGTCTTGAACAATTAAACGAACGTGATCAGTATCCGGGCGGTTGGGGTTTAACTGTAAATACGAATTAAATTTTTCTAAAGCCAAGGGATAATTTTCAAGGTGATAAAGTGCCAAAATGCCATAGTTTAAGAGAGCGGGTGCATATTTAGGATCGCTCTCGTAAGCTCTTTCAAATCCGCGAGCCGCCTCTGCATATTTTCCTCGTTGAATTTGGACTATGGCCCATCCGTTCCATGCCCGAGCGTAGTTCGTTCTTAGCCTGATTGCCTCCACAAACGCGCGTTCCGCGTTTGAAGTTTCCCTTAGGAGTAAGGAAGCATATCCTAAACCCAACCACGCCCTGGCCTCCGAATCTCGCAAATGCACACAACTTGTAAATTCACGTTTTGCTAGATCTGCTTGCCGTAGAGTTAGATATAAAAATCCGAGGTTTAATCTAGTTTCTACCACCTCCGGATTCAGCGAGATTGCTTTTCTGTATGCATAAACGGCGTTGGAGACATCCCCGGCAAGATGGTAAGCGACCCCGAGTTCATGCCAAACAAGTTGGTTGGTTTCCATAAAAGATCTTGCTTTTAATAGTGTCCTTATAGCTCCTGAGTAATCCCCCGTTCGAATCCGCACTTGCGAGGTCCGCAAATACGATTCAACCGAGCTATGACAACCTAAGCAGACGAATAATAGGCACGAACAAATAACTGTTGGTAAACCACCCTTCATTGTTTACCACAATAATGGGAGGCACGGCGTTAGTCCAGTCCTTCACCAAAAATAGGGTGTTCCAATCCGATCTCCCACAAGTTTTTAATAGACATTAACAATTTGCGCTTCATTCTTTTAAACCTGATGTTCTGCGAAAAAAGAAAAATTCATTATTCCAATTTGCTGTTTTTTTACTGTATTCTCGTAGCCTCAGCATCACAACCTGAACAGGATACGCTTAATTTTTCCTAAATCATTGGTCCANAGTACCAACCTACCAATTCTCATCATCAACTGTCCTACAGCAACGGTAGATTTTATAGTAAACGACACCGCAGTGCGGGTTGCGATTGACACCGGCATATGCAAACTTACAGGTGCATCTGACATAACAAATGCGTGGAAACATTTTTTAAACACCAATGACGTTCTTGGAATAAAGGTATTTACAAAACCGGGCCCCGTTTGTGGCACCCGAGTGGGTTTGGTAGGTGCCTTAGTGTCCTCAATTATTGCCTCTGGCATTCTGCCTAATACTAACATCATAATCTGGGACCATAACAAGGTCGATCTAACAAATGCAGGGTTCCTTAACCTTGAGAAAAAATGGGGCATTCAGGTGCTGGACGTGCTTCAAACTGGGTACGATACAAATGTCTTCTACGAAAACCCAATTGTAGGAAATCTGAATTGGGGTGATGTGGAATTTGGTCTTTCTCCTGAGAATACGAGCCGAAAATCCCGCGTAACTCGAATATTATACCCAAAAAGTAACACGCCTGTTCTTAATCACTCCGTTAGTCTACCATCCACGCTTCGGCATTTGTGGGCACCTTTACCACCTCGGACTCCAAAGCGTTGACAATACACAACGTTTTATTAGAGATCAGGATACCTTTGCAATAGCAATCCCGGAAATATGTGCAATTGAGCAAATTGGTGACAAATTAGCTCTTTGCATNACAGATGCGCTACTGTGCCAATATGAAGGTGGCCCCACAGGCCAGCCCCACTATGTTGTCCCATTAAATCAAATATGGATAGGAACTGATCCAATAGCGACGGACCTGCTGGGGCTGCAGCAAATACAAAAAGTTAGGCAAAAAATGGGGTTACCTCTGATCAAACGGAGTCTTCAGCTTTGGGAAAACGCCTCCTTGCTTCAGCTAGGCACTCTTAATACGAATAACTTGATAACGGTTTGGTTACCTTGACCCNTGATGTATGATAAGTGCTTTCTAAATCTGAAGCAGCCCGAAAGATGAACTCAATTCCCATTCCCAGTTCTTATGCGGAAAAAGGCTGTCGACACATGGTCCAACATATGTACCCAAACCCATACTTCATCTCCCGTGGCTTTAATATAGTATGGTTGTCCATCTGAATCGGTTAATATTTGCCACGGTCCACTTGGATGCGGAGCCCACTCTACGCAGTAGTTGAGTTCCGGGATTGCATCCCATACCAGGTAAAAACTCCTAGCTTCTGGAATTAAAGTGACCTTTACCTGGGGAGGTGGACGTACTTCCACGTTAAATGAAACAGAATTAGTTAGTTCGTTCCATCCTTCCCATCCCCCATCCCCAACACATACCGTGAACTCATGAGTGCCCACATCCTCATGAGTAGGTAGCCAAAAGACAGTCCCCTCAGTAGGACTAATAGTTGCTCCTGGTGGAGCACCACCAAGCCAAAATCTAAGCGTTTGAGCAGGCAAGTCACTATTCTTTATGTTCTGATCCTCCGCGTGGATATGAACTTCAACCGGCATTCCGACATGGACGATTAGATTGGGATTTTCCAAATAAAACCACGGCCTTTCATTCCTGGGGTACACTCGAATCGTTACCGAATTTGTTTTCTGAATCCAACCGTCACTAACTACAACTTCAATTTCGCCCGATCCCACATTAGTAGGCCCAAAAGAAAACCACAGCTCATCCTCCTTTCCTTCCCACACAATACTAATTGAATCCTCGGGTATTACCTCTGGTACAGTGGAGAAACATCTAATTGAGATATTTGTTACGGGGTCGTCTATATCTTCTATGCGGCATTTCAAAATAATATATTCCCATACTTCGCTTTTAACTTCTGATGGCAATCCAGACAGCTCAGGCGGAGAGTTTATCCGAAATTCGCACTTCGTTTCGTTATCTAGCCAAAATGGGTCGATTATGTGAGTCCTTATGGCAGCCGAAATGATTTTATTACCCGGGTGTAAGGCTAGATTGGTCAGAACACAACTAAATGCTTCCCCTGGATTTAGGTGAGGCACAACCCATGTCAGCACGTTAGAACCTACATTCAACTCGCCACTTTCCAACCATGCATCAATTACGAAAACACCATCCGGAAAATCAAATTCAACTGCTAAATTTGTAGCAGTCACAGGCCCACGATTTGTCAAAGTTACCATATACTCAAAACAACTTTCGAGATTTACCACGTTGGTCGATACCATGCCGTGGATTGATAGATCACACCAACCCAACAAAACAGGATCAAACACCCGATTGGTTACTTCCAACTCCAACGTCCAACCGCCTAATATTCCATCGTTTGTTTGCGAGGGGTCACTAACTACAAATAGTTGCCACTCCCCACTCGGATTAATCCCTCCGAGGGTATCCACTGCACACCAAACTGGGTCTTGAGGGGCCGGGGATGGAAATACCCCATTTGTTAACTCATCCCATAATGTTGGAGCATAAACCCCAGGCAAAAGGTCTTTCAGCCTTGGCAAACTTCGTGCACCAGAGGTTAAAGTAATTGTAACATTTGTGATGGAATTCTCGCTACCAGCACCCGACATTAACCCAATAGCATTACCATCGGGCGTTAATAACATTGCTTTCAATTTCAGGGGGTTGGCGGACGTGATTTCATGAAGCGTCACAGCGAACCTACTCAAATTGCCTGTCAGCAATGGCACCGCTATCGTGGATGGGTATAGATTTGGCTTGCAACCATTGAGATCCCAACCATCAACCCCACCAATAACATTTGTGTTTCCAAAATCGGTAGATGTTAGTAATTGTCTTTCCAAGTGGTATTTCAAAAGTCAACAATTCTTCGCGTCTTCCTGGAATAGCCACTTTTAACGTTCCTGCACGTTTTTCCCCAAATTCCCCAGCGACCAAAACTCGGCATTTATATTCATACGCCTCCCCGCTCTGCAGATTCACAAGTTCGGAGGGCCCATCGAAAACCCAAATACCCAGCGTTGGCATAAGCTGAAAGACTACATTGCTTACTGATGCGGGGCCACAGTTTTTAACCTGGCATTTCAGGACAACTACTTCACCGCAATCTATTGCCCCATTTTGTCTTCCCTGGTCGCATTCTTCAAAGTCCACTCGCTCTAATGCTAAAACGTAACCTACGTTATAAACAACCAGAGCAAAATCTTGATCCAACCCATCTCCAAATGCTGGCACCCCATCACCCGCGATATTAGCTGCCGTGACCGTAAGCACAAAATCCTTTCCTACACCGGGCGGCAGGAAAACACTTTCAACATTGTTGCACCTGTCATACGCGCCTCCAGGAATGGAAAAACGCGTTACTAAATACATTCCCTATATAAACTTCCCCTTCTAGCTCCAGCGTTAGATCCAAGTCATTAACGTATGCTGCTCCACCATTTAAAGTACCCGGGGCATCAGTCCAAGCTATGGTCACCCTATACGGTTTTATTGGTATCTCCTACTTGGCCAATAAAGACACGGCGTTGACCGGTAGCTGTAAATACATCTGCCGCATGCTGATCACGTAAAAACCTTGGGACTCCATCGAACATCCTTCGAAGATCCAACGCCCCCATACCTTGAGCTGGAGACCACAGATTATCGCCCGCCCCGGACAAATATCGTGCCGAGTTAATCAAATATGCCTTCGTCATAGCTGCGCTAGGAGGCGGTAAACCGAGGTTCAAAAAATACTGTCGCAACAATGCGCAAGCTCCAGCCACCGCTGGTGCTGAATGACTTGTACCAGACGATATTGTATAAAACTCCTGGCCCGAAGGATAAAATCTAGCTGACCAATTTGTCTCGGCCCCTGGCAAAGCCGAAACCGCGCTGCCACTAAAGCACGGGTCAGCTGCGCCAAGCCCCCCATTCGGGCCAATCTTTCCAGCCTGAATAACCCCTCCAGTAATGTGGGTACCAGGAGCAACTAAATCGGGTTTCATCCTCCCATCTGGACACGGACCTCGGCTAGAGAAACTAGCAACTTCATCAGTGTTATCGGCATCCTGATCACACGTGGCATTTTCACCCCCACGCTCACAGCCTTGCGGATTTCCCTCGTAAGCAATTAAACGCAGGTTTTCAGAAGCACCAACTGTAATAACATTTTTCGCATTGCCAGGGGCACACACTGACCCCTCACTAGGCCCCCCATTCCCCGCCGCGAACACCACAACCATCTCTTGGTTTCCAGGCAGTGGGTTCACAGCAGTTAGAGGTACCGCATCTCGCACTAATCCATCATAAACCTGCGAAAATAGTACGTAAGAATTCTGTCTGCTACCCCAACTGTTATTGCTTATACGGGCACCCAGTAAATAGGCAGTTGAAACCAGATCCACTGGATCCGGGTTAGTCCAAGCATCTGGATCAAAAACTACAGAGGCACCTACTTTAACAAATGGGCAAATTCCTAAGCCATACTTGTAACCTTCAGGATCAACATGCGGATACCCCATAACATTTTCACCTACATAACCTGCAATAATATGAGCGTTTAATGTCCCATGCCCGTCACATCCTGCCAATGTACTTCCCCCCCCATTAGGGAAACCCGCGAGCCAGCTATATGCCACCCGACTCCCTTGGGTAAAATCACCAAACCTATATAGTGCAAAGTGATTGGGTTCTACTGTACCATTATCAATCCCGCTGTCTGTTATATCAACTATAAAGTCCGAAGTGTCGAACTGCTCTTGAGTAAATCCTAATTCGTGCAACCAATCTAAATACCCAGGTCCACATAAGCTTCCGTTTGTCACCATTCCTGCCACAATTATCGCTTGGCGTTCGTCAAGCTTTCGTGGGGGATCAACAGGAATTACTGATAACACTGAGGTCAGCCGGGCTAAATCAAAGGCTATTCCACTTTCCCCTTCACAAATTGCATAGGTAAATTGGTTGTAATTGAATGAATTGATTATCCGCCCGCCTCTCCTGGAGATCACAGATTCGAAGTCCCTCATTTCAAGCCCAGCTTCTTGCAATAACTGAACGCCTATATAAAGCGTGTTTTTCCGTTTTTGAAAAGCGGAAACTGCCCGGGAGGTTAAGCTGGGATGTATCTTCAACTCCGCGCTTAATTCCCCATCCCATTCGACAAATTCATTTGTTCTAGCCCATTCTTGGCAACGGACTAACTGGGCTGCTCCACCTGCCACAAGGTAAGCATTTTGAGGTACGTATCCCACCACTCTCACTCCAGTAGCTTCAAGTCCTCGGACCCAATCGGGTTTTATCGGCCCAATAAATTGCACTAAATACAAACCATTACCCCCAGGCTTGGGAAACGCTGAAATTTTACCCCTTTTTGCTTTCCATTGTGTCGTCCCTGTTTCAATAGCACCCGCAGGTAGAAGTAACTTTGGCGATTGTAACTCTATCTTTGGCCCTCTTAATTGAACCTCCTCTTGAAAGGCTTCGATAAGCTTAAAAGACCCGTACTCCACCAATACTTTCCCCTTGCTCCCAGTCCCTATCGACCCATCTTTATCCGCGTATACAAGCAGCCTTACAGGACTACCCTCCGACGCCCATATGCACAGGCTCAGCAACACACACACCACTGCCGTTCGGGCCATCTGCATTTTCATTTCAAATGTATTTAGACGGCCACACGCCCACCACCCTTCAGGTTTTTACTCCTATTTGGCGGTGGCTGTCGTTTACCCTTCCCCTTTTCCCACAACAAGTTTGGGTCTTTGCCCGAACAGCGAGGCGCAACGGGAATCACTTATACGTATACAACTTTTTTCCGCCGATGGCAAAGCTTTTTCCCCATAAATAATCCAAAGATAAATCCCCCAATATGTGCCCACCATGCTACCCCTCCAAAATTACCTGCCCCGGTCAAACTCAGCACCCCATTAAAAAACTGGATGATAAACCACACCCCTAAATACACAACGGCTGGTATCATTATCGTAGGACCCAAGAAAAATGGGGGAATAATCGTTTCTACCATCGCTAGCGGGTAAAACCTAAAATACGCACCCATGACCGCCGAAACAGCGCCACTAGCTCCTATCGTAGGAACTCCAAGGTTAGGATTTGTAACTATGTGAATTAGGCTCGCAAAAAACTCCGCCCAGTAAATACAAAAGTAGATAACGAAAATATCCTAAACGATCCTCTACGTTATCCCCGAATATCCACAGGATCCACATATTTCCAATAAGATGCAACCAGTCTCCATGAAGAAACATTGCCGAAAAAAATGGCACCAGAAGCTGACCAGGAGTATGCAACTGCGCAACTTCAAGACATGTATACCGTAACGGGATAATCGAATACCGAGCCAAGACTTCATCCAAATTCCAGCCCAGCATCAACTCCCAAACAAAAACGATTAAATTGGCTCCTATCAATACGGTGGTCACAATCGGATAACGCGAAGAGGGAATATTGTCACGTAAAGGAAACATAAAAATGCTCGTTGCTGTCTAAATGAATCTACCTTCTGGTGCACCGGTACGCACGCGTTTTTGACGGCATTTTGATATGCTCAGATAAAATTCCTGCAGAGAGGCACAAACCGGAGAGACAATTTTGCGTGAAGTGCCTATTCCACTTCCCTCTTTTAAACTATCAAATTGCATGTTCCGCACTAAAACATTTTTGCCATTATAAACTTATCCCGAAGTCTAAGACAAATCTTATATATTTACAAACCCAATAAGAAGTAACTCCAACTGGTAATAGCGTACTGTTTAATAGCACACAAAAAGCGCTAACTATCAAAGCATTGACAACGCCGGCACAAAAATTGCATTTTTTGCCTGGTTAGTGCCTCGGTAGCTCAATTGGTAGAGCAGCGGACTCTTAATCCGTTGGCTCCAGGTTCGAGTCCTGGCCGGGGCACCAAATTTTTGAACCCAACCCCAAGCCTCCATGTCTTAAATTTTGGTTAACCTAGAAATAAGAGGCTTTCCAAATATGAAACGGCTTTGTTCTCAGCTAATAGCGCTAATTATCTTAACAGCTGGCATTTTCCTGGGCACAGCCAACGCCACAATCAGCTTTGCTCCAACCCTTGAGAAGGTAAACGGTGCCCTTCTCATAGTAAAATCATCCTCCCAAACGCGCGATATATCCCCTCAACCGTTCAATCGACAGTTTGGAATTCCCTTTCGAGAACGCTTTCGAAGCTTTTTCCCAGAAGAACCCTTGGAGCCAGGCCAAAACAAAGACACACTTGCCATATGTGTTACAGAGGAACGCCACTGCATTACCTACATGCCTAGAGCTAAGGAAGGTGACTCACTCCAAATCCTACTCCCAAATTCAAAACAATCCAGAACTGCTAAAGTTATCACAGTCGATAGAGACAGTGGGATCGCATTATTGGATTGCAGGGACGAGTGTGGGAGCAAAACCGTACCATTAGGAACTTTGGAAGATGTTAGAGCAGGTGATTTAGTACTAATCATTGGAACTGAAAATGAGACAATCGTTCCACAAATTGGTTTAGTTGCAAGTGTTGACCATGACGAAGTAATTATTACAGCTCCCCAGAGCGTTTCTGGAGACCTCGTAATAACAGGCGAAGGCCAATTTTTGGGGATTTTGAGCAAAACTGAGCAAGGGCGGACCTACAAACTCATCCCACCTAAAACTATCGCTCAATTTCTGGAACCCGAAACAAGAGTAAAAGAAAAGATAGGGTATCTGGGGGTTATAATTCAGGAATTGTCCCCCGATTTAAAAGAGTTCCTTAAAATCCGCGGTACCGGTGTGGTTGTAGCAGAAGTCTTACCAGGGTCACCCGCAGAAAAAGCTGGTTTGAAACCCGGCGATGTAATTACCCATTTTAAAGAACAACCAGTGGTTTCACCCGAACAATTTAAGCGGGCGGTGAGATCTACTCCACCCGGTTCCAGTGTCACAATGCAAATCGATCGCGAAGGACGGAGGTTGACCATCAAAATTATCATCGAGCCACTCCCCAGGACGGCTAGCTCTCGCATCCCCCCAGATAAGTCCTCTATAACCCAAACTCCAGAAGACCTCGGCATCATCGTGGAAGAATTAAATGACGTTCTCCGACATAAATACGGAATCCCAACAAGCGTCAAAGGACTCATAATTACCGAAGTCAACCCACGATCAATTGGTTGGCAAGCTGGCCTTAAACCAGGAGATGTAATCCTGGAAGCGAATAAAAAACCTATGAAAACCCCTCAAGATCTCGAAGAGGCGATAAAACAGAGTGAATCCAAGCTTCTCATCCGGGTGTGGTCAAAAGGAGCTGCGAAGTTCTTAGTAGTACCGTTAAAATAAGAACGCGCCCAAAAAGGGATACGCATTAAAGGCATTCACCGGTAACAAACCAATTTATTCTCCCCATACCATCATTTATTCCCACGGAACAACCTTGACACCCCCAAGTCGGTAAAAAGTTGAAGCATTTCTATGCAACCACCCTCATATTCTCAAAGTGTAGCAAGGACATATGGGAAGCTTTCTCTTTGAGGTCGGCATTTCTGGTATATAGTGGCACGTACATTTAAATTGCCATGTACTTCCGAAGCAAGATATAAACTTAACATGAAGCAGGCTTTAAATCCCAAGAGCGGTCCCAAACCAATAGGACCCTACAATCAAGCTATCAAAGTTGGGGATTTCCTCTTTTGTTCAGGGCAAATACCTATCAACCCAAACACAGGTCAACTAGTTGAAGGAGACATCCAGGTGCAAACCACTCAAGTAATCGAAAACATAAAATCAATACTACAAAGCGCCGGATTAAACCTTGAAAACGTGGTTAAAACCACGGTTTACATGACTGACCTCACAGAATTTCCCGCAATGAATGAAGTTTATGCCAAATATTTTGGCCCTGTGTACCCAGCCAGGACTACCGTCCAGGTTGACGACTTGCCAAGAGGAGCCAAAATTGAAATTGATGTGATTGCTCACTTCTCATCCACACCTAGTGTGTCTAACCTTACAAGTCCAACAGTAAAAAGTTGACTTTTATCACCTAAATTCCTTAAAGAACAAACATGCATAGACTGTTTGAGAAACGTGTTTGTGCAGTTGCAGCAATTAATTCAACAGATGAAGCTCTCCGCTTGGCAGAGGCTCTACTAGCAGGTGGGTTGAACGTAATTGAGATAACATTCCGCACTTCGGCAGCTGAAGATGCAATTACAAAAGTACGTGAAAAATTCCCTGAAATGCTTGTGGGGGCAGGAACTATTTTAACGGTGGATCAGGTCCGACGGGCTTATGATGCTGGTGCTCATTTTGGAGTTAGCCCAGGACTAAGCGAAACAGTTGTGCAATTCGCGAATCACCTCAATTGGGACTTTATTCCAGGAGTCATGACCCCAACCGAAATAGAAGCGGCGCTGATGTTAGAATGCACGATTTTGAAATTTTTCCCAGCAGAAGCCGCCGGGGGGATTGCCATGTTAAAAGCGCTCATGGGTCCCTACAGCCACACAGGTGTAAAATTCATTCCATTGGGAGGTATTAACGCTTCAAACGCTGCAGAATATCTCAAATTACCAATAGTGGCTGCAATCGGGGGAACTTGGTTAGCCGATAAAAAACTAATAAAAGCTGGGGAATGGAGCAAGATTACTGAACTGACGAAACAAATTCTTGAAATAGCCAGAAATACACAATCAGACTAATCATACATTTATTTACTAGCAAATCCTTGGGAGTTCAACGCCGAGAGGCATTTCTAAAATCCGACGCGTTCCACTGGAGGTTCGCAATATTACACCGCCAGAACCCTCTTCTACAAATCCAATCACTGAAGCATTCAAACCAAATTCTTTTAGTGCGGTTATTGCCATCTCGGTAAATTCCTTTGGCATAAAAGCCACAAACCTACCTTCGCACGCAATACTAAGGGGGTCCAATCCTAGTATCTCGCAAGCAGCTTTTACAGGCTCGATTATTGGGACCAAGTCCTCCTGTATCTCAAACTTTTTTCCGCTTGCCAGTGCAAGTTCATTGAGAGTCGATGCCAATCCCCCACGCGTTAAATCCCTCATACAATGCAAAGGAATCCCTAAATTTAAAAGCCGCTCCACCTGAGGCCACACCGCATCAACATCGCTCTCAACGGCTGTCTCAAAATTCAAACCCTCTCGTCCACTCAATACAGCAATCCCATGACGCCCAATGTCCCCACTTACCACAATTGCATCTCCCACTTGGATATTCTTGGGCAGTGGCTCTACTCCATGCTCTATTACACCAAGTCCCGCAGTAACCAAATAAAGTCCGTCNCCTTTCCCCCGCTCCACTACCTTTGTGTCCCCGGCAACTACCACCACACCAATTTGTTTGGCAGTTATCCGCACGGACTCCACCACCCGGCATAAATCCGCCATTTTAAAACCTTCCTCTAAAATAAATGCTGCACTCAGGTATAGAGGTTTCGCCCCACACATCGCGAGATCATTCACAGTACCGCACACCGCAAGTTTACCTATGTCACCTCCGGGAAAGAAAATTGGGCGCACCACATGAGCATCTATCGTAATAGCCATTTGGCAATTACTAACACTTATGATTGCCGCGTCATGCCCCTGGCTTAAAACGGGATTATTTAAGGCTGGTTTAAACAATTCCTCGATTAGATTTTGGGTCAAACGTCCTCCACCTCCATGTCCCAACACTATCGTATCATACATCGAATTTGGCAATGGACATGCAAAACTGTTCATACCTTTAAGAGGTACCCATGCAAGGTGATTACCGTAAAGTCCTAGCCCTGGCCTCGCGTGCGCACGTAAAGATAATAAGCCGCACAAGCCCCCTCGCTGGAAACCATTGGTGCACCTAAAGGATGCTGCGGTGTACATTCCGTAGCGAAAAAGGGGCACTCCGTCGGTTTTATGCGACCCATTAGCACCTCTCCAGCTCGACATCGTGGATTTTTTTCGGCATATATGCCTCCGCCCAAACTAAATCGGCGAACGGCATCGAACTGCACAAATTCCTCCCGCATTGCCAATCCACCTTGCTTCACTACTCCAACACCGCGCCATTCCCGGTCCATAGGGAAAAAGACCTTATTTATCAACTCCTGGGCGAGTTTGTTGCCCTCCCGTCTAACACTCCTACGGTACTGGTTCAGAATTGCAACTTTACCCGATTCTAACAACTCTATTAACATTACTAACCCTTGTAAAATATCAACCTGTTCAAACCCTGTAACTACAATTGGCACCTTGTATTCTTGACTGATCTTTTCATATTCCGCGTAACCCATCACAGTACAGACGTGACCGGGGGCTAAAAATCCATCTATTTTGCAATCCGGGGAACTTAGTAATAAGCATAGAACAGGTGGTACGCGTAGGTGTGCCACTAATACGGAAAAATTCACTAGCCTTTCTTGAGACGCCTTTAAAATCACTGCAGCCGTCGCAGGGGCGGTAGTTTCAAACCCAATTGCAAAAAATACCACCTCACGATCTGGATTGTGTCTAGCAATATCAAGCGCATCCAAAGGCGAATACACAACTCGTACGTCTCCCCCCTGCGCACGCGCTAGTAAACAAATCGCCGGTCGTACCTGGGACACGCATCATATCACCAAAAGTACAAAGAATTGTTTTATGCTTAATTGCAAGCTCAATAGCCTTATCAATCTCTGAAGCAGCAGTCACACATACTGGGCAACCAGGGCCGTGCAACAACTCTATGTTCGTGGGCAACAATTGATCTAGTCCATTCCGCAAAATGCTATGTGTTTGCCCCCCGCAAACTTCCATAACTCGCCATCCGGCCCTTGTAATCTCTTGCAGCCGGTGCGCAAGTCGTCTTACTAAGTCTACATCCCTATATTCACTAAGATACTGCATCTAGGACGACCAAAGCCAATGTATTCCAAATTGCACCTGCTTACAACACAATAGGAAACCGGCTAAAAAAGTCGAGCCACACTGAGAATTTTGATACGCACTTAAGTTGACGTCTCCACTAAATTGCGTAAAAAATTGTAATTAACAAGCTATGCAAGTATTACCATCAGAACTTAAAAGAGGCACTGTAATTTTACTAGAGAACACCCCGCATGTAGTGGAAGAAATGTATGTGACGGGGACTGCTCAAACCCGACACAAGCTGCATACAAAACTGCGAAATTTGAAGACTGGGCGATTTGTAGAACGTGTATTTACCGACAACGACCGAGTCCAGACTGTAGAGGTAGATTATCGCATGGTTCAGTACTCTTATAAACAAGGCGATAACTATGTGTTTCTCGACACTGAAACGTACGACGAAGTGACCCTAACAGCAGATCAGATTGGGGAGAGACGATTTTTTCTAATAGAGAACCAAGAGTATCGAGCGATCTTTCTAGAAGGCAAATTATTGGATATCGTGTTGCCCCCTTCAATGGTGTTAGAAGTGGTTGATACCGCTCCGGCAATCAAAGGTGGGTCTGATTCCACATGGAAACCCGCGAAACTTGAAACCGGGTTAGAAATCATGGTTCCCCTGTTTATCGAAAAGGGCGAAAAGGTACGGGTCGATACGGAAACCAAGAAATACCTCGGTAAAGAATCTCCTAAGGGAAAATAAATAGTCTCAAGCCTACAATACATGCCCAAAAACTTTAAAAAAGCTTGCAATTAAAGAGTATCAAATTATTTTTTCGCATGCTTGGACGCCGCGGGTGCGGATGTTCCAGCCAGTCAAAAGTAAACAACATAAGCAGAATTAAACGGGATTAGCTTTGTCTCGTTTTGATAAACCACTGGGATGGTTAGGCTGACCAACCCTGGTGGATAACAGAATAAACCTAAAAGCCGATCTGTAAATATGTTAACGATGGAAGAAGCCCTAAAGCAAAGCGATAAACGCTTTGCACCAGGTGAAATTGTAAAGGGCAAAATTATCGAAGTAAGACCAAAAGAAGTCCTTGTCGATATAGGTTATAAAAGCGAAGGTGTCATCCCCATCACAGAGTTTGAAGATCCTTCCTCACTCAAACCCGGGGACGAAATAGACGTCATAATCGAACAGCTGGAGAATAAGGACGGGATGGTGGTCCTTTCGCATGAAAAGGCCGCGTTTAGAAAAAATTGGGAACGTATTATCGCAATTTGTAATGAAGGCGGTAAAATCACTGGCAAAGTCAAAAGCGTAGTTAAAGGAGGATTGATAGTTAACATAGGCGTTGAAGCATTTGTCCCTGCTTCCCATATCGACCTAACCCCACCAAAAGACCTTCAACAATACGTTGGCAACACATACGAATTTAAGGTCGTTAAAGTCAACCAAGAACGCCAAAACGTTGTTTTGTCTCGGCGAGAGTTACTTGAACAAGAACGCGCGGAACGCAAAGCAAAGCTTTTGGCAGAAATGATGCCGGGGGACATTAGAAAAGGCATCGTAAAAAACATCACTGAGTTTGGTGCATTTATTGACCTGAATGGCGTCGACGGGCTATTGCACATTACCGACATGAGCTGGGGTAGGATTAGGCATCCATCGGAAATGCTTAAAATTGGCCAGGAAATTGAAGTGGTCGTGTTGGATGTGAACCGTGAGAAAGAGCGCGTAAGCTTAGGACTTAAACAAAAGATGCCTAATCCATGGGATAATATTGAACAAAGATACCCAGTGGGCTCTCGTGTACGAGGCAAAGTGGTAAGCGTGGTACCTTATGGAGCCTTTGTAGAACTTGAACCAGGCGTCGAAGGACTGGTACATGTAACTGAGCTTTCTTGGACGAAACGGATCACCAAGGCATCCGACGTTCTAAAAGTAGGCCAAGAAATTGAAGCAATTGTATTAGAAGTAAACAAAGACGAGCAAAAAATTGCACTTGGAGTGCGTCAATTGCAACCCAATCCGTGGGATGAAGCCGATAAGAAATACAAACCTGGTACAAGGGTTAAAGGCAAAGTACGTAATCTCACGAGCTACGGCGCGTTTGTTGAATTAGAAGATGGCCTCGACGGACTCATTCATGTGTCAGACATGTCTTGGACCCGCAAGATAAATCACCCATCAGAAGTCCTAAAGAAAGGCCAAGAGGTAGAAGCTGTTGTATTAGAAGTAGACAAGGCCAACCAACGTATTGCATTAGGGCTTAAACAACTCACACCAGACCCATGGGAGAACATCGATCAACTTTACAAAGTTGGTGACTTGGTGACTGGTAAAGTTACCAAGCTGGCTAGCTTCGGTGCTTTTGTGGTCACTCGCTCATGGTATCGACGGGTTGGTCCACATCTCCCAAATTAGCGAAGAACGTGTAGACAAAGTTAAAAACGTACTCAAGGTGGGACAGGAGGTTACCGCCCGTGTGATCAAGATTGATAAGGCCGAAAGGCGAATAGGCCTTTCAATCAAGGCGGCCCAATACACGCCCGAGCGTCTGTTAGCAGAACAAAAATATCTCGATTCGCTCAAGCCGGGCGAAGACTTATTGGCTTTGCAACAAATTTTTGAGCAGGCTACATCAACCCAACAAACCAAAACTGCATCCACAGAAAAACCTGCTGAAAAATCTCAGCAGCAGGAAGCGAGCCCAGAGGAAAACGCTCAGACTCCAACTCAGCAACAATAACTGACACCCTTTAGGATTAGAACCCGCAGGGCGAGTCCTTTGCCCTGTGGGTTCATTTGCATCCTCGCAGAAGTACTTGAAAGGCGCGTTCTTAGCTGGTAAAAAATGTGAAAAATTCTAGGGGACAATGCGCAAAATAAAACTAGGCTTGCTTGGCGGCGGGACGGTGGGTAGCGGTGTCTATCATGCCCTGACCAAAAACAGTGCAATTTTTCAAAAACGGACTGGATGCACTCTACAGATAGCTAAAATTGCAGTTAAGCAAATTCGGGAACCTCGACCATACCACATACCCGAAAACCTTCTCACTACAGATTGGAAAGAAGTCGTTCATAACCCAGAGGTGCAAATTGTTACCGAATTGGTAGGGGGCACAACTGTGGCAAGGGAAATGGTCTTAACTGCACTTGAACTAAGGAAGCCCGTCGTCACAGCCAACAAAGCACTTCTAGCTACTTACGGAGCTGAATTGTTTGAAGCTGCTGAAGAGTATAATACACCGATTTTTTTCGAGGCAAGCGTAGCCGGTGGAATTCCAATTATAAAGGCAATCAGGGAAGGCTTCGTAATTAATCGGTTCAATGAGATTTATGGCATCGTCAATGGTACATGCAATTACATACTCACGCGAATGTCCCAAGACGGACTCGAACTAGAAAACGCGTTAAAAATAGCCCAAAAATTAGGCTATGCAGAGGCGGATCCTGGTCTAGACATAAACGGAATAGATGCAATGCATAAAATTTGCATCTTGGCTTCGTTAGCGGCAGGTGCTTGGGTCAACCCCAACCAAATACACGTAGAAGGCATCCAGACCGTCACACATAAAGACATCCAATACGCAAAGCGACTCGGCTACACAATTAAACTGCTTGCCGTTGCAAAGGCTGGGGATGAAAATGGACAACCTGCATACCAGGTCGCAGTATACCCAGCCCTTATTCCACAAAACCATTTATTGGCCCACGTAAACGATGTTTACAACGCAGTGTGTGTAAACGGGGACATCGTAGGAAGTACCCTATTTTATGGACGAGGAGCAGGAAAAGACGCCACTGCCAGCGCGGTGATAAGCGACATTGCAGACGCCGCTAAATACGTTCTCACACCAGGCTTACCTTATCAAAACCCGTTTGGCATTCACCAAAACGCACGAGTAATCCCCATCGGTAAAACCTGCTCAAAGTTTTATGTGCGGTTTACCGTCGAAGACAAACCCGGCGTGCTCGCTAAAATAGCCAATATACTAGGGAACGCTGGGATTAGTATTTCTGCCGTTATTCAAGATCCCGACCAACCTCCGAAAGGCATTGTACCGGTGATACTGACAACGCACGACGCCCCTTATCAAGCCATGGTAACCGCATTGACAAAAATTAGCAAAATTAACCCGTGGTAAAAGCAAAACCAGTAATGTTTCGTATCGAGACGATAAGAAACGCTTAGTTTTAATCGTATCACTTCTGCGGGACTGTATCCGAAGCCACGCCTACCACTATGTTACTCACATAAACTACCGGAGATGGACCTAAGAGTTCAAACCAATCCCGCATTACTCGTATTGCTTCCTCAAGAACGATATCTCGCCCTGATGGTTTTTCCGATTCAGCTTCCTCTTGGTTCATTTCTAACTCCGCCGATAATCGGCTAACCGAATTTGTTTCCCCTCCAACGCTTGGCGAAGGTTCATCAGTATCCAAGGTTAATTCCGACTCCTCTTCCACTGACACCACCCAATTGGTAAGTATAATGGACTTCTGTTGCTTGCGCATCTCTTCTCGTAGTTTGTTGCGGTGTTCCATTTCCTCCTTCTCTTTCAATCGTTGTGCTTCATTCAATAATACCGTCCGATCTGCAAGACGTTTGCGCAAAAGCTCCATCTCTTCTTGGACAAATTTAAATTCAATATCATTAGCGACACGTGCTGCACTTCGTTGACGCAGCTCTTCCAAATATGGCGACACCAGGTTTAACTTTTGAAAATCAAGGGGCCTTATCATATCCCAAGCCAAAGCTCCATCTAGATATCGTTCCCCGATCTCAGCTACATCGTTAACCGAGGGTAATACAATGTCAGGCACTACACCCTTCAGTTGGGTAGAAAATCCACTTGGGCGATAAAATTTTCTGATGGTTAATTTCAATGCACCAGGATCATTTGTGACGTCTTTCGAAACACTTTCTAAGAACGGTTTAAGTGGGATCAGTGACTGTACTGTACCTTTACCATGCGTGCTGGCATCGCCCACCAACACCGCCCGTTCGTAATCCTGCAGGGCACCAGCAACTATTTCCGACCCAGAAGCGCTAAACTTATCAACCAAGACAACCAATGGGCCAGCGTACGCAACTGTCAGGTCCCGGTCCTGATACACAATCAGAGTCCCGTCAGAATCCCTCGCCGCTACTATTGGCCCACCTTTGATAAACAAACCTGTCACCTTAATAGCTTCGTCAAGCGATCCCCCTCCATTGTGTCGTAAATCCAGGATTAACCCACTTACCCCTTGTTTAGTTAACTTATCAATCAAAACTGCCACATCTGCAGAACAACTACGCCCATGTCCTCCATTAACGCCGCTTCCAAGTTCCACCTTACCGTAAAACGAAGGCACTTCGATCAGCCCAACTTTAAAAATGTTGGTACTCCCTTCAACCAACACTTCCAGCACTTTGCCTTTCGCAGCCCGATCTTTCAAACTTACCTCGTCTCTGATCAGATTTACCTCCCGCCTAACTGACATGTCTGGGGCATCCACAGGAATAATTATCAACCGAACTTCTGTACCCTTCGGTCCTCGAATCAATTGAACTGCCTTCGATAAAGGCATATCTACGATATCCACTGGGGGCTGATTACTCTGGGCCACTGCCACTATCCTATCTCCCACCTTTAATTTCCGACTTCGATGTGCCGGCCCGCCGGGAATAAGTTCCGTTATCTTACAGTAGCCGTCTTCCGACATTAAGGTGGCCCCTATTCCAGACAATGACAAATTCATGCTTATGGCGAAATTTTCCGCGGCGGATTTACCCATGTATGTGGAATGTGGATCGTAGACCCGGGCTAAAGATGCCAAATAGAACTCCAATATATTCTCCGAGTCCCACTCACGGAAAAGTCTAAACGTGCGTGCATACCGCCGCTTCAAAGTATCAATTATCTCAGTATGTTTCTTGCCCGCCAATTTTTCTTCCAAATACTCAGCTCGTACACGATCACGCCAAAGCTGTTGAGCCTCTGATAAATCTTTTGGAAAAGGTGCGCCTTTGCGGTTAATTAACACCCGTTCTTCGGAATCAAACAAGAACTGCTCCCTTTCTAACAAATTTGTAACGTAACTAACATGCTGTTCTAAACGCCGCATAAACAATGAAAATATAACGTATGCGGGTGTAGTATCCCCCCTACGCAACAACAGCCGACACAAATTCGTCCTATACCCCGATAGAGCCTCCAAATCCGATTGCAAAAAGTGGATCCGTTGGTAATCAAGGTCCGTGATGTACCTATCAAACCAATTTGTAGATACCGAGACATCCAGAGACCGCTGTAAATAATGGTGCCGTTCCAACAGTCGAGCTACCCAATATGCGATTGCTGAAGCCCCAGGCGGCGGGTTTAAAAGATAATTAGTTGTTACCTTTCCTACGGGAAAAACAGTCTCAGTTTGGCTCCCTCCGATAACACCCAACCCTGAACATGATAAGATTACCAAACCCAACCATACTAAAACAGACTTGCGCACAAATTTCTTCATATTGCAACGAAAACCTAGCAACACACTGTCTTAATTTCACTATAAAAACTCGTCCAAAACCCCTAATTGGCAAACACGAAATAGCTTAAACTTTAACCGGCCGGCGCGGCATCCCACCACAAATAACTCTAACGCCCAATTGCCTTACCCTTATCCGGTTCATGTAAATAATACTAGCATACCAATATGCCAAACAGGCAGCTCCTTTGTCAAAGCTACCACAAACCAATAATTAGCACACTTATAAGTACGAGTTAAAAGCACTATCTAGCAAAGCAGGTGTCCATTTAATAACAAGCGCTTACATGAATAACCTTCCCGTCACCCGAAGCACCATGGTACCAAACAACTACCCCATAGTTGGCATAGGAAAAATTTTAACGGGAGCCCCAATGGAATCACTGGTTCTGGCACAAAACCTCTTCAATACCTAACAGATTTGAGCACGGCTCTCTAGCAATCAACCAACTTGTTTATGTACCATTTTGCTCAGCTTTAATAGAGAACACTGCCTTTAAACGAAATCCGATCATTAACCACCATAACACCACAATAGTTTTTTGTCCCACGAGATAACGCAGGCGATAAATTATTTCTACTGTCAATGCAAACGGGTTAGATACCACAATCACGTGAGTTGCCAAAAGGATACTTCAACAAGGTCACGCGTCAGACATCAAAGCGGAATATACCGGGGCCTAATTAACCTACGCCCCCCCAGAAGTGAAGAAACGCATATCGGGTTCTTTCCAGAACCAATTTAAAAGCCAAACGCGGTCTCCATTACCAGCCTGAATTAAAGATACCGCTACTCCCTTCTCCGCTTTTATTACACCTTAGGACCAATGGACTGCTCAACCAGACCAAATTCTTCATAATGATTTCGTGTAGAAAGATGATAGAATGTTAAAGATCTTTCACCATGATGCGTGCAATTTCTCCCCTGCAAGGCCAGTGGGAACCGCAATTTCCACCACCCTCCTCTTTGGTCAATACTCAACATGGTGCGACTATCTCAAAGTAAAATCACTTTTAAGAGTATGCGTTGCACGTTCAAAATTCAGCTATAGCCCACTGGCCCGGCTTAGAATGGGATTTCGGTCTCCCAAAACATTGTCAATTCTTGCAACGGGTGCGAAATATTTAGGACGATCTTTAAAGAAGCCCAAACACGCAGCAACACGCCTGGAATATGAGTGGAACCATTCGTCCGAGATCAGTTCAAACCATGCATGTGGCGCATTTTTGAGCGGATTATCAGTATTATGAAATTCACCCAGCTGGATTTTCCTGATCTCATTATAAATAGACTCCATAACCGCACAAAACCTATCCAGCTCAGATTTAGGTTCTGACTCGGTGGGTTCGATCATCATACCACCACTCACTGGCCATGCAATGGTAGGCGCATGATATCCATAGTCGATCATCCGCTTAGCAACATCTTCAACAGTTACTGGGCTCTTCTTTAAATCGATTATACATTCATGAGCTACGAAACCGTTCTGTCCCGTGAAGCTAATCGAGAAAAATTTACTTAGCTTTCTTGCTAAGTAATTTGCGTTGAGTATCGCAATTGGTCCAATTTGTGCGATCTGATTACCAAAGATCCGCAGATACGCCCATACCATTATGTACACAAGGGCGTTGCCCATGGGATATCCACTTACTGGGCCGGTCATTTCGAAGCCATTTGTCCTAGTACAATCAGGATAGATGGGCTGGTTCACTTGCGGATCCAGCAAATGGCGCGGCAGATATTTAGCGAGAAATTCTTTCACGCACACTGGACCTGCCCCTGGTCCACCCCCACCATGGGGCGTACCAAAAGTCTTATGCACATTTATGTGACAAACATCGGCTCCTAAATCACCTGGGCGAGCTATTCCTAGCAAGGCATTTAAATTAGCGCCATCGAAGTACACTAACCCTCCTGACCTATGCACTATTTCCGAGATTTCCTTAATGGCAGGATCGAAAATTCCGTATGTTGAGGGGTATGTTAGCATAATGGCTGCAAGGTTATCACGACAACTAGTAATGATAGCGCGGAGCTCATCAAGGTCTATGTTTCCACATGCATCACATTTAATTGGTACAACTTGAAAACCGGCTTTGGCTGCGCTGGCAGGATTGGTGCCATGCGCTGATTCGGGTATAACGCAGATTCGCCTATGTCCCTGACCATTTGCTTGATGGTAGGCTTTAATCACCATTAGCCCCGTATACTCGCCATGAGCACCCGAGAGAGGACTAAAACACACACGGTCCATGCCAGTTATTTCGGCTAACCACTTCTCTAAATCTTTAAAAATTGCGGACCACCCCTCCGTTTGACTAGGAGGCGCAAACGGGTGGATATCTCGAAACTCACGCCAGGTAAATGGGAGAACAGCCCCTGTAGGATTCAATTTCATCGTGCATGACCCCAAAGGGATCATGCCATGCTGAAGCCCTATATCTTTGGACGCCAATGAATGGATGTACCTTACAATTAAAGTTTCTCCATTGTATCTCTGAAAGATCTCGTGTTTTAGCGGCGGTGTACATCGGCGAAACGGCGACTCTGAAGATGCAACATTGTGAAAAGCAGGGGTATAATTCACCGGTCCACCATTTGACCACTCACCTACCACCTTTTTAAGAGTTATGAAAATCTCAAGCACCTTTTCCAAATCTTCTTCCGTTACAGTCTCATCTAAGGAGATACCAACTGCATCCTGGGCAACAAACCGTAAGTTTATGCCTTTGCCCCACCCAATTTTAAGTNCATTAAATGCAGATCCTGAAGGGACAAGGCAAATGACCGTGTCNAAAAATGGTAGCAATGGAGACTCCACCTTTGTCGATCCCACCCAGGCATTGTGAATTCTGAATCCCATTTTAGTCAATTCCAAGGCCAGTCTTAAAGCCTGTTGATGAATTCTTTGTGCAATCCGGCGCAAACCATCAGGACCATGAAATATGGCATACATGGATGCGGCTATAGCCACCAAAGATTCTGCAGTGCATATATTACTTGTGGCTTTTTCGCGTCTTATGTGTTGCTCCCGAGTTTGTAACGCCAACCTATACGCAGGATTACCAAATTTATCTTTGCTTAAACCCACTATTCTTCCTGGCATCTGCCGGAGAAACTCCTTTTTGGTGGCAAGAAATCCCGGTTGAGGTCCACCGAAACCTGGTGGAATCCCAAACCTCTGTGCAGATCCCACAACAATGTCTGCGCCAAATTCTCCGGGAGGTGTTATCAGTATTAAAGCCAAAGGGTCTATCAAAACAACCACTAGCGCTCCCACCTCGTGAGCCCGTGTAACCAAATCTGACAAATCATATATAGCACCAAACGTGTCTGGGTATTGTACTAAAACGCCACAGCAATCTTCCGGCACTCTTCCATCGCGAACCAAATCAACAAACTGTAGTTCTATTCCAAGACCTCGCGCATGCGTGGCAAGTACTTGCAAAATGTGAGGGTGACAGTTGGGCGACGCAATAAAACGATTACGATCGGTATTAATCCGACGGCACATCATCATGGCCTCAGCGGCCGCCGTGCTTTCGTCTAACATTGATGCATTCGCCACATCCATGCACGTTAATTCCGCAACCATCGTTTGGAAGTTCATTAACGCTTCCAAACGTCCCTGCGCTATTTCCCCCTGATAAGGCGTGTAAGGTGTATACCACGCTGGGTTTTCCAGAATATGCCGTTGGATCACCGCGGGGGTAACAGTGTTATGCACACCCAGACCAATTAACGATTTCGCTGGTTTGTTTAGCTTGGCCTTNCTTACTAATTCTTGCAACGTTAAATGCTCCGGCAGGGGAGTAGGAAGTTCCAAACTCGGTGTTGTACGAATGCCCTCGGGCACCACAGCACCCACAAAATCATCGATTGACCCAAACCCTAAGTATTCGAGCATAGCCCGAACCTCCGTCTCATTGGGACCAATCAATTTGTGCCAATCTAAGGTCGGACTTTCTCCACCGGCTGTCTGTAAACAACTCAAATTCATAGGGTCAAATTAGAAGACAAAGCTTCTTTCAACCAAGCAATTTTAAAATACAAATGCCGCCACTTGCTCCTNGCAAGTGGCGGCATTTCTGGATCAAAACATGCGTCAACCTAGNATATCAACAACTGCCTACCTATTAGTGCCATTTATACTCATGTGGCTTTTAGTTCTATAGCTCCCGTGGATAAACGCCGCTTCCTTATCCTTACACTCCGCTGAAAGCTGAGAACCCACCATCTACTGGCACAACAACACCCGTAACAAACCCTGAGGCATTGTCGTCTACCAACCACAACAGGGTGCCAATCAAATCTTCAGGTTTCCCAAACCTACCCATGGGAGTATGTGCTAAGATGGTCTGTCCACGCGGCGTGAGTGAACCATCTGGGTTAGTTAAAAGAGCTTTATTTTGCTCGGTAATAAAAAACCCAGGTGCAATTGCATTTACACGGATACCTACCTTCGAAAAATGGACAGCAAGCCATTGAGTAAAATTACTTACGGCCGCCTTAGCTGCACTATACGCTGGAATTTTGGTAAGCGGCCGGAATGCATTCATGCTAGAAATATTTATAACTACTCCCTTGCCCTGGCGCGCCATGTCTTGTGTAAACACCTGTGTGGGCAAAAGAGTACCCATGAAGTTTAAACTAAAAACAAACTCGATCCCTTTTAAATCTAGATCATAGAATGTGATCGCCGCCTTTGTGGCTGGGTCGAGGTCCTCTTTCCGCAAATATTCAAGGCTAGTAGTGCCTTTCGGATGGTTCCCGCCCGCGCCATTTATTAGGATATCCACCGGGCCTAACTCTTTTTTCACAATTTCATTAGCTGCCTTGAGCGACTCTAGGCTGAGAACGTCACAGGCAATCCCGATTGCTGATCCTCCCGCCTTTCGAATCTCTTCTGCCACAGTTTCAGCTGCCTCTTTACGAAGGTCCACCACAGCAACCTTTGCCCCGCATCCAGCAAGTGCAAGAGACATTGTGCTACAAAGCACGCCTCCGCCTCCGGTAACCAAGGCTGTCTTCCCTGCCAAGTCTACTTTAAAAGGTAGTTTTATCATAAGCTTAGCTTTTTGTTTTTTATTATTTCCGTTTTTGGGCTTAAGTTTAGTTACCAAACCGGCCTCGGTAAGCCCATAAGCCAAGCGCCGGATTTGAAATGTAATAAATCCGTTCACCATCCGGCAGAACATTAAATCCATCTACTAGCTTAGCTGGATTGTACCTTTTTAGCATGGTTTCCAGTTTTGCGTATTGGAATCCAACCCCTTCTATTTCCTCCTGCGTAAGGTACCCTGGACAATACGTAATCTTAAACCTACCTTCCGAAGATCCGTGAATAAGGTGCGCAGCTGCGCTAAGATTTGCCCGTAAATCAGCATTTTCCCTCACGGCTTTTAAGATAGCAGGCGTCCCACGGTAACCATACTTCCGAATTAGCATGTCGATTTCTTTATCTTCACCAAACTCTTTGATGCCTGGGCCAAGGATTATAAGCTCACCACCATCGGCAATAGCCATACGGGTACGGTAGATTGCCTTATTTCCCAGCCAAGTACTCTTGAACTCCGCAGGATCAAGGTAAACAATTACTTTTTCCAGCGGACGGTCCAAAAGCTCAAAATTAACCTTCAACGACAAATCCGCAGCCTTAGTAAACACTTGAATGTCATCGCCAATGTATAAGCCCCGGACTTGCAGTTTACCCTCTTTGTCACGCGCAACTACAGTATGAATGTATACAATAGGCAAGTGCCGGAGAAACGCGTCAGCAGCATAATTCATTACTTGTCGCACAGGATTAATTGCTCGTCCCATGATACGCTCCATCCCATAAGCNGCACCTAGAAAATGACTTTTATTGATACCCTCTGCACCACCAGTGCCTACAAAGAAATTCTTGTTGTAATTGGCCATCCCTATAACTTCATGAGGAACTACCTGCCCTACCGATATGATTAAATCATGCCTCCCATTCCAAATCAGCGTGGAAATCTGTGCAGGCCAACTGAAATCCACCACCCCCTCTGATATTTGCTTTACATAATCGGCTGGCACTTCTCCAATTGTGGTAATCCCACGACGCCAATCATGCACTCTAAACAGCGATCGAGGTACCCCAGGAAACATTTCATTTATTTGTTCCTCTGTCATCGGTGTATGGGTTCCCACAGCGGGCAAAATCTCAACCAACCGGTCCCTATAATACTCGTAAATGATTTTTGTTATTAAACCGGCTTGCGAGTGAAACCTAGTGAAATCTGGTGGGACAACAATGACACGTCGCCGTGGTCCTAATTTGTCCAAGGCAGAAACTACCGCTGCCCGGATCTGGTCGACTGTCATTGCCGTTTCAGGCGAACCTTGTTCGAAATACATCATACGGTTCACCTGTTTTGGTACCGTAATAACCACTAATTTGCAAAAATTTTTTTCGAGACACGAACTAAAAAAAGTGATAAAAACATACGCCGTGTGGTGTAGCGCCGGCAGAGGCGATGTGCAACACCACACAATGACTTGAAAGTTATCACAAAACTTACGACACGAACTATGAGTTTGAATATTCGAAAAGAAGGTTCAATTGATTTATTGGCACTAGGTGCATTGGTCCATCGCTTGGACCCAGGCGTTGTCCCATTTAGGAAAGCAACTGAGTGCAAAATTCACGTTAGCGGAGGCGAGTACAATGTCGCCGCAAACTTAGCTGATTGCTTCCGCATGCGTACCGCAATTGCTACGGCAATGGTGGATTATCCTATAGGTCACTTAATAGCCGAACGTGTAAGGGCTATGGGTGTCCAAGCGTTTTATAAGTATTTTAAGCATGATGGTGTCCGGGGACCCAACATGGCCACCGTTTACAGCGATCGTGGTTTTGGTGTACGCCCACCGGTTGTATTTTACAACCGCAGTAACGAAGCCGCGGCCTTGCTTAAACCTGGGGACTTTAATTGGAAAGAAATTTTTGGGCTCGGGGTCCGGTGGTTTCACAGCGGTGGAATATTTGCTTCCCTGTCCCCAACCACTTCCGAGGTAATCATAGAAGCTATGCAAGCAGCAAAAGAACATGGGGCGATTGTTTCCTTCGACCTAAACTATCGAGCCAAACTATGGGCTGCAAACGGGGGGCAAGAGCGGGCTCAACAGGTGCTAACCCGCATAGTACAATATGTGGACGTGTTAGTTGGAAACGAAGAGGATCTACAATTGGGACTGGGTATCCCAGGGCCTTCTGTTGAAGGCAGCTCAAGCTTAGACCCAGCAAGATTTATTGCAATGATGGCTGATGTTACAAAGCGATTCCCCAATCTAAAAGTAGTTGCAACAACCTTGCGTGAAGTCCTTTCTGCTAATAGGCATCGTTGGAGTGCGGTTGCATGGATTGAAGGTCAAACTTATTTAGCCCCAACATGTGAATTAGATGTTTATGATAGAGTCGGTGGGGGAGATGGATTTGCTGCCGGCTTTTTCTATGGGTTAATGACTGGAGAGCCGCCCCAGGAAGCACTCAATCTCGGATGGGCACACGGCGCACTCCTAACCACGTACCCGGGTGATACAACCATGGCTACCCTAGAAGAAGTGCGCGCCTTTGCAAAAGGCCGATCTGCCAGAATCCAAAGGTAACCTTCTATAAAAGCTCTTTTGCGAGACAACGAGCCGGTATACGGCCGTTGTCTCGTACCTTGTTATGATTAAACCCCACCAAATTAATAAGGTTTAAAGGGCACACCAAAAGTGGTTAATCGGAACTAGTCCACTCCCTGATCATATATTTAATTTTTGGGAGACTGGGAGATCTGAGGCGAAACCCAACCCCATGCCAGGAAACCCGAATCACAGGCGGTCCTTGCTTCCGTTTAAATGCCGCCCTTATTACACGATTTGTCACATCTAGTACCATCTCACGTTGATAACCTAGCTGGACAATCTCATCTATTGTAAAGCCCTCTTCAAGCCATAACCGGAGGATCGAATCCAGACTCTCATATGGCGGTAGTGTTTCTTGATCAGTTTGACCAGGTCTCAATTCCGCAGAAGGAGCTTTTGTCAAAATTGACTCTGGAATTACCAATCTTTGCGAATTAATCCATTGGGCAAAAGTGTATACTTCGGTCTTGTAAAGATCCCCAATAACGCTCAATGCTCCACAAGAATCACCATATAAAGTACAATATCCCGTGGCGATTTCCGACTTATTTCCGGTGTTCAAAAGCAAATACCCAAATTTATTTGAAAGCGACATTAAGATAACCGCCCGCAAGCGTGCTTGCACATTCTCTTCTGTAATATCGGGCTTACAATTGACAAACAAAGGGCCTAGTGTTTGTTCCCAAGCCGAATAAAGCGGTTCAAGTGGTATAATTTCCAATCTAACCCCTAAGTTGGAAGCTAAGGTTTTCGCGTCCTCCACGCTTGCCCTGGTTGTATATCGACTCGGTATAGAAACACATAAAACGTTCTCCGGACCCAATGCATCTGCTGCCAAAACTGCTACCACTGCCGAGTCAATTCCTCCTGACAGTCCTAACACAACTTTTTTAAACCCAGTTTTATGTACAAAATCACGAATGCCCATCGTAAGTGCACGATAGAGTCTTTCGCTCTCACATACACCTCCTTCCAAGTTTTCCGGCACGCTCGGAACGGCAGCAAAATCAAACATAATTATCTGTTCCTCAAATGCTTTGCCGATTGCTTTTATTTTGCCTTCAGCAGTTATCACAACGCTCTCACCAAAGAATACGTACCCATCCGCGCCCCCTACAACATTTGGAGCTATTACGGGACAACATGCTTTCTCACCTGCAAGCTTTCGAAGACTATTTAGCCGTTCTTTTTCTACCCCTTTAAACCACGGCGTAGGGCTCATCTCCAAAATTAAGTCAATTGGGGTTATGTCTCCCTCCTTTAATAGAAAAGTAGAACCAGGATCAATTAACCGAAAATCAGGCAATAAGCCACCTATACCTTTCTGCAATGCAAAGTACGATTGTTGAATTTGGCCGTTTCTTAAAACAACTAACTGCCGCGCAACCTCCCCATTTTCCTTCAAACAAAAGGTGTCGACCAAAAGTGGAATGCTCCCCACCCTTGAGGCAAGGTGTTTCAAAGCCACTTCTGCCAACTGTAGGAAATCACGATTCTTACCTAAGTTCTTAATAGGTACCCCCATGAGACTACTTGGTGCCGCTACCACAAAAACTGCTCCCTCTTTACTAGCTTGCTCGTAGCCCGTCAGTATTGAACGTAAATTATAATCGAAATCCCCAATAATTGGATTTGTCTGAAGAATGCCTACACGCATAGGGAAACGATAACGAGTCTGACCTCCCACTTTCAATTAATTAACTCTGGTCAAAGACTTTGACCTTCACATCCCCAAGCTGAATAGTCGCTGTAATTACGTGATCCTGTAGCTTCTTCGAAAGCACCTGCGCTGATAAATTTGAAAAGTGAAGCATGCAGTAATTTATTGACTAGGGCGGTCTTACAACCTAGCTTTTTAAGCTATGTTCCAAGATTCCATCAGACGTGTGCCACGACCTCAGGAAGTGGCAAGGATGACCACAGAAGAGATTCGAGAGGCTTTCTTAGTTACAGACTTATTTGCGCCTGGGGAAATACGCGGGATTTTTACCGACATGGATCGATTCGTAGTTGGTGGTGTGATTCCCCGACGTTGGTATCCCGATCTCACTGCCAAAACCATAAAAATACAGGCCGTAATTACTTTTTAGAACAGCGTGAAATAGGCATTTTCAACATAGGCGGTTCTGGGATTGTCCATGCAGATAACAAAACTTACCGCTTAGAAAGATTGGACTGTCTTTATTTACCAGCAGGGACAAACGAGGTAACATTCGAATCCGAGACCGAATCAAACCCTGCGCGCTTCTATTTCCTTAGTACTCCTGCTCATAAATCATTGTCCNCGGCTCTAATGAAAAAAAGCGAAGCTACGGCTACCCCGCTTGGCACCCAATCCGCAGCCAATAAGCGCACAATTTACAAGTACATTTACCCGAACGGAATACACAGTTGCCAACTCGTAATGGGCTATACAGAACTAGAGGACGGGAGCGTCTGGAATTCATTTCCGCCACACACGCATAACCGGCGTTCGGAGGTATACTTTTACTTCGACCTGGGTCAAAATGTAGTCTTACATTTAATGGGCCTGCCCACACAAACACGTCATATTTGGATTCATAACGAGCAAGCGGTACTAGCCCCTGAATGGTCAATCCATGCTGGAGTAGGTACAGCTGCTTACAAGTTTATCTGGGGTATGGCAGGCGAAAATCAACGGTTTGATGACATGGATAGTATTAACCCCCACGATCTTAGATGAAGTAGTATATTTAAACTAGCACGATTAGCCTTGGCTATGTTCTGACTATGAAAAGGTTTGAAGGAAAAGTTGTAGTTGTAACCGGTGCTAGCCGGGGGATAGGCCAAGCTGTAGCCCTTGGGTTTGGACGGGAAGGCGCAACCGTTGTTGGGGTGAGTCGCAATTTAGAAGAAACAGCAAATATTTTTAATCGCGAAAATCTTAAATTCATATCTTTGCCAGCGGACTTGGAAACATTTAAACGACAGGATGCGGAAGCTCTAATAAGCGAGATAGTAAGACGGACGGGCCGACTTGATGTGCTTATAAATAACGCTGGGATAATCCGCCGATATCCTGCTGTGGATTACCCCGAGGACGAATGGGAACGGGTACTTCACATTAATCTCACCGTACCTTTTCTATTATCACAGGCGGCTGCCAAATGGTGGATTCTCGAGGGCCGTGCAAAAGCCAAACTAGAAGAACGGCTAAAGATCGTAAATACAGCCTCCATGCTCTCCTTCCAAGGTGGCATATTGATAGTAGCGTATACAGCAAGCAAAAGCGGCCTGGCGGGAATAACCCGTGCCTTAGCTAATGAATGGGCTAAGGAACGAATAAAATGTAAATGCCGTCGCTCCTGGATACATCTCTACTGAAAAACACTCGGCCTCTTCGGGAAGATCCCCAACGCAACCAGGCTATCCTTGCCCGAATACCAGAAGGCCGTTGGGGAAACCCTGAAGACGTTGTTGGGGCCTACCTATTCCTTGCTTCCCCCGAAGCCGATTATGTAAACGGGGCTGTATGGAATGTGGATGGTGGTTGGCTCGCCAGGTAAGCAACCCCTACCCATAGTAAAGTGTCTCGGCTAACCGTATAGCTTGATTCTCCAGAAACCAGGGTCACGAACGGCAGTTTGCTTTGCTTCATACCAGCAATTTTTTTATTATGGCCACAATAAGTAAAACACATGGCTTATAATAGGCAGAACGAATACTGGTCGTCTCGTATAGGGGTCATCCTGGCCGTGGCTGGGAGCGCTGTGGGGCTAGGGAACTTTTTGCGTTTCCCGGGTTTAGCAGCCCAATACGGCAGCGGGGCATTCATGATTGCCTATTTCATTTCACTTATCTTGCTGGGGATTCCCATCTGCTGGATCGAATGGACATTGGGGAGATACGCTGGTCGTTTCGGCTATCACTCGAGCCCAGGGATTTTCTGCGTATTGGTTCGACATCCCTTTGGTAAATACCTTGGAGTGCTTGGAATCCTCATACCACTTGTAATCTTCATGTACTATGTCTATATCGAGGCTTGGTGTTTAGGATACGCCACCTTTATGTTTACACGGAAACTCGAGCTGGGAAACGACATTAAAGAATATGTGAAGTTCTGGAGTTCATTTGTTGGTGCAGATTCTGACGGGTTAGCGTTTTCAAAAACACACAACCAAGCAGTACTGTTCCTAGGTTTGGTATTTGCCCTAAATTTCTACTTCATTTACAAAGGCCTTGTGCGAGGCATAGAGGCCTTTTGCAAGTATGCAGTGCCCATACTAATGTTACTCGGGATTTTAGTGCTAATTCGCGTGCTCACATTAGGTACGCCTGATCCAAACCGTCCCGAACTCAACGTAAACAATGCCCTTGGTTTTATGTGGAATCCTGGTAACGTCTGGGCCCAACTTAGAAATCCCCAGCTTTGGCTCGCCGCGGCCGGACAAATATTCTTTTCACTTTCGGTCGGTCGTTTGGGGTAGTAATCACCTATGCTAGTTACCTCCGCCAAGACGACGATATTGTACTAAGTGGGTTGAGTGCAAGCAGTGCCAATGAATTCTGTGAAGTGGCTCTTGGAGGTATGATCACTGTACCTGCTGCCTACCTTTTCTTCGGTGCCGCTGGNATAGTAGGTCAAGGCACATTCTCCTTAGGCTTCAACGTACTGCCTATGGTATTTTCTAAAATGCCAGCCGGTTGGTTTTTTGGTGGCTTATTCTTTTTACTCCTATTCCTCGCTGCCATAACAAGCTCCTTATCTATGCTCCAACCAGGCATAGCATTTCTTGAAGAAGGTCTAGGGTTAAACAGGCGGCAATCCACTGCTTTACTCGGATTAACAACTGGTTTGGGAACTTTGTTTGTTGTCTATTTTAGCAAAGATCTAAAAGCTTTGGATACGCTCGACTTCTGGGTAGGTACCGTCTGCATCTACATTATGGCTTCCATCCTGGCAATTACTTACGGTTGGATCCTTGGCATCGACAAAGCTTGGCATGAAACACACCGTGGAGCCGAAATGCGAATCCCAGCATTCTTTAAACTAATCATCAAATATGTAACCCCTGCCTACCTTATTACCATTTTCGCATTATTTGTCGTATGTAAAGTAGTCGGGTGGAACCCACAGACTGGGCAGATTGCTCCTACCCCCTACGTCCAAGACCTCATTTCAAGCAACGGTAGCCCAGTCGCACGGTTAAGTGTAACACTTATAATTGTAGTGGCGTTATTCCTCACTATATTAGTAGCTTCCGCAGGGCGTAGATGGAATAAAATCACGAGATAAGGAGTCAACACTATGACACTATATGGTTGGATAATCATGATCATTTCCGTCGGTTTTGTCACAGGACTATTTTTATGGTGTATGTTCAGAGTGCTAGCTTATAAACCTCCGACAAATAAATTGCACGGGATTGATGATATTGACACGCAGGATACTGACGAATGACGAGCTTTTTTCGCTTAAAATGTGAATACGGTTGTTCCGGCTAAAGCATAGTCTGCTTCGAATTAATGAAAACCTATTTCTTACCACCCACTGGAAAGTAAAAAATCGATGTTACTCCACATTAATTACCGTTACCGATTCCAGCCCTGGTAGTTTTCACATGGGCAAGCTCATCAACCGTATAAAAGATTAACACTTGACCAGTTCCCCCGGCGAGTCCTAACCCTGTACTGCTTATTTCACAAGTTTCTCGGTTGCATCGGCTAAACCCCAAGACCAATTATTACTTCCGCCACCATCCAAGGACGTAACTGCCGCGCTCTCGTCAGCGAAAAGCATTTTACTCATCCCAAAAGCGGTAATGTGTCCCAATTATTTGATGCTTGGCAGACTCGCCTTTACAAACTTCCAATTCAATTAAGAAACAACTTGGAACGTAAAAAATGTAATCGTAAAAAATAAACTCTTACCCCTTTTTACAATGCTTTCGAAATTCAAACGTGTGTCTAGGTTTAAGCATACGCACGATTCACACCCACTCGACCGGGTAGCCAAGTTTTACTCCGTAAGTAAAAGAGCGAATTAATCCTTCCATTTATTCCTCCAGCGGGTTTTGAGTCCGAAGGAAATTGTACAAATTAACTCCCACTTTTAATCACCTGTATCGATCATAGGTAGGTAACCGTATTTTTTGCCAAGTGCATAAGCTGAAGCTAGGGATTTTACTTCCATTATGCCCTGTGGTTTCATTGAAGCTGCAGCAGCCATACATAACCCTGCTTCCAGGATCTGATCAATTGCCCAACCTTCGTGCAATCCTGCTAACACACCAGCACAAAACCCATCGTGTACTGCGATCTGGTTTACAGGGGTCTTTCCAGGAACTTTTACGGCCATCTTCCAAAAGTCGTCACCCTTCCGTGTTCGGGCAAAGGCGCCCTCACCAAAGTAAATTACGACTAACTCTCTGGGCCCCTGTTGCAAAACTGCGCCAGCCGCATGCCTAATAGCCACAGGATCTACTTTCCCTTCTTGATCTCGGAGTTTAAACCCTGTCAGCACCGCGGCATCCCACTCAGATATAATACAATAGTCAATAGCTTTCAAAGCGGATTGGATTATAGGAATAAGTTGCGGCGTGCTTTCTCCCATTAGACCAATTGAAGTCTTCAAACCGTTCTGCTGAGCCGAAGCAAGTAGTCGGATTACCGCCAATCCATATTTTTTGTCAGACTTATGTAATTTACAAAGTAGTCCGATGTTCGCCAGGTGGAAAATCCCAGCTGGCACCTTTTTCCAATCAATGCCATCGCCACCCCAAAGAGCACCTGCCCCAGGGTGCCAAAAAATTAAGTTATCCCCCGTTTGTGAAATTTTCACTACATCCACCCATCCGGTAGGTACGTTTTTTACCTGCTTAACAAATTTTGCTTCTATCTTCTCGCGCTTACATGCGTGTATTAAATTCTTACCTTCGGCATCGGCGCCAACCACTCCCACACCACCTATCGGCACTCCTAAACCACACCTTGCAAGCCCTATCAAAATCTGGACAGGCGGGCCAGGGATGTTTTCTGTGGACTCAACAACAATAGAGCGCACCCCAACCGCCGGACTTGACTCAATTGTCCTCAGTCTCGTAATCGTCCAGGAGCCTCCAACTAAGATGCCTTTCCGCTGTTTGGTCGTGCTGCTTTTCTTCATATAGCTTCCCTCACTTCAGACTACCATTTCCCCTACTTCTAATCGGCATCCCCTTACTATAGTGTGAGCTGGCCCCTAAAAATTGCAAGCAATTTTACCCTCCTTTGCAGGCGAAAATACCATAGGCATTATCATACTTATTGGTACGATCCACTTTCGGAGTACTATGCTCTATTCCAGAATTCGCTCTACTATGGCAACCAGTATACCCATAAGTGCCCCACCTGCTATTACTCCCCCACAAATCGGTTCCACATTCTCAAATAAGACACGTAGCCTAGATCCGAGTTGCACAGGGCCTTTTTTGGCTAACCAGTAGAAGAATGCCGACCCCAGAAACAAGGTGAAACATGTGTAAAATGGGATAATCATGCCTAATCCTACTCCTATACCTGATATCCAAAACCGCCCCTTGCTCCTTATTCTAGCAATCTCTAAAACAATTCCTAAAATGGTTCCGATTAAAGCAGCACACCGAGCGGAACTTGGAAGACTATGTAATCCCTGCGTTAACAACTCAGCAACTGCCTTCCAAACTGTAGCAGCTGGCATCGCATACCTTTCAAACATTCCTTCCACACCTGACCGTAGAAACACCGTATAAAACACAGGCACGGAGACCAACGCACCTGCAATTATTCCTAGCACATGCCCCCAAGCCTGTTGGCGTGGTTTAGCTCCCAACATGTATCCCGGCTTCAGATCCATAAGAAGATTAGAGGCGTTCCCTGCCACTTCTGCTGTTATCCCAGCGGTCATTAGGTTCGTTTTTATATTACCCGGGTCTAAAACTCCAAATGCAAGTTGAGTTAGTTTCCCCATCGCTCCGGTTGGTGTAATCGAGGTTAGTGCAGTAGAGTTTACACCAATTAATGTAAATATAAACACGAGTGGCAAGGCAATAACCCCTAGCCACCACTTAATGCCAAAAAAATGATGACCAAACGTGACCACGGCACCACCTACGATTGGAATCCCCAAAACAAAAACCCACATTGGCAATTCTATTTGGCGCATTGGGTCATAACCCCGCTGACGCTTTCGGAATAAACCAGTGAACGCTGAAAAGATCAAACTGGACCTTCCAAAAAAGGCTACCAGTGACGCTGCTGTCATTATTGCTATTCCCCCCCACAAAGACCACTGACTAATTGTGCGAAATCCATAATGAGTAACGCCATCGGGACCAATAACCGGCTGGATATCACCTCGCTTGATAATAAGAGGCACAATTACTAGGTAGTTCACCACCGCCCCCACCAAAATTGAGATTCCCGTTTTAATTCCCATCAGCCCTCCTGCGGCAAACATAACAAGGTCAGTATCGACTCTTACCGTAAGTTCCCTTAGTTCAACCCCATTAATCCGGAGCCTCCATAGTCTGTAAATCCACTCATCTAAAAACTCCGGTATCGCTAAAAAGGTTAACCCCAATTTTTTTAAAATGGCATGCGACTGCATAAGTTTAACCATTGCAGAGAATAAACCTGCAACCACTAGAACTTTAGCTTTTACCAATCCCTCACGTTCACCCCCATCATGTAAGGCATCCAGCACAATCCCGCATGCCCTTCCTTCGGGAAAAGGATGTTGTTCGTCATTAATATAGCGCCGTTTAAGTGGAAACGCAGTACAACACCCCCAGAAGTAGCAATTGAGATCGATCCAAATTATAGTCTGATACATGGGGATAACCGTGCCCGTCACTAACATATATGCTGCCAAGCTAGAGATTAGAGGCGCTGTCATGTATCCAGCTGCTGTAGCAATAGATTGTACGCAGTTATTCTCAAGAATGGTGAACTCTGTGGAATTTCCTAGACAACTAAGCATTTTGAAAATTGCAAAAGCCAATATCACGGATGTAATCCCCACGCCTAAAGTCCATCCTGTTTGCGCCCCAATGTAAAGATTAGTCAACGACAAGAGTCCTCCCAAAGCCATGCCAGTTATAGCTGAACGCCATGTCAGTTGTGGCATTTCCCCCCTCCACACATTTTCGAGCCACCATCTATCTTTCTCTGCTAGCGACCAAGACTGAATCTGCTCAGGGGTAAGCTCTTTTATTGCCATAACTATATAAGTTGTTCAGCCGATACCGCGCCCGCAAGAATAAACAGGGTTCACATATGGCAACCCCAACTACGAAAAGTTCTACTGAATCCAACTTCCCAGACAACGAAAACAAGGCAACTTTTGTTCTCCCTATCCACCTTTCCTAACTCTATCCGAGCCTGAGTACCTGAGTCAGAGCGTTTTTGCTTTATGATGTTTGGAGACTTTTTGGAGAACCGAGATCCATGGCGCTTCCACCTCAGTTGAATCGGATGTACCCCACAACTTAACGACCAGTTCCCGGGTGGGAACAAATGGGCACTTTGGTTTTGGGTTTTTCATCCCCAAGCTTCGCTGTTCCCAGGCAAGTTGTGTACCCGTAGTAACCACTTGCTTGCCCAACTGTTGCGCCAATTTCTCGATAGCCTGGTCGAGCGCCCCCCATCGCTCTTCGTATGTACCTCCCCACAAAGTAGGTTGTGTGTCCAACCGCGAAAGATTCCACAAAGCCAATCTTATCTGACGGATGGGTTTTACTTGTTTACCAACCAAATCCCTAAAAATTCCCTCCACAACAGCGTTGATCACCGAGTTTCGAAATTGAGGATGTTTAAATCTGAATTTCCCAGCTACTTCAGTAAAATCGTTAAACCTAATAGCGAGACCTACTTCCCGTGCTTGGAGTCCCTCTCGTCGAAGTTGCCCAACTAGACGGACTGTCTCAGCCAAGGTAAACATTAAGGCAGCTTCATAATCAGGCTCATCATAAGGCAAGGTCGTATTACTAGAAATCACAGTTCTGTCGGAAACTTCTAATTGGAGCGGTTCCTTCCAAAACCCATTTGCAAACAACCACAACTGTTGACCCCAAATCCCAAACCGCTGGCGTAACACAACTGAAGGTAGCTTTGCCACGTCACCGAATGTGCGAACGCCAAGTGCATTAAGTGCTTTTTTGCGCTGTTCACCAATCCCGCAAAGCTCTTCAACCGGTTTATCCTCAAGAAACTCCTTCTCCTGTCCCGGCGGAACTTCCAAGATACCAGGTTTAGCAACATCGGTGGCTAATTTAGCTAGTAAAGGCGAGCTACCTATACCGGCTGAAACTGGGATTTTTACCTCCACCCAGATCCGCTCAACTATCTGACGAACATATGGCAAAGGACCGCTCCCCTTCCATACGTAGGCGTCCATCCCCGTCAAATCTAGAAATCCCTCGTCAATTGAAAGCGGAACCAGTACAGGAGAGTACTCCTCTAAAATCCGGAAAATTCGCTCTGAAATCTGGCGGTATTCTTCGTAATGCGGCTTGCAAAGGACCCCATGCGGGCACAACCGCTTCGCCTCATAGCAAGGCATGCCCGTCTGAACACCGTACTTTTTAGCTTCCCGGTTTGCGGCAATAACAATCCCATCCCCGTGTCTTCCTCCCCCTACCCAGACAGGACGACCCTCTAACGCCGGATTTAGGGCTATCTCGCAACTGGCAAAGAAGCTGTCACCATCCACATGAAGTATTCGTATGTCTTTGCACTCTCCCATTCCCAACCAAGTGAAACCATTTAAACTTTCGCCCGTGAGCAGAAGGCTGTCAACCTTCCAATTCGCATTGACCTTTAATCCTACCAAAACGGAGAGTTTTTCACACTACCTACCCAAAATCTGCTCACTCTCATGCCTTGCACGAAGACTGGGGAAAACAAACCTTTTACCCAGAGGTTAAGCTAATTCACTTTATCCTACAGTTAATCTAGGAGCTCCTTGAAGGAGCCCAAATTCCCAGGAAGAAACTCACACAAATCCCGGTTTTGCTCTGAAGCATATCAATCCGACTGGACCACAAATCTCGATTGTATAAAGCTAACCTACAGAATGAAGATTCCCGACGCGGCAAAACGCGGGTTATTTAATCTTTGGGACGAGGCAGGATTATCTTCATGGGACTCCTTGCTTCACCGCCTGGCCGTTGGGTTAACGCTTATAGCAGCTACATTAGTCGCCGTGGTAACTACCTGGGGCGTAGTTCGTTGCTGGTTCCCCGTGATATCTGAGGCAGCAGAAAAACTCCCACAAACTTCTTCCATAAACAGTGGCACATTGCAATGGCCTGATTCTTCCCCTCTTCTCCTAAGCGCTAATAAATATCTCTCAATCGTAGTCGACTTAAACTTCGATTCCAGCTTAGGATTGGACTCTGACGTTGCGATTGTGTTAGGCCAGCGGTCATTCCGCATATACTCTCTTGCTGGATACGTCGAATTTCCATATCCCCCATCAATCCCACTGTACCGGGAAGTTTTTAAACCATGGTGGAATGCCTGGAAAGACATACTGCCTCTCTTTGTGGGGACCTTAATTGGACTAACAATTTTAGCACTTTGGAGTGTGGCTAACGTAACGATCCTCGCGCCCGTGGGTTTAGCACTCGCAATTTGCACCCGACGTAAAACCAACTTACTTACTACTATCCTGATTGGCTACTTCGCCACTGCAATTACCTCCCCAGCCCTAATTTTGGCAATACTTAGTTATATTCTATGGGGCGTGGAGTTGATACAATTCATTGCAGTCACAAGCCTGCACCCTACCATAGCATTGCTGCTTACACTCAGTATAACCATGCTACTTCCTCGTAAACCTGAACCAAACCCATTTTCCATTCACTGATTAACCCCTAAAGCGCCCTAGTAAGATTGCATTAAATAGGTTCTTTAGTTACGTTTTTGCGTGTGAGAACTGTTTGCTGTCAACATTTGACATTATTAATATGTGCTGTACTCCTATTGGCAGGTTGTGTCCCGCAACAAAGTAACACAACCGATGAAAAACGTGAGGCTCACTATATTGCGGGTATGGCTCGGGTCCGAGCCATGGATTACGAAGGTGCAATACAAGAATTCGAAAAAGCTTTGCAGGCCAATCCTAGTAATGCTTCCGCCCACTTTGAGCTTGGCTGGCTTTACGAAAAGGACGAGCGTGATTTAGTGGGAGCGATTTACCACTACGATAGATACCTTCGATTGCGCCCCAATGCTCCAAATGCAGACGCTGTCCGGGCCAGATTACAACGGTGTAAACAATTACTTGCTTCCACAGTAACGCCCATATCTACCGCTCCTACTTTGCAGCGTGAAATAGAACGCTTAACCGCGGAAAACATGGAACTGAAACGTCAAATAGAAACGCTTCGGACTTATTTAGCTACTTACCTGCGCACGATGACTCAAACTGTGACTTCAGTTACTCAAACACAACCGCAACAGTATCAAACCACCAGCCCACCCAGTGTCTCCGCGCAAGGTACAGCTCCACAATCAGTCCAAACTCAACCTTCTCCGCCGTCCTTTCGTAAACACACAATCCGGCAGGGAGAAACCTTATATATAATCGCCAAAAAATACCGTGTTAGCGTAGACGCCCTTTTGAAAGCCAATCCCGGCATCGATCCCCGCAAATTGCAGGTTGGGCAAACAATTAACGTTCCTACACAATGAATTCATTGGGAAATCCTATTAACATCCTTGCTATAATCATCACCACCTACTGGGTAGTGATGAATTTTTTACTCATCAAAACTGAGTTCTTTGCTGCGGGAAAGAATTCGAGCTTACCCCCCGAAGTGGTTATCAGGAAAATTCTAAACTCTCAAGAAACCTCTCACTTGCAAATCCGTTTAAAAGGGGAACCGATTGGCATGTGTAAATGGTCTACCACAATCAAACAAGCCCAAGCCACCAATGCACCTACAGCTATTCAAGAAGGAATGGTCTTGAACCCAATTGGATACATTGCTTCACTGGAAGGAAGTTTTGACATTAAACCACTCCAGGCAAAGCTACGTTTCGACCTTGCACTAGAGATTAAGCCGGACCTCCGGTGGAATTTGCTTCATCTATATTTTAAATCCCAATATGGGGAATGCATCATAGAGGCCTCAGCAACGGACCAAATAATTAAAACCATTTTGCTTGTGCCAGGATTTACAGGCCAGACCAACATTCTAACTTTCACAGAGGCCAAAAATCCACAAAGCTTGGTACAGGCATTATTACCAAACACCCTTGGCAACATAGATGGGCTTTTCAGCATGGTTGCGCCGTCAACATCCACAGACTTTCTTTATAATAACACTTCCGAGTTTCCAGTATCCATACGCGCCACCATAGACAACATCAAGGTCCGGAAAAGCATTATAAAAGCTTACAAGTTAGAAATAGACCTTGGCAGCCAAAATCTCACACGTGCATACGTCAGTACCGTCGGGGAAAATCCTGAAGATCGATTTGCCGTTCCAATTGCAACTAGTCAATCCATTAACCCTTGGGACTGAATAATGATCGAGCTTATCCACGTAACAAAGCGATTTGGGCAAATAACAGCACTAGACGATTTATCATTGGTTGTTAATCCTGGGGAGGTATTTGTCCTACTTGGACCAAACGGCGCTGGCAAAACCACAGCTTTTAAGTTAATCGTTGGACTACTCAAGCCCAATTCGGGAATTATACGCCTGTGTGGGTACGATGTGCAAAAGCAGCCTCTCCAGGCACGGGCTCAAGTAGCCTACGTGCCCGACATGCCATTCTTGTATGAAAAGCTTACACCTTGGGAATTCATCCGTTTTACAGGAAAGCTCTATGGGCTATCAGATGAAGAGTTAATGGAAAATGCTCGCCCTCTGATTGAGCGTTTTCGGCTCACACCCCACCTTCACAGCTATATCGAAACACTTTCACACGGCATGCGGCAACGCGTCGCAATTACAGCTGCTTTAAGCCACCGGCCTCGTGTTTTCGTAATTGACGAACCTATGGTGGGGCTTGATCCATACCACATGCGAGTGGCAAAAGACCTTTTTCGAGAATGCGCCAAAATCCATGGCATGACGGTGTTAGTATCCACTCACCAACTAGACATTGCTGAAGAAATCGCAGACCGAGTCGGAATTATCCACATGGGCAAACTAATAGCCATAGGAACTCCTGAGCAACTTAGACAGCAAGTGGGCAAAAGTGGTCCCTTGGAGCAAGTATTCCTTGCACTTACCACAGATAATTCATCTACCCAAGCAAACAAAAAAATAAGTCAGTCCAGCTGCTTCAAAATCTTCTTCGCGATCTCTTCCCCAATCGCTAGAGATGCTGTAGCTGCTGGCGAGGGTGCATTTAATACGTGTAAAATTCCGGGACGCTCCAAAAAATAGAAGTCCTCGACAAGCCGACCGTTTGGGTACATAGCTTGAGCCCGTACTCCCGACCCACCTGGTTCTAGATCATCGTATTGAATTTCTGGCACAAGTCTTTGCAAAGAGCGACAAAATTCTGAACGACTAAAAGATCGGTACACCTCATAACAGCACATAAATGGGTGCCTTAAAACGAATCTCCAAAAGCCTCCAAACGTCGCGATATCGAAAAGATCTTTAAAATTCACGTTGTCCCACGTATACCCTTCTCTAGCCAATGCTAAAACTGCATTAGGACCAGCTTCTACGCCACCACCTATAAGACGTGTAAAATGAACTCCAAGAAAAGGGAATCTTGAATCAGGCACCGGATAAATCAGATTTTTGACAAGGTATTCTTTCTCGCGCCGTATCCTATAATACTCTCCCCGAAAAGGGACTATCTTAATTGGGGAGTGTTCTCCCGAGGCCGAAACCAAACGATCCGCATGCAAACCACCACAACAAATTACACACCTAGTATGAAACTCCCCTGCAGTAGTCAAAACTATCCAACCTGTAGACACTTTTTTCATTTGGTAAACTCGCGCCCCTAGCCTTATTTCCGTACCTTGCTCAACCAACAACTTCGCAAGCCTCTCACATACCTGCCCGTAATCGACTATTCCCTCCTCAGGTACGTGTATTGCCGCAATTCCATCTGCATGCGGTTCAATTTCCTTCAACTCATCCCGGCTTAACAAGCGTATACCGCGAAGCCCATTAGCATAACCACGTTCCATCAATTCATGTAACCTGGGTAATTCACCTTGTGTAGTCGCTACGACTACTTTGCCACATTGTTCGTACCGAATACCGTATTCTGCACAAAATTGCACCATCAGCCGAAGCCCCCTCACAGCAAGTCTAGCCTTGTACGAATTTGGACGGTAGTACAAACCAGCGTGTAATACCCCACTATTGTGAGTCGATTGGTGTGCACCCACCCGCATTTCTTTTTCCTACCACAATAATTTTCAAGCCTGGGCGTACACACAATAATCTGTATGCACTAGCAAGCCCCACCAAGCCAGCACCAACTACCACTAAATCTACCATATTCACAATATTTTATGGTTTGCTTTACGTATAGGCAATTGCTACCCGACAATGCGTATTTAGCCTGCCCACTCGCAAAAACCACGCACGTGCTCCTTGGTTGAACCATAAGTTTCAAAAAGGCTGAAAGTGTCCCTGCACAATTGGTTGCGTGCCGCTCTCAAACTCGTTCTGTTAAACCCCCGTCGCACCCACATTACCTACAGGGTAACGGATTTAAATACCGAACCAGTGACTAAGCGGAAAAAACATACCCGTTAAAACCTCCCAAATTTACTTTTTGCTTTACACCCTCTGCACATCTCCCTCACTACCATTCACTGGCCCCAATAACCCTTCCTGTCCGTTTCGGAATATAACCATTATTGCTCACGTCCTTGCTATTTGACATCCGATGCAGTCTGAAAATATTCGAAGCCGAACACATTTTAAAAACCATGCTACCGGCTCAAAATAAAAGCCTTGACATTGCCCCTTGTATACCTGCTGCCCTTTTACACATAATCATGGAACCGTTGTCCCCAGGTCTGAAACAAAACCTTCGCCAAGCAAACGTAATGCGTTTATCCACTATTCTAACTGGTTTGATCTGTTGGCCTTCCTATGACTAAAAAATTCCAGGAAACTTTCTTCGAGGCACATTGGCATGCTCTTAGTAGCTCAGGTGTCCCCTTGTTTAGCAAAACACCGCAATAGAAACTCAAAAGGCCTGGTTCCACTACACGCTCTATCTTGTTGTTTTTGCGTCCTTTATGTCAAGGAAGGTGCAATATTCCACACTGATACTCCTTAGAGGGACCGAAACCACCTATGGTTTCCAGCTCAAAGACCTATAGCCGTTGTATATGTACTCGTAATCCGGCCCTGAGGTCGGCATACCAGCTGGAGGGCTACCTACGCCCCCTCCCCCTAGAGCAACGGCTTTGCCATAGCTTATCAACGTACTATTTACCCACCTATGGTGTTCTGCATGACCATCAAGAAAACCAAAAGTACTTACGTTGCCGTGATACATTGGCAATGGGTCCACCCAAGTAAAAGAGTTTTGATGGCCTCCTCGTGGTGCAGTAGACCATTGAACTACCCAGGTCCCCACGTTCATACCCCGCGAGTCACAATCCTCCAACAAAAAACAAACGTTTGGGCCGGACTTTGTACTTGGGAAAGTTTAGTGTAAGGCCTAGCTCCCCAACTTCCTTCACCTGCTACTCCATCAGGCTTGGAATAACTGTCTAAAGCCCACCCGCGCCCCGGCGGATTTTTGTATCGGACGTCTCCTGGGCAGTGAATAACCTTTGGATTCCTCAAATAAATGGCCAATGGATTATTAGCAGGCGATCTTACACATTCCAACCATCGCAGTTCGGATTGCTCAGGGCTTTGGCCAGGTTGATTCCATGTCATGTTTTGTACGTAAATGTATCCATCCATTGCCTGAAAGCCCCCACTTGCATTCCTGGGCCAGGGTAAAAGCCACCCATCGTTATCGCCAGTGTAAGCCTCTTGTCCCAGGCAAAGTTGTTTCAAATTGCTTAAGCAGGAAGCTTGGGTTGCTTTAAGCTTAGCCTTACCTAACACAGGCAATAGAAGAGCAGCCAGGATCGCAATGATAGCAATAACCACCAACAACTCAATTAGGGTAAAACCCATTCTTCGCTTCGAGCATACTTCTCTCTTCATACTCTCCCAAATCGGTAGTGGGTTGCTGGGCTTTAATCAATAGAGGCCTCCTCACTTTCGAGTGGGATGCCTCTCCATCTAAATTAATTTTTTGCCTATTTACCAGCTTTTGCAACAATAATCCGATACTTTAAGAATATAACACGAATAGGGAGTGCCAAACCCGGCTACAGCCAGTCAACTTATGCTGAGACACACTAAGCAAATTAGTTTATATCTGAAGCACCCACACAACGCTATTTACCGGCCAACTCAAAATAATCGCATCCGCCGTCATATCGGGTATGACAATGGCATAAGCGCTTACTAAGAGCTGAGTTTATGTGTTTGAGTTTGTCTCACCGAGTCGGGGACGGGGGTGACTATCAACCCAAAA
>Ga0065718_1000014_pt1 | contig 51788 bp, 42 predicted proteins | sample GBSCel77sediment_2_FD_59105 | JGI IMG/M metagenome (GOLD analysis project Ga0065718, IMG submission 59105) | Hot spring sediment microbial communities from Great Boiling Spring, Nevada - cellulolytic enrichment CS 77C v3 (version 3) | ecosystem: Environmental > Aquatic > Thermal springs > Hot...
TACTATTTGTTTTAGCAACACCTGTACAACTTTATGGAGGTTACAGATTTTATAAAAATGCTTGGACAGCTCTAAAACACAAAACCTCTGACATGAATACATTAGTTGCTCTAAGTACCACATCAGCCTACCTTTACAGTACATTGGCAACCTTTTATCCATCTTTTTTTGCTTTAAAAAATCTTTCCCCTGAAGTTTATTATGATACATCGTCAGTAATAATCACCTTTATACTTCTTGGAAGATATTTAGAATTAAAGGCAAAAAGAAAAACATCTAACGCTATTAAAAAACTAATAAGTTTAAAACCTAAAAAAGCATTGGTCCAAAGAGATAATGAATTTATAGAAGTACCTATTAATGATGTAGTTAAAGGGGATATTGTACTTGTAAAGCCAGGAGAAAAAATACCTGTAGATGGAATAGTTGTAGAAGGATATTCTTCTGTTGATGAATCCATGCTTACAGGTGAAAGTACTCCTAAAGATAAGAAAGAAAAAGATAATGTTTTTGCAGGTACTATAAATTTAAATGGTGCCTTAAAAATTATGGCAACAAAAATTGGGGGAGAAACTGTCTTAGCTCAAATAATAAAGATGGTAGAATCTGCCCAAAATACAAAAGCTCCTGTACAAAGATTAGTAGACAAAATAGCAAGCATATTTGTTCCTACAGTTTTAACCATATCTGTTATTACTTTCTTTCTTTGGTACATATTTGGTCCCAAACCATCTTTTAATTATGCTCTTTCCAATTTCATAGCGGTATTAATCATTGCATGTCCCTGTGCATTAGGCCTTGCAACTCCTACAGCTCTTATTGTAGGAATTGGCAAAGGTGCTCAAATGGGAATTCTTATAAGAAACGCTGAAGTACTTGAGAAGACTGATAAAATTAATTCCATAATTTTTGATAAAACAGGAACATTAACATATGGAAAGCCAAAACTTGATGATATTATTCCTCTGAATAATGCCTCAAAAGAGGAAATTTTAAAAATTGCTGTATCCTTAGAACAATTTTCAAACCACCCTTTAGCAAAAGCAGTATTAGAAAAGGGAGAAATTGAAAAGATAAAACCTATAGAAATCTTAGAGATAAAAGAAATTCCAGGAGAAGGAATAGAAGGAGTAATAAATAATTCAAAATACTTTTTAGGAAAACCCGTAGTTTTAAGTAAGGAAATAAAAGATATCTATGAACAATATATAAAAGAGTCAAAAATTGTCACTCTTTTGAAAAAAGATGATATTCCCGTAGGAATTTTAACCTTTACAGATGAGTTAAAAGAGGAAGCAAAGTTGGTAGTTAAAAAATTAAAAGATATGGGTCTTGAGGTAGGAATGATGACAGGAGATAATAATGTCTCTGCAGAAAGAGTTGCAAAAATCTTGGATCTATCTTTCTTTTTCGCAGAAGTTCTTCCCCAAGATAAATTAAACAAAATAAAGAAACTTCAAAAGGAAGGTAAATTTGTTGCCATGGTAGGAGATGGTATAAATGATGCTCCCGCTCTAACTCAATCAGATCTTGGAATAGCAATGGGATCTGGCACAGATATTGCCATAGAATCATCTGATATAATCATTACAGGAAACAATTTAAAGGGGGTTGTAAGAGCTTTAGAGCTTAGTAAAAAGACTTTATCTACTATTAAATGGAATCTTTTCTGGGCCTTTATTTATAATACTCTTGGAATACCTATAGCGGGAGGAGTATTATATCCATTTACTGGTATTCTTTTGAATCCTATGATTGCAGGACTTGCTATGGCTTTTAGCTCTGTATTTGTGGTTTCAAATTCTTTAAGACTAAGAAATTTTAAATCATCAATTTAAGAGAAGGAGGTTTTTCCAATGAGTGAGATTTTTGGAATGAGAATTAGTAGAAAAGAAGCATTAAAGGAGCTTATTAAAAAAATTCACAAAGGAGAAGACCCGGAAGTTTTAAAAAGGCAATTTAAACAGATGTTTGGTAGTGTTACTCCTACAGAAATAGCCCAAATTGAAGAAGAATTAATTAAAGAAGGACTACCAAGAGAAGAAGTAATGAAACTTTGTGAAGTACATCTTGCAGTTTTTCAAGAATCCTTAGAAAAAGGACCCGAAGGTGGTCCAGGAAATCCTATAACTATTCTTATGGAAGAGCATAAAGCTCTATTAGAATTTGCAGATAAATTAAAGAACATTATTGAACAAATGAGAAACATAAAAGATTATGAGGAAGGAAAAGAGAAATTAAGCGAATTACAAGATATAGTAAATCACTTTAAGGAGTCAGAGAAACATTATTTAAGGGAAGAAAACGTACTTTTCCCATATTTAGAAAAACATGGAATAACAGAACCACCTGCCATAATGTGGATGGATCATGATAAGATAAGAGCCATAAAGAAAGATATATATAAACTTATGGACACTTTTAAAAATATATCACCTGAAGAATTTATAAGAAAAATAGCACTTCTTTCTACAGATCTTTCAGAGATGCTATCAAGCCACTTTTATAAAGAAAACAATATTCTCTTTCCCATGGCCCTTCATGTACTTTCTGAGGATGAATTAAAAGACATAAGATTACAATTTGATGAAATTGGATATTGCTGTTTCACTCCTCCATCTGTATTAACACCAGTAGAAAAAACCGAGGAAAAGGAATCAGAAAAGAAAGAAGGTATGATAAATCTACCTACAGGAAGTTTTACCTTAGAAGAATTAGAAGCACTCTTAAACACCCTTCCTGTAGATATAACTTTTGTTGACAAAAATGATGAAGTAAGATATTTCAGCGAGACAAAAGATAGAATATTCGTAAGAACAAAGGCTGTGATTGGTAGGAAAGTACAACAATGTCATCCTCAAAAAAGTGTCCATATAGTAGAAAAGATTGTGAATGAATTTAAGAAAGGCACAAAAGATCATGCTGATTTCTGGATAAATTTGAATGGAAGATTAATACTTATTAGATATTTTGCTGTAAGAGATAAAAATGGAAACTATCTTGGAACGTTAGAAGTTACACAAGATATTACAGATATTAAAAAGATTGAAGGAGAAAAAAGACTCCTTGACTGGGAATAATTTTAATATGCCCTCTGTTCCATATTCTGGGATAGAGGGTATCTTCCCTTATTAAACCTCATTTATTACTACTAAGCCTTTAATATACCCTTTAGGTTTATTCTCTAAGGCTTCAAAAGCCTCTTGAATACTATCAAGAGAAAATTCATGTGTCACCAATCTTTCTATATTAAAGGTTCCCTTCTCTAAAAGATTTACAGCCCTTCTTAAATCATCATATGGATCTAAAGAATAAGAAGGATGAGCTACTATTATCTCTATGGACCTTTTTATTGCCTCTCTAAAATCAAATTTATCGCACTCAGTTTCATGAGAACTCATTAGAATCAATCTTCCTCTCCCTGTCTTCAAATATCTTTGACAAATATTTAATACATTTGGATTTCCAGTACCTTCTATTACAAAATCGGCCATATGTCCCTTCGTTATATCTTGTATTTTCTCTACAACATTTTCTTTTCTTGCATTAATTATCTTTGTAGCACCAAACTCTAAGGCCATATCTAATTTCTTTTTGTCAATATCAATAGCAATAAGTTCTGATAATGTATTTCCTTTTAATGCTTGAATACACAACAATCCCATAAAACCACATCCTACAACAATCCCATAATCTCCAACCTCAGGTCGAGCTGCCCTTAATACGGTAATAATACACTTTAGTGGTTCCCCAAGAGCATATTTAATATCTATATTATCAGGAAGCTTAATACAATTTTTTTCACTTACTACTGTGTATTGTGAAAAACCACTAAGATCATCCGGTAATGCGGTTACTTTATCTCCTGGCTTTAAATTTTTTACATCAGGGCCAACATCCACCACAATTCCTGCCCATTCGTGCCCCAATGATTGTGGAAAAGTTCCGAGTCTTCCATGCCAATGATTAAGTTCCCAATTACAAAGGCCACAAGAGACAACTTTTACCAATACCTCATTTCTCTTTGGCTCCACATCTACGTAATCAATCTCGAATTTTCTTGGCTCAATTAAAAAAGCCCTCTTTGTCTTCATCTTATTTAACCTCCTAATAAAACCCCCTGTCTTATTGCAAGAACAGGGGGTTTTAAATTCAATCTATTCTATTATATACCTAAATTGATTGATTTATATTATTTAAATAACTTAGCTATTAAACTTATCAATATTCCTAACCATTGGAAATCAGAATCACCAAAAGTAGTATTTTCAAATCCAAGTGTTCCGAGAGCTGGTAGTAACAATGCTGCACCAAAGCTAATAATAATACCATTTACAAAGGATCCCAAAATAGCTCCTTTTTTACCTCCTGTCGCATTGCCAATTACTCCAGCAGTACCTCCTACGAAGAAATGAGGCACCAAACCTGGAATGATAACTGGTAAACCCAACAAAGGCATAAGAAGCATAGAAACAATTCCACCTAAGAAACTAAATATGAAACCAATTATTACAGCATTAGGAGCATAAGGGAATGTTACAGGACAGTCTAATGCAGGTTTTGCTTCAGGTACAATCTTATCAGAAATTCCTTTAAATGCTGGTATAATTTCTGATATTATCATTCTAACACCATAAATTACAACACCCACTCCTGCAGCAAAAGTTAAAGCTTGTACAACTGCATATACTAAAAAGTTCTGACCTCCACTCAATTTAGATTCTATAAAGGAAGGACCTGCTGCAATACTTGCAATTAAAAATACTATAATCATAGTTATACCTGTTGCTACTAAAGATTCTCTCAAAAAGCCTAAAGTCTTTGGGAAGGATATATTTTCAGTACTATCTTCAGGCTTTCCAACCAGACTTCCAATAGCACCTGAAACAAAATATCCTAAAGTACCAAAGTGACCTAAAGCAATATCATCAGAACCTGTTACCTTCCTCATATAAGGATGTATCCATGCTGGCATCAAAACTTGCATTAATCCTAAAATTATTGCCCCTAATATCACAAGTCCCGCTCCAGTAAGACCTGCTGTTCCAAGGGTTGCAGAAATTAAAGCAGCCATATAAAAGCTATGATGTCCTGTTAACCATATGAACTTAAATGGTGTAAAACGGGCAAGCAGTATATTTACAAGGAAACCAAATACCATTATTAAAGCAGTTTCTCTACCTAAGGTTTTTTGGGCAATAGCAACTATAGCCTCATTATTAGGAACAACCCCTTTTATTCCAAATCCTGTTTCCAACATTGGACCCAATGCATTCAAAGAACCAATCAAAGTTACGGCACCAGCTACTAAGATCAAAAATCCTAATACAGTTTTTATGCTTCCACTTATCACTTCTGAAAATGTCTTTTTCTGAACTACCAAACCTACAAAAGACACAACACCCACCAAAATTGCAGGTACACTTAGGATATCTTGGATAAACTTAAGAATCCACATATTGGCACCTCCCCATATATTTTTAATCTTTTAAGGTTTTCTCCAAGGTTTCTTTCATCTCTTGAAAATTAACAAAATTTTTAATTGTAACAACTTTGGCTTTTAACTCCCCAAGTTGTGGAGCTAATTCTGGAGAAGTAATAACAATATCTGCATCTCCTAATACTGCCTTTGCAGTAGATATATCTGTTGTTGAAACATCTGCTTCCAAATTAAGATCCTTTACTACCTTTTCTATATTCATTTTTAATATTAAGGAGCTACCTAAACCCATTCCACAAACAGCAACAATCTTAAGTCTCTTGTTCACCATTTGTAACACCCCTTTTATGTATTAACTTTAGAAAAGAACTTTTTAATGTAATCTTTAATTTCCTCTTTATCTTTAAAACTTATAAACTGTTCTGCTAATTTTTCCGAATCTTGAAGAATTTCTGCCAACTCTTGTAAAAATTCAAGATGAGATTCTTTATCAGGAGTTGCAAAAGAAATTACAAGATAAACAGGATCATTATAAGATCCAAAATTTATTCCATTCCTTATTACTAATAAAGAAACCCCAAAGGATTTTGCCCCATCTTCGGGACGAGCATGGGGGATTGCTACTCTTGGAGCAATAACCACATAAGGCCCCAATTCTTTACATACCTCAATCATTTTATCTATATAATTAGGTTCCACAATACCATCCTTCTCTAAAAGTTTCCCACCTATTCTTACCGCCTCTTCCCATGTATCAACCCTATCTAAAATCTCTATTCTATTTCCTATAGCCTCTAAGAAATTTAACATTTTCACCACCTCGTTTTTGAATATTATCAAAGATACATCAACTTTATTCAAGAAAGTTAAAATAATATTAAAGAATTAAAATTCTTTCAAAAATTAACTATTAACTTCCTATTTCTTCCATGATTTTTTGATAATGCTTATCTAATACTTCTAAAAGTTCATCTTCTTGTAATGAATCAAAAGAAACATCAACCTTGGCTATTTTAGAACTCAATAACTTTAAAATTGGAATCCTCAATGGGGCTACACTCACCTCATCAATACCAAGAGAATATAAAAGTAAGAAGGCCCTTAAATCCCCACCTAATTCTCCACAAATACCAATCCACTTACCAATTTTATGAGCAGAATCTATTGCTTCCTTAATTAAATCCCAAAAAGCAGGATGATATGGCCTATACAAATAGGAGACTTTTTCGTTAGTTCTATCTACAGCAAAAGTATATTGAAAAAGATCATTTGTACCTAAACTAAAAAAGTCTACAAAATCTGCAAATCTATTTATGTTTAAAATAGATATAGGTGTCTCCAACATTATACCAATAGGGGGAATTTTATATTCTTTACCTTCCTTTTCCAGCTCCTCTACTGCTTCTTTCACAAGTTTTTTTGCCTCTATTACCTCCTCTACCAAATCTACCATAGGAAACATCATATGAATATTATTTCCAATGCTTGCCCTCAAAATCGCCTTTAATTGAGTTTTAAAAAGTACTTTTTCATATAATGACCACCTAATTCCTCTAAGCCCCAAAAATGGATTTTCTTCTCTCTCAAACTGTATATAGGGTACATTTTTATCTCCACCAATGTCTAAGGTCCTTATAATAACAGGATAATTTAAAAATAGATCTCCAACTTTTTTATAAATTTCGTACTGTTCTTCTTCAGATGGGGGATCATTCCTCTCCAAGAATAAAAATTCAGTTCTAAAAAGGCCTATTCCCATTGCTCCTTGCTCTAAAGCTAAAAAGGCATCTTCCAAATTACCAATATTTCCTGAGATAAAGAATTTTTCTCCATTCTCTTTCTTAGGTACGTAGTTTTTGAACTCTATTGCTTTCTTTTGAAGTATCTTATAACGTTCGTATAATCTCTGATACTTTTCAACTTCCTGAGAAGAAGGATCTAATATCAAAATTCCCTTTTCACCATCTAAAATAGCCAGTTCTCCCCCCTTAATCTCTAAAACATTAGCACCTATTAAAAGGGGCAAATTTAAATTCCTTGCTATTATGGAAAGGTGTGAAAGCACTCCTCCTTTCTCACTAACAATACCCAATAATTTATCTTTTGGAATATTAATTAATTGCCAAGGTGTTACTTCTTTTGATACCAATATGGAAGGTTCTTCTAAGCTTGGATAGCTCTCTCCAACAACTACCCTAAATATTTCTTCCTTAAGAGCTTCTATATCTTGGGCCCTCATTTTAAAATAAACATCTAAATTTAAAAATTCTTTTTTAAACCTTTCAGTGGTTATTTCAACTGCAGTTTTAAAATCTAAACCTTCATCTATTTTTTCAAAGAGAAATTCTTCAAAAGTAGGATCATCTAAAAGTAATAAATAAAAGTTTACAAGATCTCTTTCTGTCTCAGACAAATCCAATAATCTATTATTTAATTCCTCTTTAAGAGCTTCCTTTGCTTCTCTCCAAATCTTTTTTGCCTCATCTCCTTTATAATTTAGATCTTTTTCTTTCTTAATCCAAAGAAAAACCTTACCTATAGTAACTCCAGGAGATCCAGAAATACCCTTTATTATCTTCATATTAAATTCCCCTTTCCAAGGAATATAGCAATTTGAGTAAATAATCCTCACTGATCCTATTTAAATTTCTCAGAGATATACTTGTAGCTATCTTTTGAGATAACCATATAGTCTTAAAATAATCAAAAAGATGGATATACATATAATAGGATTTATTGTTGGGGTTACAGAACAAAATAAACTTTTCTTCTTTTGGTTCTTCCTTAGAGTAGATCCAATATAGTTTCTCCTTTATGGCAATAATAGTAGAGTCCTTAGGTATGTATTGTAAAATCTCATTTTCATCTTTTACTTCCATAATCTCTACATAAACATTTTCTTTATAAAAGTTATAAATGTAATTTTTGAACTTTTCCTCTTCATCCTTAGAGAATAATGGTGAAATTTGAAAATAGGGTGATCCAAAATTAGAAAGTGGAATAGTACTAACATATATAAATCCTTTAGAGGGATTTCGAGGTAAGTCTCTTATTGATGTTATCTTTACAACTTCAACATCTTCAAATTATTTTTTTTATTTTCTCTGCTAAAAGATTCGCTGTTAATACTCCAGAAGGACATATTACAATAATCTTTTTCTTCTTAGCCATTTTTTCGTAACAGTCTTAACAAATATAATGTTATATATCCTTTTTCTTCTTCTGGAATCTTTATATCAAATCTTTTTTCAAGAGTTTTTGATAATTCGCATGAAATATAGTATATAATTGGATAGTTTTTCTTTATTTTTTCTAACATATTGTTATATATGTTTATATTATTCTTTATCTTGAAGATAGCAGTCTGTATATGACTACAAAAAAACTTTAAAGATATTACTCTTAAAAGAATAAGAATTAAAGATCTCCTTTTCTAAAATACTTCTTAAATCCTTATCTTCTTTAAGAAAACTCTTACCAGATTCTAATTCAGAAGAAAGTAAGTATAGGTTTATAAATCTTTTTTCCCTATCATCTAAATTTAAATCATAAAAACTTTCTAAAATATCAAAAGGAGGATTTAAATCATAATAANTCGTATAAAAGTCCTCCAATCTATATCCTTTTTTCAATCTACTTATAGAAATCCCAATGATTAACAATAAATGAAGAAAACTATCATCAGTAAATTTTACATCCCATACATTCTCTATTTCATTTAAAAACTTAATAATTCCAAAAAAGGAGTCATTAAAAATATCAATCCAAGGTAAATTTACTCTATAATTTAAAAGTACCTCATTTAACAACTTACCTTTTTCTTCTTCCGATAAACTCTCCAAGATTAAATCCAAGATTGCCTGTCTAATATACTTCTCTTCACCTATCAATCTAATTCCATAATGAGGCTTAGCTATTATATTTAGTTTGTGATTAATCATCCATTTCTTTACTAATTGAAAATCTTTTACAATTGTAGGATGGCTCATATTGAATTTTTCTTCCCAATTTTCTAATGTTATTTTTTCTGTTGATAATAGCAGGTCAAGAATCATCAATTTATGCCTTTCTTTGTTAGTTATCTGTTCATTTTGGGATAATAAAGACATAATATAAAGATGTGAGTCCTTTTCAAGATTTGTAATATGAACACCTTTATATGGGATATGCTTAACTTCAATTCCATGGGCAAACAAAAACTCTTCAAGACTTCTTAATTCCCTTCTAACAGTAGATAAACTATAGCCTGTCTTCTCCGCTATATCTTCTATCTTTATAGGATGAGAAGCCTCTAAAATAACATTTAAAATTTTCTCTTTTCTATCCCGTTTACCCATTAATCCTCCCCTAAACCCAACTCTATAAGCTCTGAAAGGGTTTTAAGAGCTTCTTCCTCGTCCTCCCCCTCAACTTCTAATATAAGTTTTGTCCCCTGATTAGCCCCTAAAGAAAGTACTTTTAATATACTTTTTGCATCTGCTTCTTTGTTATTAGCTTTTATTATTATTTTACTCTTAAATTTGCTTGCTGTCTGAACAAAAACAGCTGCGGGACGAGCATGCAAACCTGATTTATTCTTCAATATTAACTCTTTTACTTTCATTTCAACATCTCCTTTCCTGATATAATTAAAAAACTAATTTAATACTTTTTTCAATGAAACTAAAATTATTAATTTTATATTAAAAGTATGCCAAAACTTAACTAATTGGAAAGCTATACGGAAATGTGTTTTTTAAGAGATATTTTCCTTAAATGCTTGAGGTGTTTTTCCTGTATATTTTTTAAATTTAAAAACGAAGTAATCCAGATCCTTATAACCTACCTTTTCTGCTACATCTACTACCTTCTCACCTTTCAAAAGTAATTCCTTAGCTTTATTTATCCTTATTCTATCAATATAGGTATTAAATTTTTCACCTGTATATTTCCTAAATATCTTTCCAAAATAACTACTGTTATATCCAAATTGTTTTGCCAAATCCTTTAACTTAATATCTTTATAATAATTAGCATTTATATATTCTATTATCTGAGAAAGTACATTATTGCCTGTTTTTTCTGAAAAATCTCTTAACACGTTTAATACCATCTCCTTTACAAAATTGTGAAGGTCTATAAGGGATCGCTTTTTATAAAATTCGCATATTATTCTTTTATCTAAATATTTATTAGATATCTCCTTAAAGAAAGGATAATTAGAAGAGAAATAATTTATTATATTTATAAATAGATTAAGATAACTTGATTTTATTTCTTCCTCATCATCCTCTCTTACAGTATGATTATTCATCTTTATCTCAAGAAAAAGATGAATGTTATTAAGATTTCCAAACTCTATAGCTTTTATAATCTCACAAATTATTTTTGAATCATCGGTATTTTGAAAATCACCAAATTTAGCCTCCTTAGGATAGGTTATTATTTCCTTTTGATTAAAGAGAAACTTCTTGTTCTTCAATTTTAAAGCAGTGTTATAAGATATGGGTAAGTCACTAAGTTTGAAAACTTTTTCCCCTACAAAGAATGATATATTAAATCCAAATAATTTTTTGAATTGCCTTTTTACATCCATTAACTTCCTTCTAAAGTAAGGATTCTTTATATCAGCAATAAGAAAACACAAAGAATTTCCCATAAAAGTGTAAGTTTGAATTATGCTATCAATATTATGATTTTTTTTACCCTCAATATTCAAATCATCAGTTAATACTATTTCATAAGAATCCCATGGAAAATTGAAATTATAAATTCTATTAAGATCTTCTTCTTTAACGTTTTTCAATTCTCCCTTTATTAGTTTTTCTAAAAGTTTATCTCGGGATAACTCATATAATAATTTATCACTCTTTATCTGTTCTACAATTTGCATAACCTTTTCTTTAAGAATTTCTGGATCTATAGGTTTTAAAAGATAACTCTCTACACCTAAATCTATAGCCTTTTTTGCATATTCAAATTCAGGATAACCTGTAAGAATTATAAATTTTATTCTCATACCAATCTCTTTAACTTTTTTTATTAATTCCAATCCATCCATTTTTGGCATCTTTATATCCACAATGCAAAGATCAGGATTAAGCCTTATAATTTTATCCAAAGCTTCTTCCCCATTATCAGCATCTCCCACAATCCTCAATCCATGATTTTCCCAATTTATAACTTTTTTCAAGCCACTTCTTATAATGGGTTCATCATCAACTATTAATACCTTGTACATATTTATCACTTCCTTTTAAAACATGATACGGTAGTACTATATCTACTTTTGTACCCTTTCCTACCTCACTTTGAATTCTAAGCCCAAAATCTTCTCCGTAGAAAAGCTTTATTCTTTCCATAGTATTTTTTACGCCTATTCTTTTTCCACCTAAATCTTCATTGTTAAAGATAGCTTCTATTTCATCTTGAGACATTCCTACGCCGTTATCTTCTATGGATATTATTAACTTATCCTCTTTTTTAACAACGTTTATATTTATAATTCCCTTCTCTTCTTTCTCCTCAAGACCATGTATGATAGAGTTCTCAACAATTGGTTGGATTAGAAAAGGGAGTATATATAGATCTTCTATATCCTCATACACATTTATTTTATAATCTATCTTTCCAAACCTATATTTTTGTATTTTCAAGTAATCTTCTACAAGTTCTAACTCTGTCCTTAATTTTATAGGTTTTCCTTCAAATTCTATAATTCTCCTTAAAAGGTTACCAAGCTTAAGAGTAATATCTGCAATATCCCACTGCTCTTTACATATAGCCATCATATGAATAGTCTCTAAAGTGTTAAATAGAAAATGAGGGTTCAAATTATTGGTCAATATTTTTAATTTCATTTCTTTCTGTTTGATCTTCAACTCATTGAGCATCTTTATATTTCTTGCCATATTTTTTACATTCTCAGCAAGTTCTCCTATTTCGTCCTTACCAGATATTGAAAACTCCATATCCCAATTACCATGAGATATCTCATTTACTACATTATTTAATACTGCTATTCTCTTGCTCATATTCTTAGATAATATTAAAGCAAACAAGAGAGAAAGCCCTACAGAAATAACTATCATAGCTATGGCAAATCTAAACATACCGTAAGGCTCTCTCATTATATAGTCCAAGGGTACCATACTTACAAGATAAAAATCCTTGTTATAACCAGCAAGAGGTAAATAAATACCGAAAATTCTATAATCTTTATTGTTATACTTTAAAGAATATCCTTCAGGTTGTATAATTTTTGATTTATCAATAGGGAAGATGGTACCTATTAAGTTTTCATTATTGCTCGCTACAATATATCCATCATTATTAATAAGAAAAGTATCAAAAATTTGATGATTTAATATCTTTTTGATTTCCAGTTTATTTAGATTAATAACCAAAACTCCAAAACTTTCGTTATAAGGATCTCTAAGAAGTCTTACAAGACTAAAATACTTTTCAGGATAAATATCTTCTTTCTGATAAATTAATTCCCATCTTATAAATCCATTTAGATTTATGGCAGTCCTATACCAATTCTCCTTTCTAATATAATCCTTTACTTTATAAAAAATTCCATTCTCTAAAATAGTTGGATTTTCAGAATATATTCTTATATAAGCTATGGCATTAGCGAAAAGAGTTTTATAATTTTCTATCTCTCTATACTGAGAATACTTTATAAAAGTCTCCATCGGGGATTTGTATTTATAAAGTAAAAGTTCCTTTAACCTTTGATCTATCATTAATTTATCTGCAATCTTTACTACTTCCTCTGTAATCTTCATTATCTGAAATTTTGCTGAGTTTAGATTGTTATAAACTTCTTTTGAAGAAGATTCCAAGGCAAAATCCCTAAAATGAACCACAGTTACAGTACCAAGGATAAGTATGGGGATTATCGATATGGCTATGAAACTGATTATGAGTTTTTTATACATTTTTATGTTGGAAAATTTGATAAACATAAAACAACCCCAAACTTTAAAATTTTTTAAAGTATAAATCTTCAATACAATTTTTGTAAATTGAAAAAAGTCTAATTTTTCCCTCTAAAAATTTCTATTTTTTAAGGTTTTATTAAAAGGAATATTCTGATAATTTTTGANAAAAAAAAGAAAGAGGGATTGAAGTGAACTACTTTATAAAGACATTAAAAAAACAAAAATACCTTATCATTATGATTTTCCCATTTCTTATATGGCTTATCATCTTTCGTTATATCCCTTTATGGGGATGGATTACAGCCTTTCAGAACTACAANCCAGGAATACCTATATTTCAACAGCAATGGGTTGGATTGAAATATTTTAAAGAGATGTTCTCTGACCCAGAATTTTACCTTGTCATGAGAAATACTCTTGCTATGAGTATTCTTGGACTTATTTTTGGTTTTCCTCTTCCAATAATACTTGCTATTTTAATAAATGAAATCAGAAATTCTACTTTCAAAAGAACAGTACAAACTATTTCTTACTTACCTCACTTTGTTTCGTGGGTAATAGTAGCAAGCATAGTACATGCCATGCTTGCACCTGATGGGGTTGTTAATTACCTTCTTATGAGAATTGGAATAATTGAACAACCCATACTATTTTTTGGAGAACCTAAGTATTTCTGGTGGATTGTAGTCTTCTCAGACATATGGAAAGAGCTGGGATGGAATACCATTATATTTTTAGCTGCTATGACAGCCATAAACCCAGAGTTATACGAAGCAGCAGAAGTAGATGGAGCTGGAAGATTTAGAAAAATCTGGCACATCACATTACCAGGCATAATGCCAACTATTATTTTGATACTTATATTGAGTATAGGAAATATTATAAATATTGGATTTGAAAGACAATTCCTTTTAAGAACCTCAGCTGTAAGGAATGTATCCGACGTTATAGACCTATATGCCCTTGATTATGGCATTAGAGCAGGAAGATTTTCCTTCGGTACTGCAGCAGGTATTTTTAAATCTGTNATTAGCTTAATTCTTCTTTTCTCAGCAAATAAATTAAGTAAAAAATTTACAGGGTACAAAATCATTTAGGAGGACGTGAATATGAATAGAAGTTTAGGAGATAAAATATTCGATATTATAAACCACGGAATAATGATATTATTAGTTATAATAACATTGTATCCTTTCCTATATGTTTTAGCTGTATCCCTTAATGATCCTTTTGATACAATAAAAGGTGGTATCACCATATTCCCCAGAGTATTTACCTTAGATAATTACAAAGAAATATTCAATTATCCTACAATTGGTAGAGCAACTTTAATATCAACCTTAAGAACTTTAATAGGGACTATAACCAGTGTTATTTCTACAGCTATAGTGGCCTACGTTCTTAGTAGAAAAGATTTTTTTGCAAGAAAACTTATTACTACACTGTTTGTTATCACCATGTACGTAGGAGGTGGTTTAGTACCAGAATATCTTTTGATAAGAAGTTTAGGACTAATGAATAATTTTCTTGTTTATATCCTTCCAGGACTTATAAATCCATTTAATTTTATTGTTATTAGAGCTTATATCGATACCTTACCATCAGAACTACAAGAATCAGCTATGATTGATGGTGCCAATGATTTTATTATATTCTTAAAGGTAATATTGCCTTTGTGTATACCTGTTCTTGCCACAGTTGCACTATTTGTAGCAGTAGGGCATTGGAATGCATGGTTTGATACCTATTTGTATTGTGGAGGAAATAAAAATCTTACTACCTTGCAATATGAACTTCAGAAAATCCTTGCTAACGCTGCAGCAAGTTCCACCACTATTGATTACTACAGTAACTTAGATCCTACAAGAACTATGAGAGTAACTCCCCAATCATTAAGAATGGCAATGACTATAGTAACCACATTGCCTATTGTAGTTGTGTATCCATTCTTACAAAAGTATTTTGTAAAAGGAATGACTCTTGGGGCAATAAAAAATTAAGAAAGGAGGTGTTTAAAAAGAGTAATTTACAATTAAAAAATATTCTATGAAAATTAACTCTAAAGGGGGGAAAGAATTTTATGAGGAGGACAGAAAAATTATTAGGATGGTTTTTTGCTATAGTATTAGTAATTAGCCTCATTTTCAGTGTAAGCATAAGAGAAGTAAATGCTCAAGCAAAATTATTTAAGCCCATGAATCCTACACCCGAAGCAAATAAGCCTATAACATTTAAAGTATATATAGGAGAAGTTAATCCCAATGATGACCAATTCAAAAGTCCAGTAGCCCAAAAGATAAAGGAACTCACTGGTGTAACCTTAGATATAGAATACGCACCTAACCAGGCTGCTGTAAGAGAAAAAATACAAATTATGGCAGCAAGCGGAGATTATCCAGATTTAATATATGCTAAAGGAGATCTTTCTCTTTTGAAGGATGCAGGAGCATTAATACCCCTTGATGATTTAATAGAAAAGTACGCTCCAAATATTAAAAAAGCTTATGGGGAAAACTTAAAGAGATTAAAATGGAGTAAGGAAGATCCTCATATTTACTGTCTTGGTTTAACCACAGATAATGACAGAACTCTTGATGTAAATGGTGGGTTCATGCTTCAACACAGAGTAGTTATGGAACTTGGATATCCAAGAATTAGAACTCTAAAAGATTTTGAAAATGCAATAAAAACATATTACAAAAAACATCCAACTACAGACGGACTTCCAACTATACCACTTACCTTATGTGCTGATGATTGGAGAACAGTAATAAGTGTAACAAATCCAGCATTTCAAGCTACGGGAGCTCCTGATGATGGAGAATTATATGTAGATCCTAAAACTTTAAAATGTACTTTCCATTATAAGAGAGCTATAGAGAAGGAATATTTTAGATGGCTAAATCATATGTGGAATGAAGGTCTATTAGACAAAGAAACATTCATACAAAAAGAAGATACTTATAAGGCAAAAATAGCAAGTGGAAGAGTTTTAGCACTAATTGATGCAGGATGGGCAGTAGGAGAACCATTTACAGCTTTAAGAAGATCAGGAAAATATGAATATATGTATGGATATTATCCTGTTACTGTAAGCGAGAGAATAAAACAGGCTCCACCTGATGTAAGAGTTGGATACACCGGTGGATGGGGTATAGCTATCACTAAAAGCTGTAAAGATCCTGTAAGAGCTATAAAATTTCTTGATTGGCTATGTACAGAAGATGCTAATATTTTGAGGCAATGGGGAATAGAAGGAGTACATCATACATATGTAAATGGAAAGAGACAATTCCTACCCGATGTGGATCAAGCAAGAAGAACAGATCCCTACTTCGGAAGAAAGACTGGAATAGGAGTATATGTATATCCATGGCCAAGACTTCCTAATTACTATATTGATTCTACAGGAAATCCAGTAGTTCCTGATACCACAAAAGAAGATATAAGAAAGAATTATACAGAAGTAGAAAAGAAAGTTCTTGCAGCATATAAGGTAGAAATATGGAAAGATCTATTCCCAAAAGCTGACGAATATCCTGTAAAAACATGGGGATATCTATGGATGTATCCAACACCAGATGAAGATATGAGAGCCATTGGAAATAAGCTCTTCGATTATGTAATTAAAAATATTCCAAAGGTAGTAATGGCACCTAAAAAAGATTTTGATAAAGTATGGGCTGAATTCTTAAAAGGCTTTGATGATTTAGGAGCAAAGAAATATGAAGAATATAAAACAAAACAAATAAGAGAAATGGTCGAATTTTGGAAGAAATAAAATAATGAAGGGGAGGGACTTTTTGTCTCTCCCCTTTCTAAATGATATCTATTTCTTTTACTGAGGATAATTTTGAAAGCTTTTCTACAATCTCTTCCATTTTAATCTTAGATGGCAATCTCAAAATTAAATTTAATTCTGCTATATTTTCATTTATAGAGTTTAAACCTATTTGTTTTATATTAACCTTAAGTTCCCCAAGAATAGTTCCAATTTCTCCTATAACCCCTGGCTTATCTTCTATTTTACATTTTAATATTAAATCTCTATGGGAACCTATAAATACTTTCTCAAGTTTTGTTGCTAATATGAGAACAGCTAATATAAACAAAGTAGTAAAAAAAGCAGGAAAATAAAGTCCTGCACCAACAGCCATACCTATACCTGAGACAGCCCATATACTTGCTGCTGTTGTTAAACCTTTTACAGAATGTTCATTTCTTAAAATAGTACCTGCACCTATAAAACCTATACCAGTAACCACCTGAGCAGCTATACGAGTTGGATCAGTATTTGGAAAAGCATAAGCTGAAACAATCATAAAAAGAGTAGCTCCCAGAGAAACCAGTATATGTGTTCTAAATCCAGCTGGTTTCTCTTCCTTTTCCCTTTCCCATCCTATTATGCCAGATAGTATTAAAGAAAAAATAAGTCTTTTTATAATCTCAAATTCCTGGATCATATTAAAAATTATATCATACTTTTAAAATAAATCGTTTTTCTCTGAAACTTTTTTATAGATATGAAAATTTTATTCTTTTATATGATCTATTAAAATAACTCGTGTTACTTATAGTAGTATTAAAATTTTTTTATATTATTGCATAAATTCAAAAAATAAGTTATAATTTTTTCGAAAGAAACAAAGCCCAGTCAGAATTTCCTTTCTCAAAGAAAGCCCCCTANNTAGGGGGCTTTTTTACATCATCGTGATTTTATCCACAGCCTACTGTAACAAATACAAAGGGTGTTTTATAAAATAAAAAACCTTGTTGTAGTAGTTAGGGGTGTGGATATTGTGGATAAGTTATAAGGAGTTAAGAAATGTATGTTTTTTGGCTGTGGATAAGTTTTCCAAAGTTTTCCACATAATCAACAATTAATATTCTATCCACAAAGTTATCCACAGATTTATAAAGTTATCCACAGAGTTATCCACAACCTATCCACAAAGTTATCCACAGTTGTGGATAAAGTTAGGACAATAAAAGATGGATCTCTTTAAAAAATGGGTATGTTATAAAGTTTACAAACATTTAAAATTGTTTATTAAAGATCTATTGAAGAAGCTCTTGGAGTCGATTTAAAAGATCTTTCATAGGAGGAGCATCAAACCATTCTCTTTGGGTTATTTCGTTAGCATAAGCTTTGTATATAGAGGATATAAGGTCTTTAAGTTCTTTTGGAAGATTTGGTGGGNATCCTACCATATTTTTCCAATTAAATCTGTCTTTCTTTTTTGCTTCTTCTATTTCCTTATACCATTCAGTTTTTCTGTAATATATTCTTGCTATTTCCTTACTTATAGGTATTCCATTATAGGTAAATCTGCATTCGTCGAGAGTTCCTAAGGCATCTACTACCATGAAATTTCTCTCTGCATCAAAAGCATATTCAAATTTTCCATCCTCGTTTATTAAACTTATTTTTTCTGCCTCATGAGTTATAAGGTCATCTATAAAAAGGGTAATATTTATAAGTTTTTCAAATTCTTCCATAGTGAGGCCACTTATTTTTTGAGCTTCTTCTTTTGATAGATATCTATCATTTACCTCTAATTTTGTGGAAAAGTCTACTATTGGTTTTTCAAGTTTTTCTCCTGGTCTTGGTATCTTGTTAAGTCCAAGATCTTCCATTTTTAAACTTCCATCCTTTAATCTTCTAAATACAGAAGAACCTTCTGGAAGGGAGTTTCTATATATGACCTCTAAAGGAATGAGAAAATTATTTTTAAGGCTTTGGAAAATAGAATAGTCATAAATATTATCTTTTAATTCAGGTTTCACTACTCTTACCATTTTAAATTCAAGAATNTTAGATGTATTTTTTAGCTCAGAAAGGGATTTTACTTTATCCTCTTCTACTACTCCTATATAATGGGTTTTAATTCCCAGATTTTCTAATTTTTCAAAGAAGAAAGATGTGACTATACATATAGCTTTACCCTTATCTTCTATGAGGTCTGGCATTTCTCCATAATCAAATACAGAATATCTGTCAGAAAAGATGAATCTACCTCTACCAAGGGAATTTTCGGATGGATTCTCCAAAATTATTAAATCCTTTACACTGCCCATAAATCTCAAAACCTCTTTTAAGTAGTTTTATTTTGTTTAATTATAAATATTATGTTCTTAAGTTTCAATTAAAAATGTGTTAAATTAATAACCTTATATGATATCTATATTATGGCTTCTAATTAATTTTATAAATTTGACTCATAAATGCTTTAGATATAGAATACTTAGATGTTAAGAAAAAGATTTATTTGAAAAGAGGTGTATTTTTTTCTTAGCTTTTATGATTGATGGTGAAATTGTTTCTAAAAAAAGAGGGTTAAATCCTGCTTTATTTTTGATTTTAAGTTTTGGAGCAGTAATTCTTGCAGGTACGTTACTTTTAATGTTACCTTTCTCTTCTGCAGAAGGTAAGTTTACTGATTTTCTTACTGCCTTATTCACAGCAACATCTGCTACTTGTGTAACAGGACTTGTAGTTGTTGATACAGGTACTTATTGGTCCCATTTTGGCCACTTAGTGATTCTTCTCTTAATTCAAATAGGTGGGTTAAGTTATGCTGTAATTGCAACAGGCATGATGCTTCTTTTAAATAGAAAGATACAACTTAAAGAAAGATTGTTTTTGCAGTATTCGTTAAATACTACGTCTCTTAGAGGAATTGTTTCTTTTTTAAAAAGTGTACTTATTATAGTATTTATATTTGAGTTATTGGGGGCTATTTCTTTGTTTTTTGTCTTTATTAAAGATTATTCTTTCTTAAAGAGCTTAAAATTTGCCATATTTCATTCAGTTTCTGCTTTTTGTAATGCAGGCTTTGACCTTTTAGGGGGTTTTAAAAGTTTTACTAGGNTATGTTTCTAATTCTCATTTAGTTTTTACAATAACATCTCTTATTGTAATTGGAGGTATAGGCTTTATTGTCATTTATGATTTTATCCAAAAATTTACTAAAAGGAAGCTACATCTTTCTCTGCATAGTAAGATGGCAATTGTTACAACAGTATTTTTAATTATTATAGGTACTATTTTTATCTTNATGCTTGAATATAATAATCCAAAGACATTGAAACCTTTAAATCTATGGTCAAAGTTTTTAGCGTCCTTTTTTCAGTCTGTTACTCCAAGAACAGCTGGTTTTAGTACTTTGGATATTGGAAAATTAAACCCTTCTACTCTTCTTTTTTTGATGGTTCTTATGTTTATTGGTGCATCTCCAGGTGGAACAGGTGGTGGTATAAAGACAGTTAACTTTTTTAGTTCTTTGGTTGAGTGTAGTAGCAGTAATTTTAGAAAGGAAAAATCTTCACTTTAAAGATAGAACTATCACTTGGGATAATGTGAAAAGGGCTTATACTGTATTTTTATTGTCCATCACTCTTGTAATTTTAGGATGGTTTATTCTTCTTATAACAGAGCCATTTCCTCCTCTTTCCATTCTATTTGAAGTAGTATCTGCTTTTGGTACTGTGGGGCTTTCTACAGGAATAACTCCTTATCTTTCTCCTTTTGCTAAATTGGTTATTATTTTTATCATGTTTTTAGGAAGAGTTGGTACTGTTACTGCAGGTATGGCAATTTTGGTGCCTGTATCAAAGAGATCTCATGTTGAGTACCCAACTGAGGAGGTGAGTATAGGTTAATTTATGAAATCTTTAGCTTATAGTCTAAAAAAGGCAGGTCTTGATAAGACAAAGCTCACGAGTTTTGCAGTGATAGGTTTAGGAAGGTTTGGAGTATCGGTGGCTTTAACCCTTGAAAGAATGGGATATTCTGTAATAGCTATTGATAAAGATGAAAGTAAGGTTGAGGAAGTCAAAGATTATGTGTCTTTTGTAAGAGTTTTAGACTCAACGAACATAAATGCTTTAAGAGAGGCTGGAGTACAAAATGTAGATGTGGCCATAGTTGCTATAGCTCATGATGTGGAATCAAGTGTACTTACAGCTCTTTTGGTTAAAGAACTTGGTGTGCAATTTGTAATTGCAAGGGCTATAAGTGAGCCACATGAAAAGATTCTTGAGAAAATTGGTGTGAATTTTATTGTATATCCAGAGAGGGATATGGGAGTGAGACTTGCTCAAAGATTAGTAGCTCCAAATGTTATTGATTATATGGAGTTTTCAGCAAACGTTAAAATTTTTGAGATAGAGCCACCAGAATCAATTATAGGAAAAACAATAGAGGAATTGGAATTGAGGCGAAAATATAATTTGTCAATTTTGGCTATTCAAAGGGGAGGTAATGTTATAAGTAATATTAGTCCATCGGAAAAAATTTATAGAGGAGATATTCTATATATTATTGGTACTTTTGAAGATATGAGTGCCTTTTTACAAAAAGTATAAAAAAGCTTCCAAACAAAATTGGAGGGCTTTTGATTATTATATTCTTATAGGATTAAAGATTATTCTTAATTTGTCTACCAAAGAACTGCTTCTTTTGTAAAGCAATTCTTCTGGTACCGATAAGTTATATTTTTTGAATATTGCAATAGATTGAAGTCTTATATCTTCTTTGTCTTTTTCAGAGAGATGCTGGCAGAATAAATCATATATAANTACAAAAGCAGTGGCTGGAGGTATATAAACCTCAGAGATTACTCCATTTTCTATTTTAATAATCTCAGGATAGTTGGACATTTGAATGCTTATATTATTCAATTTCTCTATCACTGCCTTTTCTCCATATTTACTCTTTGCGTAGTCCAGCATATCATTAAAGACTCTTATATAAAGTTCTTTTTCTCTTTCCTCTTTCTTTATATAATCCAATCCAACATCAATCTCGTTTAATCTCTTTAAAAACTCTATAACTAAATCTCCCTTTATGATATCTCCATGTTGAGGGAGAATAAGTTCGGGAATAGGAGCCAATCTTCCAATTTGATCTATAGCAAGTCTTAAGGCTTCCTTTGTGGGCATGTAAACTTCATGGAAAAGCTTAATACCAACCCATGAATCTTCATCCGCATATATTCCNTNAGATTTTTTTGTAGATGCCCCTCCAAGGAGGTCTCCTGTAAAAAGGACCTTAAGTTTAGGATAATATACTGCATAAGCACCTCTAAAGTGACAAAAAGGAGTAGGAATAAATTGAAGACAATCATCACTATCTTTGCTAAACTTTAATTTTCTATTGGGAAGTAGTTCAATGGGTTGGAACCTATCTGGATCAATATTATATCCACTTGTAAGTCTCCATGTATCCTGAGAAGTAAGATAGAAGGCTTTTTTGGAGAGGTCAAGAAGAGCAGGAACAGAAGAGGTAAGATCTGGATCTTGATGGTTTGTATAAATAATATCAATATTTTCTATTCCTATAAGATCATCAATAGCTTTTACAAAATCTTTAAAACATCTTAAAGGAAGGGGGTCAAAAAGGATGTTTAGCTTAATGTTTTGATCCAAGGGACATGATAAAAGATAGCTATTAAAATTAAAGAAAAGTTGTGGATTTTTAATAAGGTATAATCCTTCTACTATCTCATATGATCTAATATCTGCCATTTTACTTTCCTCCTTAATCTACTTAATTATTTTAAAACTTATTGTAATAATTATAACACATAAGAAAAAGTAAAGGAGAGATTCTTTGTAGATAGGATTTAGATTATATGTATTAAAAGCTCTATCATCATCTTTCTTATACAATTGTAGTATAATTATTTTCAAAAATTTAAAGAGGAGGTGTTTTATGGCACTTTTTGACCTGCCACTTTCAGAGCTTTGGAAATATTTACCTGAAAGGGAAGAGCCGGAAGATTTTGATGATTTTTGGAAAGAGACCCTTGAAGAATCAAGAAAATATCCTTTGGATCCTGTTTTTGAGAAGGTAGATTTTGGACTTGAATTGGTGGAGACCTATGATGTTACTTTTTCTGGTTATAAGGGGCAGAGGATAAAGGCATGGCTTATTGTTCCAAAGGACAGAAAGGATAAATTTCCTGGGATTGTGGAATATATTGGATATGGCGGTGGAAGGAGTTTTGCTTATGATTTTCTTTTGTGGGCTAATATGGGAGTTGTCCACTTAGTAATGGATACAAGAGGACAGGGGAGTTCATGGAGTCCTGGAGATACTCCTGATTATGATGATGCACCTTTTTATCCAGAATATCCTGGATTTATGACAAGAGGTATTTTGGACCCGAAGAAATATTATTATAGAAGGGTTTTTACAGATGCGGTAAGGGCAGTAGAAACTTTACTATCCTTTCCTCAGGTAGATAAAAATAGGGTTGGTATTACAGGGGGAAGTCAAGGAGGAGGTATAACTCTTGCTGTTGCTGGACTTTCTACCTATATTGGTATAGATCTAAAGATTGCTATGCCTGATGTTCCTTTCTTATGCCATTATAGAAGGGCTGTAGAGATTACCGATGGATATCCATATCAAGAGATAGTGCAATATTTGAAGACTCATAGAGATCATGAAGATCAAGTATTTAAAACTCTTTCCTATTTTGATGGGGTGAATTTTTCAGCAAGGGCAAAGGCTAAAGCCCTCTTTTCTGTAGGTCTTATGGATATGATATGTCCACCATCTACTGTTTTTGCAGCCTATAATCATTACAAAGGAGAAAAGGATATTAAGATTTATCCTTTTAATGGACATGAAGGTGGAGGTACNTTCCATACTTATGAGAAGATGAAATTTGTGAAGAAATATTTGATAGGTTAGTCGGAATTTTCAAGTATTTTTCTTATTATATGTAAATTATAGAGGTCTGCCATGGGAGAGTCCTTAGGAGTTTCAAGTATTAAAGGAATTCTTCTTATGGTTTCAATTTTTAATAGATTTTGGAAGGCTGTAACTCCCATGGCACCTTTTCCTACATGGGCATGCTGGTCCCTTTTTGATCCAAGGGGAAAATGGGAATCATTTATATGGATTAAAACTAATTTTTCTTGAGGTATCTTTTCAAAGAAATTATAAAAGGTTTCTCTACATACTCTCTCATTTTTGAGATTATATCCAGCTGCAAAAAGATGACATGTATCAAGACAGAAATAGATATCAGGAAATTCTTCATATACAGAGATTAAATCTTCTATTGTAGACCCCCATCCGTCTCCTTCTCCTGCACTATTTTCCATAATAAGTTTTGCCCTTTTAACTCCGTCAGTTTCAAAGATTTTTTCTAAGGTCTTTTAAGNAANTTTTTTTAGCTACGTCTTTTCCCATTTTTTTACTGCTTCCTGCATGTATAACTACTCCTTCCCATTCCATTTCTTCGGCAATTTTTAATTCTTCTTTTACCTTTTTTATAGATAGATTCCATACTTTTTCATCGGAGGATGCAATGTTAACCACGTAGGGTGCATGGATGAATATGCTTGAAAAAGGAAAGGTGGGAAGTTTTTCGTTATTAGGTCTGTAGCTCCTTGGATTTCCAGAAAATATTTGAGCGGTATTTATCTTTAATAGTTTTATATCTTCCAAAATAGCTCTATCGCCTCGGAATAGATGTACTCCCAGTTTATAATCTATATTCTTTTTTATGGGGATGGCACCTCTCCTATAGGAGAGGTGCCTATTCTTATCCATGACTATTTATTTGTAACTTCCTCAAGTCTGAGGAGTCTATTCCATTCTTCTTCTAAATCCTTTTTAAGATCTTCTAATATGTGGGCGTTTTCTGGCTTTAAGAGATGGGCAAATCTTCCTTGTACCTTGATATATTCTTCAATGGGTTTAAATCCTTTTGCGGGTTTGTAATTTATTTTGTATTTTCCATCTTCTACTTCATAAAGGAACCAAGCTCCAGTTTCTACTGCAAGTCTTGATATGCTTATAGCAGAATTATCTGGTGTTCTCCATCCTCTGGGACATGTGGAGTATATGTTTAAGAAGGCAGGACCATCTGTATTTACAGCCTTTCTTACTTTTTCCATCAGATCTCTCCAGTGGCTTGGGGATGCTTGTGCCACATATCTTGCACCATTAGCTACCATCATTTCAGTAAGATTTTTTCTCTTTTGAGGTTTACCAGGAATAACTCTTCCAGCTGGAGAGGTTGTGGTAAAGGCTCCTCTTGGGGTTGCACCAGATCTTTGTATACCTGTATTCATGTAAGCTTCATTGTTGTAGCATATATATACAGCCCTGTGGCCTCTTTCAATGGCGCCAGAAAGGGCTTGGAGACCAATATCATAGGTACCACCATCACCTGAGAAGCTTAAAAATCTTATCTCTCTATTTATTTCTCCCTTTTTCTTTAAAGCTCTATAAGCTGCCTCAACTCCTGATATGGTAGCAGCTGCATTTTCAAAGGCGCTATGAATCCATGGTACATTCCATGCTGTGAAAGGGAATATGGTGGTTGCTACTTCAAGACATCCTGTAGCGTTTGCTACTACCACTGGTTCGTCTATGGCATTTAATATCATTCTTACAATAATGCTGGCACCACAACCTGCACATAATCTATGTCCACTTACTAATCTCTCTTCTTTTAATGCTAATTCTCTGAGATTTATTGCCATTTTTAGCACCTCCTATTCTCTTACTCCGATGTAGGTAAGAGGATTTGGCTTACCCTTCTTACCTATCTCCATAAGTTCTTCAAATACCTTTTCTATATGGTTTGTGGTGATGTCTCTTCCACCAAGACCATATACATAGGCTTGGGCTATTGGTCTCTTATCGAAATGATACATGGCAGATGTGATCTCATGATAGAGAGGTCCTCCAAAGGATCCTGGTACCATGCTTCTATCAAGGATTCCTACTACTTTTACATCCTTTAATGCATTGACGATGTCCTCGGTGGGGAATGGCCTAAAAACTCTTATTTTAAGGAGTCCTACAGGAAGCCCTTTTTCTCTAAGGCTATCTACCACTTCTCTTGCTGTACCTACTGTAGAACTCATAGCTACTATAACATATTCAGCTCCATCCATCTTATATTTTTCAATCACATCATAGTATCTTCCTGTAAGATCTCCATATTCCTTTCCTACCTTTTTGATAATGGGGAGAGAATTTTCAATAGCATGTGCTTGGGCTACTTTAAACTCAAAGTAGGAGTCGGTAAGGGCAAGGGGTCCAACAGAGATAGGATTATCCACGTCAAGTAGAGTATATTTTGGTTTATATTTTCCAACAAAATTTCTAACCACCTCATCATCAAGAAGCTCAATGGTTTCTACAGAATGACTTGTGATAAAACCATCATATCCTACCATTACAGGTAATCTTACATTTTCATTTTCTGCAATCTTTACTGCTTGGAATATATTNTCATATATTTCTTGTACATTTTCAGAGAAGATTTGTATCCATCCGGAATCTCTTGCTCCCATAGCATCGCTGTGATCTCCATGAATGTTAATAGGAGCAGATAAAGCTCTGTTTGCAACTGTCATTATGATAGGTAGCCTTAAGGATGCCGCTATATAAAGCATCTCCCACATGAGGGCTAAACCCTGAGATGCTGTAGATGTCATAACTCTTGCTCCAGCAGCAGATGCTCCGACACAGGCACTCATAGCACTGTGTTCGCTTTCCACAGGTACAAATTCGGTATCTACTTCTCCGTTTGCCACATATTCAGAAAATTTTTGTACCACCTCAGTAGATGGAGTTATAGGATAAGCAGCTACTACGTCAGGATTTATTTGTTTGAAAGCTAATGCTGCTGCCTCATTTCCCTCTATAGCAATTTTTCTAACTTGGGTTTTCATCTTCTTCCCTCCTTTACTTTTCTTCTTCTTTCATGGTTATGGCTTTTACAGGGCATTCTGCTGCACAGACTCCACAGCCTTTACAATAATCATAATCAATGTATACTTTTTGCCCATCAAATTTTACTGCAGAATCTGGGCAGAAGAGCCAGCAAAACATACATGTAGTACATTTATTGTAATCTATTTCTGGTTTAAAGGTTCTCCAATCTCCAGTTTTATACTCTTTAGATGTAGATGCTGGAAGGATTGGACCCGAATTAACTAATTCTTTCCATCCTGGAAGTTTCATTCTCCTTTTACCTCCTCGTAAGCTCTTTTTATAGCTTGAAGGTTACCCTCGATAACCTCGGGTTTAAATTTCCCTTCAAATTTCTTTTTCAATTGATCGAGTACATCTTCTAAGGAAATTATTGGAACTACTCTTATAAGGGCTCCAAGCATTGGGGTATTTGGTATTGGCCTTCCAATAGTTTGAAGAGCTATACCAGTAGCATCTACGGTATAGATTTTCCTATCTGAGATTCCAAGATCTTTTCTAACCTCCTTAGGATCTTGAGTGGTATTTACAATGATGATCCCATCAGAAGGTAGCCCTTCTAATACATTTACTTTTCCTATTAGACTTTTATCAAGAACTACCACTACGTCTGGATTGTATACTTGGCTGTGTATTCTTATAGGTTTATCACTTATCCTTGTATAGGCCTTCATAGGTGCTCCGGTTCTTTCTGGACCATATTCAGGGAAGGCTTGTATAAATTTTCCAGCCTCCATGGCTGTTTCAGCAAGGAGATAGGAAGCGGTCTTTGCTCCTTGCCCTGCTCTAGCATGCCAGCGAACTTCTAACATATCCTTCATACTTCAACCTCCTTTTTTTAAAAATTTATTTTCAGTTCCTGTCTTCCATCTATAGCATGGATTAAGGTAATTTCATCAGCAAAATCAAGCTCTGTTCCTGCAGGAAGTCCATGGGCAAGACGAGTAACTTTTATTTTATAAGGGATTAAAAGACGAGCTATATAAAGGGCAGTTGCTTCTCCTTCTGGGGTAGAGTCAGTAGCTAGTATTACTTCCTCTATATTTCCCTTTTTAACCTTTTCTATTAGTTCATTTATTCTTAAATCTTCTGGAAATACACCATCAAGGGGAGATATAAGTCCTCCAAGGACATGGTAAACTCCCTCAAAATGTGATGTCTTTTCTATAGCCCATACGTCTTTTGGATCTGCCACTACACAGATAATAGATTGCTCTCTATCTGGATTAGAGCATATTTCACATGGATCCTTTTCGGTGAGATTATAACATATAGAACAATATTTTGTTTGTTTTTTAACCCTTAAGATGGTGTTTGCTAAATGCTCTACATTCTCTTGGGGTTGTTTTATAAGGTAAAAGGCTATCCTTTGAGCTGACTTAGGCCCAATACCAGGTATCTTTTTTAGCTCATCAATGAGCTGTTCAAATAAGCTTTTTTCATGCATATTTTAGAAAAGTCCAGGAGGAAAAGGAAGTCCATCAGTGAGACTTCCCATTTTTTCTAGCTGCCTTTTCTTTTGCCTTTGTAAGGGCATCTCTTAAGGCAGCTGAGATGAGATCCTCCAATACATCTACCTCCTCTTTATTAACTACTTCGGGATCTATTTTTACTTCTTTTACTTCCTCTTTCGCAGTCATTACTATTTTTACTACTCCACCACCTGCTGTACCTTCAACTAAGGTCTGTTCAAGTTCTTGATCAATTTTGGCCATTTTTTCTTGTATCTTCTTAAGTTGTTTCATGGCTTCAAATGGATTTCCTTTCACTTTATCCCTCCTATTCTAAGGTTTTTCCCTTAAAGAAGTTTCTTATCTCCTCAGTAGAAAGGTTCTCCTCTTTCTTACTGGAAATTTTGGGATTGTCTAAAATTAGATCATCTTCCATGGTAATAAATTTTACAGGAATCTGTACCCCATAAACCTCTCTTATTTTTTCTTCTACTACACTTCTATTTGGTCTTTCTTCTAATCTCTCTTTAAGGAATGATAATGTCTTGGGAAGGCCAAGAACTAATCTTCCTTCCTCATCAATTCCTACAATTCTTGCCTCTCTAAGCATGGCTTCTAAGGATACTTTTTTCTTCTTTACTCTTTCTAATACAGTTGTCCATTTATCCTTGACAACCTCTATATCTATACCTTTTTCTTCTGATTTCTTTTCTTCTTTTACTGGTTCTTGCTTTTTAACTTCTACCTTCTTTTCTTCTTTCTCTAATGGTGCTTCTAAAATTACTTCTCCACCTTCTGGTTTTATGAAGAGAGGAATTAGAAGCATTTCCATAACTAAGGGGGCGTTGGTAAGGTCTCTAAGTCTATTTTCTAAGATAAGAAGCTGATCAATTATTTCTTGTAATCTTTTTATGGTATATAGTTTCGTTTCCTCTATAAGTTCGTCATATTCTTCCTGAGTAAGGGAGAGAATATTTCCAACCCTTGGATCTGCCTTAAGAAGAAGTAAATTTCTAAAATGCCGTAAAAGATCCCTTGCAAATTGTTGTGGGTTTTTACCCATCTGAAATATCTGTTGAAGAAGACTGTAACCTTCTGCTAAGTTATATTCTCCAAGGGCCTTTGCAAAGGTATAAGTAAATTCATAGGTGGGAAGACCAAGAAGGTTTCTTGCAAGTTCTTCATTGATCTCTTGATCTCCATATACCAAGAGCTGTTCAAGAAGACTAATGGAATCTCTTAAGGAGCCTTGAGCTTGTAAGGCAATGAGTTTTAATGCTCCTTCTGTTATTTTAGCCCCTTCTTTCTCTGCAATTTTTGCCAATTGTTTAACTATCTCATCCCTTGTTAATCTTCTAAAGTCAAATCTTTGACATCGGGAAAGAATAGTTAAAGGTATCTTTTGAGGCTCAGTGGTTGCCATGATAAATACTACGTGATCTGGAGGCTCTTCCAATATCTTTAATAGGGCATTAAAGGCTTCATTTGTTAACATGTGGACTTCGTCTATGATATATACCTTATATCTATCCCTTACAGGTAAGAGTCTTGCTTTCTCTCTGATATCCCTTATCTCATCTATTCCACGATTAGAGGCAGCATCTATCTCAATTACATCTATGCTTCTTCCTTCTGAAATTTCCATACAAGAGGCACACTTTAGACATGGAGTTGGTGTTGGACCTTCTGCACAATTAAGGGATTTTGCTAAGATTCTTGCAATAGTNGTCTTTCCTGTACCTCTTGGACCTGCAAAGAGGTAGGCATGACCTATATGGTTNTACTTAAGACTGTTTTGTAATGTTATTACTATATGTTCTTGGCCTACAACTTCTTCAAAGGTTTGAGGCCTATATTTTCTATATAATGCTAATGGCATCTTAACTCACCTTCGATCCTGGGTCTACCTCCTTTTCAGGAGTCAATATGGCAAGGCGACCCTTCGAATCCTTGGCTGCAAGAAGCATACCTTGAGATTCGTATCCTCTTATTTTGGCCGGCTGTAGATTATACACCACAATGATTTCCCTTCCTACCATATCTTCAGGTTTGTAATGTTCTGCAATTCCTGCTACTATTTGTCTTTTTTCGTCCCCTAAATCAATCTCCAAAAGAAGCAATTTATCGCTATTTTCAACCTTTCTTGCTGATAATACTTTGGCTACTCTGAGATCTATCTTTTTGAATTCCTCAATAGGGATCTTTGGCTCTTCTTTAACTTCTTCTTTCTCTTCCTTTTCCTTTCTTTCTACTCTTGGGAATAAGATTTTACCTTTATTTAGTTTCTGCCCTACCGGGATCTTAACATCCTTAATAAGGTCCCAAGAGAATTGTGGATCTTGATATCCTAACTGCTCTTGTATTTTAACAGCTGAGTCAGGTATAAAGGCATAAAGGAGAATAGATATTCTTCTCAAAGTTTCTAAAAGGGTATAGATTACGGTATTTAATCTTTCTTTATCGGATGTTAAGTTCCAAGGAGCTTGTTGATCTATGTATCTATTGGCATCTTGAATAACTTCCCAAATACAACTAAGGGCAGATGAGGGGTTGAATTTTTCCATTTCATCTTCTACTCTTTTTGCCATTTCTTCTGTTTTTTCCAATAAGGCTTTATCTTCTTCTTTCATTTCTGATGGGTTTGGCACTTTCCCTTCACTATATTTTTCTGCCACTGTAAGCACCCTATTTAAAAGATTTCCAAGATCGTTGGCAAGATCTGAAGTATATCTTCTGTGGAAAGCTTCATCACTATATTCCCCATCTAATCCTAAGGGGACTTCTCTAAGTAAGAAGTATCTTAAGGCATCTACCCCATAAATATTAATTAATTCATGAGGATCTACTTTGTTTCCTTTTGATTTTGATATTTTTCCACCCTTTATGGTCCAGAATCCATGAGCAAGGACAGTTTTTGGCAATGGAATATTTAGAGCCATGAGGATGGCAGGCCATATGATAGCATGGAATCTTAAAATATCTTTGCCTATAAGATGTACATCTGCAGGCCAATATCTTCTAAATTTTGTATCATCATCACTTAAATATCCAAGGGCACTTATATAATTTACCAGCGCATCAAACCATACATATACTGTATGCTTTGGATCAAAGGGTACAGGTATTCCCCATTTTACCGTAGTTCTTGTAGCACTTATATCTTTCAATCCACTTTTTATAAAGCTTATTACTTCATTTTTCCTTGACTCGGGGTACACAAATTCTGGATGTTCCTCAATGTATTTTAAGAGAGCGGGACCAAACTCGGATAATTTGAAATAGTAGGTTTCTTCTTCTAAAAATTCCACAGGTCTTCCACAATTGGGACAGTTACCATNATGGAGTTCCTCTTTTTGATAGAATGTTTCACAGGGGGTGCAATACCATCCTGCATAGGTACCTTTGTATAGATACCCATTGTCATATAGCTTTTGAAATACCTTTTGTACTACTTCTTCATGTCTTTTCTGGGTTGTTCTTATAAAATCATCATTTGTTATTCCAATTTTTTTCCATGTATCTAAAAACTTCTGGGCCATCATATCTACATATTCTTGAGGAGAATAGCCTTTTTCTTGGGCGGTTCTTGCTAATTTTTGGCCATGCTCATCAAGGCCGGTTAAGAAAAAGACATCATAATCTTTTAGCCTATAAAATCGGGCAAAGGTATCCGCAACGATCGTAGTATATACAGTCCCAATATGGGGTTCAGAATTTGAATAATATATGGGAGTTGTTATATAGAATTTATTCTTTTTCAAGGTCTTTCGCTCCTTTCATTCCTATAAATTCCTTGATAATAATACTACTTACAAAAATGTATGTCAAATTTTTAAAAATTTATAGTACCTTTTACACCTATCTGATAAATAGAAAGAAATTGGTCATTTAATATATTATATACATATTTTATGTAAAAAATATTATCTTTTAGCTTAGAAGGAGAATAGGAAAAGGATAGAGTATATTTATTGGCAGAATTACTATAACCTTCATGGGAAAGTGAAAATTCATTCTTTCCTTCGAAATAATTAAAGGATATAGATAGACTTTGGAGATTTGTTCTATAAAGGCCAAGGTTATAGGATGCTGATTTCCAGTTTTGGGATATACTCCCCTTTAATTCCCATGTGTTAAATTTTCTTTTTAGGTTTAGATTATAACCTATATTTTGGAAGTAGTTATTAGAATAGTCATTTCTGTAGTAATCAATGCCTAAATTGGCTTCGTAAGGTGCAAGGTATAGTTTCAAAGTAATATTTGAGGATAAAATTCTTCTACCTTCTATTTCATTGTAATAGAGGCCAAAGTATAAAGAGGAAGGATTGAAGTAATAAGTAGCATTTAGAGAAATATTATTTTTTATTTTCCCAAGGTAAGTATTTCCTGTAATATTTATCCAAAGGGAGGGAAGAATCATGCCGTAAGTAGAGAATGAAAGTACTTTATCTTCCTTTAGATCTTTTAGGATTTTTTGATAAGACAAAGAGAGAAAAAGATTTTGGAATTTTAGCTTTAGGCTAAAAGTATCAGTTTTTGTAATACTCTTGAAAGGAATATAGGCTTTATAATTTACAGTTATGGTGAGTCCAGAGGGTGGAGGATTTTTCCCATTTTCATCCTCAAATAATATATTTAATAGATTTTCCTCTATGGTATAGCTTACGGTATAGGTTTCATAAGTACCGTCTGGTAGATAATATGTAAAGGTCCCATTATTTTCCACATATACATTGTTTATATAAATAGAGATATCTTGAACAGGTACATAATTGAGCTCAAAAATTGAATTGTATCCATCGGTGATAAAATTTTGGGTAATATTTATTGGAGAGGAGGGATTTAAATTTATATTTTCTTTGTAGATTTCTCCAAAACCTATTTCCCATGATCTGTTTGATATGGTGATTCCTGCATTTTGCTGGTTTTCTTCTAAAATAGAGCCAGATGAATTTATATTTTTCTTAGATACGGATATATAAAGCTGGGTGTTGTCCGTTTTTGGTTGAAAACTGTAAGAATAGGTACTTGCTATATAGTTTTGGGAGATTTCTTTTTGATATCCAAGATTTAAAAAGGCTTTTGTATATGTAAAAAATATTCCATTGGTAATATTGTCCTTTTCCTTTTTATAAGATAAAAGGATATTAGAAGAATATATATTCCATTTTGCATTACTTATAATTTTTTCTCCATCTTTTCCTTTAGAGAAGTTAAAAAGAAGATCTATGAAAGAGGGATTTAATTTTAAGTTTAAAGAATAGATTTTTTCTCCTGAAGTAAGATTTAGGTTTCCTAATACTTGAGGTATATATGGATAATTTTTATCTCCAAATAGGTATTCAAAGTTTATATTCAATATTGGTAGTGTTAACGAATATTTTATATAATCTGCATATCCAGAATAAATCTCGTCTAAGAAGGAAAAAGCTCTTCTTATTTCTAAGGATTGGAAATTCTTTTTAAATATAATATTCCCTTCTAAAAATCTTCTATTAGTTTTAGTATTTGTATCTTGTAGATTTATAAAATTCATGCCAATAAGACTATAAGATAGACTAAATCCATATAGATTATATATCTCTTGAAATCCTGAGNCCTCATATTCTATAAGTAATTCATCATCTTGGGATATAGGGAAGCTAAAATATAAAATCCCATAGGTATAGTCTATAATATAATCTGTATCTCTTTCTAAGGATTTTCCATTTAAAAAGACCCTTTCTTTATTTGGTACAAGAAAGAAGTCCCCTATGAAATAGGGACCCTCTGAATTATTGCCATATATTTTAGCTATCTTCTTTTTGCTCTCAATCTGGGATACTACAAAAAGTATATTTGACTTATCGTTTTTATAGTTCACATATATTCCATTAAGGATTTTATTGTGAAGGGTTAGAGGAGATAGGGATAAAGATAAATTATTACTAAAATATAGAAGAACCTTATAGGTGTCTATGGAAAGGTTTATTTTTTCTACAGGTTGAGAGAGATAATTAAAGGATAGAGATAGATTTGGTAAGAGATAGTTTAATGAAAATTGAGAGTTTTGTGAGAGGTATAATCCCTCTTTTATATCTGAAGAAAGGTAATTAAGAGAAGTTTCTCCTAAAAAGTAAGAGTAATAAAGATTTAAGTTTAAGTTTCCTCTAAGATCTAAGCTTTGAGGATGAGATATGTTAAGTAATATGATAATAAAAGTGACAAAAATTATTGTTCTCTTCATAAATTTAATATTATTATACTATATAATATAAAAATACTATATAATATAAAAGGGTATATGTAGAAATAAGGAGATCGTTTTTTAATGAAAGATGATTTGGAATTTGAATTTTCTGTTTTAATAACAGATTTACATGGAAAAATTCTTAATTGTAATAAGAGTTTTGAAGAGTTGTCTGGTTACTCCAAGGAAGAATTGAAGGGGGTAGATATTGAAGAAGTATTAAAGAAAGATAATCTTTTAACTAAGAATGGAAATAAGGTAACTATACATTACCATGTGTTTCCCATTGTAAAAGAGGATCTTTCTGTTTATGTACTCTATGATGTTAAAAAGTTAAAAGAGATTTATGAAGAAAACCTGATGATCTTTCAGGAGGCACCTGTTCCTATTATTGAGCTTGATATTGAGAATCTTATGGTTTATTTCGACACTTTAAGGAGAATTGTAGGAGAGAATCTTGAGGCCTATTTTAATACATATCCCGAGGCCATATTTGAATTCATACATAAGATAAAACTCGTTAGGATGAATAATGTTTTTGAAAAGGAGTATGTGGGTTTTTCCTTTGAAAATTTTAAAGAAAATTTCTTTAATTATTTTACTGCTCAAAATCTTGATATTGTAAAAAGGGAGATTATTAAGTTTTACAAAGGAGATAAAAAGTTGGATTTTGAACTTGAAGCCTATGATCCAAGTTATGGGATTAGAGATTTGAGATGCATTATATCTATCTTTGAGGAAAAGAAGGCTGTGGCATATATTGTAGATGTTACGGAACAAAAGCATCTTCAAAAAGAGTTAAAAAATTCAGTTTCTAAATTGGAACGTTATTCCCAACAGATAATAAAAACCCTATCTTCAATTATAGAGCACAAAGATCCTTATACAGCCAACCATCAAAGAAGGGTTGCAGAGCTTTCTAAAAGAATAGCTCAAGAGATGGGGTTTTCAAAGGAAAAGATAAATGCAATTTACATAGGGGCTCTACTTCATGATATTGGTAAGATTGCAATTCCTACGGAGATATTAAATAAACCAGGAAAACTTACTCCTATTGAGTTTGAGATTGTGAAGACGCATCCTTTTAAAGGATATGATATCCTAAAAAATATAGATTTTCCTCCAGAGGTTTTAGATATTGTGTATCACCATCATGAAAGGCTTGATGGTACAGGTTATCCTGATGGATTAAAGAATGGAGATATAAGTCTGGAAGTGGGCATAATATCAGTGTCGGATGTGGTAGATGCTATGTCATCTCATAGGCCTTATCGTCCTCCTCTTGGTATTGATACAGCCCTTTCTGAAATAGAAAAGTGGAAAGGTATAAAGTATTATGAAGAAGTGGTAGATATTTGTATAAGGCTATTTAGGGAAAAGGGTTTTAACCTTTCTTAATAACAAGTTGTAAAGAAGGTATCTCTTTATAAGTTATATAGGTGGCGATAATTTCTAATTCCTCTTCCTTAGATATTAATTTTCCTTTTAGATTGAAGCTTTTATTTTCATGATTTTGAAGAAGAAGTGCCTTAAATTTGGCAAAATAAAGGGGAGTAAAGGATAAAAGATCAGTAATTTTTTTCCCTATAATTTCTTCTTTTTTTATATTGAAAAAGGATAATGCATATGAATTAGTAGAGATAATCTCTTCATTATCTTTTCTAATTACTATAATGGGAGCAGGAATTCCTTCAATAAGAACATCATATTCACTTTCTTGTTCTTTTATCTTAGTGATCTCTTTGCTTAATTTATCTATGGTGTTTTTAAGTTCTTTTATTTCTAAACTTTCTTCAAATTTTTTCTCATACACTGATAAAAGTAAATTTAATATTTGGATTTGGGATGTATTTAATCGATATCTTTTACCGAAAAGAGTAAACTCTATAGATGGTTCAATAATTCCAGTTTTTCTTAGCTCTTTCAAAGACAATAGATATTGGAGGGTAGAGATTAGGTAATTAGCATTATAGGGCTTCATTATGAAACCATCTGCTCCCACTTTTATCCCTTCCACAATATCTTTGGGATCAGATAGGGAGGTAAGGAGAATAAAAGTTATATCTTTTGTCTTTTCGTTTTGCTTAACAATTTGGCAGAGTTGGAAGCCATTAAGCTCTGGCATTATTACATCGGAGATTATGGCTTTGGGAGAGTGATCTTTAAGGATTTCTAAAGCCTCTTTTCCATTTAAAGCAACAAAAGAAGAGTATCCATATTTGCTGAGAATTCTTCTTAGATGCTCTGCTTGGGCTGGCGAATCTTCTACTATTAATACTTCCTTCTCTTCTTCCATATATTATCAATACGAGTATAGTGTTTTGTTTTTTATTTTAATTGAAAACTTGAAAATTTCAATAGGAGATCCTCCTTTTTTATATATTATTCAATGCTAGTTAATATTTAGTTAATATAGTTGACTATATCTACCTAAAAATTATATAATATTAATCAAAAAAATTAGGGGGGAATTTTAAATGAGAAGATTAATTTGTTTGCTATCCACGATATTTCTTATTTTGTTCCTTTTTAATTCTTCTTTTCCAAAAGATGGCTATTTTTTAGTAGGAACCTATATTAGGACATGGCCCTTGGGAGATACAGAGGAGGAAATAAGTAAGGGAATATATTGGAAGGGAGATGATTTAAACCTTAAGGGAGTTGATGAGTTAATTATTGCCTTTGGATTGATAAGAAATGGCTCTGAAATATTTATACCTGATGTGGAAATGGGTTTTGATTTAAAATCAGAGGTAAAGAAATTAAGGGAAAGATATAAAGATTTAAAGATAATAATTTCGGTAGGTGGGTGGGGAGCAGAAGGATTTTCAGATATGGCTAATGATCCTAAATTAAGAGCTGAGTTTTGTGTTAATGCTAAGAAAATGATCTTGGATTATGGTTTTGATGGTATTGATATTGATTGGGAATATCCTGTGGGTCCTGACTGGGGTCTTCCTATAAGGACAAGGCCAGAAGATAGGGAAAATTATGTGATTTTACTTAAGGAATTAAGGGATATGCTTTTAAATCTTTCAGAAACTACTGGTAAAAATTATNCCTTATCTGTTGCAGTTCCTGCCTCTCCATGGTTTCTCCAAAAAAATGATGTAGTGGCAGTTTCTAAGATAGTAGATNATTTGAAGGTCATGAGTTATGACTACTATGGATCTTGGAGCTCTACTACAGGGCACCATGCAAATCTTTATAACAATCCAAAGGATCCTGCTTGGGGAGGATGGAGTACTGATCAGGCAATAAAACTTTATCTAAATGTGGTTCCTCCAGAGAAGATACTATTAGGAGTACCTTTTTATGGAAGAGGCTGGAAAGGAGTTAAGAATGAGAATAATGGATTATTCCAACCATATAAGGAGAGTATAGATGCTATTTCTTGGGATGGGATAAAAAAGCTTATAAGTAGTGGAAAATTTAAGAGATATTGGGATGATGTTGCTAAGGCTCCATATCTCTTTGATGGAGATACCTTTATTACATATATGGATAAGGAAGCATTAGAGTATGTTATTGACTATGTAAAAAGATATAAACTTGGTGGAATTTTTGCTTGGGAATATGCTCATGATATGAAAGGAGAGCTTTTAGAATATATATCTTCTAAGAGATAATTTAGATGATAAAGATTTTTTCCTTGGGTATGTATAAAGAAACATTATCGATTAAGAAGTTTATCATTTCTTTTTTAAGCCCGTAAGGATAGGTATAGGCGTTGTCACCCTCTTCGTAAGGGAAGAGGGTGACCTCATTTATAAAGATTTTTTTCATTCTTTTGAAATAATCTTTTGGGATTCTAAAGACCCCTATGGATAGATCATAGATCTTAGATGGATCAATTTCTTGAAATATTCTTTGCACAAATCTTTGATATATCTCTTTATAATCTTCCACATAAATAAGGGGATCAAAATTTAGTCTTACTGTCCAATTGTAATCTATAGCTTTTTCTATGGCTTTTATTCTAAGATCTAAGGGTGGTGTTTTTTCATACTTTTTAATGATCTCATCAGGAAGCAATGTCCAGGATAAAATTATGTTGTCCTTTTGTTTTATTTTTTCCCATAGTTTATATTCTGCTGATTTGGTTCTTACTTCAATGATTAAATCCTTCTTATTCTCAGCGTAATTTAAAAACATGCTAAAGAAAGGAATGATATTTTCGAGGGCTAAAAGGTCTGTATTATAGGATATGGAAAGATAAATAGGATGATCTTTTAAAATTTTGTCTATTTCTTTAAAGTAATCCTCTATGTTTACAAATACCACTATATGGGCTGAAGGATACATCCCTTTTAAAAAACAATAATCACAGCTAAAGATACAGTTAAGGATTAATGTAGTATAGTAAAAATAATATTGTCCGAAATTGGGACATAAAGGGGGGCCTGGATATATAAATTCCTTTCTTTTCTTTGCCAATATTAGTTTTCTGCTTAGCTCTTGAATTTTGTAATTTTGGTTTGATCTTGAAAATACCTCTTTATAGTTATCAATCTCTATAATTATTGATTTAGGAAATCTATTTAGGATTTTTTCTGTTATAGAATGAAATAGAACCTCTTTTTCTACATATATATGGGAAAAGGGTCTAAGGGTAGAGAAGTTTTTTAATTCTTTCAAAGTATTCTTTCCTCTCCTTTTTTGAAGTAACTTTTATATTAAGGAAATCAAAGATTTCTTTGGGAATACTACCTTTTCTTATTATATAGCCCTTTAAATATTTCTCCAATTCATGGGTCATTGAGAAGGTAAGATTTAGGCTGTCTTTTAGCTTTTCTACAATATTCTTTATATTCTCCTCTTCAAATGGTAATTTCTCACATTCGTTTAATTCCGATAAAGAGTAAATAAACCTTTCTATCTTAGGGATATGATTATAAATAAGATTAGAAATTTCTCCCTTTTCAATTTTTTCGTAATCTAAGAAGTCGTAGACAATCTTTATACAATGGGTATTATGGGGAGGCAAAAAAAAGGATGCTGANTCAAAAAATCCAGCACCTTCCATATCTACAATGTCCCCTTCTATTTTCTCTTCCATATCTTTTTTTACAGGTGTCATAAAGCTTTCAAGAATGCCTTCCTTCATGTCGTGATTTACAATAATATCTGGATAAAAGGCTCTTTTTGAGTAATGATTTATGATTTTATGGCATAAAATAATATCACCTTTTTGAAATTTTCTATTTTGGGCTCCACATATTCCTAAATTTATGGCTATGTCCTTTTCTTGGGCAGAAAATTTTGTCAATAAATAGGTAGTGCCTATAGAAGATTTTATCATTCCTTCCCTCGTTAAAATAAGAAAGACCTGATTATTGGAAAATGTTTCAAATTTTGATGATGGAATTTTTTTTAGTTTAAAATGTTCTATTAATGGTTTTGCTTCAGGATGAAAGGCTATAACAAAAAATATCATAATTTGGCCTTTCATGGAGGGAGAAGATTATTTCTTCCCCCTCCCTATATATTTTTATTCCTCAAGGATTAGTACTTCTCTTGGAGGTATCTCTATCTCTCCTTCGTATATTTTTCCAGATATAAGGTCCTTTTTTCTATTTCCAATATTTATTCTTTTTGCTTCTTCTGTATGATTTAATACAAAGGTAAATACTTTGTTATTTTTTACCCTTTGAGTAATTTCAACTCCATAAGGTACATCTTTGAATAGTGGTTCTATATGGTGGGCTTTAGATATATATTTTATTAGGTCCTTTAAAAATTCATGGGAGGCAAAGGATCCCACATAGTAAGCATATCCATCTCCATACTTATTTACAGTAATCACTGGTTGGCCTTTATAATAGTCCTTTGTATATACACCTATAGCCTTTGCTGTGTCCTTTTCAAAATGGATTACATCAAATACTAAGTTGCATTCATAGGCTTCTTTTGAAAATTCCTTTTTAAATTCATCTGTTATTTGAATCTCATTTTTCATTTCAGGTGGTAAGGCATCAAATTCTTCTACCCATATTCCAAGAAGATCTCTTAATGGGGCGGGATATCCTCCCAGATATACCAGATCATTTTCATCTACTAATCCACTTAATGTGGTTGTTATGAAAATTCCACCTTTCTTAACATATTCTTTTATTTTCTCTGCCGTCTCTTTCCTAATCATGTAAAGGAGAGGTGCTACTACTACCTTATACTTTTCCAGANTGTCTTCTATTCCTATTACATCTACACCCATAAGATTTTCAAAGAGAGCTCTGAAGTAACTTTCTACACCTCCTACATAGTTTATTGCTGTACTTGGACCTTGAGAGTTTTCAAGAGCCCACCAATTTTCCCAATCAAAAATAACTGCTGTCTGAGATTTTACTTTGCCACCTAAAAGGATATCTCCTAAATTCTTTAATTCTTCTCCCAACTGTTTAACTTCTTGGAAGACCCTTGTATTTTCATGTCCTGCATGGGAGATAACAGCTCCATGGAATTTTTCAGGTCCTCCTCTTGATTGTCTTAATTGGAAAAACATAACTGTATCTGCACCTTGGGCGACTGCTTGGTAGCTTTGAAGTCTCATTACCTTTGGCCTTTTTATATAACAGTAAGGTTGCCAATTAGTTTGACTGGGAGTTTGTTCCATAAGCATGAAGGGTTCTCCTTGTTTTAGNCCTCTCATTAGAGAGTGNCTAAAAGCAATACTAATATAATCATCGGTTAGGTAAGGATAACTGTCCCATGAAACTACATCCATATGCTTTGCCCATTCAAAATAGTTGAGGGGTTTAAAAGTACCCATAAGATTTGTGGTTATAGGTATATTAGGATTGTACTTTTTTATTATATTGTATTCATTTAGATAGCATTCCAAGATACTTTCAGACATAAATCTATAATAATCAAGTACCATGCCTTGAGCTACAGTTGAAAGCTTTCCTGTCCACCAGTGTTGAAACATTACGCTCCTTAATGTGGGAGCTGTTATCTCATTCCAATCATAAATTGTTTGACTCCAAAAAGTAGTATACCATCTCTTGTTTAACTCTTCTAATGTACCATATTTTCTTTTTAGCCAATCTCTAAATCTTTTTGCACAATTATCACAATAACAATAAGTCCCATATTCATTAGCTATATGCCATACTAAAACGGCAGGATGATTGGCATACCTTTCTGCTAATTTTTCTACCAATTTTCCTGAAAAATATCTATATATTTTGCTGTTGGGACAAAAATTTACTCTTCCTCCATGTACCCTCTTATCTCCATTTATATCTACAGGAAGAATCTCTGGATACTTTACAGACATCCAGTGAGGCTGAGAGGCAGTGGATGTGGCAAGACAGATGTAGATTCCGTTTTTCCAGAGATTATCGATGATCTCATCCAGCATTGAGAAATCATAGGTATCTTCTGAGGGTTGTAAAAGAGCCCAAGAAAAGACGTTCACTGTAGCAATATTGATGTGGGCTAATTTAAAAAGTCTTACATCTTCTTTCCATACTTCNTTGTCCCATTGTTCAGGATTATAATCTCCCCCATACCATATGTAGGGCAACTTAGGATTTATCATAAAAGACGACCTCCCACACTATTATTTTATTAACTCTTTTATTCAATAATAATCTAATCTTGGTGGTAAAGTAAAGATCTATTATTTTTAAAATAAAACTGAAAACTTAATTTTTTTTCTCGATATTGGTTGGTTATTGTGAGATAATAGTAATCGTTATCTTCGCTTGAGGTTATACCTGGAGGTAGTTCTTTTATTATGTAATTTTTAGGAATAGCAAGGGTTATGCCTTCTAAACCCTCATTATTTGATAAGGTTATTTTATTTTCTGAGAAGTTGATGTTGTATTTTGGGGGTTATTGATACTAAGGAATTAGGCCTAAAGTTGTACCCATGATTATCGGTAAAGTAAGCCGGGTTCCAATTTGGGTGTTCATATAAGATTCAGAGAAAGTTTTAATATCATATGGAAATCTTGAAGGAAAAAGAATAAAAAATATGGAAGAGATTGAAATTAAGAGGAATATAAATATGATCCAAAGTTGAATAGGTTTAGCTTTAATAAATTTTGAAATCATAATGCCAAAAATAGATAGAAATAATGTAAAAAGGGGAAAATTAAGGGAGGATATTTTTCCTTCCATATCTAAGACACTATATATTTTTAGAGATATTATTTTCACTTTTTACTATATTTATGTCCTGAATATGGGAAGGAATTTCTTGGTAGATTTACACATAAAAAGGGTTACTTGTGGATAGAAGGATAAGAGGAATATTTCAAAAGGTAAAACTATAAGTATCAAACCAAAGACAATGCTATTTATTGAGTAACTGAATTTTCTATAGGATCTATGATATTGAATAAAACTATCTCTTTTAATATATAGTTTATGTCTTGGGAACTTAACGTTTTAGATTATAATAATTTCTAAATTTTTGCAAGAAATATACTTGAAAATAGAAAAAAATTAGGTTACACTCTATATTTAAATTATCTGAACAAGTTNTTTTGANAACATAAAGGAAACCAAGAGCAATTTTTACAAAAATTTTCAAAATTTGATCTTGTTAGTGTTTTAAAAATCAATCTTTTTATGTCGAGAAAATTGTATTTTTCCCTTATGGTCAAGTTTAGATAATTTATAATTTCCTTATCTTTTGTTTCTATCTCCTTAGGATAGNTTTCTCTTAAACACTTATNATTTTTNAAATATGGGCATTTATCACAAATACTATCCCTTTCCGCAACTAATATAAATAAAGAGTTTTCCTCTAATTTTTCTTTTATTTTCTTCATATTTTCAATAAATTCCTCAGAATATCCTTTACCTTCAAAATGTAATAAACAGATTAGATGATGTCCTCTTATTTTTATATCTTTATCCTCCATATTTTTTTCCTTAGGTATATCTAAATTAGGTTTTGTAAATTTTTACCTCTTTTATTCCAAAAACAGCATTTGTAATAAATAATTTTTCTGCTTTAAAAACTTCTTCTACATTTATCTTTTTCTCTTTAATTTTTTCTTTATTCNGTTCTATCAAAAACCTTTTAAATANNCCATTTAGTAATCCTGAGGATTTTGGNGGNGTATAGTAATGATTTCCTATTTTAATGAAGATATTTGCNCGTGATGTNTCTGTAACTTCACCATTCTTGTTAACAAATAATACATCAAAAAATTTTTCTGAGTGTTTTTTATATTCTCTATTATAAAGCCTACGGTTAGTNGTTTTATGATACAAGAAAATATTGTTTTTATCTACCAGGTATTTGGAGAGGACAATCTTTTCCATATTTTTTAAACAAAAGTTTTTTATATCATATACAATTTTTTGTATTTCTATATCACCATTTTTTGAAAGTAACAGTCTTATTCTGTATGCTTGTTCTGTTAGATTTTTTCTTAACCTGTATAACTTATCTAAAATTTGGTCTTCATCAAATTGGAAATCAAAATATAAAGCTGAATTCTTAAGTCTTTCTAAATGATATGTTAAGAGAAAATATCCTTGTTCAAAATTCTCTTTTGTGATATTTAGATTTAAGTCATAAAAATTTTTAATCTCATTATTAAAGTTAGCACAATACAAAATTGTTTCAATTAATCTAAACTTTGGAAGTTTTGTTACTAAAAACTTATACTTAAGCTTGCATTCAGCATATTCTTTTTGAGGGTCAGAATCTGCAACTATTCCACTTCCTATCCCTAACTCACCTTTTCCATTTTTGTCTATCAACAAAGTTCTTATTGCCACATTGAATACTGCATCGTAATTTGGTTTTATAAATCCTACAGAACCCGTATAAACATACCTTGGTTCTGTTTCCAGTTCTTTTATTATTTGCATACTTCTAATTTTNGGNGCACCAGTTACAGAACCAGAAGGAAATAAGGAATGAAACAGTGTGTATAGATCGATATTTGGTTTTATTCTTGCTTCTATTGTAGAAGTCATCTGAAATAAGGTTTTATATTTTTCTATTTCAAGAAGTTTTTTTGCTTTTACTTCACCCAATAAAGAAATCTTTCCCAAGTCATTTCTTAAAAGGTCAACTATCATTATGTTTTCTGCACGGTTTTTGATACTTTTTTGTAATTTATAGGCTTGAATTTTATCTTCATAGATATCTTTACCTCGAGAAATTGTTCCTTTCATGGGTTTAACAATAACAATATCCCTAGTTTTTCTAAAAAATAGTTCTGGTGAGAAGGATATTATAGAAAAATTATTTGTTTTAATAAAAGCACAATAGGAGACACTTTGGGTTTGTTTTAGTTTATTGTATAATCCCAGAATTGAACCTGTAAGGTCAAACTTTAACTTTATTGTGTAGTTAATCTGATAAGTATCACCGGAAAAGATATAGTCCTTTATTTTCTTTATGTTTTCCACGTATTCTTTCTTGGAAATATTAAGACGTAGATTAGTTAATTTAAACCTTGGGTTTTTCTTATCAAGTTTTATAGGGGAAAAGTTATTTATTAAATCAACTCCTTCTTCAAAAACTCCGGTTTTATGATTATAGATTATTGGTCTTTCATAGACATAAAAAAAGGCTAATGGAAATTCAAGATTATATTCTACATTGTCCTTATAATCTAAAAAATATCCAAGTTCATAGGATAAAAATCCTGCAAGATAAAAGCCTTCTTGAAGTTTTTTCTCTAATTTTTCAAAAAATTCTCTTATATTTTGTGTTTCTTTAAGTATTAACTTTTCTTTTGGGAAGAAGAAAATATAGGAAAGAAAATTATCTTCATCAATTTTCAGTGTTTCATATATAGCAAACTCTTTTTGTGTTAGAATAACTTTTTTTACAACATCTTCGAAACTGTACATTATATACCCCATAGAGATCTTTATATTCTTTATGGATCTTCTCTCTCAACTTTAGAGTTTGAAATTTTTACTCTCTTCCTACGCCTTTATAGATAAATCCATGGTTTTTAGCTTCCTTAGGATCTAATATATTAACGCCATCAATAATGATAGGCTTTTTCATAAGTCTTTTTAACTTTAAGAAATCTACTTTTTTAAATTCATTCCATGCGGTAAGAATAAGCACTAAATCTGAATCTTTTGAGGCTTCATATATATCGTTACAATATTCCACATCTTTTATGATTTTTTTTGCCTCTTCCATACCNTNNGGATCATAAGCTTTTATATTTGCTCCGTCATTTTTTAATAAATTTATTATTTTTATAGCAAGAGAATTTCTCACATCGTTAGTGTTAGGTTTAAATGTAAGTCCCCATATGGAAATGGTATAATCATATAAAAGATCAGAAAGTTGCTCTTTTACTTTATATACAATATGTCTTACTTGATGTTCATTCTTTTCTAAGATAGCTCTTAAGAAATCAGGTTCATATCCACTTTTTTCTGCCATCTTAATGAGTCCCATAAGATCTTTACTAAGACAAGGGCCTCCAAATCCAATTCCTGGGCTTAAATGTTCTCCTCCTATTCTTTTATCGTATTTCATTCCTTCTATAACTTCAAAGACATCTACAGAGAATCTCTCACATATATTGGCTATCTCATTGATGAAAGATACTCTCATGGCAAGGAAGGCATTGGAGGCATATTTAATTAAGATTGCGGTTATGGGAGTGGTTATTACCATTGGAGCTTGAAAGGGAGAAAATAAATCTTTTAAAGAGTTTATTACATAATCCTTTTCTGCCCCGATAACTATTCTCGAAGGATTGAAAAAGTCATAAACCGCTTTTCCTTCTCTCAGAAATTCAGGTACTATTGCTAATTCATACTCATCTCCTTCTTTTTTACCTTCTTTACTAAAAATCTCTCTTATTTTGGATAATGTTCCTATGGGAATTGTGCTTTTTATAGCTATTATTTTTCTATTCTTTAGAAATTTACTTATGGATTTTGCCGAAGATATTACTTGAGATAGGTCTACCTCTCCATCTTCCTTTGAAGGAGTATTCACGCATATAAAGATAATTTCTGATTTTTCTATTGTTTCTTGAAAGTCTGTAGTAAAGAAAATTCTTTTTTCTTTTATATTTCTATTTAAAAGTTCTTCTATTCCTTCTTCGTGAATGGGAGATATGCCTTTCTTNAAAAGATTAATTTTCTCCTCATCTATATCTAAACATATTACTCTATTTCCTACTTCTGCAAGTCCTAATGCTGTGACAAGGCCAATATATCCAGTTCCTATAATTCCTACGTTTCTCATCTTTTTCCTCCTAACTTTCGTATGAATATATTACAACTTTATAAAAATCTGTCCTGTTTTTGTATTTAAATTTATTATCAAGCCATTCTTTTATTTTTAAAGTTCTTGGATTTATATCGGATAAGATTAGAATAATCTTTTTATAATTCTTAATTTTTTGTTCTATATTTTCAGGAGAGAAAAAATCTGGATTCACAGGAATATATGGGAGCCTTCCTCTATTGTAATATTCAAATGGTCTATAGTAAAAAGGCTCACTAATTAATACTATATGCTCTTCTTGAGAATTCTCATGGATATACCTTACCACCTCTCTCCATGGACGATTTAGGTAGCTCATGCGNTGATAATATGATATGTTTAAAAAGAGATATGTTCCAGTGATAAACAATATTATTATGGTAATTATAGGATAATATCTAAATTTCTTAATTCCTCTTGCCATAAGGATAAAAAGAGCAGGTATAAAAGGAGAAAGATATCTACTACTATAAAAACTTTTTCCAAAAGAGGAGATTATAATTAAAGTTATGAAAGGTATAAAAAAGTACGAGATATTTAATAAAAAACCTTTTTTGTTTTCATAAGGTGATAATAATCCCAAAATAATCAGCCCACAAAATATTATAAATAAGAAGTAGTGTAAGTTTAGTCTTTCAAGGAGACTTCTTGCAAACCCGAAAAAGGCTTGATAAAAGGAGACACTAATAGTGTAGAGGGAAAGTTTTTGAGCCCCTTGATATACTTCTGGAGTATTTCTTGTGAAGATTACGTAAAGCCATGGAGAAAAGAAGAGTAATGTTATAAACTGTATTATAATCCAATTTTTAAGATTCTTAAAATTTTTTCTTTGGCATATGAACATATAAATGTTTTCAGCTATTATTAGAAGACTTGAGAAAAAGTGAGTATAAAGCAAAAGAGAGTTTATTATTAGGAGTTTGATAAGATTTTTCTTGTTAAATTCTTTATTGCTTAAATCATATATATAGTTTAGAGATAGAAGGGCTAAGAAAGTAAATAATGGATACATTCTTGCCTCTTGGGAAAAATAGATTAAAAAGGGGGATAGAGCAAAAATAAGTGAAGAAATTAGGGCTGTAGTTTCATCATAGAGTTTCTTAACTAATTTATATAAAAGGGGAATACTTAAAACTCCAAAGATCATAGAAAGAGATCTTAAGGCTAATTCTGAATCACCAAATATGCATGTCCAAAAATAAACAAGTATAAAATATAAGGGGGGATGAATTCCTGTTTGTGATCTATTGAGAATAATGCCTAAAATTCCGGTTTGGGATATTTGGGCAGTTATAGCTTCATCAAGCCAAATACTCCTTTCTGTTATTTTATAAACTCTTAGAATGAATCCTATGATAGTAATTATAGGAATTAGACTGCTTTTTTTTATATCTTTGTTTAATTCTACCAATCCTATAATAGCAGGAAGTGCGGTATTTATTAAGAACAATAAAAAGGCACTGTTAAAGGAGGCTGCTTGAGAAAGACCTAATCTTCCTAAAATAAAGACTGCTGTTCCTTCCCTAATACCTAATCCCCCAATTGTAATAGGGATGAGATTTACAAGCATGACTATAGGGTAGCCAATAAAGGTGGATAAAAAAGAAAATTTTTCAAAGGAGTTTGCTAAAAAGTATACCTCTACTAATACGATAGTGTAGGATAATAGAGAAAGGAGAAAGTTTATAAGAAGGGTTTTCCTTTTTATTTTTAAAAATCCTTGTATAAAATCTGGAAATTTGTTGAAGGGAAATATGTTATTTATGTTTTTTATTGCTCTTTGATAAAAAATCACAAAGAGAGAGAAAAGAATAAAGATTCCTAAAAGAAAGGAAATAAATTTTCCAAAGAATATATAAAAACCTGCTAATGCAAGGATTAAAACTGCTAAAAGGTCAAAGGCTTTATCAAGTATGACTAAGCTTAAACCCTCTACCCTTTTTTCTTTGTCAATATTTCCAACTCTTGCTATCTCTCCTACTCTTCCTGGAGTTATAAGCCCTATACTCATACCTATAAAATAGCTTTCTACAGATTTTGAGAGACAATTTTCTTTGGATAAGTCTTTTAAGAGTAGATGCCATTTGATTATCTTAAAGAAGGTAAATAGAAAACCAAAAACTACAGCTAAAAATAAAGGTTTTATGTTTATGTAAACAAGGGATTTTACTATTTCCTTTGTAGGTATTTTCTTAAATATAAAGTAAAAAACAAGAACAGTAATTATTGACTTTAAAATGTTAATAAGTAAGTTTTTCTTTACCTTCTCCATCATACTCTCTTCTTATTTTAATAAATTTGTTATTCACTTCTAATATATGATAGCTAAAAGAATCTTTCAAATCTTGTATCTGGAAATATCTTGAGGAGGGTATGAATATGTATGGATTTTCTACTCCAATTCCTATCTTGTCTATTATGTAAGGGGAATTTATTTCTTCTTCAATGACAAATTTATCTTCCATTACCTTTATTTTTCTCTTAAGAAAAATAGGTCCTCCTTTTTTATAGGAAATAAGCATTCCTCTTAATATATTTTTGATACAAAAAACTTATTTTTTTATTCCTTCCAAAAGTTATCTGGAATAATCTTAACAGTATGTTTTTTAAAGGTGTCATTTTGTTAAAGGGAATCTTTAAAAGGTATCCTTCTGTAATGTAACAATCTTGAGAGTATATTTTGGAGCCTGGGTTTAAAAAGGGTGAATAAATTTTGCCTTTGGTATATACTATAGGTCCACTATCTTTTAGAGAAAAGTTTGTTTTTTTAAAATCTATCCTGAAGACACCTTGCTTTTTAAGATTTCCTACAATATAGAAATTTTCATTACTCTCTATAAATATACCGCTTTCTGGAAAATATTGGGAAAATTTTTCTTCATAAATAGGACTTTTTAATTCTCCATTATAGAAATTTTGGTGTGCTTGAAGATAAGTATAGCCTATATAAGCAAGATAACGATCATCTAAGTTAAAGGGGCCAATGCCTTTTTCTTCTTGTAGAGCTTTTCTCAAAGAATATAAGATTCTTCTTGCGGAATCATTCCATTTTGCTGAGTATTCTATTCCAGATGGGATTATATATTTTGTGTTTCTGGAGGCATATTCACCTCCAAAAGAAAGGTCAGGATGGGAGAAGTAAACTAAGAAATTAATGGCCTTTGTTATCATGTGTTGTACTTTTTCATTCATTGTCTTCTCATGATATTTTGAAAGATAGTCAATAGCTAAGGATAGATATCCTATATCTGGACCTTGATATTCTGGAAACCATCCTTCTTCCTTTTGTATCTCTTCTAATTTTTTTAATTTTATTAATGCTCCTTTTTTAAATCTTTCATCCGATGTTAATAGATAAATATTGTACAAGGATATAATACTACCTGCTACTTGATTGGAGGCTGAAAAGTCTTCATGGGATAATAGAAATTCACCTGCCTTTTTTAAATGCTTTATTACTTTATCAGTATCTAACTTCTCCTTTAAGATAATTAAAGTTTCTGATATAGCATAGGTAGAAAATGCTGTAGCTACAAAGCTATGTTCATTAGGATACCATTCCTCGAAAGATCCATCATTCTTTTGTATTTTGCACCAAAAGTCTATTCCACCTTTAATAAAAGATAGGATCTTGTTGTCTTGGAAGTAGATGTTTTCAGGGTCATTTAAATTATAAAGAAGAGCTAATGTTAATACTGCTTCTTGAAATCTTGCACAAGCAAAATCAGTAATATTGTAATGCCAGAAATTTCTATCAAAACAACCAAAAGTTGGACTTTGGAAATTCTTGTCCAAAAGACCTAAGAGTCTTGGGATTTCAGGAAGAAGCTTTTTTAGATATATACTACTCAAACCCTACTTCCTCTAAAATTAGATATTCTTTTTTTCTTCCATGGGTAAGATGACTTAGCATCTCGCCTATAAGTCCTATAGATAGAAATTGTATACCTACGATCATTAATAATACTCCAAGAGTTAGTAGGGGTCGTGTACCTATCTTTTCTCCTGTTATAAATTTGTATATTACTAAATATAGGTTTATTAAGAAGCCAAATAAGAAAAACAATATTCCAGTACCCCCAAAAAAGTGCATAGGTCTTTTAAGGAATCTTGTTAGGAATATGACGGTTATCAAATCTAAGAATCCTTTAATTATTCTTTCCCATCCATATTTTGATTTTCCATATTTTCTTTCATGGTGGGTTACAGGAATCTCTGTAACNCTGAANCCTTTGCTATANGCTAATGCAGGAATATATCTATATAGTTCTCCATAAATTTCTAAATTTTCAATAACCTCTCTTCTGTAGGCTTTNTATCCACAGTTAAAATCATGTATATTAACACCAGAAAAAAGACTTGCTAATTTATTAAAAATCTTTGATGGTAAGGTTTTTGTAATAGGATCTTTTCTTTCCTTTTTCCAACCTGAAACTAAATCGTAACCTTCTTTTATCTTTTCAATAAATCTGGGGATTTCTCTTGGATCATCTTGAAGATCTGCATCCATGGTAATAATGATATTACCTTTNGCTTTTTGGAATCCAGCTGATAATGCAGAAGCTTTTCCAAAATTTCTTCTGAATTTTATTATTTTTATTCTGTTATCCTCTTTATGGAGCTCTTTTAAAACTTGGTAAGAATTATCTGTACTTCCATCATCAATAAAGATAATTTCAAAAGATAGATTTAAGGGGGTGGTATTCTCAACTATACCCCTGTATAGCTCTTTTAATGTGCTTTCTTCATCCTTTACAGGTATTACAAAAGATA
>Ga0065718_1004976_pt1 | contig 50832 bp, 52 predicted proteins | sample GBSCel77sediment_2_FD_59105 | JGI IMG/M metagenome (GOLD analysis project Ga0065718, IMG submission 59105) | Hot spring sediment microbial communities from Great Boiling Spring, Nevada - cellulolytic enrichment CS 77C v3 (version 3) | ecosystem: Environmental > Aquatic > Thermal springs > Hot...
TTGATGCTCACGAATGAGGGAGGGCTACCAACTATTACAGTGGCCCCGATTAGTGTGTGGCAGGATTCATCCAATGACGTGCGCATTTTGACACCAATTGTGACGTCGCAAGGGCTTATCAAACGGGGGGGCAGGAACAATGACGCTTACTGCTACAAACCAACTTGGTTCCAATGTTGTTTTGGAGGAAGGTTTGGTACTCCCATATTCAAGAGGTGCATTAAATACTATCTCGTCTCCACAAACAGTCATTTACCAGGGAGGCGGAATTAGAGTCATTTCTGGAGGGCCCACCCTGAATTTTCGGAACCGAATAGTAGGTTGTGGTTGGATCGTTTCTACAAATGGGAATTACGACGGTCTGACAGGGGCATTCGAAGGAAATGGAACATTGCTCGTTCACGCAAGCGCGCGACTAACGTTAGGAGGAGGATCTGCGACCGCCTTTGCTTCGTTCAATGGCGAGATAGATTGTGCTAATAGCCCGAGCGGGTGTAATGTTNGGATCGATTTGGGGAGCACTTCAGTGTATGACCTGGGCCACCTAGTGCTTAATACCGGTACGAATGGAGGCCGTTTCAGCTTCCGGACCACTGTAACTCCCACACGAGTAAAAATTGGTGCATTGAAAGGTGGGCCCTCTACAAGGTTTCAGTCCAGCGAAAAATCGGATTGTACATCGCTTTATTGGGAAATTGGGTACCTCAACTATTCTACGATGTTTGAAGGCAGTGTCCAGAATTACAATAATCTCGCTGATCGAGTTGGGCATTTAGTGAAGGTTGGAACTGGTAAGCTCATTCTGACCGGTAACAATACTTACACTGGAATGACAATTATTAGTAACGGGGTTTTGGCACTAGCCGGAAATGCTGCGTTGAGCGGTGCCACAAATTACATAATGGTATTAAGTGGAGCAATATTTGACGTTGCAGATTTGGCTATTCCATTCACGCTTTTGCCACAACAATCATTGGGCGGTAATGGATGTGTGGTTGGTAACGTGGCTCTTCAGGCAGGCACTTTGTTACCAGGCTTGGGCGTGGGCACATTGACTTTCTCCAATAACCTTTCAATGTCTGGCATGCTGACTGTCACCAATGTTTTTGAGATTTCTGAGCCTGAAGTGCATGACTCCATATATGTAGCGGGCGATTTGGAACTAAGTGGGTTAATAGAGGTCAAGTTGGTTCCTGTGGCAAGCGTCATCCCAAATGGTAGATACCCTCTTTATCGGTGGGGAGGCACGCTAATCGGTGATGTGGCTAACCTCGTCCTTGTACATCCCCCGCAGCAAGGTACTCTGAAGTTAAGAGCTGATACTGTTAATAAAGTGGTTTTCTTAGACGTGACAGGGGTACCTGGCGGCCGGGAATTAATTTGGCGTGGGGATGGCGTGCAGAACAGTTGGGATTTTGTTGCGCCTAATTGGCGGGACGGATCAGGGCTGTGTGCATTTGCAAGCGGTGACATTGCAATCTTTGAAGATTCCGGGTCAAATAACGTGCCAGTGGTCATCCAAATAGATGTTACGCCCAAGTCCGTCATCGTTAATGCTCAAAAAGATTATAGCTTCACGTCCAGCGGTGGGTTTGGAATTGTAGGCGCTGGTAGTTTAATAAAGTCTAATACCGGGACGTTATATGTCTTCAACAATAACGCCTACGCTGGACCTACTGTGATTGGAGAAGGGCGGATCGTAGTAGGGGATGGATTTAGTTCCAGCGGGTCGCTGGGTGTTGGCCCAATTACAAATCATGGCGTGTTAGTTTATAATCGACCCGATTCATTTACGAATACGTCCGCCATCGCAGGTTCTGGCGTGTTAGTGCAGGCGGGAAGTGGGAGTTTAGCGCTAGGAGGGGCTAACACCTATAGCGGTGGGACAATCGTTAGCAACGGAGGCACATTAATCCTATTGAATCCTCAGGCAGCAGGTACTGGTCAGATAACTCTCAGCAGCGGAGTTCTCGCAGCTGGATCCCTTAACATTGATAACAGAATTCGGGTCATAGCCAATTCTGAGATTGCCACGACAGGTACGTTACAACTCAATACCGACCGTGTTCAAGGCGAGGGTATACTAACGCTGTCCGGGACAATACGGTTTAATTCGCCAGACTTAATTGTGGATTGCCCATTAGTGATCAACAATGTACTACAGTCATACAACGTTACAGGTACCCAAATATTCAATGGTGTAATTTCAGGACCAGGTGTTTACCAACGACGGTGGACAGCGAGTAACCCTTCTTACACAGGTGCGACTGTCTTTAATGCTCAAAACACTTATTCTGGCGGCACATTATTGCGCGAAGGTGCCCTAGGCTTCGGGGTGAGTTCCATTGTCCTGGACGGAATACTTATCTCTGGGCCGATTGGTACTGGTCCATTAAATCAGGACAACGCCACTTACACAGCTGTATTTGCATACGGTGGGCCTCGCACTGTTGCGAATGAGATACGTCTGAATCCAGCCGGCCAAGCATTTGTCATCACCGGCAACTATCCATTGACACTTTCAGGGCAGATCGACCTTGGAGGCGGTATTAAGGAAATTCATGTGGACTGGCCCGCGACAGGGATCCTTGCGGGTACAATACTAAATGGCGTATTGGTAAAAACCGGGTTTGGCACATTATATATTGACGGCTATAACGGGGCTTCTTCCAATACTGTGGTGTCCGGAGAGTTGGGAGGCATAGGTACGTTTGCTGGACCTGTCACAGTACTACCCAATGGTGTGCTCGCGCCTGGTCGGGGTCTCGGCTCAATAAGGATAGAAAGCGATTTGACCTTATACGGGACACTGCGAATGGAATTAGATAGAATGAATCCTGCCCAGAAGAACGACACCATCCACGTACTAGGCACTTTCGACAGTGGAAACGGAGTTTTGGAGGTAACAAATGTTGGTCCTGCATTAGTCGCAGGAGATATATTCCAATTGTTTGATCGGGCGCGGGTCTTTGGCAAAGTGATCCTACCTACGAATGATTATGTTAACAAAGTTAGGTACACTTGGATCGATCGCCTTAGTATTGATGGCCGGATTATCGTCCAGAGCGTGCAACCATTACTTTCCACTACTCCTACAAATATCACGTTCACTGTGAAGCAAGATGTTTTAGAGCTTGCCTGGCCGACTACTCACTTGGGTTGGACTTTGCAATCTAACTCTGTAAATGTAGGTGATCCAACCCAGTGGTTTGATTGCCCTCCCGATACTGGATCGCGTGATACAAACATCGTAAGCATCCCTATTCTATACAACAAAACAAACGTTTTCTTCCGATTGATTCTCAAGTGACCGCGCCGAACTCCCTGGGAAAGATTAGTGTTAATAAAACAGCTTGTGATGTGTTTTGACCACCCCAAATTGTATCGCGATTTGGTTTTTTGAGCTAGGCCTTGGGCGATAATGCTTTCCACTCTTGGTGGTACTCTTGGAATAGAAGTTCGGTTTTTGTAAATGGTTTGGCGGGGTCGAGGGGTGGCAAATTTATCTTTCGACGGAGTGGAGTTCGTGCTCGGGGAAGTAAGTATATTTATTTATGGCGGTGTTTTTACTTTCGTGAATAGCTCGGTTGCGCAGAAAGGGGTTGTTTGGTGGGGATGTGTTCAGACTTAGGGATGTAAGGTGGGTAGTTGAGATGCAAGGTTTGAGTAAGGGGGAGCTGAGGATTATTTTGCACTGTCTAGTTTTTTGTGTGTGGTTTAAGCATGTACTTTTCCCGTTGCACTTTGTGTTTGTTGTGTTTAAGAGCAATTGGAGCAGCCCCTGTGGATAGTTTGGGGTGTGGAGATTGGGCCTAATTTGTTGGAAAGATTAGGATAGGGGCAAATATAGTGATGGGTAATTGTGCGGCAATTGGTGTGCCCGGGATCATAAAGGACCCTACATTTACAGGTTGAAAATGATGGGGCGATGAATATGGGAGGTATGACTTTGGGAATTGCCTCTCGTGGAAGATGTAACGATCGGTGTGGTATTAGGGGACTCGATCACGGCGGGTTGGGGGAATAAAGCACTATATGAGTGTGAGGGTCAAACCGGTGTAATAATCCCTGGGAGTGGTATGGTTATTCGTATTGGCCATTGAATGGTTATTCCGGTCTTTCCAAGGCCGTGATTCAGTGGAGTAGGTTCTACGATTCCACTTAGGTTACGCGTGTGTATTTCCTTGGTGAGGTGTTAGTGGCCTAATACATTTGAACAGTTGGTATGTATCGTGAAATTTTGCCCAGGGATGCGGGGGTGTGGTGATAGTTTTTATGGGACAGCCGGTGGTGTTACTTTTGGCTTGAATGTATGTAATGCCAAGCAAAAATCGAATGCGCTGGTCTTGCGTCTAAGTGCGAAATTTTATCGTGGCAAGTACTTTTTCGAGTCCCTGAACTTTTGGTAAACACTGACTGGGATTTGAGACATTTTGGAGGGGTTTGAACTGGCGTTTATGACCAATGGTTTAATTTAGAACCCACCTTATCGTTTGATAGGCCAACCGTATTTTAAGGTTGGACCTGTAAGATTGCTCGGAAGAACTTAGCTTCTTTTAAAGAGACATCAAAGGGTAAGAGTATCTTAGCTCCCGCTGGAAGATTCGAGGTTAGAAGGATCCAGTGTGATAGGTCCTGGGATTGTTCTATCGCGTAACTCCCTATTTTGGGTCCCGTAACTGTAAGTTGGAGCAGATTGGTGCCTTGGAAAGCCAATGTTACAGTTGGGGTTATCCGAGGTTGTGACATTGGGTCGAAGGGGTGCGACCCGCCAACGAATTCCAGAAAATTATTGAAACCGTCTAAATCGGGATCTTCCCCTGGGTTTGCTTGGGTAATTGAATCGAAAAATTTAAATTCCCACCAATCCGGAAGGCCGTCGCTATCGGTGTCGTTTGGCGGCCCAACGATTGTGGTTGATTCGCCCATAATAGGTAGGTTGGTTGTGCCATACCGTAGCATGCCGTCAAAACTAACCAATTGGATGTTGGTTGCATGTAGTTCATATGAAAGCGCGCTGTTAGGTACGACATTTCCCCAAACAATTTTTTTGGGATTCTGGAACCACCAAACCATCATTAGACACATTTTTTACAGTGGGTCCAGGGGAGAAATTATCTTCGAGCATCAAGTTGGAAGTTGAAGTGATAGAAATCGTCGATGGTACTTGAATTAGGACTTGGACTGCGCCGTTGGGGAGGTTGGTTATTTTCCGTACAGGGACATCTGCGTATGCAGTGCCCGTTACATAAATAATCCGCTTGGCATCTGTGTGGTCCGGGTCATTTGAGTGGAGCTCTATAGTTGCTTGGTGTTCGCCCATTGAAATCGGGCTATATTGAAATTCAATCATAGCGCGGCTATTGGGAGGTACACTTAAATACGGGTGTATTTATTTCGGATCCCTGCATTGTTAGCCATCGGATCCTAAACATGTTTGCTTCGGGTGGGTAGATAACCGGATTGGAAATGATAAGCACTTGATTGCCACGGTTATGGATAACGATGCATTGCGTATCTGACAACCCCACTGCGGTGGGTTTAAAAACAATTTTTTCCGTGCTTTGGTCGAGCGACATGGTTTCAAAAGAAAAGTGGGGGCCATGCCCACAGTCTGCCTGAATAGGCCGGTAGGACCGAAATGTTAAACCCAACTTATAGACGCCTGGTTCCCCCTCTACGCGGAGAAAGTTTCGTTCGTGCGGTGTTTTAAGGATCGGTTTGCACATAGGATTTAGGTTTTCTTCCCAATTAATTATTGCCAGTTCGTCGAGCCAGTAATACCCCACGCCAGTTGCTGGTGGGTGATGGCTTATTGTCAATCGTAAGGCGCGCGGCGCATTTGTTGCGGGATCCCCGGTCATTTCTGGGTCATCCGGAGGCATGTGAAGGTCGCTTGTGAATTGAACCCAATTGAAGGTGCCTCCCGGATGTTCGTAGGCTAATTCTCGGCCAAATGTGTTAGATCCTTCACTAGCCCAGTATTCTGCAATTATCGTAAGCTTGCCGGCATTTTCGCCTTTTAAGTACCCGAGAAGCGAAATGTCTTTGTTGGGTTTGTTGATAGCGTCACCCATTACGCGGATCCGGTTCCTGAACATTACGGCGGTGGTGATATTTGTGCTGCTGCTGCGGCGCATGCATAACGAACTGATGCCCCGGAATGGAAAACGCAAAGAGAGCGTGGATTGAGACCCATAATACCACCGTGAAGCTTCGCCTTGTATGTCGTCCACATCCACATCTTCAAAGTCACCGAACCACATCTGGTCACGTCCTGGTCTTATGTTGAGCCCGATCGTGTTTGCAGTAACACAGTAGAGCGCTTCTTCTGGGAGAGAAATTGTACGCAAATCCACTACATTCCATTTATTAGTGCCGATAACGACTGGGATTTCTATGTATCGGTCGGTAAACGTGTATTGGTCGAGGTTTTTGGAAATCCAAGCGCGATCTGCATAAGGGAATACGCGTACGTTTCGAGAGAACTCCCCAATACGACGCAGGAACACCGATCTAATGCTACCGCACATTGGTTTCGCCTGGTAATCTTCTATGTAAACGGGGATACCACAGACTTGGCGGACTTGATTGCCCTGCATATCTACCACGACTAGTAGACCTAACATCGTTTCGAGCCGCAATTGGTCAAAGAATAAGTTTCCGAGGCTGTGAGCTATGATGACCCCTTTGTACAACTCAAAAACCCTGAGCCACGTGAGGGTGATGTCCTATAACTAAATCGGCCCCTGCATCAGCGCATAAATAAAACCACCGTAGGGTTTGCGGTAAAGGCTCGTAAGTATACTCGTATCCCACGTGTGCCTGGACAATTGTCAGGTAGCCTGCCAATTTCTCTGCAGTAATTGCTTGAATGGCTTCATTCGTGAACTCGAGGTATGCTGCACCACCTTTGTTAGAGGTTGCGTAGTAGGTAATCGAATGCTGCTCCCCGCCTATAGTTGTCATCGCCAGAAAAGAACAAGGGATGCCCTTTATAGTTTTCCTAAATGGTGTGAATGCTGACTCTGAGTTTGTCCCCAGACCGCTAAAGTTGATGCCCACCTGGTTAAAATAGTAAATCGTGTTTGACACACCTGATTCTAGATAGTCGTACACGTGATTATTGCCGAGCCCCACGTAGTCTATGTTTAGCGTTTTAAGTCGCGGGTAATGATCCCGGCAAAGTGAAATATACGTAGTCTTTCTCCCAGTGCGGTGTGGAAGGGTCCAGGGTTACTACCGATTCGAAGTTTATTATAGGATAATCAACGGATAAGAAAAAAGGCTTCACATAGCTGACAACCCGCAATGTGCCTGGGAGGGGATTAGAAACGCTGATAAGCGCATCCGGATTTTCAACTGGGAACTCATTGCGGGCAGCTTGTTCCAACGGGTCCAACATGCGCCGCGCAAACGCTGTATCCCCTCCAAAAAGGAACCTGATTACATTGCCATTGCTAGGCCACAATATTATGGGTGGTAGTTCAACAGTCAGTCGATTGGTTGGAAGATACAACTCCACGGGTATTATTTCTGGATAAAAACCCACTGCGGTGACCGTTATAAGTTGGTTGGTACGGATTGCGTTTGACAGGATGAATTTGCCGTCGGCACGGGTACTTGTTGCCACTCCACATGTTAGGCACACAATGCAGTTTTCAACGGGGAACCCGTTTTGGTCGACCACCCGGCCGCAAACGTCAATGGGAGTGTTAGTGAAAGCTGTTTTAAGTTGGGTTTCCTCTGGGAAAAAATCCGTTTGAGTCCAGCCTGTAGTTACCAACCCGAATCCAATCAGTAAAATTTGTGCCATGATGGCAAACATAGTTTGTTCTTCATATCCATATGGCCGTTTATTCACCCGCATTCTTCTAACCAAGCCTTACAATAAAATATGTGATTGGTTCCCGGCAAGTAGTAGCCNCTATAAGCTTAATATCTNGGGAAAACAAACTCACGCTTCATTTTGGAGTATGTGCTTTTGGTTATCCGTAGTTTGGAGGGTATGTGTAGTTTGGGCTTCCTTAGGTTAGCAGGGAAAGATCCATAATAGGGGCTTTTCCATAAAGTTGGGATATTTCAGTCACTAGCGGATTTGAACTGCCCGGATTAACCTCTCTCATTTTGGGATTTGGTTGGCGCGAAAATGGTAATTACCTAGTAAATAGCAGTGGGGTTTTCAACTGTCGTGCCCAATGAAGGATCAGCATCTACCCAGCGCAGGACTGTGCTTGGAGTGTGCTACGTACAAACCCTAGCTAAGAGATCCCCTTTCCTAAAAGTCTTTTCTGCCCGGCGTCGTCGGATTAATTTGGGGGTGTATGGCGGTACCATTCCTATCGGTTGCGCAAATGCGTGAGTGGGAAAATCGTACTTGGGCAGCGGGAGTAAAAGAGGAAGAAGTCATTGCACGAGTAGGGAAAGCTTTGGCGGATTTGATTAACAATGTTACAGAGCCTGGTGTACGGATTTTAATATTGGCAGGGAAAGGTCATAATGGAGACGATGCAAGAGCTGCCATCCCACACATTGTCAACCGAGAGGTGAGTTGCTTGAATGTAGTCGATCCTGCGGTGGCATTGCGTCAGATTGATTCCATGCTCGATTCGCCACCTGATGTACTCGTGGACGGTTTATTTGGGATCGGGTTGAGTAGACCATTAAGTGAAGATTGGTGCCGATTGATTGAACGGATTAACGGTTTGGGTAGTTATGTTATTGCGGTAGACTTGCCCTCAGGCTTACATCCCGACACAGGGGACAACTTTGGAGCGGTTATACGAGCAGACACTACTTTAACTGTTGGTGCACCCAAGATCGGGTTTTTACGAAAAAGCGCTTGGCCATTCGTGGGCAAGCTTGAAGTAGCTCAGGATGTAGGGTTAATTCCTTGCCCATTCGCAAGCGAAACGTACTTAATAACCCGCGATGACATTAGAGGTATACCACCCCGACGTGTTTCTGCTACGCACAAAGGTAACTATGGTCACCTTGCAATAATTGCTGGGTCTCGTGGATATCATGGTGCAGCTGTGCTTGCTGCTCAAGGAGCACAACGTGCCCAGCCGGGGTTAATTACCGTTTTTACGCAAGAAAACGTTTATGTGCCAATTGCTGCTCAGCTTAGATCAGCGATGGTGCAACCGCTCGTACCTACAGAGTTTGAAATACGCGATTTTACCGGTGTTTTAATTGGACCAGGTTTAGCTGCGCGGGATATATCTCCAGCAGTTATTTCCCTTGTCCGTCGGATCTGGCGTGACGCTGATGTACCTGTGATAGTCGATGCAAGTGCTTTGGACTGGTTAGTAAGTGAGCCGGTCCCCTCAAAAGCAGTTCGAGTTGTGACACCGCATCCAGGGGAGGCAGCGCGAATGTTAAGGGCTACCCTTGACTACGTATTGGGAGACCGGGTAGCTGCTCTTAGAGAAATTTCCAGTAAGTATGGGGGAACATGGGTGGTTTTGAAGGGGTATCTGTCCCTCATAGGACGGGCTTCTGGCCCCATATACGTGAGTAACAGGGGTAACCCTCATCTGGCCCAGGGAGGTGCTGGAGATGTTTTAGCTGGGTACATTTCTGGGCTCCTTGCTCAGCCGAGGTTACAACAACGGGTGGAAGAAGTGCTGCGGTTCGCTGTTTGGCAGCACGGTGCAGCTGCAGATCACCTAACTCAAATTGACAACAAATTGGACTATTGAAGAGTTGGTGGAAGTGATCGGTCAAATTCGCCCACGATAGGATGTAAAAGGATGGTGGGTGGCAAACTCGTTGTTATCAGCTTTTGGATTGGGGAGACGTTGGATTTTTTCTTTTAGAATGCACCGAGGGTTTGGTAAATGTGGCATATGCACAAACGGTTATCAAACTGTTTTACCTGGATAGGACTCATTTACATCCTTTTCACATCGGCTGTTGGCGCAGGCACTTTTAAGCTAAATGACGGCACGGTTTTGGAGGGAGAACTGGTTTCCCCTAATGAACTCGGTGCTGTAATCAGCCACCCCGATGGTTCCTACTCATCGCGCATACATTGGAGCATGTTTAGCCAAGAGGATTTAAAGCGGCTCGCCCAAAATCCAAAGTTAAAACAGCTGGTTGAGCCCTTCATTGATGACTTTGATTTGCTTACGCCCCAGACCAACACGCAAAAAGAGATAAAACTTAATCCGGTTCCTCGACTACCTGTGCCGATGGGTAAAAGTTTGCTAGGTGCGTTGCTGGGTTCAGGCCCTGGCTTGGCAATATTGCTTTTGCTATACCTTGCGAATATTTATGCTGCATATGAAATCGCGATTGTACGCGCCCGACCAGTTGCTGGAGTTTGCGCTTTGGCCGCGGTGTTCCCAGTGATAACCCCGATTATTTTCTTACTTAGCCCATCTAAGGTTGACCACGAAAAGAAACTTGCCGTAGAGAAAGCTGCAGCTGAACAAACACATGCTCAAATGGCAGCCGAGGTTGCCAGTGCTTCAGCAACAATATTGGGGACAGCTAAAGAGAAAGAAGAGCAAGAGAAGTTTATGCCTCTGCCGCCTCCCCAAGTGTTCAAACGAGGTGAATTTGTGTTTAACCGCAGGTTTTTTGAAACTCGGTTTTCAGGTTTTTTCACAGTGGTTAGGAGAGAGGCGGATCGAGATATGGTCTTAACCATCCGGACTTCCAAAGGGTTATTTGTGGTGGAAAGGATTACACGTATTACTGCTAATGATATGCATGCCCTTGTGAGGCGGGGCCCCTCCATGAGCGAAGTTCAAATCTCATTCCCCGAAATACTTGAAGTAGAATACCGGCATAAAGACGTACCTAGCCAGATAGAATAAAGACCGAGGCCGGGAGCAATAAGGTTTTCTTAAGAAGGGCCTACCATCTTTCCTGGACGAGCACCCTGTCTTTATGTGACTAGGTGGCACCCCCTGTAGCGTTTTGAAAATGGGTTAAGGAATAGTTGACCTATTATGGGCTACGGCACACTATAAAGAGAGCGATATGAAGTTGCGATTTTATAGGACTGAGTTGTCGGGACGGGGTAGGGGGAGATTATATGCTTTTGAGGGAAGTGCAAGTGGCTTGAAAACAGTATTGTCATGTATATTGCTGGCCTTTCCAATAGGAGCGGCTGATGCTCGGGTGATCGAGGAATTTAATAGCGGATGGCGCTTTAAGCACGGTGACCCTGTAGGTACCTCCAATTTAAATTACGCTAACTTGCGGCCATGGCTTTTAGCAGTAGGAGGGGATTTTACAACTAACCCTGTTCTCCGGGCTTACACCCCTCCACCATATCAACCAGTTACGAACGTTCCATATATTGATCCTGCCTNTGATGATTCAGATTGGCGCTTGGTGGATTTGCCTCATGATTGGGGCGTAGAATCCGAGTTCCGTCAGGAGTATCCTTCTGCCACAGGTAAATTGCGTTGGTGGGGTGTGGGATGGTATCGAAAACAGTTTTTTGTGCCGTGGGAGGACCGCGGGAGGAGGCTTTATTTGGACGTAGATGGGGCGATGTCGTATGCGACCGTTTGGGTTAATGGTTCCTTTGCGGGAGGCTGGCCTTACGGTTACAGTTCGTTCCGAATAGACTTTGACACCATTTGTTTTGTTTGGACGGACCAATACCATTGCAATTAGATTGGACAACCCCCCGGCTTCGTCTCGGTGGTACCCCGGGGGCGGTATTTACCGGAATGTCCGGCTTGTTAAAACTCATCCTGTTCATGTGGCCCAATGGGGGACTTTCGTTTCAGTACGGGAAATAGCACCCTTATATGCTACTGTGGACGTCCAGATCCTCTTGGACAATCACACAACAAACGCCACATTGGTGCGTGTCCGGAACCGAGTGCGGTTTCTAGGGCAATTAGGACCCCTTACACCGCCTGTTCCAGATCTCAAGCCTTCTCAAAGTAAACATGAGTTGGAGCGGATGCCTAGGGTGGTACGGGCATCTATAATAGAGGTCAGCACCAATTTGAATATCCCCCCAAATTCCAATGAAACGGTTGCCCTTACCTTCCATATTCCCGATCCAAAGTTGTGGTCACCCGATCAGCCGAATCTTTACAAGCTGATAACTGAGCTCGAACAGAATGGGCGAGTGATTGACCGATACGAGACAGTATTTGGCGTAAGGGTGGTGCAATTTGATGCTGAGCGCGGATTAATCTTAAACGGTCGACCAATTAAGCTCCAAGGAGTTTGTAATCATCACGATCTTGGGCCGCTGGGCGCCGCAATTAATGTGCGCGCTTTAGAACGACAGCTTCAGTTGCTGAAAGAGATGGGCGTTAACGCTATACGCACCAGTCATAATCCTCCTGCACCAGAATTATTAGATCTATGCGATCGGCTGGGAATAATGGTTATAGACGAAGCATTTGATTGTTGGAGGAAAGGCAAAACCCCTAATGACTACCACTTACTTTTTGAGGATTGGTTTGAAAAGGATTTGCGGGCTATGATCCGGCGAGATCGTAACCATCCCTCGATTATCCTTTGGAGCATTGGAAACGAAGTCGGAGAGCAAGGTGAACCAGATGGATGGAAACTTGCAAAGTTACTAGTGGACATTTGCAAACAGGAAGATCCAACCCGCCTTGTTACTGCAGCATGCGAGAGACCACAATCGGAAACCAACGGATTCCAAACTGTTTTGGATGTGTTTGGGTTTAATTACAAACCTCATCGCTATACCGAGTTCCACAAAGCAAACCCTCAAAAACCCATAATTGGTAGCGAAACAGCTTCATGCGTGAGTTCCAGGGGTGAATACTTTTTCCCAGTCTCAACAAATAAACTCGAAGGCCGTGCAAATTTCCATGTAAGTTCTTACGACCTGTATGCTCCACCTTGGGCTAACCCGCCTGATGTGGAGTTCCGGAGCTTAGATGAAAACCCGTTCGTGGCTGGGGAATTCGTATGGACGGGTTTTGACTATTTAGGTGAGCCGACACCATATGATCGAGACTCTGCACAAATGCTTGTATTTACTGATCCGTTAGTTGTTGCGCAAAAAGCCGAGGAACTGGAAAAAACCGGTGTAATTCGTGTTCCATCGCGTAGCTCGTACTTTGGAATTCTGGATCTTTGTGGGTTCCCCAAAGACAGATTCTATTTGTATCAAGCTCGATGGCGTCCAGACTTCCCAATGGTCCACATCCTCCCACATTGGAATTGGCCAGAACGTGTTGGTTTGCTAACCCCGGTCCACGTGTACACATCAGGCGACGAAGTAGAACTATTCCTAAATAACCAATCACTGGGCCGGCAAAAACGCCAGCCTTACCAATATCGGTTTGTTTGGGATAACGTTGTATATGTGCCAGGAGAATTACGGGCAGTGGTTTACAAGGACGGTAAGTTCTGGGCAGAAAAAACCGTCCGAACCACGGGTGAGCCAGCCGCTGTAAAATTAACCGTGGATAGGACTCGGATTTGGGCCGACGGGCGTGACCTCGCGTTTATAACCGCGGCAATCGTAGATGCGGCCGGTCAAGTCGTGCCTAGGACTAAAAACCGCGTGCGGTTCTTCATCCACGGAGCCGGCGAAATCATATCCACCTGTAATGGTGATCAAACGTGTCATGTGCCTTTTTATTCAAAGGAAATTCCAGTTTTTAATGGACTGGCATTGGCCATTGTCCGAGGTCTCCCAAATGCGCCGGGAAAAATTACTGTGGAAGTTGAATCCCCGGGGCTTAAGCCAGACAGCGTTGAGATTACCACATTTGCCCCCAGCACCAAAACGATCAAATAGAGGCGGCTGATGTACGAAAATGTCATGGATTCCTTTCACTATCCGATGGTGTGAATAGCCAGCTGCTTGTTTGTAAAAAAAGTTTCGCACGAAAGGTTAGTATTACTGGAGTATTTGTGGGGGTTGGACAACCCTGCCTAATGGATGTTTGTATCAGGTCAGACATTATTTCGCCCATATTTCGTCCGTATGCGTTTATAGCTGCGTAATTCCCGGTATAGGTTACCCTGCAAGGCTAAACTTGGTGGCTCGGAAAAGACTGTGATTTTCTTTGGGAAATTGAGACTGGGGCGTGTTTCATTCGGGCTTTAAGATGTCAGTCAGTGTAGAGGGTAAAGTATACCGAGGGCGTATTGCCAGGCCTGAAGGCGCATCCTGGACTTTAGTTGTAGGCCAGCCACTTTCCTTCCCTGCAAAGGTTGCGCATTAACTCGGCAAGTATGCAAATTTTGCGCACAACGGGGATTAGTTTTGAGCTCAAGTCCTAAAAATAAAGGGATTTGGAACATTTCGGTGTTGGCATGGTAGCTGCGAGATATAGTGCTTAGACTTAAGTCCTGGCGTTTTACCAGCTCCTGACGGGTGTCAGGATGAGGTCAGGTTAATCGCCAGGTAAGTCTAACCAAAAAGCATTAAAGGAAAGATGAAAAGAATTATCACACTCACAATGATAGCAGGAATTGCCACAGCGCTGATGTTGAGCGCTGGGTCGGTATGTGCGCAGGATGAAGGAGGTGGCGGAAGACGTCGCGGCCAAGGTCAGGCTGGGTTTGGTCCCGGCGGGTTCGACCCCGCACAAATGCAGGAACGCATCCTGGAGCGTTATCGAGAAGCGCTTGGTTTTACGAACCAGACCGAATGGGATGCTGTGCGACCGTTGGTTCAAAAGGTCCTAGATGCGCAGCGGGAAGTGATGATGGTGAGCGGCCGGCGAATGATGCGAGCTTTTAGGGGAGGCCCAGGTGGTTTTGGTGGCCCAGAGGGTGGTCCTTTTGGGCAAATGGCACAACCTTCGCCGGCTGAAGAAGCATTGCAGAAGGCGATNGATTCCAATGCTTCTAGGGAAGAACTGAAGGCCGCGATGGAAAAAGTTCGTCAGGAGACGGAAACAGAAACAGGAAGCGTTACGTGCGGCTCAGGAAGAGTTACGCAAAGTACTGACTCTGCGACAAGAAGCAATAGCCCTTCAAATGGGGTTGATTGAGTAAGATTTTGGGGTTTTAACCGTGCGCGTTGCTGGATCGGTTTAGATACTCAGGTTGAAAAAGTATGGGCATGGCGGCACAAGGCGAAAAAGGCTGGGATGAGCTCCTAAGGCAGATGGTTGAGGCGCGGCAGCTATCTGCACTGGATGCTCAAAGGTTAAAAAAAGAAGCTAGCCGAGTCCGGCAACGCGCCGGCCCCATCCGAGGAGTTTGTGCTCCGTTGGATAGCACAACAGTACGGTTTACCGTTCCTCAACATTGAGCAGATTGAAACTGACAAAGAGTTACTGTCGCTTTTCCCGGCGCGAGTTTTATTGAAAGAAGGATTGTTGCCGTTGCGGCGAGTGGATGGCTGGGTAGAAGTAGCCACAAGTCGGATTTTAGCCACGCAAGGGTTAGACATATTACGAGCCATGACCGGCATGCGCGTAAGGCCGGTCCTTGCTACAAGCGAGGCTATTCAGCGCGAAATTAAAAAACGGTTGGGAATCGGGGCTGATACCATCGATACGTTGGAAGAAGAAGCTGCTATTCAGGTGGTTGATGAGGGCGAAGAGGAAACCGACTTAGACAAGGCAGCTGAAGACGCATCGATTATTCGGTTTGTAAACCAGGTGACTAAAAGATGCAATAGAACTAAGAGCTACAGATATCCATATCGAGCCTTTCGAAGACGAGCTTAGAATTAGGTATCGTATTGACGGGGTATTACAGGAAGTTCCTGTGCCACCGACAAATAAAACGGTTTCAGGCGGCAATTGTCTCCCGCGTAAAAATAATGAGCCATCTCAATATAGCCGAAAAACGTGTACCCCAGGATGGCCGTATCAAACTGAAAATAGAAAATGAGGAAGTAGATGTGCGTGTGTCGGTAATCCCAATGATCCACGGAGAGGCCGTAGTGTTACGATTGTTGCGGCAAAGCGGGCTTGTGATTCGTGGATTACATGAGTTGGGAATGGACGAGCGTGAATTGCGCTTGTTCCGTCGTATTTTGACTTTGCCCCACGGGATAGTATTGGTTACTGGGCCGACTGGCAGTGGTAAAACCACCACACTCTATACAGCACTAAACGAGATAAATGATGCCAGCCGCAAGATCATCACTATTGAAGATCCAGTGGAATACCAACTAAAAGGAGTTAACCAAATCCAAGTTTCGGAAAAGGCTGGATTAACATTTGCAAGGGGCTTGCGTGCTATCTTGAGGCACGACCCAGATGTAATCCTAGTTGGCGAGATTCGTGACCTCGAAACTGCCCAAATCGCAATTCAGGCATCCTTGACTGGTCACCTGGTATTTTCCACTTTGCATACTAACGATGCTCCTAGCGCCTTGACTAGGTTGGTGGACATGGGTGTGGAGCCGTATTTGGTAAGCTCCTCGTTAGAAGGAGTGATAGCTCAACGATTAGTGCGTGTGCTTTGCCCCCATTGCAAGGAACCAGACGATTCCCCCCCTGTTCAAGCGTTTAAAGCGATTGTTGGGTTTCCCCCTGACATTGTGGTGTACAGGGCTGTAGGTTGCAAAGAGTGTCGCGGGACAGGATATTTTGGGAGACACGCTAATTTTTGAGTTTATGGAAATTACCAACGAAATACGAAGAATGGTGCTTACAAAACCGGTCCGCAGATGAGTTGCGAGAAGCAGCGCGCGCTGGGGGAATGCGAACTTTAGCAGAAGACGGATGGCGTTTAGTCCGAGCTGGAATTACTACGCCGGCTGAAGTCCTCCGGGTAACAAAAGATCAAAATATGGTAGGTGGGTTTGATGAAGATGTGGCAGCTAAGCTTGGGGTTAGGTTAAGGTGATATGCCGGTTTTTAGGTACAAAGCCCTACAGAAAGATGGCCGCGTGATTGAGGGAGAAGTAAGTGCCTACGATCGCGCGGACGTTTTGCGCAAGATAGAAGCCCAGCAGCTGCGCCCTATTTCTATTCGAGAAGGGTCAAATGGCAAATTTAAAGGGGAATCGCGTATTAACGGTGGACAATCAACATCGACAACCGGAACGGCAAAGAAAGGCTTTTGGTTGTTTGAAAGGAAACGCGTTTCTAGAGCTGAATTGGAAAATTTTACACGGTCGCTCGCAAATCTTTTGGCGGCCGGCGTGTCTTTGAGTCGAGCCCTGGTAATTCTACAACGGGAAACAGCCACGCCTGCGGCTCGCGAAAAATGGAAAATGCTGCACGATTTAGTGGTCGATGGTGCTAGCCTCGCTGAAGCGATGTCGCGGTTTCCTGAAGTGTTTCCAAAGGTTTACATAGCTATGGTCGAAGCAGGTGAGACAGGGGGATTCCTTGAGGTGGTGCTTACCCAAATATCCGATTTTATGGAACGTGAAAAAGAACTGCGTACCAAAGTAATTTCAGCTTTGACGTATCCGATGATCTTGATGGTTTTGGCGATTGGGGTTTTAATTTATATGTTGACCTTCTTTATTCCACGGTTTCAGAACATATTTGCAGGGGTTGGGGCCCAATTGCCCGCTATTACGAGAGCAGTAATTCAAGTGGGCCAAGCCATACGCGATTACGGATTGTTTCTCCTTGTTGGTCTGATTGTAGTTAACGTCGCGATGTGGAACTGGGGACGATCAGAAAGAGGGAAGAGGGTGATAGAAAACGTAATTTTGAATTTGCCGATGTTAGGAGTGTTAACTGCCCAATATGCAATGGCGCGGTTTTGTCGGATGCTGGGTACACTTCTAAACGCCGGTGTCCCACTCATAAATGCGTTGAACGTGGCTCGAAGATCTATAGGCAATCAGATTCTGGTGGACGCTGTGGAACGGTCCATCGAGTTAGTCAAGGAAGGTAAACCACTAGGTGTGAGTTTAGCTGAATGTAAAAGGTTATTCCCCTCGTCCGTATTAGAAATGATCACGGTCGCTGAAGAAAGTGGGCGACTCGAAAAAGAGCTTATCCGCATCGCCGATGTTACTGAAAAAGAACTGGATCGTAAATTGCGAACGGCTGTTTCATTGGCTGAACCCGTGCTGTTGTTTATCATGGCAGGGTTAATCGGGCTCATATTCATTAGCTTATTGCTGCCAATATTCACTTTGCAGGAATACATTAACAAGTAGAAAGGAGATGCGCGCTATGAAGGTTGTATCAAGAATCTATGACGGTAGAGGGAAATCCAACGTTTCACGAGCAGGCTTTACGCTAATCGAACTGTTGTTGGTGTTAGTAATCCTAGGAACGCTAGCCGCCATTGTTGTTCCCAAGTTCACAGGGCGAACCCAACAAGCGCGAATTACTGCTGCTCAAACTCAAATTGCAAACTTGAGTACGGCGATTGATGCGTTTGAGGTGGATAACGGTTTTTATCCGCGAAGCCTTGGACGAACTTGTAACTCAACCATCCGACGCACCTAATTGGCGCGGGCCTTATATGAAGACTGGTATCCCTTTAGATCCCTGGGGCAGACCATACGTGTATGTTTGCCCAGGACAACGTAACCCAAGCAGTTACGACCTGTACTCAGTTGGCCCAGATGGTCGCGAGAATACCGATGATGATATTGGCAATTGGACTCGGCAATAATTTGCTGGCGAGCGCCGCGCAATGTGGTGTTGCCAGACTAATGCGGGGTGTACCAAACATTGTAGGCAGGAAAAATAAGCAGGATCCTACCAAAATTGTTGAGGTTCATGGATTGACTTTGATTGAGCTGATAGTGGTGCTTGCATTATTAGGTATAGTGCTAAGCGTGGGAGCTCCAATGTTGGCAAAGTTCTTCCGTGGCAGGGAGCTGGATAATGAAGTAAATAGGTTTTTGGCAATGACACGTTACGCCCGCGAACGCGCCATCAATGAGGGGATTCCAATAATTATCCAGATAGATACCGAAAACAGACTTTTGGCTTTGGCTGCGGATCCATCTTTTGTGGCCCAGGATCCGGACCGCCAAGAGTTTTCAATTGCGCTAGGGGTTACCATCACTGTTCAAGGGTCTGTAAGTAGCTTGGCTGGTGCGGCTTCCCAATTAGGTGTCCGAGAAGGAGCATTAGAAGGGGGGCAGATAATCCGATTCATGCCAGATGGATTCATCGCTATCGGCGCGCCCAGTAAGATCACTTTTGTTGATAAAGACGGGTTTGCTATATCGGTNGTCCCCAATCACATGAGGACGTGGTATGAAATTGAAACCACCACAAGCTCGGGTTTCCAGCGGTAATCGGCTGATTGGGGGATTTACGCTTGCCGAAGTACTTGCAGCTATGCTGCTTATGGCCATTGTAATTCCAGTGGCCGTAGAAGGAATACGTCTTGCCTCTGAAGTTGGCCAAAACGCGGTTCGGAAAACCGTGGCTGGCCAGATTTGTGAGCGGGTGATCAATGAATTGGTCACCACCGGACAGTGGCGCCAAGGATTCCAAGAAGGTGTGGTATGGGACGGTCCTTACAAATACGAATGGAAAATGGATCTCTCAAATTGGTACGAAGGGTCGTTTTTGGTTTTAACTGTCCAAGTTAATTACACGGTCCAAAACAAACCACGAACTGTTGAGCTATCAACGCTAGTAAGCACCGTCGAATGAAAATGATCCTTTTACACGGTAAGAGAGATAAGGCGATCCAAAGCATTCAAAGTTGGGGAAAGGAATTGCAATGCCCAAGGTGGTTTAATGATGGCCACCACTCTTTGATAAGAGGGTTTACCCTAATTGAAATCTTGGTTGCCGTGGTTTTGTTCTCTCTCGTTCTGCTTGGATTACATGAAATGTATTCAGGGGTTTTGCGGTTGCATAATAAGGTAAGTAGGGCGGCGGAAGATATATTGCCAGTGGAATACGCCCTATCAGTGATAAAACGCGATCTTAGTCAACTAATGTCCCCCAGCCAAAATAGTGTTTTGGTTCAACCCTTGCAAACAGTAAGCTCTGTTGACACTGTTTTTGTGCCCGGGTTTGAAGGCCGGCAGGTTAGCCCAGAATTTTATACTGCATCAGGCACAATTTCAGATGATCTACCCTGGGGCAATGTCCGACGAGTTGTATACTGTGTGGGGTCAATCAATGGGTCAACCGAAGATACACAGCTAGTTCGCTTGGTGTGGCGTAACCTCTTGCCCGTACTAACGGATACGCCCGAAGTAGAACCACTCATGTCAGGGGTCAAAGACGTCGTATTTCTGTTTTATGACGGTGTTCAATGGGTTACTTACTGGGATGCAACAGCGCAGGAGAGGCCTCTGCCTTATGCGGTTAAAGTGCAAATTGAGTTGATTAACACAAACCTCTTAATAACGGAAAACCCGACCATTACAATCACGGTTCCCATTCGGGTCGATGGATTAAGCACAAATGCAAATGATGAGCTTTAATTCCATGGGGATTTTGAGTAGGAGCAAAAGCCCGAAGCGTTTGCGGAATATAGGTTCGATTTTGATAATAGTTTTATGGGTTACGGCAGGGTTGGTAGGCCTGGCATTGTATTTTTCGCATCGCGTAAAAATGGAGATCAGAGCGGCGGACGCACGGGTTGCATCTTTGCAGGCTGAGCAGGCTATCGAAGGAGCTATTAGATATTTGAAAGAGATTCTAGCCGAGTATGAGCCAGGGGAAATACCTGATGTAAGTACCTACCTTTGCGAAAATGTTCCGGTGGCAGAAGCCCGGTTTTGGATCTTAGGCCGGGACACTAATAGCTGGCAGATTGGCTTTACAAGGCCAGTTTTTGGATTGGTCGACGAGGCCTCTAAACTAAATTTGAATACCGCGTCGGCTGAGATGTTAATGATGCTCCCCCACATGACTTCTGACTTAGCAGCTTCAATTGTCAAATGGCGCGGTGAGAGTACAAGCGGTACCATTGTTGGTGGCGTAGATGATATGACTTATTCACAACTTAATCCACCCTATCGATTAAAGAGCGCCCCATTTGAGACTGTTGAGGAATTGCGCATGGTTTATGGCATTAATATGGAAATTCTTTTTGGCGAGGATTGGAATTGTAACGGGATCTTGGACCCTAACGAAAATGATGGTGAGGTTTGGCTGCCAAGTGATAATCGGGACGGGAAACTTGATCCGGGGTTATGGGAATATGTGACGGTTTTTACTTCGAGAGCCAAACTCTGGTAAAACAAATATTAACGATACGGCTTCCCTATCGTTGCTACTTCCAAGAAACATTTGGCGAGGTTCGGGCTACGGAAATTATGGCGCAGCTTGGATTAGTGCAGCAGGGACCGGCTCAGCCAGCTCAAAGTGGTACTTCTAGACCCCCACAGTCAGGTGCTCCCCCTCGTGCAACCAACCAGTCCAGGTTTTACAAGTGTGATAGATTTTTATCTCCGCAGTGGTATGTCATTCGATGAAGTTTAGCCAGATCTCCGACAAGATCACTGTTACAAATGCCCCATTTATAGAAGGGCTAGTAAACGTCAACACCGCTTCAGAAACCGTCCTCGCTTGTATCCCTGGTATAGGAGTCCAATACGCCCCCAGTTTGGTGGCATATAGGATTTCACACCCTGAAAAGCTTAGGTGTATTGCCTGGATAGTAGATGTTTTGGGACCAGAAAACGCCAGGTTAGCAGCCCCTTACCTGAGTGTGAAAAGCTACCAATTTAGTGCCGATATTGTGGCAGTTGGTCGCTTTGGACGTGGATATAAACGCGTGCGGGTTGTGTTTGATGTTTCGGCCGGGACACCAAGTATAGTGTTCTGCCAGGATCTTACACACTTAGGATGGGCATTAGGAACAGAAATACGTGAGCAAATAAAACAAGGCGCGATCCTTGCTAGCATGTAAATAAAATCGCAATGACGATCTTAAATCAAATCAAGAAGATCGATTGGTTGATGTTAATTCCGGGAATGCATCAGCGCATTCCGCGGAAACTATTGGCTATTGAGTTTCAAGAGGGGAATCTATGCGTAGCCGCATTCAGGCGGGCCAATGGAAAAGTGGTTTTGGAAAAAACTGCCTATTTACCACTTTCATTAAACATCACAACAGATGAACCTTTATTAGTGGCCCAAGAAATAAAACGCCAGTTGGAGTCTGCCGGTATTAGGTATAGACAGTGCGTAGTCTGCCTGCCAATGCGTTGGATGTTGTCGTTCTCATTGAACGTCCCAAAAGAAGTCCCAGATGAAGATGTAATGTCATTTTGTGAATTAGAAGCCACACGTGAGTTACCTTACCCTGCAGAGACTTTGCATTTGAGTTACTTAATTACTCGTGTGACTGAACATGATCGGATTTGTGCTGGAGTTGGAGTTTTACGCTCAGATGTGCAAAGATTGCAGAGTATTTTGGAGTTAGCAGGTCTAATACCTCGAAGTTTCACTTCGGGACTCACGGCGTTTAAAACAGTTGAAGAATCACAGGAACCGAAAGTGGTTTTATATCCCACCGCAGAAACAATTGGCATAGTTGTGTTAGTTCAGGCCGGTGTACTTGCCTTGCGAGTCATAGAGGGAATTGCTCGAATCGATTCGGATTTAGGTCACGTTATCCGTGAACTCCGATTAACACTTGCACAGTTCCCACCCCCTATAGTGCAAAAAATTGCGCAGAATCCAAGTATACGGGCATGATCAAATGATGAAACCCTTGGCCGAAGAACTTAAAAGGCAATTAAGCGGTGAGTACGTGGTGGAAGTGGTTACCCATTTTAGAGAGAAAGGCGAGGATTTGGAAAAATTCCCTGCTAAGGCTTGTGTGGCACATGGGTTGAGTATATTGAAGGGTCGTAAGTTAGAAGTAGAGTTCTTACCTCCCCGGATTTCACCAATTGAGCAGTTTATTAATAAGTATCTAGCTGGGCGATTCCTTAAAATCGGAGCTGCAGCCGGCGCATTGGTGTTGCTAGTAGGCTTGCTTTTCCTAGCACAAGAGTTGTGGCTTATTTATTGGTCGAAAAAGTGGGCATCGGTTGAGCCCCAGGTGAAAACGGTAGAATATTTGCAGCAACAAATAAGAAAGTACCGGCCATGGTTCGATGATTCATTCCGGACCTTGATGATATTGAAACGCTTGTCAGAAGCTTTTCCAGAGGAAGGCACTGTTTCTGTGCGAACGATAGAAATGCGTGATACTGGTTTGGTGATTTGTTCTGGGACTGCCCGGGACAACGCTAGTTTACTCAGAGTCTTGGAACGCATACGGGGGACTCGCGAAATTGCATCTGTACACGTAGATCAGACTCGAGGGAACTCACCCGTCCAATTTACGTTTAGGTTTGAATGGATTGCTAAGCCGCAACAAACTTCACGCAATTCAAAATGAAAATTTCCAACCGACAACAGTTGTTGGTTATTCTGGCAGCAGTTGTTGTAGGCTTGCTGCTGACAGATAGAATAGTAGTTACTCCGTTGATTCGATTGTGGAAGTCCAGAGAAGAAACGATAGCATCGTTGAAGGAGAAATTTCACCAAGGTACAGCTTTGATTGAGCGACGGGCTGCTTTAGTTGAACAATGGGATAGAATGAGAACGAATATGCTTTCTGGTCAAATCTCCACGGCGGAAGATCAGTTTTTGAAAACGATAGAGCGTTGGGCTCAAGAGAGCCAACTCACCCTATCAGCTGTAAAACCACAATGGCAAAGACCAACCGATGCTAAATCCCAAGAGCAAATTGCCATTCTTGAATGCAACTTGGAGGCAACAGGCAACCTTGGGGCCATAACAAGATTTTTGTACAATTTAGAAAAGGATCCACTGGGAATACGAGTAGTTAGGGCACAAATTACAGCACGTGACGATGTCGGTGAACAGTTGACCCTAAACCTTCAGCTAAGTGCCCTTGCAGCTATAGCAAAAACGGAAGCAAAATGAACCCGTGGTTAAAACAATTCATTGGTGCTAGAATTGGGTGGTCTAGAATACGAGGGTTTTACAACCAATTCAAAGCTCGACCCGCCCGAACAATGGCAATGTTGCTGTTGGTAGCAGGATGGACGGGATCTTTCGCTACAGCGCAAACTAATCAAGTTGCGAGAGATACAGCAAGCCAAAGCCCGTCCACAAACACTAGCTCATCTGGCTCACGCCTTGTCCAAAACGATTCAACACAAATACCAGATTTTTCAGAGTTCAGAATCATTTTAGATAGAAATATATTTGCAACTCGGCGTTCCGGGGCAACACGCAGACGGACGAGCACGGTTACACAACCGCGACGGGTGGAATACTTTACGTTGGTTGGTACGATGGAGTACGGAGATAAAAAAATCGCCTTTTTCGATGGTTCAATGGCAACTTATCGTCGGGCTGTTAAAGTCGGAGATATATTTGCCGGGTTCAAACTCGCAGATGTAAGTTATAAATCAGTGAAACTTCAAAATGAAACGAATGAAATAGAATTGTTCATCGGATGGCAGCTCCGGCGCGAAGAAGGTGATTCATGGAATGTGATCCAGCAGGCAAGCACAGTTGTTGATTCGCAAACGAGACCTCAATTGGAACTGCCAGGGAGCGATGCTGCATTAAGTTCTAGACCAGCCAGTAGTAGCACTTCTTCCATGGCATCAGATGTGCTTCGAAGATTAATGGAAAGACGTGAGCAAGAGTTGCAATGAAACGGATATATAACAAACTAAAATTGTTGGGATCTATCGGATTCATTGTGTTGGTTATTACGGGCGGCTATGCCCAGGTAAATAGCAATAACTCCCCAACATCTGTGGAAGATGTTATTGCCGCAGTAATTTTGAGCGAAGAAGACCCAGCACCACCAGAAATCCTAAGCACGATCAGTCAGTCCGTTGCTGAGCAAGTTCGATCACAACAAGCAACCTTTGTAAATGCTCAGCAACCCTCGCAAGGAGGTTCTTTGACTACCCCACCTGTGATTCGCAGAGGGGGGGATAATGCTGGGACGCCAGCGGAGCGAAGAGCCGGCCGACGAAGCAGGCGTACTAGCGAACCCGCAAGAACGCCCCAATCATTAACATTCCAGCCCGCTTCTCAAGAAGTAAGTGCACCAGAAGCTTTAACTACTTTGAATAGTCAAATCGCAGCTACTGAAATCATGGGTGCTAGCAATAATGAAACCCAACCTTCCACTAGTGAAACCGCAAAACACATAGACACTTCCACTTCTAAAAACATCCGGTTGAATTTCCGCGGCGTTCCGCTCGAGCTTGTGTTGGATTACCTTAGCGAAGCAGCAGGGTTCATAATTAGGCCGGAGGTGGATGTCAAAGGCCGTATTGATGTTTGGAGCGCTCAGCCCCTGACTCCAGAAGAGGCCATAGATGCGCTAAATTCAGCATTAGCTAAACAAGGGTATGCTGTAATACGAGAAGGGCGAACTTTGATTGTTGTGACTAGGGATGAAGCTAAACGGCGATATTTACCCGTGGTCAAAGGGTCTAACCCAGAAAGTATTCCGAAAACAGATGAAGTGGTTACTCAGATTATTCCGGTCCGATTTTTAAATGCTGTTCAGTTGTTACGAGACCTACAGCCTTTAATCCCGCCCACAGCTACTGTAACGGCTAACGAAGGCGGTAATGCGTTAATCGTTACAGACACACGGACAAATATTAGGCGATTAGCAGAGATTATCCGAGCTTTAGATACCTCCGTATCAACTGTTACAGTGGTCCGCGTGTTTCAGTTGCAATACGCAGACGCAAAGTCACTGGCTAATATTATTCAAAGCATATTCCAGCAGCCTAGTGCTGGAACCAGCCAAGGAGATATTCGCGCTAGGTTTTTTGCAAGATTTTTTGGTGGACCAGGAGGTATGGGGGGCGGTCCCCAAGCAGCCGAATCTGAAAGTGGTACTCGAGCTGCTGCAATGCGTGTGGCTGCCGCTGCCGACGAACGCAGCAACTATTTGGTAGTCAGCGCACCGGAAGATATAATGGAGACCATCGAGGAGCTTATTAAAGCTGTTGATGTCAATGTTGAAGATGTTACGGAGTTGCGAGTGTTTAAGCTCAAGAACGCTGATCCAACTGAAATGGCCGAACTGATTATGAGTTTGTTCCCTGACCAAGCAAGCCAGCAGGGGCAACAGCGTGGAATGGGGGTCGGTTTTTCGTTGGGCCACCTCAATTTCAGCAGGGGGACCAAACAACCCCGAGCCAAAGAACAATCCTACAAACTAGAGTAATTGCAGTTCCGGATCCGCGCACGGGTTCGGTTGTTGTAACCGCGTCCCGAAATTTAATGCCTCAAATTGAAAAGATGATCACTGAATTGGATGCTGATGCTGGACGTAAGCAGAAGGTGTTTGTCTTTGATGTGGAAAATACCGACCCGCTTCAGGTGCAAAGTGTGTTGCAAAGTTTGTTCCCGGCAAATACGACGACTGGCACGCGCACAGCATCGCAAACAACAAGCCAGTTGTCCCGTCGGGCTAGCCAGGCGGTTTCAGGGACAACAACCGGTACCCGAACTACCACCGGATTTTGGAACTGGATTGGGCACAAGTTCAGGCATCGGTCGAACAACTACACGGTAAAAGAAAAGGATCACAGATTTCGTTTATAGCAGGAGGCTCTGTATGCGTTTGAGTGTAAAAGTTGGAATTTTCAGCTGGTTGATGCTAGGAATTGTGGGCATAGGATTTGCCCAGTTCGCCCAACGACAATTTACCCAACGTGCTACCACCCGAACTTCGGCAACGTCGTCTTATCCCAGTAGAAGTTCTGTCGGACAGGCGACCATCACTGCTGATCCCGAGACTCGAAAGATAGTAGTAGTGGCTGATGAAGAAACAGCTGAGTATATAAGGCATATCATACAAAGGCTGGATAGGCCGGCGCCCCAAGTTTTGATTAAAGTTCTTTTCTTGGAGGTAACCTATACAAAGGGGTTGGATTTGGGTTTGGAAGCAGGTGGCAAGCGCACCATTGGCGAGGCTCAGGGTGCCGCAGCTCACTCTTTCGGAATTTCTGGTCTTGCAAATCAAGCAGGTTCTGTAACCACAAACATATTCGGCCAACCTATTTCAGGATTTTCGCCTACACCACCAGGTGCGGGTTTATTTACAATCCTTGCCCAGGATTACCAAGCCGCATTGAGGGCTATTGCCCAAGCCGGTAAGACCGAAATCCTTGCAAGGCCATCAATCCTGGCGAGGAATAACCAGCCCGCAACTATAAGCATTGGCCAACAAGTGCCCATAATTACAGGCACTAGGTTCGATACCCTCGGTAACCAATATAACACAGTGACCTACCAACCAGTAGGCATCCAGCTCACGGTAACTCCCTTTATTACAAGTGATAACATGGTTGAAATGATAGTCACACCGGAAACCTCTGAATTGGCCGATCGTAGCCAATGGGTGGCAACCTCCAGTGGCCCCAGCGGTACTATCATGTCACCTGTCATCAATAACAGGAGCGCAGACACAGTAGTCGTAGTGCCAGATGGCCAAACTGTAATCATCGGTGGGTTGATGGAACGATTAAACCAACGTGCGGAACGTAAATTGCCATTACTTGGTGATATCCCTCTGCTAGGAACGCTTTTTAAACATAGAGTCGATAGTAACAAAAAGACTGAACTATTGATTTTCCTAACTCCTCACATAGTTCGACACCCCTCGGATTTGGTTGCATTGACCCAAGATGAACGGCAAACTATGTCAACACAGCCGAAATCTGTGAGCCCACAGGAGCTGAATACTTTCCTTGGCAACTTCGGGAAATAGTGCCAAACTGACACTCGTCAGTGTTTGTATTTGATGAGCCGGTTAACCGAAATTCAACTTCTTCTTTAACACCGTGGGATTTGTAGTAAAAGATCGTAGAACACAATTTGTGTTTACCCTCCTGGCGCTAGTGTGGGTTATAATTTTTGCCTGGCAAATAGTTGAACACCAGCGGGTGGTTTCGGCTGCTCGGAATGAATTAAGGAACACAGCACGGGATGTGACCACTACCCTCGGCATTGTAATGCGTTCACAAAGGAGGTTTGGAGTTATATCGCGCGAGAGACTCGACTCCGCCCTTAATGAGTTGATTCGGGCTAACATTGCAAAGTCAATTGCACTTTTGAATGCCTCTGGTGAGGTGGTTGCTAGTGCTGGCCCAGAAATAGAAGCGCTTGCAAAAGGCGTGTTTGTTTATGGCCAATCATGGGAGTATTGGGGAAGAAACGAAATCGCTATCCAAAACATTATCGACCTCGGCACAAACGTGGAGGCGGGGATCGAAGTGCTTCAGCCCACTATTATTGTCCCAACTGAACGCCTTTTCCCTCATCGTGGGACTAATAATATGCCCCAGAATCCACCTCTACCACCTACCCAACAATTTACCCAACCTGGAGGTACCTTTTGGAGGTATCTCCAGAACCGCCCCCGAACAATAAAACACGTTCCCCCCTCCTTTTCTTACCTCACCGCCTGTTGTGAGACCTGAAGAACGAGGGACGGTTGAAGATAGATCGCGGCCAAATATAGAACAACGACGAGGTAGATTCCCAAGACCATTCTGGATCACGGAGAAGGAGTATCAAGAACTATTACAAAAGCAAGGGGTTCACGCAATTGTGGTTGTGTTACCCACGGAACATGTAAGGGCCGTTATCCGTAGGGATCTCTGGTTGCGATTTGTGATTACGTTTTTTGCTACCGTTTCGGTTATCGGCGTTGCAATGGCATGGAATGCACAATTGCGGGCTTCCGAGCTTGAGATGAGGTTGGTGCGAGCGTCTGAGCTGAATACTATACTTAAGGAAATGAACTTAGCGGCAGCCGGGTTAGCACATGAAACAAAAAATCCACTTAATGTCATTCGAGCCCAGGCCCAGTTATTGGCTATGGATAATAGACTTCCCGAAGAGGCTAAGCAGGTAGCCACCCGTATAATCGAACAAGTAGACCGTGTTGCAGCTCAGCTAAATGAGTTCATAAACTTTTCCCGCCCACGCCAGATTAGAAAAGAGTAGCGTAAAGGTCCAAAATGTTATCGAGGAAGTGTTAAGAACCCTCTCTTTCGACATTGAGGAAAAACAAGTCACAGCAAAGTCAATCGTAGAAACACCTCAAATTGAGGCAGACGAGCAACTTTTGCGGCAAGTATTGTTCAACCTCATTTTAAATAGCATCCAAGCTGTCGCAGTGGGTGGATTAATTGAAATCATAGTTCGACCCTCATCGGCTACTGAAGCTATTCTCGAGGTTCGCGATAACGGGGCCGGGAGTGCCGCCTGAATACAAGGAAGAGATATTTAAACCATACTTTACCACAAACCAAAAAGGCACGGGTTTGGGACTTGCAATTGTGCGACAAATTGTTCTGGCGCACGGCTGGGAAATTGAATACGTCCCCAATACACCCACAGGGGCAATATTTCGGATCTCCCACATAAAAATCGTTTAAAAACCGGTGGGTTTTAAGTACTTTCCAAGCAGCATGGTGTAATTTAAAGGATCCGACCACAAGGTGGTTTGAGACGTGTTACGCTTGGTTGCAAGCATTTTGCAGACCTCAATGACCTAAATCCGCGGAACGAATGCTTAGCGGAATATGCTTTTGGCCCTCTGGGATTGAATTAAGACACGTTTCCTGGGACAAAGCTTGATTGAAAAATCAATACAATTGTTGGCACAGAATGACGGCTGGTTACCGTTTTGTTAGAAATGTAGGGCAAAACCATGAAAGCGACGAACGCAGGTCAATGGATTAGACAGAATTGTTTACTCTTTTTGTAAAAGGCGAATCTGTGTGATCGAATACCCTGAAACACAATAGCTTGTGGTTGTTTTTGGCGAAAACTCCCCCAGCAAAACAAAGTGTTGACATTTGAAAGCCGTGTGGTTAATTTCCCTGGACACTGAACCTGATAGGATAACCTCCTCACTCTTAACAGGGCGAAGGAGGCGCTTACCTATCAGCGTCAGAAACGGACGCCCATGTAGCTCAGTTGGTAGAGCGCGTCCTTGGTAAGGACGAGGTCGTCAGTTCGAATCTGATCATGGGCTCCATTTTTGGTTTTAGGAACTTGCGAACCATAAAAAATTAGGAGAATAACCATGGCTAAGGAACAATTCGTACGAACAAAGCCGCACGTGAACGTGGGAACAATTGGTCACATTGACCACGGCAAATCCACGTTAACGGCCGCAATTTTGAAGGTCCAGGCTGCAAAAGGTCTGGCAAAGGAAAAATCATATTCAGAAATTACCAAGGGTGGTGTAGTCCGTGACGAGACAAAGACTGTTACAGTTATAATTTCCCATAGCGAATACGAAACTGCAAAACGTCACTATGCGCACATCGACTGTCCCGGTCATGCTGACTATGTAAAGAACATGATTACCGGAGCGGCCCAGATGGATGGCGCAATTCTGGTGGTTGATGCAGCGGAAGGTCCAATGCCTCAAACACGTGAGCACATCCTTTTAGCTAGACAAGTTGGTGTCCCGGCGATTGTAGTATTCCTCAATAAGGTGGACCTAGTGCAAGATAAGGAGTTGCTGGATTTGGTTGAAATGGAAGTGCGGGACTTGCTAAATAAGTATGGTTTCCCGGGCGACACCACACCAGTTATTCGGGGTAGTGCAAAGGCGGCGTTGGCAGGCGACCCTGAGGCAGTAAAAGCTATTGAAGAGTTATTAGATGCAGTCGACAACTTTATCCCGGAACCTGTTCGTGAAATCGATAAACCATTCCTGATGAGCATTGAAGATGTATTCAATATTGAAGGTCGTGGTACTGTCGTCACTGGCCGTGTAGAGCGTGGCATCTTACGGAGGATGGAGGAAGTAGAGATCGTCGGGTTGCGTGAGACAAGAAAGACAGTAGCAACGGATATAGAGATGTTTAGGAAGGTTTTGGATGAAGCGCGATGCGGTGATAATGTGGGTGTTCTCTTGCGTGGTATTAAGAAGGACGAAGTGGAGCGAGGAATGGTGTTGGCAAAGCCTGGTACAATCACGCCTCATACCCATTTCAAAGCAGAAGTCTACGTCCTAACAAAGGAGGAGGGTGGTCGCCATACTCCATTCTTCAGTGGCTACCGGCCCCAATTCTATTTTAGGACAACAGATGTAACGGGTACCGTTACCCTGCCTCCTGGGGTTGAAATGGTGATGCCGGGAGATAACGTTAATTTAGAGTGTAAATTGATAGCACCTGTAGCTCTTGAAAAAGGCCAACGGTTTGCTATCCGCGAAGGTGGCAAAACCATCGGGGCAGGACGTATCACGGAAATTATCGAGTAGTGAGTAGGGAGACCGACGGATTTTGAGCAGGGCGGTAGCTCAATTGGTAGAGTAGCGGTCTCCAAAACCGTTGGTTGGGGGTTCGAGTCCCTCCCGCCCTGCCATTCCAGTTCGGTCGGAGAGGTGGCAGAGCGGTCGAATGCGGCGGTCTTGAAAACCGCTTTCCGCGTAATGCGGAACGGGGGTTCGAATCCCTCCCTCTCCGCCAGGATATCGCGGTTATAATTTATGAGTGAAATAACGCGAATATTGATTTTTCTGATTATTGCCGGGGTAATATTTGGATGGCTCTGGCGGAAAGGACACATTGTGCGCTTTGCAAACTATGTCCAAGCTACGAGGGAGGAACTACGGAAATGTACTTGGCCATCTTGGGAAGAGCTAAAGGGGTCGACATTGGTAGTAATGATAACGATGTTGTTATTGGGTGGCTTCGTGGTGTTGGTCGATTTTGTCTTGAATCTATTAGTGCGTCTGTTCGTATGAAAGGGTTGTTATGCGGAGTCAGTGGTTTGTCATACATACATTGTCAGGACAAGAGCAAAAGGTCAAAGAAAGTATTGAGAAGCGGGCCAAAATAGAGGAAATGGAAGATTACATAAAGGAAGTGTTTGTGCCGTTAGAACGGGTGGTGGAAGTTCGTAATCAAAAGCGCATCGTTTCGTGGCGAAAACTGTGGCCAGGTTATGTGTTTATTAACATGGTGCTTTTGGACGATAATAATCGTGTTCTTGAAAAGCCGTGGTACTTTATAAAAGAAACACCTGGAGTAATTGGGTTCGTAGGAGGTAACACGCCTACCCCAACTCCAGACGAAGAAGTTGAGCGAATCAAAGCCCAAATTAAGGCCTCGGAAGAAGTCGAGAAACCTAAGCAGACTTTTGAGGTGGGAGAAACGGTTAAAATTTGTCACGGGCCGTTTTTGAACTTTAGCGGAGTTGTACAAGAGGTCGATCCCCTTCATGGCAAGTTGAAGGTAATGGTGAACATTTTTGGGAGAAATACTCCCGTCGAATTAGAATATTGGGAAGTTGAGAAAAGCTAAGTTTCGGCTTTCGCAAGTTTAAAAGAATTGTTATGGCCAAAAAAGTTATAGCACAAATCAAATTACAAATCCCTGCGGGGCAAGCCAATCCAGCGCCGCCAGTAGGACCGGCGCTTGGTCAGCACGGTGTAAACATAATGGCCTTTTGTAAGGCTTTTAATGAAGCCACAAAGAACCAGGCAGGTCTTATTGTCCCAGTTGTAATCACTGTTTACCAGGATAAGTCGTTCACTTTTGTAACAAAGACCCCACCCGCCTCGGTACTACTGAAGAAAGCGGCTGGTATAGCAGTGGGGTCCGGTAAGCCCAATAAAGAAAAGGTTGGGAGAGTCACAAAACAGCAAGTAATGGAAATTGCACGAATGAAAATGCCTGATTTGAACGTAAACTCAGAGGAAGCGGCTTACCGAGTAATCGCTGGTACTGCCAGGAGCATGGGTATTGAAATCGTGGAATAAAGTTTTCAAATCAAGCCTAGTCTATGCGCACCAGAAGCAAACGCTATAGGAAAGCTATTGAGATTTTTGATCCAAATAAGCCTGTTACATTACAGGAAGCAGTTGAGCTTTTGTACAAGTTCCCTCGAGCCAAGTTTGACGAAACTGTGGATCTCGCTGTTCGATTGGGGGTTGACCCCAAGCAATCTGATCAGATGGTGCGTGGAACTGTAGTGTTGCCTCACGGGGTGGGAAAGAAAGTCCGTGTACTTGTTTTTGCGAAACCTGGTCCCGCAGCAGATGCAGCCAAGGCCGCCGGGGCGGATTACGTGGGGTTTGAAGATCTTATCAAACGGTGCCAAGAAGGTTGGGCTGAGTTCGATGTTGCGATAGCTACGCCCGAGGCTATGACAGAGGTTAGAAAACTTGGTAAGATCCTTGGTCCACGTGGTTTGATGCCTAATCCTAAAACGGGTACAGTCACAGATGACACGGGAAAGGCAGTTAAAGAGTTCAAGGCGGGTCGTGTGGAATTCAAGATCGATAAAGGAGCAAATGTGCATCTTCCAGTAGGGAAGATTTCGTTTAAACCAGAGCAAATTTTAGAAAATGTGCGTGCAGCCTTAGAAGCTATTTTGAAGGCTAAGCCAGCTTCCGCGCGAGGCCAGTATATCAGGAGTATTACACTCTCCACTACAATGAGTCCGGGTGTAGAAGTGGATTTAAAAGAAGTAGCAAAGCTTGGCTAGAACATAGTTTGGAACCAACATGAGATTGGAAAAACAACTTTTAGCTCAAGAATACACAAATTGGTTGACCAGCAGCGCATTCTTTTTTGTGGTCAATTATCGTGGCATGAGTGTGGCCCACATGACCGAGCTNAGAAGGCGCCTTCGGAAAGTAGAGGCCACGATGCACGTAGTGAAAAACACGTTGTTTAAGCGTGCGTTGGGTCAAGCGGGTATTACCGATAGCGTTGAGCTAACGGGGCAACTTGCCGTGATTTTGGGGACCAAGGATATCTGTGCTGCTGCGAAAGTTGTTAAGAACTTTGCAAGTGAGTTCGAGCGGCCCGCGATTGTTTTCGGATACCTTGGAAATCAGAGGTTGACAGACAAGCAAATCTTACAACTGGCTGATTTGCCTTCTCTGGAAGAGTTGCGAGCTAAGTTACTTGGGATTCTAGTAGCGCCAGCTGCTGGGCTTGTAAGGCTGCTTTCCACACCCGCAACCCAATTAGTGAGAGTATTGCAGGCCAAAGTTGAAAAGGGATCTTGATTTTTCTGCCGAATTCATAGAATGTGGTATTTTAATTAGTAAAAAGTTAATGGCGGTTTGTCCGGGCTCGAAAGTGGGTAGGGCTCGAGACCGTCATTGTTAAACCTGGAATTAATCATTGTTACGAAAATGGCACTAGATAAAAACCGTATAATTGAAGAGTTAAGCAACGCAACAGTTCTTGAGATTGCTGAACTGGTCAAGGCGCTCGAAGAAAAATGGGGTGTAAGCGCTGCCGCACCCGTTGCGGTGCCGGCAGCCGCACCTGCGGCAGCAGGAGCGCAAGCTGCCACTCAGGAAGCAAAGACCACGTTTGACGTGGTGCTTGTATCTGTCCCTGCTGATAAAAAGATCCCAGTTATAAAGGCGGTCCGCGAGATAAAGGCAGGACTGGGACTGGCTGAAGCCAAAGCACTGGTGGAAAGCGCTCCGAAACCGATTCTAGAAGGAGTGCCAAAGGCTGAGGCTGAGGCTGCTAAGAANAAGCTTGAAGATGCCGGAGCAAAGGTTGAGTTAAAATAACAGCTCCGTAAACCGATAACCTGGTGTTTGTTAAATAGTTGGACGGGCAATGAATGAGCAATATTGAATTTTCCCCGTATCACACATTCATGTGGTACGGAGAATGCTCATTCTTTGCCTGTCCGCGTTAAATTATTGCATAATCAGACAAGAGGAATGAAACCCGCCACGTCAGAAACCCAAAAAGGCCGAATCAGATTCGGAAAGATCCGTGAAGTAATAGCCCCTCCGAATCTGATCGAATTGCAATTAAAGTCGTTTGAAGAATTTTTGCAGTTAAATACTCCCCCGCGAAAACGAAAAAACGTGGGATTGGAGGCTGTTTTTAATGAGGTTTTCCCAATCTCAAGTTACGATGGGAAATATATCCTAGAATACCGATACTACGAGGTTGAGGAACCAAAAAAGACGTGGCAGGAAGCTTTACGCGAAGGCACGACCTATGGAGCACCTTTGTATGTGGTATTTGCACTCCGAGAAGAAGGAGCTGGGGTTAAGGAAGAGAGAGTTTTCATGGGCGAAATGCCCCTGATGACCCCCCAGGCTTCCTTCGTTATTAACGGGGCGGAAAGAGTAGTGGTCAGCCAGCTGCATCGTTCCCCAGGTATCGCTTATGAGGTCACAGAAACAGCCAGCGGGAAAAAGCTCTATTCCTTTAGAATAATTCCAGACAGAGGTTCGTGGTTCGAGGCACAGTTTGACACTAGTGATCTTCTGTATGTGTATTTGGATCGGCAACGGAAGCGTCGTAAGTTTATCGTAACAACATTCTTCCGTGCATTGAGCTACTTACATGAAGATGGGCGTGGACGTGAGGGAGATGAAAAGACTCGTGGTACGGACGAGGAAATATTAAGCCTATTTTACGAGATTGAGGAATTGTCCGTTCGGGAAGCATTGAAATTGCAGGAGGTTAGTAACAAGGTGCTCGTTGCTGATGTGGTAGATCCTGAACGAGATATTGTGATAGCTCGTGCATTAGAACCCCTTTCTAAGGTTTTTATTGAAACAACTCCAAGATGCGGGCATTAATAAGGTGCGCGTGGTGGATATTTCTTCTGACGACGGGGTCATAGTAAATTGTCTGAAGAAGGACACGACTAAGAATGAAGAGGAGGCTCTTCGGGAAATATATCGAAGGCTCAGGCCGGGAGATCCTCCAACCATATCCAATGCCCGCGCACTATTGAAAAGACTTTTCTTTGACCCGAAGCGGTATGATTTAGGTAGAGTAGGGAGGTACAAAATTAATCAAAAGCTCGGTCTAAAAATTGACCCGGAAGTTAGGACTCTTACGCGTGAGGATTTGGTTGCCGGGATTAAGTACCTTTTGCGATTGCGGCGGGAGGAAGGTACTACCGATGATATTGATCATTTGGGAAGCCGACGTGTCAGAATGGTAGGTGAGTTGTTAGCGAACCAGTGCAGAGTTGGTTTAGCACGGACCGAGCGATTGGTAAAAGAGCGAATGACATTGTTTGACCAAACTACCGAGGCAATGACACCTCAGAAATTGATTAATCCAAAAGTCCTCACGGCCGTCTTGAAAGACTTTTTTGGGAGGAGCCCACTTTCCCAATTGTTAGATCAGGTTAATCCATTATCTGAAATTACCCACAAACGCCGGTTGAGTGCTTTGGGGCCGGGCGGTCTTTCCCGCGAACATGCGGGATTTGAAGTTAGAGACGTTCACGCATCACACTACGGGAGAATTTGCCCAATTGAGACTCCAGAGGGACCTAATATTGGGTTGATAGCTTCGCTAGCCACATATGCCAGGATAAACGAGTTCGGATTTATTGAGACGCCATACCGGAAGGTTGTCAGAGGTCGTGTAACGGATCAGATCGAATACTTAACGGCTGATCAGGAGCAAAACTACGTTATTGCTCAGGCTAACAACCCTGTTGGAGAGGATGGACGCTTTTTGACGGATCAGGTTCTTTGCCGATGGAAGGGAGGCGAAATCGTTGATAAACCACCTTCTGAGGTGGATTACATGGACGTTTCCCCTAAACAAATCGTATCAGTGGCTGCTAGCCTTATACCGTTTTTGGAACACGATGATGCTAACCGGGCGTTGATGGGATCTAACATGCAGAGACAAGCAGTTCCTCTGCTAGTAACCGAAGCACCAATTGTAGGTACAGGAATGGAAGAAATAGTCGCACGTGATTCACGAGCGGTTGTTGTGGCAGAGGAATCTGGAATTGTGGCATCGGCTACGGCGGAACGAATCATCATAACGCGTGATGGCAAGCTCCCTGACACAAGACGGAAGATAAAACACGATCCGAAAAATGGTATTTATGTATATGAGTTGAGGAAGTTTGTGAGGTCTAACGCAGGTACCTGCTTTAACCAAAAACCTCTCGTACGGAAAGGACAACATGTAAAGAAAGGCCAGGTTATTGCAGATGGGCCATGTACTAAAGGAGGCGAACTTGCATTGGGCCGAAATGTGTTGGTAGCTTTCTTGCCGTGGAGTGGGTATAACTTTGAGGATGCAATTGTAATAAGTGAACGGCTGGTAAAGGACGACGTATTCACTTCAATTCACATAGAAGAGTTTGAAGTTAGTGCTCGGGATACCAAACTCGGACCTGAAGAGATAACCCGTGATATACCGAATCTGGGTGAGGATGCATTGAAAAACTTAGGGCCCGATGGGGTAATTCGGATTGGGGCAGAAGTTGGACCAGGCGATATTTTGGTCGGTAAAATCACGCCAAAAGGCGAGACCGAATTAGCCCCTGAAGAGCGACTTTTACGTGCAATTTTCGGTGAAAAAGCAGCAGACGTCAAAGACACATCCTTGCGTGTGCCTTCTGGTACGTATGGCATTGTGATGGATGTTAAGGTTTCCGCGAAACAAGAACCCGGACGGGAAAAAGNAAGCAGCTCACATAAGCAGGTCAAAGCATTGAAACAAGAATATGATGCTAAAGTTGAAGATTTGCGAGAGCAACTTACTCAAGCATTGAGTAACGTGCTTCTCGGTGAAAAAATACCGCTAGATGTGGTGGATGGAGAGAGTGGGGAAATCATTATCCCTGCTAATAGGAAAATTACCAAAACCTTACTCCGAAAACTGGCAGAAGCATATGAACGGATCGAAATTGAGCCATCGCCTATTCGAAACAAGATCATGGAAATTGTTGCAGTTTATAAGAAGAGATTCGAAGACATTCAGCTACAATACGAGGAGGAACTTGAACGACTCGAGTCTGGCGAACACTTGGATACAGGCATCATAAAATCTGTGCGAGTCTATGTGGCTACCAAGCGTAAGATCTCCGTGGGCGACAAGATGGCAGGACGCCATGGTAACAAGGGGGTTATTGCAAAGATAGTTAAAGAGGAAGACATGCCTTTCTTGGCTGATGGGACTCCAGTGGATATCGTATTGAACCCATTGGGCGTTCCCTCACGAATGAATGTGGGGCAAGTATTGGAAACGCATTTGGGCTGGGCAGCAAAACTTTTAGGTTTCAGTGTCGCAACACCCGTGTTCGATGGGATCACAGAAGAGGAAATCAAGGAGTTTCTACGACAGGCTGCTTTGAAACAAAAAGAGATGGGTGAATTGCCGTTGGTAGATGACGACGGCAAGACAGTGCTCTACGATGGTAGGACTGGTGAACCCTTCGATCAGCGTGTCGTAGTAGGTTACATCTATATGATGAAACTTTGCCACATGGTGGCTGATAAGATTCACGCACGTGCTGTTGGTCCGTATTCGCTCGTTACTCAGCAGCCGTTGGGTGGCAAAGCTCAATACGGTGGTCAACGATTTGGTGAAATGGAAGTATGGGCTTTAGAGGCATACGGAGCAGCATATTGCTTGAGAGAAATGCTTACTGTGAAATCGGATGACATCCCAGGGCGTACCCGTATCTACGAGAGTATTGTTAAAGGTGAAAATCTGTTAGATGCAGGTATCCCTGAGTCGTTCAACGTGCTAGTCAAGGAAATGCAAGTCTTTGGGTTTGGATGTCAGGGTTGTGTTTGCTGGTCCTGGTGGTGAACAAGTAGAAAAACGGCTGCTTGTAGAAAGTAGAGTTGAAGCTGAACAAGATGTCTAAAAAATTTTAACTCATTTTAATTATTCTTATGATCGAGACAAAAGACACCGTACGAGAGCTCCTTGGGTTAGATCGAATCAATTTAATCGATCATGTATTTATCGGGATTGCCTCACCCGATGTGATACGGGCTTGGTCTAAAGGCGAAGTTAAGAACCCAGAGACAATTAACTATCGCACGTTTAAACCGGAAAAAGGTGGTTTGTTTTGCGAGCGTATTTTTGGACCAGTAAAGGATTGGGAATGCTCGTGCGGGAAGTACAAGCGGATAAAACACCGGGGTGTTATATGCGATCGTTGCGGAGTGGAAGTCACNTTATCTCGAGTCCGAAGGGAGCGAATGGGGCACATAGAGTTGGCGGTCCCCGTAGTGCATATATGGTTTTTTAAGGTTGATGCCTTCCCGGATTGGATTGGTACTGGACATGACGGCGCGTGAATTGGAGCGTGTAATTTACTACGAAGACTACATGGTTATAGATCCCGGTAACACCCCATTGAAACCCAATCAACTTTTAACTGAGCGTGAGTATCAAGAAGCTATTCAAGCTTATGGGAAGGATTCGTTTGTGGCTAAGATGGGTGGTGAAGCAATCCGTGAAGCACTTGCGCGGGTGGATATGGCCAAACTGATTTCGGAGTTGGAGAGCCAAATGGCCGAAACCACAAGTAAGCAGCTCAAGAAAAAGACTCGCGAAACGCATAGCGCTCTTGCGTGGTTTTGTTGACGCGAAGATGCGCCCCGAGTGGATGGTGTTAACTGTGCTGCCGGTGTTACCACCGGATCTACGGCCATTGGTCCCGTTGGAAGGTGGACGTTTTTGCTACATCAGATCTTAATGATTTGTACCGCCGAGTCAATAAATCGGAACAACCGCTTAAAAAACCTGCTTACGCTTAAGACCCCCGAGGTGATTATTCGCAACGAGAAACGGATGTTGCAGGAGGCAGTTGATGCCTTGTTTGATAATGGCCGCCATGGACGGCCTGTGACTGGTCCGGGAAACCGGCCCCTCCAAATCTCTTGCAGACATGCTTCGGGGTAAGACGGGACGGTTCCGGCAGAACCTATTGGGTAAGCGCGTGGATTATTCGGGCCGATCAGTGATTGTAATCGGACCCGAGTTAAAACTCCATCAATGTGGTTTGCCCAAGAAGATGGCATTGGTTTTGTTCGAGCCTTTCATCATCCGGCGGTTAAAAGAGTTGGGTTACGTTCACACAGTCCGGGCGGCCAAGAAAATGATTGAGCGCCAAGCCCCTGAAGTGTGGGATGTGTTAGAAGAGGTAACTAAGCATCATCCTGTGCTGCTCAATCGTGCGCCAACCCTTCACAGGTTGTCAATTCAAGCATTTGAACCGTTGTTAATGGAGGGTGATGCTATTCGCATACATCCCCTGGTTTGCACGGCATACAACGCAGACTTTGACGGTGACCAGATGGCCGTGCATGTCCCACTTTCCGTTGAGGCTCAGCTGGAATCGAGACTTTTAATGATGGCCCCTTTGAATCTATTTAGTCCTTCTAGCGGTAAGCCGATAATTACACCTACGCAGGACATTACAATGGGGTGTTTCTACCTTACGGTGGAACCACGGGAGCCAATACCTTCGAATCGTACGCAAATGCCACTGTTTGCAACGACTGATGAGGTTTTGTTTTGTTTTATGACGAGGGGGACGTTAAAAATACCATGATTGGATTAGGCTTGCTAACCCAGATTATAACAAGAAAACAGTTGTAGGAGATCCCCGGGCCAAAGTTTTGATTACCACAGTGGGACGGGTAATCTTCAACCAGATCTGGCCTCGCGAGTTAGGATTCTTTAATAAGACGGTAGGAAAGAGTCAACTTAGTGACTTGATTTGGAAATGTTATATGTTAGTAGGCCGGGAAAAGACGATGGAAGTGCTGGACGACCTCAAGGAATTGGGCTTTTGGGCGGCTACAAAAGCAGGTGTATCTATTGGTATAGACGATTTGATTATTCCGAAGGAGCGTAACGAAGAAATTCAAAACGCACTAAAGCAAGTACGACAAGTNGAAAGGCAGTATCAAAAAGGTATTATTACTCAAGGGGAACGTGCTAACCGCATTGTAGATATTTGGACTCAGTGCACAGACCGCATTCAAAAATTACTGATGAGTACCTTGCAACAGAATGGAGGTAGAAAGGAGTACAATCCATTGTGGTTAATGGTGGACTCTGGAGCCAGAGGTAATCAACAGCAAGTGCGGCAGCTATGCGGGTTGCGTGGTCTGATGGCAAAACCGTCGGGTGACATCATTGAAAAACCTATTCTCTCGAACTTTAGAGAAGGCCTGAGCGTTTTGGAGTACTTTATCTCAACGCACGGAGCGCGGAAGGGGTTGGCTGACACAGCATTAAAAACAGCGGACGCTGGATATCTAACGCGGAAGCTGGTCGATGTGGCACAGGATGTCATTATTCGTGAAGAGGATTGCGGTACAAATAAGGGAATCTGGGTGGAAGCAATTTATCGGGGTGAAGATGAAATAGTGAAACTGAGTGACCGGATTATTGGTAGATTCGCATGCGAAGACATCATAGACCCGGCAAACTCTAAAGAATTCTTGGTTCGTGCAGGGGAAGAAATTGACGAAAAGAAAGCTGCCTTAATTGAGGATCGAGGTATCGAGAGGGTAAAGGTACGTTCGGTGCTTACATGTGAGACGAGAGATGGGGTATGCATAAAATGTTATGGGCGTAATTTAGCCACTGGAGCGTTGCCTAAGTTGGGTGATCCGGTGGGAATTATCGCTGCTCAATCAATTGGTGAACCGGGTACCCAGCTTACAATGAGAACCTTCCACGTGGGAGGAACGGCAGCAGCCAGCTTTAAACAACCCGTTATTCGAGCTCGCCATGATGGAATTGTCCGTTACGTTGATTTGCGTGTAGTGGAGTTGCCCGACGGTTGTAGTATCGTATTAAACAAGAATGGTTCTGTGGTTGTCGTCGATGAAGTGGGGCGAGAATTGGAAAGTCACTCTCTGGTAATTGGTGCAAAAATATCGGTCAGAGATGGCGGCAAGGTGCGGCGAGGGGAAGTCTTTGTTCAATGGGATCCTTACAGTGTGCCGGTAATTACTGAGAAAGGAGGCAAGGTTCGTTTTGTGGATGTCATCGTAGGTGTGACTGTCAAAATTGATAAGGATCCGAGTACAAATAAACAAAACCTGGTGGTAATGGAACATAAAGAAGATATGCATCCACAGGTGGAGATTCTTGATAAATCTGGTAATGTGATCGCAAGTTATTCGATTCCTGCACAGGCGCATTTGATGGTGGAGGATGGTGAGGAAGTCACTCCTGGTACCATTCTTGCCAAGACCCCAAGGCAAGTGGCAAAGACAAGGGACATTACTGGTGGGTTACCACGCGTGGCCGAGTTATTCGAGGCGCGTAGACCCAAAGATGCAGCGGTTATTGCACGTATTAGCGGTTATGTTGAGATACAAGCTAAACAGCGTGGTAAACAAACCATTATTATTCGTGACCCAGAAACTGGGGCGGTAGAGGAGCACAATATCCCAATTGGTCGGCATATAATTGTTTACAATGGAGACATGGTCAAAAAAGGGCAACAGTTAACAGAAGGATCGATTGATCCACACGAAATCCTCGAAGTCAGTGGGCCAGAAGAACTTCAAAACTTTTTGGTTAATGAGATTCAAGATGTTTATAGATCGCAGGGCGTGACCATCAATGATAAACACATAGAATTAATTGTCCGGCAAATGCTTCGAAAAGTCCGGATTATAGAACCAGGTGATACGAAATTTATTTGGGGAGAGCTGGTAGACAAAACAGATTTCGAGGAAGAAAACCGGCGTGTGGAGAAAATGGGCGGTAAACCAGCAGAGGCAAAACCTGTGTTATTAGGAATTACCAAGGCATCACTTGAAACCGATAGTTGGCTAAGTGCAGCGTCATTCCAGGATACCACACGTGTTTTGACTGATGCGGCAGCGCGTGGCCGTGTGGATAAGCTCCGTGGCTTTAAAGAAAACGTAATACTTGGACACTTTATACCTGCGGGCACGGGTTACGAAGCCTATAGGGGCATCCGAGTTAAACCACTTGTAGATTTGTTGGACGCGCGGGCTGAAGTAGAAAGAGTGTCGCAGCAGGAAAGTTCTGCTGAAAATAGTTGATTGAGTGTTGCATTAAACTTACGGCGCGTTTATATTCCGAAACTCTAAAACTTTAGACGAGAATTGTACCATGCCAACGATTAACCAATTAGTACGCAAGGGACGCGAGAAAAAACGGCGCAAGAGCAAGGCCCCGGCGCTAGCAGGGGCTCCATTTAGGCGGGGTGTGTGTTTGTTAGTGACGACCCGTACTCCTAAGAAGCCAAACTCTGCGCTTCGTAAAAGTGGCTAAAAGTGAGGTTGACCAGTGGATATGAAGTGATTGCTTATATTCCGGATGAAGGCCATAATTTGCAGGAACACTCCATAGTGTTGGTTCGCGGTGGTCGTGTGAAAGACTTGCCTGGTGTTCGTTATCACATTGTGCGTGGTAAGTATGATTGTGGATTTGTAGAGAAGCGCCGAAATAGTCGCTCTAAGTACGGCGTTAAGAGGCCCAAGCAGGCAAAAGCAGCTTCGTAAAACATTTACCATAAATCAGATTTTAGTAAAATGCGTAGACGGAGAGCAGAAAAGCGTAAGATTGCACCTGATACTCGGTTTAACTCTACGCTTGTTCAAAAGCTTATTAACGTTGTAATGGAGCGCGGCAAAAAGACGCTTGCCGAAAGGATAGTTTACAAGGCATTTGATTTAATTGCAGAGAAGGTCCAGACAGCAAACCCAGTTGAAATCCTAGAGCGTGCAATTGAAAATGTTAAACCTAGGATTGAAACTAAATCACGGCGAGTTGGTGGAGCCACATACCAAGTCCCAGTAGAAGTGCCTCCAGATAGGCAGCTTTCGTTAGCGATACGCTGGATTGTGCAATTTGCAGATGCGCGAAAAGGCATTCCAATGTACCAATCCCTAGCGAACGAAATCTTAGATGCATATCAAGGCCAGGGAGCCGCAATAAAGAAACGCGACGAGGTCCATAAAATGGCGCAAGCAAATAAGGCGTTCGCGCATTTCCGTTGGTAATTACTGTTTTTGCTTAAATGAGTGCCCCGAGCACTTGCACGTGTTTTCGGGGCATTTTTATATTTTATTGCTTTATGCTTCTAAATGTTGATGAAAGCCATGCAAACGGAGAGAGAGATCAATAAGCTTATAAACTCGGAAAAGAGGGCGTACCCGATGGAATACATGCGAAACATCGGGATTGCTGCCCATATTGATGCCGGAAAGACCACAACTACTGAACGCATCCTCTTCTACACAGGCCTCATACATCGAATGGGTGATGTAGACGATGGCAATACTGTAACAGATTGGATGGAGCAAGAACGAGAGCGTGGTATTACGATAACCGCAGCGGCAATAACATGTTATTGGACCCAGAAGGATGAAGGTGGGTTATATAAGAGTTTCATAGGTATGCCTCATCGTATAAACATTATTGACACACCCGGACATGTGGATTTTACGGCAGAGGTGGAAAGATCGTTACGGGTATTGGATGGGGCTGTAGCTGTTTTCTGTGGGGTGGCTGGAGTTCAACCTCAATCTGAGACCGTATGGCGGCAAGCAAACAAATATCGAGTCCCGCGTATTGCATTTGTTAATAAGATGGATCGCGTCGGGGCAGATTTCGAACGAGTAGTTAATGATATTCGAAAGAAACTAGGGGCGTATGCCTATCCTGTAGTGTTGCCAGTCGGGAAGGAAGATCAATTTCGAGGAGTCGTAGACGTAATAAATCAAAAGGCGATTATTTACGATCCAGATGATGAATTTGGGACCAACTACCGGATTGTGGAAATTCCTGAAGACCTTAAGGCACAAGCACAGCTTGCCCTCGTGGAGCTTGTAGAGGCAGTGGCAAATAAAGATGATGAAGTAGCAGAGCTGGTTCTTACAGACCAGCCAGTTCCACCTCAAGTATTAAAGCGGGCTATTAGACGGCTTACATGTAATTTGGAGTTTGTTCCTGTTCTCTGTGGGTCTGCTTTTAAGAAACGGGCTGTTCAACCACTTATTGACGCGATTGTGGATTATTTGCCGTCGCCTTTGGATATTCCCGCCCCGAAAGGTCAAGATCCTGAAAACCCTGAGAAAATAACAGAAGTTCAACCAGATGACCGTAATAAGTTTTGTGCGTTGGTGTTTAAGCTTTGGTCTGACCCTTACGCTGGAAAATTAGTCTTCTTCCGCGTATACAGTGGGCAATTGTCAAAGGGTGACATCGTCTACAATCCACGGACCAGAAAACGAGAACGGATAACGCGGCTTCTAATGGTTCAAGCCGACAAACGGATTGAGGTGGATACTGTTTATGCAGGTGATATTGCGGCCACGGTAGGGTTAAAAAATGTAACTACAGGTGATACTCTTTGTGATGAATCAGCTCCTATACTCCTGGAACCACCTACTTTTCCAGAACCCGTTATTTCAATGGCGGTGGAGCCTAAGACCCGTGCAGATCGTGATAAATTGGTTGATGCACTACAAAGACTCGCTGAGGAAGATCCGACATTTAGGTTTTTCACAGATCAGGAGACAGGGCAGTTAATTATCGCGGGAATGGGAGAACTACATTTGGAAATAATATGTGATAGAATGGCCCGCGAATTTGGAGTCGAGGCAGCCACGGGAGCACCGCAAATAGCATATCGTGAGACTTGCACAACGAGCGCCACAGGCGAGGGTAAATTTATACGTCAGTCGGGTGGTCGTGGTCAGTATGGACACGTAATCATCAATCTTGAACCTAATCAGCGAGGCAAAGGTATAGAAATTGAGAACAAGATAGTCGGTGGGGTTATCCCCAAAGAGTATATCCCAGCAGTTATTGAAGGTTTGCAGGAAGGCATTGCAAGCGGAGTATTGGCTGGATATCCCATGGTTGACCTCAAAATACAAATTGTGGATGGGTCATACCATGAGGTTGACTCTAGCGAATTGGCCTTCAAAATGGCCGGAATTTTTGCATTCAAAGACGCTGCAAAGAAAGCAAGTCCAATATTGCTCGAGCCTATTATGAAGGTCGAAGTTACCACGCCTGACGAATACCAAGGCGATATTTTGGGTGACCTAAATAGACGGCGTGGGAAGATAGTAGCAATCGAGGTAAGTGAGACGGGCACGATCATAAAAGCTGAAGTGCCATTGGCAGAAATGTTCGGTTATGCAACTACTTTGAGGTCATTGTCAAAGGGACGTGCGTCGTATTCAATGGAGCCACTAAGGTTCGATCCTGTCCCTGCTCAAATAGCAGCGCAGATCTTGGACGAAGCCAAAGATAGACCTGCAGCTCGTACATAGCGGGAAATATGATTATTGCATCAGTACCCTCCGGGTAGTAGCATTTGCACTAGCTGCTGACCGGAGGGTTATTTGCAAAATGGCTTTGACTCAGAAACGCGTTGTAATAGGGTTAAGTGGGGGGGTGGATTCTGCTGTCGCGGCAGCATTGTTAAAGGAGCAGGGGTACGAGGTAATTGGGGTCACGTTTAAACTGCTTCCTGAAGATTGGTATCCTGGGGCGGATAAAGCACGTATCGAATTGGTAAAGCGAATATCAGATGTATTGGGGATCGATTCGATTGTTGTTAATGCCGAGACCGATTTTTTAAAAGAGGTAATCATCCCTTTTTTGCAAGCGTATCACAAAGGTATAACTCCGAATCCATGCGCTCTTTGCAATCCACGGATAAAGTTTAATAAACTACTCGCGGTGGCGGAGGAAAAATCTGCTTCTTGGATTGCCACGGGACATTATGCCAGGGTTGTGAATGGCAAAGGCCGCTTTTTGCTTTGTAAGTCGGTCGACATGCGACGAGACCAAAGCTATTTTTTATTTTGGTCTTGAATCAAGTGCAATTGTCTCGAACCATTTTCCCACTCGGGAATATTTCTAAAAAGGAAGTTCGCTGCTTGGCTGAAAGACTTGGATTACCAAATGCAGGTCGGAAGGACAGCATGAACATCTGCTTCGTCCCTAATGGCAATTACAAAACTCTGATTAAGGAACACCCTTTGGAGCCTAGTTAGGGGAGGGGACATCGTAGAGATTACTGGAAAGGTTTTAGGGCAACACAAAGGCATTGAGTTTTATACAATTGGTCAGCGAAGTGGACTTGGAATTGCTATTGGAAAACCTGTTTACGTGGTGGATCTCGATCCTATCGAACGCCATGTGATAGTAGGTCCTGAATCTGCGTTGTATTCGGATTCCTTTTTGGTTACGGATTGTAATTGGATTGCATTCGAAATCCCGCCCGAAAAGTTTCGGGCAGTGGTGAAGATTCGGTATAATCACACAGGTGTTGAAGCAATAGTTCAACCCATAGACCCAACCACCGTTTTTGTTAAAACCTCTCAACCCCAAAGGGCTATAACGCCTGGCCAGGCAGCGGTTTTTTACGATGAAGAGATTGTTTTAGGGGGGGGCTGGATTGCCCGTAGGAAAAATTAACTTGAATGGAGGTTCTTTCAAGGTAGAGTGTGGGAGTCTGATTTGCAGCGACGGTGTTAGAGGAATTTAAAAACAAAAACCTACATTTTAAAAGGTGAGCAAAAGCAGTGAAAATATTTAGTGGTACAGCAAACAAACCACTGGCAGAAGCGATTTGCCGATACCTCGGGGTTCCCCTCGGCAAGTGTACAGTAAAGCCGTTCCCCGACGGGGAAACGTCCGTCAAAATTGAAGAAAGTGTCCGTGGGGAAGATGTGTTTGTGGTACAGCCAACATCCCCGCCTACCAATCAGAATTTAATGGAGCTTTTTATAATGATTGATGCGTTGCGGAGGGCGAGTGCAGGGCGAATTACAGCAGTAATTCCGTACTATGGCTACGCCCGTCAAGACCGGAAAGATCAGCCTCGGGTGCCAATTACGGCAAAACTGGTTGCTAATTTACTCGTAGCTTCTGGAGCAAATCGTGTGTTAACGGTTGATTTGCACGCTCAACAAATAGTGGGCTTTTTCGACATACCGGTGGATCATCTCTATGCAGCTCCTGTAATGTATGATTACCTTCGGAAAAAAAATATCGACAATTTGGTTGTGGTAAGTCCAGATGTAGGTGGTTTAAAAATGGCTTATGCATATTCAATGGCTCTAAATGCCGGATTAGCCATCGTGGCAAAGCGAAGACGTTCTCCTACCGAAGTCGAATCATTGGGGGTAATTGGGGACATCCAGGGCAAGAATGTATTGATAGTTGACGATTTAACGGAGACGGCTGGTACGATTGTAACTGCAGCAGAGCTCCTAAAAAAACATGGCGCTAATAAGATTTATGCGTGCGTATCACATGCTGTTTTAAATGACGAGGGTTTTAGGCGTTTGCGGGATTCTTGCATTGATGAGCTTATTACAACAGATAGCGTATTGCGCCCAGCATATGAAGGTGTTAAAATCACAACTCTGTCAATTGCGCCATTATTAGGTGAAGCAATGAAACGCATTCACCATAATCTGTCAGTGTCGTCGTTGTTCGAATGCAAAGACAGTCGAACCCTGTAATAGGGAATTTTTCAGTACCACTAAAAACTCAACTGAGATGAAAACAGTTAAACTAAAGGCTTATCCTAGAACCCTTGAAGGTCGATTAGGATCAAAGAAAGTACGATCGAGGGGGCGTGTCCCTGCAGTAATCTACGGTAAGGGCGTGCCTACCAGGACAATAGAAGTTGTGTTGAAAGAATGGATTGCCGCTTTGAAGGAGGCGGGAGCGGAGAACTTCATGGTAGAGCTTACGATTGAGGGCGAAGAGGCAAAACCTTGCCTCGCATTCGTTCGAGAAGCCCAACATCACCCGCTTTCAGGACAACTTTTGCACTTGGATTTCCATGAGGTCGACCCGAACGAAAAGGTGACAATAACAGTACCAGTTGAGACAGTAGGTGAAGCGGCGGGCGTGAAAAGCGGCGGAGTTTTGGAACAGGTGTTACATAAATTAAGGGTCCGTGCTTTGCCGAAGGACTTACCTGAGGTCATTCGAATAGACGTTTCCAACCTAAATGTGGGTCAGGTGATCCATTTAGGTGATATTGTGCCTCCATCCGGGGTTGAGATTTTAGGGGATAAAACTTTGCCTGTTGTTGCTGTTACAATGCCTGAGGTAGAGGAAACTACTGCTGTGCCAACAGCGGCCCCGGCGCCAGGTGAAGTCGAGATGATTAAAGAGAAGAAGCCTGTAGCAGCAAAGGAAGAAGCCGAAAAGGGGGCGAAAAAGGAACAACAACCTAAGGCTGAGGAGAGCGAGGAAAAGGCCAAAAAGAAATAGGGGAATTACCAAGAATTGGATGAATATTAACGCGCGGTGTCGATGTCAGATTTATACATTATTGCCGGGGTAGGGAACCCAGGTCCTGAGTATCAATGTACAAGACATAATGTGGGGTTTATGGTGGTTGACCGTTTATGTGGTCGTTGGGCAATCCCATTGCGGGCAGAAGAGAAGTTTCGCGCAGAAATCGGTCGCGGTGAAATCTTTGGTAATGAGGTAATGCTTTTAAAGCCCTGGACGTACATGAACCAAAGCGGAATTGCAATAAGAGCAGCGGTGGATTACTTTAAGGTGCCGTATGAGAGGTTTATTGTAGTTTTGGACGACGTTGATTTGCCTTTGGGGCGTGTAAGAATGAGACCGGAAGGTAACAGTGGCGGGCATCGTGGATTAGAATCTGTGATTGTACATTTGGGAACGAATAAATTCCCGCGTTTGCGGATCGGAATTGGTCGAGATTCTGCGGGCCGGGCAACGGCTGACTATGTATTGAGCCGGTTCACCCGGGTAGAATGGGAAATTATGGATAGGATTTTATGGATGGCTTGCGACCAGCTAGAATGCTGGTTGCGCAAAGGCATTGAAGTCGCTATGAATGAATATAACGGTTTAACAATTACTGCAGAGAAAGAAGGGAAAACGCCGTGAGAAGGTACGAAGCATTATTTATTCTAAACGTTGCCGACGAGGCGGTCAAAGACGCCATTGAGAAGGTGACTTTGCAACTGCAGTCTCTTGGATGCAACATATTGGGACTGACAAGAAAATGGATCGCCATAATTTTGCTCGCGTTGCACGCCGGAAATTCTCTTCTGGTTACTATGTGAACTTTATCTTTGATGCAGAGCCAGCAGTGGCGGATCGAATTAAGACACATTTTGCTTTGGACCCAACGGTGTTTAGAGTTATTGTTTTGAAACAACCGGAACCTAACCAAGTTGGCGGAGCTGAACAATCATGGCAAGTTTCAACAAAGTCATCTTAATGGGAAATCTCACTAGGGATCCCGAGCTTAGGTATACACCGCGTGGTACGCCCGTTGCTAGGCTTGGCCTGGCAATGAATCGACGTTGGACTTCTGAAACTGGGGAAGTACGCGAGGAAACCACGTTTGTAGAAGTGGAAGCTTGGGGTCCTCAGGCAGAGACCATATCCAAATACGTGAAGAAGGGTAGTCCTTTGCTTGTGGAAGGGCGCTTACGAATGGATCAATGGGATGATAAGCAAACTGGTCAAAAGCGAACGCGGCTAGTGGTTGTGTGTGAAAACGCAAGGTTTGTTGGTGCTCCGCCCAGAGACGTCGAAGGGTTGGAGCCTAGCAAGCCAGAACCGGTTTCACAAGAGGACATTGTGCCTCCGGAAGATGATGTGCCGTTCTAATTATGTTTTAAGCTTTGAATCAGACACACATTTTGAGATTAAACAACGAGGTCTATGGCAAAGATGCAGGTAATTTTGATGAGCAATGTGGTCGGCCTCGGTGCCGAAGGTGATAAAGTCGAGGTGGCGGCAGGCTATGCCCGTAACTATTTGATTCCCGAAGGCTTAGCCATACCTGCTACCGAAGCCAATGAGCGGCGGATCGAGGCTCTTAAGAGAAAACGAGCCGAGCGTGAAGCTCGTGAATACTCCACTATGCAAGAGCTTGCGCGGAGCTTGGAGAAATTGGTTTGTGTTATCAAGGTCAAGACGGGCGAGGATGGGAAGATGTTCGGGGCTGTTACAGCTGGGATGATAGCGGATGAGCTTAAAAACCAGTTTGATATAGTACTGGATAAGAAGAAGATTTACCTTGAGCAGCCTATCAAAGCATTAGGCGATTATCAGGTGGAGCTACATTTGCATCCCGAGATAAAAGGCATTTTAAATCTGCGGGTGGAAAGCCTGAATCCTTTGCCAGAAGCTGTATTGGCTGCTATTGAGGCACAACGCCAAAGCGCTCTTAC
>Ga0065718_1000451_pt1 | contig 49491 bp, 60 predicted proteins | sample GBSCel77sediment_2_FD_59105 | JGI IMG/M metagenome (GOLD analysis project Ga0065718, IMG submission 59105) | Hot spring sediment microbial communities from Great Boiling Spring, Nevada - cellulolytic enrichment CS 77C v3 (version 3) | ecosystem: Environmental > Aquatic > Thermal springs > Hot...
TAGTTCTTTAAAATGAGTTCTAAAAGACTGTGTCTTTGAAATGTTTGGTGTGTCCTAACGACGTTTCAGGGTGATTGTGATTAATCTTTCAACCTACAAGCTGTTTAGCACTTTCCGATGTCAAGGGGCATCTTCGATANGGTGATGATATCAACAGCGTCGATTTTTGTGATAGGTTATCTATATCATATCAATTTTCTTCAAGAAGGATAAAATTAACCTTGAGTTATTGGGGAGTGTGAAGTATAATAACCGACGGGGGAGAATTATGATCTCATTTTCTTTCGAAATTAAGCACAGATGCACGCGCACACACGCGAGGGTTGGCGTTATAAAAACCCCACATGGTGAAGTAGAAACGCCTGTCTTTATGCCCGTAGGTACCCAAGCTACCGTTAAAGCTATGGAGAGGAGAGAGCTCGAAGAGATAGGGGTTACCGTCGTGCTCTCTAATACTTATCATCTTTACCTAAGACCTGGTCATAAAATTGTGGAGAAGGCAGGCGGGCTTCACTCTTTTATGAACTGGCCTCACCCTATATTAACCGATTCTGGTGGTTTTCAGGTCTTCAGCCTAACTGATCTTAGAGAGGTAAGCGATGAAGGTGTGAGGTTTAGATCTCACTTAGATGGGTCGTATCACTTCTTCACTCCTGAGAAGGTTATCGAGATAGAGGAAGCGCTTGGAGCCGATTTTATCGTTTGCTTTGATGAATGTGTTCCCTATCCTGTATCTTACTCCTATGCGAAGGAGGCCATGGAGAGGACCTTGAGATGGGCTTCAAGGTGCAAGAAAGCGAAAAGGAGGGAGGATCAGTTTCTTTTTGGTATAATTCAGGGTAGCGTTTACCCTGACCTGAGGAGAGAGAGCGCCATTAGGACTGTTGAAATCGGCTTCGATGGATATGCCATAGGTGGTTTAAGTGTGGGTGAGCCTAAAACGGTGATGTATGAGATGCTTGATATTGTGATTCCCATCCTTCCGGAGGATAAACCGAGGTATCTTATGGGAGTAGGGTATCCTACAAGTTTGCTCGAGGCAATAGAAAGGGGAGTAGATATGTTCGATTGTGTTTTACCCACAAGAAACGGTAGAACTGGAACCATATTTACCCATCGGGGGAAGGAACACATAAGGAGTGAATCTTGGAAAGAGGATTTTTCCCCTCCTGATCCTGATTGCGACTGCTATGTCTGTAGGAATTATACGCGCGCTTACCTGCGGCATCTTTATAAGGCTGGAGAGATACTTGCTGCTCGTTTAGCTTCCTATCATAATATATATCTCCTTGTAAATCTGGTTAGGAAAGCTCGCGAAGCTATAAAGGAAGGATGCTTCCCTGAATTTAAGAGGGCCTTCATAGAGAAATTTGAAGGAGGGAAAGAAGGTTGAAGTTAAGAGGGTTAGCTGGGGTCTCCGGGATACCTGAGGTGGAAAGAGAAGTGCATGATTTTCTTCTACCTTTGCTTGCTCGCATTAGTTGTAGGCTTGGGGAAGGGAGGTATATTATAGCCCTGGTAGATGATCCTTTTACNGTAGCTGCTATAGAAGATGGTGAGATAGTTGACTGTGTCTGTTCAACGGATTCGGGAGCCTTTTCCTTGAGAACCTCTGGGGAGCTTCCTACAGGAGATCTTCTTAGGGCTTCTTTGGACGACCCGATAAGCTGGAGAAAGAGGTTGCTTATGGAGGGGGGTATCTACTCTTACCTTTCTACTGATGACTTAGGCGAAGCTCTAAAAAGAGACCCTCTTTTGGTGGAGGCTATGGCTTATCAGATGGCAAAGGAGATATGGGCCATGGCTACTGTTTTCTGCGGCAATTTTGATGCTATNGTTCTTAGTGGCGGACTTTTAAGTAACGAGATCTTTAAGAGCATGTTAACTAAGAGGCTGGAACCTCTTAGTAAAAAAATAATCGTTTTGGAGGTGGTTTAGTTGCTAAAGAGCTTGCTTAGCCTTTTAGATATGGCTCGCGGTAAGGGTGCAAGACTTGCAGTTGCGGCGGCAGAGGATTCTCACGTCCTTGAGGCTGTGGAAGATGCCCGTAAGAGGGATATAATCAGTGGGGCGTTGATAGGCTCTAAGCCTGCTATCGAGAGGGTGGCTAGGGATCTTGGTATTGACCTTAGTAACTATGAGGTATATGATGTTCCCGATCCAGTTGACGCTGCTTATAGGGCTGTGGAGCTAGTTCATGAGGGCAAGTGTGATTTTCTGATGAAGGGGTATCTTCAAACAGCTGAGTTGGCGAGGGCTGTTTTGGATAAGGATAAGGGTCTGAGGACAGGTAGGATCCTCTCTCTTGTCTCCCTCTTCGAAGTAGCTACCTATCCAAGGGTTTTTGCTATAACAGATGCCGGTATAACTATAGCGCCTGAGCTTGAACAAAAGGTCGATTTAATAAACAACGCGGTTGATGTGATGCATAAGCTTGGTTATGAGAATCCAAAAGTTGCTATAGTGAGCGCCGTTGAGGTGGTCAATCCGAAGATTCCAGCTACGGTTGACGCGGCTATCCTTGCCAAGATGAACCAGAGAGGGCAGATAAAGGGGTGCATAGTTGATGGTCCCTTTGCCCTTGATAACGCCGTTTCAGAGGAGGCCGCTAAGCATAAAAAGATAGAGAGTCCTGTTGCGGGGAAAGCGGATATAATAGTCCTTCCGGATATAAATGCTGGTAATGTTCTATATAAGGCTCTCGTATTCATAGCTGGTGCTAGGACAGCGAGCGTGGTCATGGGGGCCAAAGTTCCTGTCGTTTTAACCTCAAGGGCAGATAGCGCTGAAGCTAAGCTTCTTTCCATAGCCTTGGCTGCTGTTTGTTCTAGGTAATCCTTAGCTATGTTGATTTTTGTAATAAACCCTGGTTCCACATCTACGAAGATCGCTCTTTATGATGAAGATCGGGAGCTTTTCTCCGAGACCTTGAGGCATGCTAAGGAGGAGTTGATCAAGTATAGTAGGATAATAGATCAATATCCATTTAGAAGAGAGATAATCCTTGATTTTCTTAGAAGTAAAGGAGTTTCTCCTTCTATGTTGTCAGCCGTTGTAGGAAGAGGTGGGTTACTTAAGCCTATTCCTGGTGGAACCTATTTGGTAAACGATGCCATTTTGAATGACCTTAAGGAGTCAAGGTATGGTGAGCATGCTTCGAACTTGGGAGCCATACTGGCGCATGAGATAGCGAGGGATGCGGGTTGCCCTGCTTATATAGTTGATCCTGTGGTTGTTGATGAGCTTGAAGATATAGCCCGGATTTCGGGGTTGAAGGACTTCAAACGAAGAAGTATATTTCACGCTTTGAACCAGAAGGCTGTTGCAAGAAGGGTAGCTCAGGATTTAGGGAAAAGCTACGAGGAAGTTAACCTAGTGATAGCGCATCTTGGTGGTGGTATATCAGTAGCTGCTCATAGGAGGGGAAAGGTTGTAGATGTGAATAACGCCTTAAATGGGGATGGCCCTTTCACTCCTGAAAGGTGCAACTACCATCCCTACGCTTAAGCTACCTTGACCTTATTGCTCAAGGAATGGACGAATCTTTCTTGGCCAAGAGGATAGTCGGCAATGGAGGTTTGGTAGCCTATTTTGGAACCAACAGCGTTTTAGACGTTGAGAAAAGGATAGACTCTGGTGATGCCAAAGCTGAGCTCATTCTTAAAGCTATGGCCTATCAGATTTCTAAGTGGATAGGGAAGATGGCGAGCGTCTTGGGTAGGGGGATAGATGCCATAGTCTTAACGGGGGGTATTGCTTACAGCCCAAGAGTTGTAAATTGGATAAAGGAAAGAGTCTCCTTCATCGCACCAGTCATGGTCTATCCTGGAGAGGATGAGATGAAAGCTCTCGCTCTCGGCGCTTTAAGGGTAATCAGGGGAGAGGAGAAAGCCAAGATCTACGAATAGGTAAGTAGGGGGAGTCCAGGGATTAAGACTCCCCCTTATCTTTTTTCCATCTAAGTATAGGTTCTTTAGCTGCTTTTACCTCGTCTAGCCTTCTTACAGGCGTTGTGTGAGGAGCTTCTTTAAGAAGTTGTGGGTTCTCTTTGGCTTCCTTTGCTATCTTTAGCATAGCTTCGATAAATGCATCTAAGGTTTCCTTAGTTTCCGTTTCCGTTGGTTCTATCATTATGGCCTCCTCCACTATCAGAGGGAAGTAGATAGTCGGCGGATGAAAACCATAGTCCAAGAGCCTTTTAGCTATATCTAATGTTTTAACTCCGTACTCCTTAAACTTCTTTCCCGATAGAACTCCTTCGTGCATAGGGGGGTTTATCATAGGGCAGATCGTAAACCTCTTTTAGTTTGTTTATAACATATCTTGCGCTAAGGACAGCGTTTTCTGATACCCTCTTGAGCCCTTCGGCTCCCATCATTCTTATGTAAATGTAAGCTTTAATCATAACTGAGAAGTTACCGTAAAAGGTTTTGACCTTCCCTATACTTAAGGGCCTGTCGTAGTCTANNTGATATTTGCCATCTCTTTCTACTATCACGGGTACAGGTAAAAATGGTTCAAGCTCCTTTTTTACAGCGACTGGTCCAGATCCTGGGCCTCCTCCGCCATGGGGGGCAGCAAAGGTCTTATGTAAATTAAAGTGAAGTACATCAAAACCCATGTCTCCCGGGCGCGATATCCCCATTAGGGCGTTNAGGTTAGCTCCATCTCCGTAGAGTAAAGCCCCTACGGAGTGCGTTAGTTCAGCTATTTCCGCAATCTTCTCCTCAAACAATCCCAGGGTGTTTGGGTTTGTTATCATGACAGCAGCGGTTTCCTCATCGAGTTCTCCCCTTAGCCTGTCTATGTCTATGCAACCATCTTTCCCTGATTTTATCTCCACGGCCCTATATCNAGCTAAGGTGCACGATGCGGGATTTGTGCCGTGAGCCGAGTCGGGAATTATAACCTTNGTTCGTTTCTTTCCCTTATGTTCATGGTAAGCTCTTATTAGAAGCAGTCCCGTGAGCTCACCATGGGCTCCCGCTGAAGGTTGNAAAGTTATAGCGTCAAATCCTCCTATCTCGCATAAGAATTTCCCGAGCTCAAACATTATCTTTAATGCTCCTTGTACCAGCTCCTCGGGTTCATAGGGGTGAAGCGTCGAGAATCCCTTTAGTGAGGCAAGCTTTTCGGCTATCCTCGGGTTATACTTCATCGTACAAGAGCCTAAGGGGTAAAAGTGAGTATCAACGCAGAAGTTAAGTTGGGAGAGCCTAGTATAGTGCCTTATGACCTCAATTTCGCTTATCTCCGGTAGAGAAGGATCTTCTTCTCTTAAGAGTCGTTTATCTAGTATTTCCTCAACTTTTAGCTCCTTAAGCTCATCCTCTGGTATAGATACCCCTTTTCTTCCGCTTTTCCCCAGCTCAAATATGAGTTTTTCAGACATCTTTTATCTCCCCCAGAAGCTTCGCAAGATCTGACAAGACCTCTAGGCTGTGTATTTCAGTTACATTTATTAGAANAGAATCCTCCAAAGATGGGTAGAACCTTCCAAGCGGAAGACCAATCAGGAAGCCTTTTTCAATTCCTATTTCAAGAGCCTTTTGCGGGTTTTTAAATTTAACAGCAAACTCGTTATAGAAAGGAGAAGAGAACCTTAACTTTACCCCATTTTTCGATAGTTCCTTGGCTAAAAAGTGAGCTTTTTTAAGATTTATCTCTGATATTCTCTTAAAACCTTCCTTACCAACGGAAGCCAAATATATGGTTGCTGCGATCGCGCACATATTATGATTTGTACATATGTTTGAGGTGGCCTTCGCTCTCCTTATATGTTGTTCTCGAGTTGAGAGGGTTAAAACGAACCCCCTTTTNCCCTCTATGTCAATTGTTTCCCCAACGATTCTCCCAGGCATGTTCCTTATATATTCCATCTTGCTTGTGAATATCCCAAGGTATGGACCTCCAAAGTTTAGCGGTATACCGAGAGATTTACCTTCTCCTACGGCTATGTCTGTTTTATAACTTCCGGGAGGTTTAAGGATACCTAAGGATATGGGTTCCGTGACGCAGGAGATTAGCATGGCGTTAACTCTTTCTCTTAGATTCTTTATTTTTTCTATGTTCTCGATGATTCCTAGAAAGTTTGGATTTTGTATCGCAAAGGCAGCAGTATCGTCTGATATCTTTTTCTCCAAGGCCTCTATGTCGGTTTCTCCGCTTTCCTTAAATTGAACTTCACTTACCTTAAATCCGGCGCTCTCAAGGTAGGTGCGGACTACCCTCCTATATTCAGGATGTATCGCTGAAGATAGAATAACTTCGTTTTTCTTTGTGATTCTCAGAGCCATGAGACAAGCTTCAGCTAAGGCTGATGCTCCATCGTAAACAGACGCATTTGAGACCTCCATGTTGAAGAGTTCGCACATCATCGTTTGGAACTCGAAGAGAATCGTTAGCGTTCCTTGACTTGCCTCAGGCTGATAAGGTGTATATGGAGAGAATATCTCTCCTCGATTAAGGAGGCTCTCGACCGTAGAAGGTATCCAGTGATTATAGCTTCCTGCTCCAATGAATGATATGTAGTCCATTACTCCCTTATTCATAGAGGCTATCCTTTCTATTTCCCTTTCTATCTCCATCTCTGAAAGAGGGTTTGGAAGCGATAAGGGAGATTTTAGCCTTATTTTCTCAGGAATATGAGAGAAAAGCTCTTCCTTTTCTTTTAATCCCAGACTTTCAAGCATTTCTCTTACATCTTCTTCCGTGTGAGGGATGAAAGGCATATCTATCCCTCCGTTATTAGTCTTTCGTATTCCTCTGCTGAAAGGAGCTCCTCGAGTTCTTCTGGTTTACTTAGCTCTATTTTGAATAACCACCCCTTTCCATAGGGGTCTTCGTTTATTAGGTTGGGAGAGCTGTTTAGATCCTCATTTACTTCAACTATCTTTTCCACTCACAGGTGTGTATATGTCTGAGGCTGCCTTAACGGATTCGACGACGGCGACGCCTTCCATTCTTTTTTAACTTCTCTTCCTACTTCTGGTAGTTCGACGAAGACAATATCTCCAAGCTGCTCTTGGGCGTATGAGGTGATACCCACGGTTCCAATCCCATTTTCTACCCTTATCCACTCATGCTCACTGGTGTACCTTAGATCTTTCGGCACCATATCTGGGCTTCACCCCCTCTTATAAAATGGAAGGGCGGTTAAAATTGCCTTCCTAAGCTTATCTCGTATCTCTATAGATATCTCTTCCTCTTTAAACTCATGCTTTACATATCCCATAGCTATATATTCTCCAAGACTTGGAGAGAAACCCCCACTCGTTACGTATCCGACCTCCTTTCCGTTGCTAAATATCCTTTGCCCCTGCCTTGGGACGCTTTTATCGACCATTTTTAATCCAATCAATCTTTTGATTGGTGCTCTTTCCAATAGAGCCTCTTTCCCTATGAAGTTTCTTTCCGTGTCTACGAATTTTTCCAGGTTTGCTTCTATTGGTGTCGTTTCTTCATCGAGCTCATGTCCGTAAAGGGGCATACCTGCTTCTAACCTTAAGCTATCCCTTGCACCTAAACCGCAGGCCTTGACTCCCATTTCAAGCAAGGTTTTCCATAGTTTTATTATGGTTTCAGGTTGGGCGTAGATCTCGAAACCTAGTTCTCCGGTGTAGCCTGTCCTTGAGACAAGCTGAATCTTCAGATCTCTTAATTCTATCTCCCTTTCGAAGCTGTAGTATTTTAGGCTTGAGAGGTCGAAGTTAAATAGGTTTTTGAAGATCTTACCAGAGTTGGGTCCCTGAACTGATATAGCGGCTATGTCCTTTGATAAGTCTTTAACATTAGTTTTTGGAGAAGCTCTTTCTCTTATCCAATTTAAATCCTTTTCTATATTTCCCGCGTTAACGACTAAGAGGAATCTGTTCTCATCAAAGGTATAGACTATTAGATCGTCGATTATACCTCCCCTTTCATTTAATAAGAAGGAGTAAGCGGCTTTTCCGGAAGTTAGCTTCTTTTCTTGGACAGGTGTCAAGTTTAAAATGGTATCCTTCGCCCCTTCTCCAGATATTTCGATTTCCCCCATATGACTTATGTCAAACATTCCTACATTTCTTCTTACTGATAGGTGCTCTTCTATTATACTCTCGTACTGAACTGGCATCTCCCAGCCGTTGAAATCGATGATTTTGCCTCCCAATAGGATGTGTTCTTCATATAGTGGCGTCCTTTTCAAAACCTTTCACCTCCTCTTTATGCCGTTTCTACTCTGTTTCTTCCATTCTTCTTTGCTTTGTAAAGTGCCTGGTCTACCTTTAGGAGTAGCTTCTCTGGGCTGTTTCCATCATCAGGGAAAGATGCCACCCCGAAACTACAAGTTATCTGAAGATATAAAGTAGGAATGTCTTTCTCTATGTNTNCTCTATAGCAGAAGTTATGGTTTTCTATCATAACTCTTAATCTTTGCGCTACCTTAATAGCATCTTCTTTAGATGTTCCTGGAAGCAAGATAATGAACTCTTCTCCGCCGTATCTATATATATTATCCTCTGGGCGAAGATTAAAGGATATTAACTTTACCAAGCTCTTCAGGACGCAATCTCCAACTAAATGTCCATNAAGATCGTTAATCTTTTTAAAGCGATCTATATCGAACATTATTAGCGAAAGGTTCTCACCTTCTATTTTAGCTCTTTCAAGCATTTCTTCAAGGTCTTTCTCAAGACTCCTTCTATTAAATGCGCCTGTTAAGTGATCTCTTGAGGATAGTTTCTGTAAAGCTTCATTGGCTCTCTCAAGCTCAAATTGTAACTCCATTATCTTCGTTATGTCGGTGAAGGAGAGTAAGAAGTATCCCCTTTCTTCTAGGTTGTTTCCCCTTACAATCACATGGAGGATTTCTCCATCATCTCTTGTGAGTTTCACTTGCAAATCTCCAGATATCCCTTTCTGAATTTTGGTTATATATTGGGAGATTAGGTCTCTATCTTCTGGATATACTAGATTAATTAAGCTTTCTCCCTTAATTTCGTTTTTATCTTTTCCCCTAGCATTCTTGCTAATGCGCTATTCATATCCTTTATTTTCAGATCTTCCTTTTCGCACAAAGCTATTCCCACTTGAATCGTTTCCCAAGTTGTTTTGAGGTTCTCCATTTTTTCTCTTAATCTCCTTGTAAGAAGAAACGTTATGCTTAAAGCTGCTAATGATCCTGTTCCTACAAGTAAGCCCCGCAAGCATGTTTGCTTTCTTAACTCTATTTCTTAGATCTTCCTCGTATATTGTCCCCAATACATACCAGTTAAGTGGTTTATAAAGCTTGACGAAGGATATCTTTCTTTCCACTTTCTTGAAATCTGGACTGTACCATAGGTATTCAAAGAAGTTATTTTCTCCTCTTATAGCTGTTTCTCTTATAATTTTCTTTAGGTCTCTACCTGTCTGGGGTTCAGGAGGGACCATACTCCCCTCCCAGCCTTTAACTGGGTGAATTAAAAAATAATCGCTATCTCCGGAGACGATAACTATATATCCCCTTTCCTGTATACTTATCTCTGAGATTTTTCCCCTTAANTTTCTTAAGGTTTGGTAGGCTCTTTTGTTAAACTCCTCTTCTAACCCGGATAGAGGATAAATAAATGCGATGATTTTATCATCCTTAGGCAGTTTCTTTAGGTAAAGTATCTTTGGAGAAACAGGGTCATTTAATCTTACGAATAAAGATTCTTTAGTCTTCATTCTATTTAAGCTCTTTTCTAAGACTTCTTTTGGTATGTCTTTTATGTCTCCTTGTAAATATATATTCTCCTTCCTGTCAAGAACCAGGATGCTCAGGTTTTCGATAAAGATGCTTTTGGTTAATATCCCTTTTAGCTCTTCCGTATATTTTTCAAGCAGTGGAAGGATAAAATTGGCAAAATTTCCAAGTTTTTTATGAATCTCTAGTATTCTAGATTCTTTTTCTTCATGAACGNTGGTCATGCTAACCTCTATTAAGTTGATCGTTGTATCGATGATACTGTTCACGAGATCTTTTTCAGTCTTATGTACGATGTTTTGAATAAGGTCAAAAACCAAGATGGTAACTATAGGTACGGTCATTAAAACTAGTGCTATTGAANCAAACAGGATCTTCGATAATACCGCTTTTCGCATTCTTTCTCCTCCCTTACATTTATGATATATCACTTTTGGAGTAAGTTCAACATGTTTTCTCTGGGTTTGGGGCAAAAGGGCTTGTTCTTTTGGATCTTTTTATGCTTGTTAAACTTTTTATGTAGCTTTATAATGTAAGCTAGATGCATCATCTTAGGAAAGGAGGGATTTGGATGGGGCAGGGTGGTTTTAGGGAGGATCCAAGGTATGCTCAGACGCGTAAAGAGGTCATCGTGGTTTTGGTTTTGCTTATCGCTAATATCTTATGGTGGTTTATCTTCGCTTATGGTCTGGGTTCTAAGCCTCCTCAGGAATATTCCTACGTTTTGGGTTTTCCTGCTTGGTTTTTCTGGAGCTGTATAGCTAGCTTAATTGTGTTTAGCATTTTAGTGGTTTTAGTAATCCCCATGTTTTTTAAGGATATTCCTCTTGATAGCGAAAGTGAAGGAGGTGAAAGAGGATGAACCTTACCAGAGAGGTATTAATGCAAATTTGGATACCTTTGCTTCTTTATCTTGCTGTAGTTATATATATAGGGTTATATAGCAGTAAGATAGCTAGGAAAGAGAAGGACTTTTTAGGAGAGTACTTTCTGGGCAGAGCCAATTTTGGTGGATTTGTCGTAGCCATGACGCTGGTTGCAACTTACGTAAGCGCTTCAAGCTACTTAGGTGGACCAGGCGCGGCCTATACTCAAGGGCTAGGATGGGTTTTGCTTGCCATGACTCAGCTACCTGCTGCTTATGTTACCCTGGGCATATTAGGTAAAAGATTCGCTATAATCTCAAGAAAGGTAAGGGCTGTAACGCTTATAGATGTTTTGAGAGAAAGATATGATAATAATCCGATAGTTGTTTGGTTAGCCTCTCTTGGTGCTGTTATCTTCCTTATGGTCGCGGTTGTAGCCCAATTTGTAGGGGGAGCCAAGCTCTTTCAAACGTTAACTGGCTTACCCTATCTTTGGGGGCTCCTATTGTTTGGTGGCGTAGTCTTAGTCTATGTGACTTGGGGAGGTTTTAGAGCTGTTGTCTTGAGCGATGTTATTCAAGGAGTGGTTATGTTCTTTGGAGTAATACTTCTTATATTTATGGTTTTCTACAAAGCTGGTGGAACCTATAACGCTATGCAGACCTTGGGTAAGATAAATCCAGAGCTTTTAACCCCCTTTGGAGTTAAGAACTTCATAACGATCCCTTGGATCTCTTCCTTCTGGATATTGGTATGTATAGGAATTATAGGTTTGCCTCAAAACGCTTTAAGAGCGATGGTTTATAAAGATTCTAAATCTATGCACTCTGCGATGATCATAGGTACTATAGTTGTTGGCTTTTTGATGCTCGGGCTCCATCTTGTAGGTGTAGTCGCGAGGGTCATAATACCGGAGATACCTAAAGGGCTTACTAATGACACCATTATCCCCTTACTCGCTTTAAACCTTCTTCCTCCGTGGTTGGCGGGCTTGCTTTTGGCTGCTCCTCTTGCTGCTATTATGTCTACGGTGGACTCTCAGCTTATATTGGTCTCAAGCGCCATAGTTAAGGATCTTTACTTGAACTATATAAACCCCAAAGCTGATCAAAGGAAGATTTCTAGATTAAGCATGTTGTTTACGGCACTAGTTAGTTTGATAGTTATCCTCTTCGCCATAAAGCCTCCGTCTTTGATAATTTGGATAAACTTATACGCNTTTGGAGGTCTTGAGGCTACATTTTTCTGGTTGATAATATTGGGGCTTTACTGGAAGCGAGCCAATGCTCCCGGAGCCATAGCCTCTATATTGGTTGGGGTTACAAGCTTCATTCTTTTAAGTCAATATTGGAAGAGACCCTTCGGAACTCATCCTATAGTTTTAACCTTGGTTCTTGGCTTTATAGCTTTTTACATAGTTTCACTCTTAACCAAGCCTCCTAAGGAAGAAACTATAAGGAAGTTCTGGGGAGCCTAAGTTTAAAGGGGGGGTTATCCTGGAGAGCTATAAAGAGAAGGTGCTGAGCTTGATAGATGAGGATGCTTTAGTCTCTTTAACCCAGGAGCTTATAAGAATACCAAGCGTTTATGATCCAAACGATGATTCGGCCAATGAGGAGAAGGTTGCTAGCTTTTTATATGAAAGGCTTAAAAGCTTAGGTTTTGAGGTCCATATGGAAGAGGTAGCCCCTAAGAGGCCTAATTTGGTGGCCCTGCTTAGGGGCCACCGTGAGGGTAGAACCATACTTCTTGAGGGGCATACGGATGTTGTTACGCCTGGTGATGTTAGCAAGTGGAGCTATGATCCCTTTGGTGGGGTGATCGTTGGCAGGAGGATTTATGGTAGGGGAGCTTGTGATACCAAGGGGAATCTAGCTGCTTCTATAATTGCCGCTAAGGCGATAAAAGATTCTGGCGTGAACTTCTCGGGGAAAATAATACTGTGCATACCAGTTGATGAAGAGGGTTTGATGGTAGGTATAAAGGAGTTTATAAGGCGCGGTTGGGCAGACGATGTTGATGGAGCTATAATATGTGAGCCTGTAGATAATAATATCTGCCTTGATATAAAGGGGGCGATAAGGGCCTTAGTGCGAGTTAAGGGTAAGATGGCCCATGGATGCATGCCCTATGCGGGGATAAATCCCAACTTCGGTATGGCTAAGATTATCCTAAAGTTGAGGGAGCTGGAAGAGGAGGAGAAGAGGCTTTTGGGTTATCACAGGTTTTTAGGTTATCCGAGCATAACACCAACGGTTGTTATGTCACCATCTAGTGGTAAGGGGCAGCTTAATGTTATACCGGAGGATAGTTCCATAGCATATGATATAAGGACTGTTCCGGGGCAGAAAGATGAAGAGCTCATTGAGAAAATAAGAGGGGTTATCGATGAGATAAAGGATGAGATTGAGGAGTTTAGATATGAGCTTGAGGTTATAGAAAGAAGACCTTGTGTTAGTACTGACCCTAATGAGCCTATAGTTAAGGCTGTTGATAAGGCCTATAGGGAGGTTACGAGGAAAGCTCCAGTTTATAATGGTGTGCCTGGAGCTACTGATGGGACTTTCCTTAAGGCCTGGAAGGGAATCCCCGTGGTAGTTATAGGAGCCGGGGGAAGAGAGGTTCCCCATCAGGTTGATGAATATGTTGATATTGATCAGCTTGTTGAGACGGCTAAGATATATGCTCTGAGCATATTAAATTTTTTAAGGGGGGAGGATAATGAATACCGTTGAGAAGTATAGAGAGTACGTAAATACAAGTATGGTTAAGGCTATCGAGCCCGTCGTTATCGAGCGGGCTAAAGGGGCGGTGATATATTCCGAGGATGGCAAGGAGTATATAGATTGCTTCGCTGGCATAGCGGTCGTTAACGCTGGACATTGCAATGATGAGGTCATAAGGGCCGTAAAGGAGCAGGTGGAAAGGTTGATACATGCTTGTACTTATGTTTATTATATAAAGCCTGTAGCAGATTTGGCCGAGAAGCTAGCAAAGATTACTCCTGGTAAGTTAAAGAAGACCTTCTTTGCCAACAGTGGTGCTGAAGCGAATGAGGCTGCTATGAGAGCCTCAAAGCAGTTTACAGGGAGGTACGAATTCATAGCTCTTCAATATTCTTTTCATGGAAGAACAGTCGGAACTTTAAGCATCACTGGAAACATGGGAAGAAAGAGAGGCGGTGGGCCATACCTATCTGGAACCGCCTTTTCTCCTGCTCCTTATTGCTATCGCTGTTCCTTTGGGCTTTCCTATCCTAGCTGTGATTTGAGGTGTGCCAAGTTCTTAGAGGATGTTATAAGGTTTCATACAAGCGGTAGCGTGGCAGCTTTCTTCGCTGAACCGGTTATGGGCGAGGGAGGCATAATAGTGCCACCGCCTGAGTACTTTAAAGAGGTTAAAACTATACTTGATAAATATGGGATTCTCTTCATAGCGGATGAGGTTCAAAGTGGTTTTGGAAGAACGGGAAAGATGTTTGCCATAGAGCATTATGGGGTTGAGCCTGATGGAATGACCATGGCTAAAGGGATAGCTGACGGTTTCCCCTTGGGTGCCTTCATAGCGAGGGAGGAGCTGGCTAATGCTTTTAAACCAGGGGATCACTTGAGCACCTTTGGAGGAAACCCAGTTTCTTGTGCTGCTGCCATGGCCAACATCAACTTCATGCTCAGGGAAAACCTACCCTATCAGGCGGAGAAGAAGGGCATGTGGTTCTTAGAGAAGCTTTGCGAGCTCAAGGAAGAGTTCAAACTAATTGGAGATATTAGAGGTAAGGGGTTAATGATAGGGATAGAGCTCGTTAAGGATGAGAATAAGACCCCAGCTTCTCAGGAAGCTGAGAGACTTAGGGGGCTGTGTAGAGAAAGGGGGCTTCTTGTTGGAGTAGGGGGTGTTAACGCTAACGTTATAAGGATACAGCCTCCTTTAGTCATATCTGAGAGGGAGTTAGAGGATGCCTTTAGTATCTTAAAGGAGAGCTTCTCTATGTTATAAAGAAGATAAAAAGGGTTAATCTGAGCTCTCCTAGAAAGCTCCTTTAAGAAAGTCTATTCTTGTGTTAAAATTTTCTTAAAGGAGGTGTTCTAAGATCGGCGAAAGTAGAATAGTTGTTGTGACCACTGGCGGGACTATTTCGATGGATGGCTCTGAAGAGGAGGGGGTTATGCCTAGCCTCAAGGGGGAAGATCTTCTCGAACACTTGACCGTTTTTCCTCCGGGTGTTTCCGAGATAGATGTCAGAAATTGGAAGGCTCTTCCCTCCGGTTATATGCGTGTTAGCGATATTCTCGAGCTTGCCTTAATGATAAGGGAGCTATCTAAGAGTTACGATGGTATAGTTGTAACTCATGGGACAGACGCCCTTGAAGAAACTTCGTATATGGTCGATCTATTATATGGAGGGTCAGCTCCTGTTGTGTTTACGGGAGCCATGTATCCTTTAAGTTTTCCGGGAAGCGATGCTTTGCGAAACCTTTATAATGCCATAAGGGTTGCATCGTGCTTCGATGCGATAGGTCAAGGAGTTTTAGTCGTTATGAATGACGAGATTCACGCCGCTTCTGAGGTCGTCAAGCTTAAATCATCTGGTATAGATGCTTTTTCATCTCTTCCCTTCGGTCTTTTGGGTAACTTAACGCCTAAGGGTGTAGAGTTCAGAAGAAGGCTGATTAGAAGGGAGTTTTATGAAACAGATAAGGTTGAGGAAAGGGTTGCACTGATAAAGGCTTACTTTTCAATGGCTCCAGATATAATTGATTTTCTGGTTTCCGCTGGTTACAAGGGTATAGTTATAGAGGCTATGGGGGTTGGGAATCTCCCTCCCGATGTAACANCATCCATAGATAGGGCTCTAGATAAAGGGGTTGCAATCGTTCTCGCGAGCAGATGTCCAGCTTCAGATGTGGTTCCAATCTATGGATACAAAGGGGGAAGCTTGGATATATTGAGCAAGGGGGTTATATCTGGGGGCAAGCTTAATGGTCTAAAGGCGAGGGTCAAGCTTATGGTTCTTCTCGGGATCACGCACGATCTTGAGGAGCTCAGGGCAAGGTTCTCTTGAAAGAGGGGTGTTCTTAGGTGAAGGATAAGTTCGAGGGGGCGCTTTTAGGGCTTGCAGTAGGTGATGCCTTAGGCATGCCTTTTGAAGGATGGGTGTCTAGGGATATAAGGAAGAAGTGGGATAGGAAGAGCTTTCTTTCAAGGGCGGGTTTAAAACCAGGGCAGTTTACGGATGATACGATGCTCGCTATGGTTCAAGCTGAAAGCCTTATAGATAAAGGAGATCTAGATCCGGAAGATACAGCTAAGAAGTTAGTGGAGTGGTATAAAAAGGGTGATACAAGGGGGATAGGAAAGGTTAGTAAGGAGGCTATAGAGAAACTTCTTAAGGGAATCTCCTGGAAGGAGAGCGGCATAGGTGGGGAGATGGCAGCTAGTAATGGAGGAGCTGTTAGAGTTATCCCCTTGGGGCTCTTTTATCACGATGACTTAGATAAGCTTAAGGATAGGGTTAAGCTTGCTGTGGAGATAACTCATAAGAATTCAGAGGCCATAAAAGGGGCTCAGGTTGTAGCCTATGCTATAGCTCGTGCGTGTAGGGGGGATTTAAACCCAGCTAGCTTACTTGCTGATGCTGCCAAGTATGTGGGTAGTTCTGAGATGGGGAAGAAACTGGAGAAAGCTCAAGGGCTTTTAGATGAGGATTTCCCCCCAATGGATGCTCTGCCTCTAATCGGGACAGGGGTTAATGTGGTTGAGAGCGTACCTAGCGCTCTCTATTGTTTTGCCTTTTCGTCCCGAGAGCTTTTTAGGAACCGTGGTTAACGCTGTTATTGCTGGTGGAGATACGGATACTATAGCTGCTATAGCTGGTGCGATAAGCGGTGCTTTCAACGGAGTAGGATCCATTCCAAAGGAATGGGCAGGTGGTGTAGAAAAGGGAGAGCAGATAATATCTCTGGGGGATAGGCTTTATGAAGCTTGGTTGAAGAGGGGAGGAAAGTCAGGTTAAATAATGGCTTCTGTGATTGAGAATGATGAGCTTGAGAAGAGGAGGAAGGAGATAGAGAGAATAAGTGAAACAGCCCGGCTAGCTCTTATATTCGCTACCGATAAGAGGTATTATATTCCGCTTACGCCTGAAAACTATGAGAGAAGCTATAGGATAGTGGAAAGCNTGAAGGAGCGAGGGGTTTCTCTAACATGGGAGAACTTCATTAAGGAGTGGGGATTAGGAAGCGGTCCAAGCGATAAGGAAACGGTCTTGGCAGAAGCTTCGGCTAAGCTTTACGCTGTGGCTGAAGGTTTAGCTACTCAGGCTGACCAGCTTCACGGAGTAGGTAAGGACTTTGGCTCAACGATAGAGATATTTGTGGATGGTATAAGGGAGATTAAGGATAGAAGAGATGTAATTTCTCTTATAAGGGATCTGCTTCAGGAGGTAGCTGAAGCTCATAGGAAGGTTGACGAGTTAACACGAGAGCTTGAAGAATCAAAGCAGCAGATAAAGGATCTTAAACAGGAGCTTAGGAGGGTTCAAACTGAGGCTTTGACAGATCGACTTACAGGCGCGTTAAATAGGGGTAGCTTGGAAATGATGGTCTTGCTGAACATAAAGAAGAAAAAGGCAGAAGGTGTTCCATTCTCTGTGGCGATATACGATATAGATAATTTCAAGGACATAAATGATAGCTATGGGCACATATTTGGGGATGAAGTGTTAAGGAAAGTGACAGAAACTGTTAAGGCTAGCTTATCTAATGGAGATCTCCTATATAGATATGGCGGGGATGAGTTCTGCGTTCTCTTGCCTGGTAGAAGGCTTAATGACGCCCTTGATGTTATGAATAGGGCTCTTTCTAACGTTGAGAAACTATCTTTTCCAACTGATAAAGGTAAGTTATTGAAGGTTAGCATAAGCATAGGTTTAGCTGAAGCCGTAGAAAAAGGATACCCCTAAGGATCTGCTTTTAAGGGCTGATGANTGTTTGTATCTTGCTAAGAGGTCTGGAAGAGGAAACATAAAGACTGAGAGGGACCTTAAGCTTTCATTAGGAGGAAAGTTGGTTGAGTAAAGTTTAAGCAGGCAAGCGTTACATGGGGTTTGATAGTAGCGTTCTTTTTGCTGTTTTGAGGGAAGTAGAATCTTCGTTGGTTGGAGAAGAAAGTTAAAGATGTAAAAGGATGGCAAGGGGGATTTTCCATTGGGTTTCAGCGTGGTTCTCCTCTAGTTGTGAATCTATCTCCGCAATATTTTTCGCTTTTCCTTTCAAGCTTTGAGTTTCAAGAGCAGGAGGAGAAGCATTCTCCATTTGTACTGTTACTGAGAAAGCACCTCATCGGTTATAAGCTCGTAAGTGTAGAGCAGCATGAGTTCGATAGAATAGCTATTTTCACCTTCGAAGCTCTTTATCCTGGTCGGTTTGTGGAAAGAAAAAGTTTGGTTTTGGAGCTAATACCAAGTAGGTTAAATGCAGTTTTGATAGGGGAGGAGCGCAGGGTAATCACTCACTGGAAAGGAAGCCCGCTTGAATCTAACTTTTATTTACTGCCAACCTTAAAGTGTATAAATCCTCTCCTTGTAGGTGAGCTCTCTCAAGAGATGCCGCTTGACCTTTTTCAAGGTGTGAGTAAAAATGTGAGGTCCTTTCTTGAATCGTTCGGTGACAGGCTGCAGGGGTGGAATGAGTGGATTTATGCCTTAAGGGAGAAGCGCTTTTCCCCTACCCTTTTCTTAACCTCAGAGGGATGTCCCATTGACTACTGGGTGCTTGACTATGATTTAGAAGGAGCTCCTATTAAGAAACACTTCGAAAGGCCCTCTCAGTTAATAGAAGCTTTCTTAAGCGAACGTATAAGGTTTGAGGAGGCAAGGGAAAAGGAAAAGAGGAGGGAAAGCGAATTAAGCGATAGAAGGAACTATCTTCTTAAAAAGAGGGATAAGCTTCTTTCGCTTATAGCTAGAAAAGATGAGGTTAGGAAGCTTGAGATTAAGGGAGAAACCATATTCGCTAACCTCTCTTTTCTTCCCTCAAAAAGNGATGTACTTTATCTTCCTAACCCTTACACAGGTGAGGTTGAGGAAATAAAGCTTGATCCATCGCTCTCTTTGGTTTTAAATGCTCAAAGGTTTTTGAAGGAGGCCTCTAAGCTTAGAAGGGGGATAAAGAAGGCAGAAGAGGAGCTTAAGAAGGTAGAGGAGGAGCTCTCAAAGATAGATAGCATTTCCTCAAAAGAAGGGAAGAAGGAGAAAGAGGATTTAAGTAAAGAGTTGCCTTTTAGGGAGTTCAGGTANGGAGAGTGGAGGATATTGGTAGGTAAAGGGGCATTGAGCAATGAAATTCTAACCTTTAAGTTGGCTTCTCCGATGGATGTTTGGCTTCATGTTAAAGGCTCTCCTGGAAGTCATGTGATCATAAGGAACCCTTCACGCTTCAGAGGTTCCCATTGAGNTAATCGAGTTTGCTGCTTCATTAGCTGCTTACTATAGCAAAGCCAAGATGAACACGAAAGTTCCCGTCGATTATACTTTAGTTAGATATGTTAAGAGACACCCCTCTGGCAAAAAGGGAGCGGTCCTGATCAGGAATGAGAAGACCCTTTGGGTGAGACCAAGGAGCGGAGAAAATCCCTGAGGTCGCCTGGGAGAGGGGACTGGAATACGAGCTTTTCTCCTGTGCGAGGGTGATTGAAGGAGATACGATAGGCGTGTAAGAACTGCCTGTTCAATCCAGGTATTTTATCCTTCCCATAAATCTCATCCCCTGCTACTGGGTATCCTTCATAAGAGAGGTGAACTCTTATCTGATGGGTTCTCCCCGTTTTGATCTTAACCTCTATAAGCGTAAAGTTTCCATATCTTTTAAGTACTTTGAAGAGGGTTATTGCCTCTCTCCCTCCCAGTGTAACTTTCATCTTTTTCCTGTCAAAGGGATCTCTGCCTATAGGTAGGTTTATAACTCCTTCGTCTAAGGGTAGATTTCCAACGACTAAGGCTATGTATCTCTTATCTATCTTTCTATCGGCAAAATCTCTGGATAGCTTTTGGTAGGCTAATGGGCTTTTAGCGATTATGATCAGTCCAGATGTATCCTTATCAAGCCTATGGATTATTCCAGGTCTTTCAGGTGATGGAGTCGGTAGCTCTTTATATCTACTTAAAAGAGCGTTAACTAACGTGTTTTCTTCTGATCCCGGTGCTGGATGTACAGCCATTCCCGCAGGTTTATCTACTATTGCTATGTCGTCATCTTCGTAAACTATCTTTATATCGATATCCTGAGGTTTGGGTATAAGTTTAGGCGGAGAGACAACTTCTATTTCAACTTCGTCTCCTAATTTAGCTTTATAACTTGGTTCTGTATTTTTTCCATTGACTTTTACCTTTCCATCCTCTATAAGCTTTTTAACGAAGGATCTAGAAAGCTCGGGAAGTTTTTCCGAAAGGATCTTATCTATTCTCTTCCCCGCATCCTCAGCGCTAATCTTAAATATCAAGATCTTTCTCTCCCTTATAAAGGTAAAATAAGGCTAGCATCAAACCTGTCGTTATCATCCCATCTGCTAAGTTAAAGCTAGGCCATGAAGATATTTCTATGAAATCTATAACTTTTCCATAAAGGATTCTATCGATAAGATTTCCAACTGCTCCACTAACCATTAAGACTCTAGCGAACTTCAGTCCTCTACTTTTACTTGTTAGAAGATAAAGCATAAATACGAAACTTAGAGTTAGTACTATCCATATATATCTGCTTTCTATAATTCTTAATCCAAAAGCAGAACCAATGTTGAAACTTAGCCTGAATCTAATAAAAGGGAGGAGAGATATCTCTCCTCCCTTAAGCCTTGTTAAGGCCCAGAGCTTTGTAATTTGATCAGCTGTTATGCCTAAAGTGAGCAACCAAGCTTCCTTAGCACAGAAGCGCATCTTGGACATGTGTTTGGATAGAGTTCATCTCTTCCAGTTTCCGGATGATACTGCCAACATCTTTCACATTTTTGGTCCATCGGCTCTTACTATTTTAACCTCTGTTCCCATATCCTCTTCATCCTTATAGTCATACTCTAACAGGTTTTCCGAGAAGACCTCTACTTGTGAGACGATGAATACGTCGGCTAAATCCTTAGAAGAGAAATGCTCTCTAAGATCTTCATCTGGTATAAATATCTTTACTTTGGCTTCTAATGAAGAGCCGATCAAGTCTCTTTGACGGGCTAACTCAATGGCCTTGTTGACGGCTTTCCTGATCTTTATAAGTTTTTCCCATCTTCTCTCAAGATCTTCGTCTATATATCTTTCCTCAACCTCAGGCCATCTGGTTAGGTGTACGCTTTCTTCCCTGGTTTCCGCTTCGGGTAGGTTCTGCCAGATCTCCTCAGCGGTAAAGACAAGGATGGGAGCAAGAAGCTTTGATAGCGCTAAGATTATCTTAAATAATACAGTCTGAGCGCTCCTTCTTTCCTTTGAGTCTGGTGGCATAACGTATAGCCTATCCTTCAATATGTCTAGGTAGAAGGAGCTCATATCCAAGACGCAAAAGTCATGAATGTAATGATAGGGGAGATGAAACTCATATTGATCATATCCCCAAGTTACCCTCTTTATAAGACGTTGAAGTCTCATTAGAGCCCACTTGTCTATCTCGAGTAGCTCTTCGTAAGGAATGGAATCCTTCGAAGGAGAGAAGTCATAGAGGTTTCCTAAGATAAACCTAGCAGTATTTCTTATCCTTCTATAGGCTTCTACTAGCTGGTCTAATATCTTATTAGATATCCTTACATCTTCCCTATAATCAGCAGAGGCTACCCAAAGCCTGAGGAGATCCGCTCCGTGTTTTTCTATGACCTCTTGAGGGTAGATCACGTTCCCAAGGGACTTGGACATTTTTCTGCCTTCTCCATCTACTATGAAACCATGTGTTAGAACTGAGTCATAGGGAGCTCTTCCTTTAACAGCGACGGAGGTTAGGAGAGATGTCTGAAACCAACCTCTGTGCTGGTCCGTTCCCTCAAGATACATGTCGGCCGGCCACTTCAGATCAGGATTGTTTTCTAAAACTAGCGAAGTGACTTATGCCAGAATCAAACCATACATCCATGGTATCCGTTTCCTTTTCAAAGCCTATTGAGCTTCCGCAATGAGGGCACTTGAGGTCCCTTCCTAATATCTCTTCTGGGTTTTTTGAGAACCAGGCATTTGAACCCTCTTTCAGGAATAGCTCTTTAACTTTATTTATCGTTTCTTCAGTGATTATCTCTTTGCCGCACGATTTACAGTAAAACGCTGGTATGGGTACCCCCCCATACCCTTTGCCTTGATAAACACCAATCTGACCTTTCCTTAACCATGTTATAGATTCTGGTTTTTCCCCTAGTCGGGTATCCACTGAACTTCCTCTATAGCTTTAAGAGCTTCCTCCTTGAAAGCGCTTACGTTTATGAACCACTGAGGTGTGGCTCTGAATATAACTGGATTTTTACATCTCCAGCAGTGTGGATAGGAGTGTACGACGTTATCTGCGTAAAGTAAAGTTCCGTTCTCTCGCATTATTTCGATTATTTTCCCGTTTGCCTCATCATAGGTTAATCCTTCAAGGATCGAGATCTCAGACGTGAATCTTCCCTTGTTATCTAGAGGGGAGAATGGTTCAAGGTTGTACTTTATTCCCATCTCATAGTCCTCGGGACCATGCCCTGGCGCTGAATGAACACATCCCGTTCCTTCTTCTAGGGTAACGAACTCTGCTAAGAGCAACGGAACCTCTCTATCTAAGAAGGGGTGCTTTACCCTTAGGTTTTCCATATTCCTTCCCTTAGCAACTTTTAATACNTTAAGCTCTTCCTTTGTGATTTCTTCAATCCTTTCCCTGGTTTTTAAAGCTATGATGAAAGCTTCCTCTTTACCCTCAACGAGCGCGTAATCGTAGTCTGGGTGTAAAGCTATCGCTAAGTTGGCAGGTAGCGTCCAAGGAGTTGTGGTCCATATGATAACACTTATAGGTTTAGCTGTCGCATTACCGAAAAAGCTTTTGATATCACCCGTATCTCTGAACTTTACATAAATGGAGGGGGAGGTCTCATCCCAGTATTCAACTTCAGCTGCGGCTAAAGCCGTTTCACAGGATGCGCACCAAAAGACGGGCTTTTTCCATCTATATATGTACCCCTTCGAAGCTATCTTTCCAAAGACTTCTATCTGCTTGGCTTCATACTCAGGGTTTAAAGTTATATAGGGCTTTTCCCAGTAACCCCTTACTCCCAGTCTCTTAAACTCCTCCCTTTGGATATTCACGAACTTTAGAGCGTAGTCTCGGCACATTTCCCTTAGCTTAACGGGGTCTACCTCTTCCTTTTTAAGGTTGTTGGTTTTTAAGACCTGGTATTCGATGGGTAACCCATGCGTATCCCAACCAGGAACATAGGGAGCATCGAATCCTTGCATAAACTTATATCTTACGATCAGGTCCTTTAGGATCTTATTAAAGGCCGTTCCGATATGGATTGGTCCGTTAGCATAGGGTGGTCCATCGTGGAGCACAAACTTAGGAGCTCCTTTCCTTTTCTCCCTTGCTTTTTTGTTGATTTCCCTTTCCTCCCACATCTTTAGTATTTCTGGTTCCTTTTGGGGAAGGTCGGCTTTCATAGGAAACCTAGTCTTTGGAAGGTTTAGAGTATCTTTATAATCCATGTTATTCACCTCTCGATAACGATTTATTTTAGCCTTTATTGAGAATTATATCAGATGTGCCACTGCTAATAAAGGTTTTCCATAGTTAAGGTTAAGTGTATAATAACTGTGTAGGGAAGCGAATTAAGTTGGACTCGAAGTCTAGACTAGTAGATTATCCCATCTATGAAAAGCTTTCTGATTTTAAACGCGATTTGACAACGATGATTGCTGTATTGAATTGAAGATTATTAAAAAGGGGGTTGATAGAAGTGGATGTTTTCACCGCTATACAAAAAAGAAGAAGCATAAGGAATTATTTGCCTAAGGAGGTGGAAGAGGAGAAACTTAGAAAGGTGCTTGAAGCAGCTAGGCTCGCTCCATCTGCGAAAAATAGGCAGGAATGGAGATTTATAGTGGTAAGGGATAAGGAGAAGAGGGAGGAGTTGGTTCGGGAAGCTTCTCCCCATCAACCTTTTATGCTTTCGGCTCCTGTGATAATAGTAGCCTATGCGTTAGATAAGGATTATGTCATGAAATGTGGTGTCCCAGCNCATTACATTGATATAGCAATTGCCTTAACCCACATTCATCTTCAGGCGGTTGAGGAGGGACTTGGAACATGTTGGATCGGTTCCTTCCACCAGGATAAGGTCAAGGAGGTTCTTAATCTTCCTAAGGAAGCGGAGGTGGTTCAGCTTATGACGCTGGGTTACCCTGCTGAGGATCCCTCTCCGAGACCAAGATTGCCCCTTGAAGAGATAGTTAGATTCTACTAAAGGANCTTAAAGGAGGTGCCCTAAATGGAAGAGAAGGAGAGGATGATTATCGAGGCCTTTAAAAAGGCGGGGAAGCCGCTTCGGCCAGGTGATGTTGCTAAGCTTACAGGTATAGATAGCAAGGAGATATCAGAGATAATTAAGAAGCTCAAGGAGGAAGGTAAAATCGTTTCGCCGAAGCGGTGTTATTACTCTCTTTCGGAGTAAATATGGAGCTTTATCGGAGAACTCAGATTGGAATAGGGATAATATCCGTATTAGCGATAGGTATCTTTCTGTCTCTTTGCGGTTTCGTCTTAGAGGGGAGCAAAAATCTTTTACTGGTTGCGCTTTTCTTAGGGATAGCTGGTCTTCTTTTTTCGAGCTTAAATATTGTAATTACTTCTAAGGAGTTTAGGATAAGCTTGGGCATAGGGGTGGTAAGGAAGAGCTTTCCCATTAGCGATATAGTGAGTTGTGAGGTTGTTAAAAATCCTTGGTGGTATGGTTGGGGAGTGAAAGTTATTCCTGGAGGCTGGTTATTTAGCGTTTCTGGAACGCAAGCCATAGAGATAAAGCTTAAAAACGGTAGGCGTTATAGAGTTGGTAGCGATGACCCTGTGAGGGTAAAGGCTCTTTTGGATAGGCTTTTATCAGAAGGTAAGGAGGCTTGACTTGTGAGACAAGATTGATTTAAAATTAATGTATCGTAGGGGGGTGAAATCAATGAAGAAATTAGTAGTAATGCTTTTAGCTTTAGCACTAGTGGTTTCTGTTGTTGTTCCACTTTTGGCTCAGGAAAAGGCTCTAAGGGTAGTGGGGAGCTGGGGGAACTTGGCGCTTCACAAGAAGTTCGAGCGTCCTTTCTGGACGGAAGCTTTACCTCAAGCTCTTGGGGGAAAGATAAAACCTGTATTAACTACTCTGGAGCAGGTTAAGCTCTCAGGTGCTGAGGTTTTAAGAGCGCTGGACAAAGAAGTTTTTGATGTGGTTTCTACCGTTGTTGATTATGTTGTTTCCGATGCTCCTGAGCTAGCCGGTCTTGATCTTCCAGCCATAGCTCCTGATATAGACACAGCAAGAAAAGTGGTTGAAGCCTACAAGCCCGTTATGGCGCAGGTCCTTGAAAAAACCTTTAACGACTAAGCTCTTAGCGGTGGTTCCATATCCGGCGCAGATACTTTTCTCCAAGGTCGAGATAAAGGGGTTATCTGATCTTAAGGGGAAAAAGGTTCGCGCTAGTGGTTGGACGACCTCTCAGTTCGTTGAGGCCCTTGGTGCTACAGGTGTAACGATTACCTTTAGCGAGGTAGCTACTGCGCTTCAGAGAGGGGTTGTTGACTGCGCTGTTACCGGAAGCTTGTCCGGATACAGCGCTGGTTGGGGAGAAGTCTCTAAGTATCTTTATCCTCTACCTATAGGTGGTTGGGATTACGTTATGACCGTTATTAGGCTTGACGTTTGGAACTCTTTCTCCCCTGAGGAGCGCAAGACTATAGAGAGCCTTATTAAGGAAAAGCTTGAGGATCCTGCCTGGGCTGATGCCAACGACCAAACCCAACAAGGCATAAACTGCTTAACTGGAAAGGGCGATTGCCAATATGGGAAACCCAATGCTATGCAGCTTATAGAGGTAACGCCTGCTGATATGGAGCTTGCACGTAAGCTACTCTTAGAGCATGTTATACCCGCTTGGGCTAAACAGGCGGGGGAGGATGCTGTTAAGCGCTGGAATGAGACGATAGGTAAGGTTGTTGGCCTTAGTGCGGAGATTAAGAAGTAGAAAAATCCCTTAATTTTCATGGAGGGGGATATGGTTCTAAAAACCATATCCCCTTTTATGCTTTATGATAGGGGTGGTCGGCTGTGGGGAGAGTTTTTGGTCTCTTTGAAAAAGTGAGTAGAGTTAGCGTTTGGATAGGTGGGGCGATGGTTCTATTTATGGCGTTTTACATATGTGTGGATGTTCTCTTTAGGAAGATATTCAACATTTCGGTTAGAGGCGGGGACGAGTTTTCCGGTTACGTTCTTGCCATAATCGGGGGTTGGAGTTTTGCCTATGCCCTGTTTAAGAAAAACCATGTCCGCATAGATGTCCTTTATCTTAAGCTCCCCTTGAAAGCGAGGTCTTTCTTGGATATTCTTTCTCTTTTAGCTCTTATTGGATTTGTTCTTCCTCTTACCTACTATTCTTTCGGTGTTCTTCATAAGTCTATAGTTAGAGGGTCTTTAGCAAACACGCCTCTTCAAACTCCTCTTTGGATCCCGCAGTCTTTGTGGTTCGCTGGTCTTCTTTTCTTTTCAATGACATTGGTTCTCTTCCTTATGGGAACGGTCTACAACATTTTGAAGGGAGATCTGATCTCGGCTTATAAAATCGCTGGTTCTTCTTCTTTGAAAGAGGAAGTTAAGGAAGAGGTTGAAGCTGGTATTTCTTAGGGGGTGAAGAATTTTGACCTGTAACTTTAACACTGCTTGTTCTGTTGTTGATTTTACTTATTTTAAGCATCCCGGTAGGTGCTACCATGGGAGTGCTAGGGTTACTTTTAGGAAAGCTCTTCTCTCCCTTTCCTATTCACAGAGCTTTAGGAGAGGTTGCTTGGACTGGTAGCACTGACTTCGTTCTCTTTGCGATACCTTCTTTTCATATTGTTGGGGCAGATATTATTAAGATCAGGCATTGCAGAAGTAACCTATAAGGCTGCCGATAAGTGGCTTTCATGGTTACCTGGAGGGTTGATGCATGCCAATATATTCGCTTCAGCTTTGTTCGCTGCTACTTCAGGTTCAAGCGTTGCGACGGCTGCAACCATAGGAACTTTAGCTCTCCCCCAAGCTAAAAAATATGGTTATAATGAAGCTCTGTTTGCTGGGTCAGTTGCTGCAGGAGGGACTTTAGGGATATTAATACCTCCATCTATAAATCTCATAGTCTATGGCTTTTTAACGAACACATCTATACCTCGCCTATTTGTAGCTGGAATAATACCTGGGATTATCTTGGCTCTTCTTTTCATGGCATTCATCCTAATCGCTTGCATTATAAAGCCCGAGCTGGGTGGTAGAAAACATGTCGAAAAAGTAGAATGGCGTGAAAGGATTAATAGCCTTAGAGATCTTATACCTACCTTCATCGTCTTTCTCATAGTAATTGGTTCGATTTATGCTGGCTTTGCTACCCCTACCGAATCGGCAGCTATGGGCGTTATTGCCGGNCTGATTCTCGCTTGGAAAAGGAAAAAGCTTTCTTTGAAGATGATAAGGGAATCCTTTGAGGGAACGTTGAGCGCTACGGGTATGATAGCTTTTATCCTCTTAGCAGCTACTTTTCTGAACTTCGTTTTGGTTTCTTTAGGGTTGACAGATGTTCTTCGCGACTTCATATCTAATTTAGGGCTTTCGCCTTTTCAGACCCTTCTCTTGATAATCTTTGTTTATATAATCATGGGCTTTTTTATAGAGACCCTTTCGATGATGGTTTTAACCATACCTATAGTTTTCCCGATAATAGTTGATTGCGGTTATGATCCAATATGGTTCGGTGTTTTGCTTATAGTTCTTATAGAAATGGCGCTAATTACTCCCCCCGTTGGGTTAAACCTATATGTGGTTCAAGGGATAAGAGAGAAAGGAAATATATCAGATATAATAGTGGGAAGCATTCCCTTTGCTTTCGTTATGCTAGTTATGATAGCCTTGTTAGTAAAATTTCCAGGCCTTGCTACTTTCCTCGCGAGTAGGGTAGGTTAAATCTTGTCAGGTAGAGATATTACCTCATAGGAGTGTGATATCTTTCTGTTCAAGACTGGATCTGTTAGCGTCATTCTATAAAGGTTAGCGAATATAGGCTCCCCTCTTAGTATGGGTACAGTTCCGCTGAAGATGGAGGGGAGCTTTACATTTTTCGGTTTTTCCTCAAATGCTAACCTTTCGAGTTCTTTTAAAGGTATTATCTTAGACAAAGTTCCCTCTTGGTAAAGAAGGTAATCAGCATCTTCTTTTCTTTTAACCTCCATCCTTAATATAAGTTCATCCCAGTGATCTAGAATCTCTGAAGCTTCCCAACATGATGGAGCTATGACTTTAGAGCAAATTTGTTTAGCCTTAGATACCGATATCTTTTCAAGTTCTCTATCTGTATGATCACTCCCAACAGTTACATAGGTTTTCCCATCTTCGCCCTTTGCTATAAACACCTCAACTTCTCCAGTAGGTTTTTTCTCCTATAACGTATATCTTATCTTCTTTCGTCACTCTATTTGGATCTATCCAGTAGGTCGCGGGGACTTTCTCTGGGGCAGGAACCCCAAGCTTCTTGAGCTCCTCTATATGGGCTAGGACTGCTTCTCTGTTTCTTCCAGTGTACCCTGCCGCTACGCATCCATCCCAGCTTAAGATCACATCCTTTTCCTCGCTATCTTTAAAGATGCATTTTAATATGATTTTCACTTCGCATCCCCTCCTTATACTGTTAATTTTATCAGTGTGTTATAATATTTTGTAGATAGAAAATTGGGCAGAGGGGGTATGCTTAATGAGCAACTTAAGTGAGGATATGAGAAAGTATTATGACCAGTTTGTGGATCTCTTTAAAAAGGTTCAGCAGTTCGATCCTAACTATGCTAAAGCTTTCATGGAGTTCGTTAAGGAATCGGAGAAGGAAGGAGCTCTTTCAACTAAAGTTAAAGAATTGATATCTGTTGCACTTGGTGTAGCGGCACGCTGCCATTTTTGTATAGCAATTCATGTTAAGAATGCTATAGAGGCAGGTGCCACCAAGCAAGAGATCGTTGAAGCTGGCTTTGTAGCTGCCCTTATGGGTGGTGGTCCAACCTTCACCTATCTTAAATACCTCTTTGATGCTTGTGAGCAGTTTGGGGCTAAGTAGATTAACTTTTGTTAGCTGTTGTATTAATAGGTAAGTCAAGAAGGTTTCCTAATAAGCACTTTTTTGAGATTAATAGGGGTCTAAGATTAATTGATATAGTTTTTGATTCTCTTAGAAGAGCGAAGTGTGAAATCTTAGTATATAGTAAAATCCCTTTTTCTTCTCCTTTCCCATTGCTTGAGGATAAAGAAGANTGGATATTACCTTCTTTAATCTTTCTTTTTGAGTTTCTGTTTAAGATGGGGCGGAGGGAGGTCCTCATCGTTGGTGGTGATATGCCCTTAATTTCTGTTGAGGGCATCGAGTTTTTAATGTCTTGTTTTTCCTCTAACGACTTAGCTTTGGTTCCGCGATGGCAGAATGGCTATTTAGAGCCGTTATTCGCTATCTATAAACCTGAGCTCTCTCTACATCTTAGAGAGAGCTCAGGTAGGGGTATACGTAGTCTCCAGAAGGCTATAAGAGAGGCTCCCCATGTAAAGTTCGTAGAAGCGGAGAGCTTTCCTCCCCATACCTTCTTTAATGTGAACGATCTTAAGGATTTAGATGAGCTCAAAAGATTAATGAAATTAAATGTTGATATATGAGGTAGTTTTGACTACGAAACTTAAGGATAGGTTTAATATAGCTCCAATGGGGATAAGCTTTCTTGAAGAGGATGTTGTTTTGGTTTCGCCCTTTAAGAGCTCCCATACCTATGAACTTCTTAAGGAAACTGGAGTAGCTGTGGTTAACTTCGTCGATAACGTCGAGATAATAGCGCTTTCGGTGTTATCCGATGAGTTCTTTCCTTGTGACCCTGCTGAGAGGATCGATGGTTGGATTCTAAAGGAAGCTTATATGTACTATGAGGTTAAAGCTAGAGCTTTTAGGGAAACATCTCTAAGATGCCATTTTGAGATGGAGATCCTCTTAAGAAGAGAGCGTAGGATTCCCAAGATGTTCAACAGGGCGAGCTTTGCTGTGATTGAGGGGGCTATTTTAGTTAGTAGGTTTAACCTTTATCCGCCAGATAAGATAAGAGCCTTTTTTAAAGAATATGAACCTATAGTGCTTAAGACAGGAGGGGAAAAGGAGATAAGGGCGTGGGGGTATTTAGTTGATTTTTTGAGAGGAGTTGAAATCCTATGAGGATCCAGACGCCCGCAAGACTTCATCTTGGGTTCATTGATCCCTTCGGAAAATTTGGGAGAGCTTACGGAAGCATAGGTGTTGCTATCAACTTTCCATCCTGGATTATAGATGTTGATGAAAGTTCCGATTTAGTTGTCGAGGGTGGAACTTCTGAGGTTTCTGAGAAGATAAGGAGGATAGTTGATAAAGCTGAAGAGATTTTGGGCAGAAGGATTTCTCTTCACGTGAGAATCCTTTCCTCTATACCCTTGCATAAGGGATTAGGATCAGGGACGCAGCTTTCGTTGGCGATAAGTGAAGCAATTTTAAAGATCTCGGGATTTCCTTACGATAGGGAAGACGTGGTGAAGCTTAGCGGTAGAGGCAAGAGATCGGGTATAGGGATATCTGCCTATTTTGATGGGGGTTTTGTCCTTGATGTAGGTAAGAGGGTAGGGAGAGATGATTATCCTCTCACGTTATTTAGACTCGATTTCCCTCGAGACTGGTTGTTTCTTGTTGTTCTTCCTGAGGTTGATCTTAATGTTCATGGCGATTTAGAGGAGGAAAAACTTAAGAATATCAGAGATGTCAACGTTTTTGAGATATCCTATCTCATTCTTATGGGGCTTTTGCCCTCGCTTATTGAGAGAGATATAAAGCTCTTTGGCAACTACTTGACCTTGATCCAGAGAAAGGTTGGAGAGATGTTTGCGCCATCCCAGGGTGGGATTTTCGCTCACGAGATCTGTGAAAGGCTAGTAAGTTTTATGCTTAAGGAAGGAGCCTACGGAGCCGGTCAAAGTTCGTGGGGTCCCGTCGTTTATTGCTTGGTCGAAGATGGAGAGCAGGCTGCGAAGCTGAAGAGGGAAGTTGACGCGTTTATGCTATCAAATAACATTCGAGGTAGAAGCTGGCTAACGAGCGCAAGCCCTCGCGGAAGGGAGATGAGTTAGGGAGGTTTGGAAGATATGCGTATAACGGAGGAAATAGCAAGAGAAGTCATAGATAAGATATATCCGATAGTTGGGAGGGAAATAAGCATTGCTAACGATAAAGGGGTTGTTGTTGGAAGTACTGATCCGCGATGGCTTGGTCAAACCTATAAGGAGGCCATAGAGGTCATAAAGAGGAGAGAGATTATAGAGGTTGATCCGAAAGAGGGGGAAGGAGACAGCGGAACAAACTTTCCCATATTTTTAGGAGACGAGATTATAGGCGTTCTTTGGGTAACTGGGAAGGGAGAACATATAAGAGACATCGGTAAGATAGCTTGTGTTACCATCGAGCTTCTTCTTAAGCAAAGATTTTTCCAAACATTGGAAAACCTTAAAAAGCAGGCTCTTGATAGTTTCATAAGCAGTTTCTTAAGGGATGGTTACTATGGATGGGAGGACATTGCCCCTTATATAGGAATTCTTGAATATGATCTTTTCTTGCCCAGAGTTGTAGTTGCTTTAGGCATACCCGAGTACGGCGTGATTATGAAGAGCGCCTTGAGGATGATGGAGGAGAGCATATAATAAAAAGACCCCTAAAATATGATGTTAAGGAGAAAGTTTTAGGAATATGCAAGTCTGTTCCGGGAGTAACCGAAAAGGATATCACGGCTCATCTGGGAGGAGGACTGTTCGTAATTCTAAAAGTTGGGGAAGGAAATAAATCGATTTCCTGCATTGAAAGGAGGAATTTTGCGTGGCTTGAGAACCTTTTAGATCGTCTCCAAAGCGAGCTGAAAACCAATGTGTATGCAGGTGTAGGTTCCTGTGCCAATACCCTTTCTGGCCTTAGAGTTTCGATGAGGGAAGCGCTTTCAGCCCTCGAGATCGGTATCCTTTTCTCACGCCTTGGTTATAGCGATAGGATCTTTCTCTACGAGATGCCTCTAGTTATGCTCGGGAATATTATAAGGAGCACTGATTCGAAACTGAGAGAACGCTTTGTTAAAGTTGTATTAGGAAACATACTTGAAGACAGAGAGCTTCTCCATACATTGAAGGGTTACATAGATTCTGACATGAATGCGAGCGTTGCTGCTAAGGAGCTTTTCATTCACAAAAATACTTTATTTTATCGCCTTAGAAAGATAAAAAAGGCTACCGGTCTTGATCCCCAAAAGCCTCTTTCGGCTTTTTACTTATGGCTTGCCTTATGTGCTGAACTTTTTGTTCAATTAGATTCCGTTGAACAAGAAGCTTAAAGCAATATTGTTAATTTAGTATAATTGCTAATCTTGGTCTGGAGCTGTAATCTGTTAATAGGTTATAGCTCCAGATTTTTATTTTTTCCCTTGGGAGGGGTTTGTGATGAAAGGTAGCGAGCTATTGATATTCTACATTTTGGAGCAGGTTATGTTTTGGTTCTTAATATTGGTTTTTAATTTTAGGTTGAAAGATAAGGGAGGTTCCAAAGATGTTTAGCCTTAGTGTTTACATAGCTGTTCTCTCCATCATAGGCTTTTGGAAGGTTAAAGTTATAAGGGGTTTTAATGCGTACTTTCTTTCTGAGAAAAGGCTTGGTCTTTTAGAGACTTCTCTAACCCTTGCGTCTTCTTGGGTTGACTCGGCTATAATCCTCGGTTTTGCAGGATATTGCTATGCATTTGGNTATGATGCTATTTGGATAGCCATTCCCACCTCTATTGGGGTTTACACCTTCTCTATATTCTTTGCTGGAAAAATTAACCTGATGAGGAACGGTTTTACCGTTGGAGAGGTGATAGGTAGAACTTATAGCCGCAGAATTTCAGTTGTTTCCTCTATCTTTGTTTTATTTTATAGCGTTGCCCTTATAGCAACTAACCTAATGGCTAGCGGATACGTGATGGAGGCTATCTTTGGCGTCCCCTTTATATATGGTGCCCTGATTGTTCTTCTGCTCACTGTATTTTATACGCTTTTAGGTGGTTTTAAGAAAGTTGTAGAGACGGACATTTTACAGTTCTTTTTAATTATGGTTGGAATGCTTTTAGTCCTCGCATTTGTTTTAAGGAATATTGGGGGTTTGACGAGACTACACGATGTNGCCTTATCTTACTCTCCTGCCTTTTCAAGGTTGGACATCTTGTCCTTTTTTTATAGTGTTTACCCTTCCTCTTTGGGCTAATCCATCTTTCTATCAGGTTTGTAGCGCGGCTGATTCACCTAAGACGGCGAGGCTTGGAGTGGCTTTTGTGGGATTGGTGGATTTCCTGCTGACATTTGTTGTCACTTGCTATCGGCTTAGCAGGAGCTGCGCTTTTTGGAACGAGCCTTCCCCAAGACATGGTGTTTCCCAAGGTTATGGATGCTGTTCTGCCATCGAACTTGAAAGGAATCTTGGGTATAGCTATTATCTCTGCTTTAATGTCAACTTCGGATAGTTATCTTCTCATAGGTGGTGGTATATTGGCTCATGATATTTTGTATCCTCTTGGCTTTCACTATTTTGATGAGGTTAAGCTTGCTAAGTTAGGGGTCCTGCTTACAGCGGTGCTTTCCCTCTTCAGTATGTTTTGGTTTGATAACATCATCGATACAGCCATTTTCGCTTTTTCCCTTTTTGCATCAAGCTCTTTAATTCCCTTGCTCGTCTCTCTAAACTCAAGGGGTAGGGAAGCCAAAGATGAGCTATCCGTATTGATAAGCATGGCTGGGGGAGGAACTACCGTTATTTTATGGAAGGTGCTTAATTTAGGTGATACCTCGATTTCCGTTCTTTATGGACTCATGGTTTCAGGAACCTTGTGGTTGCTATTCTCAGTGATGTTAAAANNTTTATTAGCTAAAAGAACGTTTTAGCTGCTCTTTGTAGGCTTGGTAGAGGTTAGACGTCTTGATAACAATCGAGGGGTTAGTAACTTTTGTGCTATTATACAATTGCTTTTCTTGATAGTTTGATATAATATATAAGTGTAGCTGCTCGTTTCATTTTATGATAATCTTTTAGCATATTTGGGGATTGGAAATGAGCTGAGATGAGCTTAGCTAAGATTTCAAGGGGGGGTGGTTAGATGAGTAAGGAGCTTTACAGGAAGATGATTGACGAGACCGTAGGGGCAGCGAAAGCAGTGCTAGGTGTAATTAAGGAGAAGAGGGGAACGCAGTTTAAGCTGACCGATTGCAAGCCCTATGTTGATGCTGTTAACACTATGAAGCCAGCTGATGGGCAGAAGAAGGAGGTTATAGACCTTCATGTTCAGTCGGTTAACGCTCACTATGAGATCTTAAAGAGCCTAACCGATTATATCCGGCCAGAGGATGATCCCTTCGTTGAGCACTATCAGACGCCGCCTATACTTGAGATACTCTATGAGTTGGATCCTGAGTTTAAGAAGTCAATGTGGAAGTTCATTGATGCTATAGCAAGAAAACAAGGCTCTGATCGGTCGTGAGGCGGCAAGAAGGTATGGTGGAATGTACGGTCTCACCTGCGTGGTTGACTTCGCGATGTCTGTTGGTTCCGTTCCCTAACGTGGTTAATAGAATTCTCCAGAACCTTGATATCCCCAAGGATCACAAGAAGACGATACTGGCTTCCAAATCGTGGGGTATGAATACTTCCTACGGCTTAGGTGCTGCTTTTCGCGCTGCTGTCGAGAGTGGAAAGACGTTGGCTGAGGCCGAACAAGCGGAAGTTGAGCAACTTCAGTTCATTTACCGTGAGCCCGTTGAGGCCCAAGCTAAACTTATGGAATCCATAGGCCATAAGTCTTTTTGATGTCCGCAAGTACATGAAGGAGTACAAGGAGCGCATGAGACCATATGTTGAGGCGGCGCTTAAGGCTGGCGTTCATCCTGGTAATATCGTTGTGGTTCCCGCTTACTGCGTTGGCGATGTGGGTCACCATATAGCTCAGTCTGCTTACAACATGTTCAAGGATGATGTGGCTTTTGCCATATATGAGTCCGTTACGCAAGTTATGGAGAACACGCTTTACAGAGCCCTTGAGAAGGATGCCATTAAGAGTGAGTGGGATGTGTTGGCTATAGCAACGGGCTCGACGGCGTGTGCCACAGTTTACATACTCTGGAAGGATGCCTTCACGGTGCCGATGGTCGTTGACCTGTTGGTTAAGAGGTTCTATAACTATGCTGCTATGAACCCGAAGCGCGGTGAGGCTGACGAGCTTCACAACGCTGACTTCTTAGACATGCTTGTCAGAGGCGAGAGCATACTTGATGTCGAACCAAAGGGTAGTGGCGGTAAGATAAGAGGTGTTGAGGTTGATCTTAGTCCCATTGACAAGAACGATGTTATATCCAATCCGCAGCGTTACACCTATCCTGGTTGTGCTATAACTCAGCGCTTCGCTGCGCTTATGAAGTTGGCAGACTTCCCATGCTACTTGACACCTGAGGTTGTAACAGCTACGATAATGACTAACATAATTGCTCTTAATCCTTCCAAGGTTCCTTCGCCAGTTAGAGGATGTAAGAACTGCGCTACCACGATGCTAATTAAGAGAAACGTTCCTTATGTTACTGGTGAAGGCAAGGGAGCTAAAGGATACTGCCAGTGGGATGTAGCTGTGTAAGGAGAGGTCTCTAACCTGAGAGATAAATCTCATAGTTATGGAGGGGTCTACCGCCGACCATCGATGGTCGGCGGTAGATTTTAGGATCATGATAGTAGTAGGTTTCAGCGTGAGAGCCACAATAGAGTCCCTTAAAAGGATAGGTGTTGAGGATTTAATAGCCATAGTATTTTTTTGGAGATTGGGATTTGTATAAGCTAACTCATAGGGTTAGGATTGTTAGGAGTTTGAAAGAGCTGAAGGAGATTCTTCTTTTTCACTCCGAAGAGAGGATAATATACTCTTCTATCCTTGAAAACCACTTGGATATACTTAAGCCTGTTCAAGAGAGAGTCTTGGGTAATGGGGTTTCTGCTGTAAAGCTTGTTAGACCTGGAAAAGCTTGGTGGAGCTTAGCTACAAGCTTAGGTGTGAGGATCCCAAGGTTTTCGCTTGATGGTTTGACTGATGGATCTGAGTGGTTGATCAAACCCTTTAAGAGTGGTGGGGGGAGAAATATATACCTTTGGAGAAAGGGTATGAAGGTCAAAAGGGGTTATTACCTTCAGGAGTTCGTAAGGGGGAAGAGTATATCTTTTCTCTTTTTTAGCCAATGGAAAAGACTTCCTTCCTTTAGGCTATACAAGGCAGCTTATAGGCTTCAGGGAACTTGGGGGAGATAACTTTAAGTGGTGTGGCAACATCTATCCCTATAGGATAGAAGGAAGTCTAAGGGATAGAATTGAAGATTGGGTTGGACGCATAGTGGAAAAATCTGGTCTAGTAGGCCTTAATGGTATGGATATAATCTTGGGAGAAGATGGGCCTTATATTATAGAGATAAACCCCAGATATACTGCATCGATGGAGCTTTTAGAGAGAGCCCATGATATCAAGCTCATGGAGATGCATCTTTTGGCTTGTCGGGGAGAACTTCCTGTCATCAATATAAGCGTTCCTGAAAGATATTACGGAAAAGGAATAGTTTATGCGGAGAGATCTCTCACTGCGTTTAAATGTGAAGAGATGTGGGAAAGGGGTTTTAGAGATATAACGCGTAGGGAAGAGATAGTTCCTAAGGGTAGACCTGTGTGTTCGATCTACTCTCAGGGAAAGGATGAGGATGAGGTTATAAGAGGGCTTTTGGAGGAAAAAGCGTGGCTTTATGAGGAGGGGGGTAGAGGGGGTGAGAGAATTCTGCTTGATAACGGGAAGAACCATTAAGCAAGGGATAACCCTTCACGATGGAAAAACCACGGAAGTTTACAGAAATGAAGTGGGTATAGTCTATCTTAATGGAGAAGATATGGAAGAGCTTGGGATTATCGAGGGTAGTAGCGTTTTGTTAAAAACTGATTATGGACAGGTGGTTGTTAGGGCAGTTAAAGGTGACCTTCCTAANGGTATGGCATTCATGCCCTATGGGCCATGGGCCAACATGCTTACCTCGGCTAACACTCATGGGACGGGAATGCCGGACCTTAAGGGTATAAAACTTTATATTTACCCTGCCTGTGAAGAAGTATGGGATTGGAAGAGAGTGCTAGAAGAGGTGAAAAGTGTTGANGGTTGAGAATGTTGTATGCCCTTTTTGCGGTTGCTTATGTGACGATGTGATAGTTTACGTTGAGGATGGAGCTATAAAAGGCGTAGAAAAAGCATGTAGCATAGGTAGGTCTCTCTTTCTCAAACATAGGGAAGATTTGTCCCTCCCTTCGATAGATGGCAGAGAAACTTCAATTGATGAGGCCATTAATGAAGCTGTTAATATCCTAAGGGATAAAAAGCATGTCCTTATCTATGGTTTGAGCTCCACGTCCATTGAGGCTCAAAGGAAAGCTTTAGAGTTAGCCGATTTAATCGGAGCTTCTATAGATCAAACGACCTCAATTTGCCATGGGCCAACCTCACTCGCTATTCATCAGACAGGCATCCCAACTTGTACCCTAGGTGAGGTTAAAAACAGGGCTGATGTGGTTGTTTTTTGGGGGTCTAATCCGCTGGAGGCTCATCAAAGACACTATGAGAGGTACTCTCTAATTCCCAAGGGAATGTTCGTCACCGAGGGAAGAAGAGGGAGGAAGTTGGTCGTTGTGGATGTCAGGCCTACCCCATCAAGTAGGGCTGCGGATATATTCATACAGGTAAGACCGGGAGAGGATTACGAGGTTTTAAATGCCCTGCGTTACATGTTAAAAGGGGGCAAGTTGGATGGAGAGGTAGGCGGCGTTAAGGTTGAAACTCTTAAAAGTTTGCTTGATATCATGCTTTCCGCTAAGTATGGAGTTATATTCATAGGTATGGGATTAACGATGACGAGGGGTAAATACCACAATGTTGAAGCAGCTTTATCACTAGCGATAGAGCTTAATTCTCACACTCGTTGGTCTGTTGTTGCGATGAGGGGGCACTACAATGTTAGCGGAGCGGGAATGGTCCTACTTTGGCAAACGGGCTTCCCTATGGCTGTTAACTTTTCCTTAGGATATCCTCGTTATAGCCCCGGGGAATACTCTGCTGTTGATTTGTTAAGGAGGAAAGAAGTAGATGCTGTTTTGGTTATAGCTTCTGATCCTGTAGCTAACTTTCCGCGGGAGGCCGTTAGGAACTTGCTCAGTCTTCCAATAATAGCTATAGATCCGAAAAGAAGCCTAACTACAATGGTCGCTAAGGTAGTTATACCTACGGCTAAGGTTGGGATAGAAACGGAGGGAACTGCTTATAGGATGGATGGGGTTCCTATTAGGGTGAAGAAGATTTTGAATTCCATATACCCATCTGATGAGGAGGTTTTAGACCGCATTATAGCCAAGATTAAGGGGGAAGAGAGAAATGCCTAATGATTCCCTGATTATAAAGGGCGGGATCGTTTATGACCCGTTAAACGGTGTTAAGGGAAGCATAAAGGATATTTACGTGAAGGATGGGAAGATAGTTGAAGATCTCNGTGAGGAAGCTGCCGAGGTAATCGATGTAACTGGGATGATAGTAGCGCCAGCCAACGTCGATATACACAGTCATATCGCTGGTCCTAAGGTGAACAGCGCTCGTCTGATGCGTCCCGAGGATCATCTTCGCGACCCGTTGAGGAGGAAAAACGGGCTACGCTCTGGATGTGGCTTCTCAGTTCCTACAACCTTCGTTACAGCCTACAGATATCTTCTCTTGGGGTATGGTACCGTCATGGATCCTGCGGTTCCACCGCTTAAGGCGAGGCATGCTTTAGAGGAGCTTGAGGATACTCCTGTTCTTGATAAGGGTATTTACATACTTATGGGAAACAACAACATTCTTTACTATCTTCTTAAGAAGGGGGATAAGAAGAGTGCTAAACTTTTCGCGGCATGGCTTCTTAAGTCAGCTGGGGGGTATGCCATAAAGGTTGTTAACCCGGGAGGAACCGAGAGCTTTAAATGGGGAAAGATCTTTAACTCCCTATCTGATGATACAATATGGGGCATAAAGCCTAAAGTTGTCGTAGATATATTAAATGAGGTCGCTTGCGAGTTTAAATTGCCCCATCCTGTGCATCTTCATACCTATAATATCGGCATTCCAGGAAGCTATAAGGCTGCCTTGGATACCATAAATGCTTTTAAAGATAATAGGCTTCATTTGGCCCATCTTCAATATTTCTGTTATGGAGGAGATAGCTGGGCCACCTTTAGATCTGAGTCAGTTAAGGTTGTTGAGGCCCTATCGAATTATGAGAACATCACAGCTGATATGGGGCAAGTTATCTTTGTGGATACAACTACAATGACCGCTGACACTCCCTGGGAGTTTACCCTTCATAAGCTAGCAGGGGGTAGATGGTCGAACTCTGATGTGGAGTTAGAAACGGGATCTGGAATAGTACCATACAGGTATAGGATGGATAATCTTGTTAACTCCGTTCAGTGGGCTGTAGGATTGGAAATAGCCTTGCTTTTGGGACCATGGAGGGTGTTTCTCACGACTGATCATCCTAACGGAGGTCCCTTTTACTTTTACCCTGAAGTTATAAAGTGGCTCACAAGCGCGGATGCTAGAAAAGAGATGATAGAGAAGATACATCCTAAAGACTAAAAAGAGAATTTATCTTCATAATATCGATAGGGAGTTCTCCCTTTATGAGATGATAACTATGCTCAGTGCAGCTCCGGCTAAGGCTCTGGGTTTGAAAGAGAAGGGGCATCTAGGAGCTGGAGCTGACGCTGATATAGCTATATATAAGCCTAAGGGGTCGGTGGCTGAGACCCTGTCGAGGGTCGAATATCTGATTAAGGATGGAAGAGTAGTGGTTAGGCATGGGGAGATAGTAGACGCAAGTTATATAGGAAGAATAATCAGAGTAGATACTGGCGTTGATGACAGCGCTCTAAGCAATGAAGTTCGTGAGCTATTTGATAAGTTTTACTCTGTGACTTTTTTCCAATTATAAGGTAGAAGATGTCTACTTCAAGAGGGAGGTAGTTAAGCGTGTCGTTTAAGATGGACAAGATTAAAGACACGTTCGCTGAGGCCTTTAAGATGTATGGGGCTAGGATTATAATCACGGCCGTAAGTGAAAAATGGGCTTTAGAATCGGCTCGATCTTTCACAGGCTTTGCTACTTCGGTGATAGCCTGTGGTTGCGAGGCTGGGATAGAAAGAACCCTTTCCCCTGAGGAAACACCTGATGGCAGGCCAGGGGTTAGCGTCCTCATCTTCGCCATGTCGAGAAAGGGGCTCGAAGATCAGCTTTTAAGGAGAATAGGTCAGTGTGTTTTGACTTGTCCAACCACCGCTTGTTTTAATGGTCTTGAGTCAGAAGAAGTTCTCTCCATTGGTAAGTCTATAAGATTCTTTGGTGATGGCTATCAGATGAGCAAATTGCTTGACGGTAAGAGATATTGGAGAATTCCCGTTATGGAAGGGGAGTTTCTTATGGAGGAGAGTTATGGCGTTAAGAAAGCGATAGGAGGGGGTAATATATTGATCCTTGGAGAGAGCGTTGATGCGGTCCTTAGGGCTGCGGAAAAAGCCGTTGAAGCTTCTAGGAAAGTTAAAGATGTAATCTTGCCTTTCCCTGGTGGGATTGTTAGGAGTGGGAGCAAAGTTGGATCTAAATATAAGTTTCTTAAGGCTTCTACCAATACGGATTTTGTCCCGCAACTTCGCGCACATACTTCTGGCGATCTTCCCAAAGGAGTTAAGTCTGTTTTAGAAATAGTTTTTGATGGATTTAGTCTTGAGGCGGTTAAAGAAGCTATGCGTCTAGCTATTGAGGCAGCGGTTGAGGTTGAAGGCGTTATTCAAATAAGTGCTGGCAACTATGGCGGTAATCTTGGGCAGTATAACATCTACCTTAGAGAACTTTGGGAGGGGTCTTAGATGATAGTTCTTCAGCTTAAGGAAAGAGTTTTCTTGCCTCTTGAGGCAGAGGTTATAAGCGTAGATAAATTCGCTGAAGCTGGATCGGTTGACAGGATTTCTAAGCTTTCGGTTTTTTTATTGGAAGGGATAAGATGGAGCTTGGAGAGTTCTTTAAGATAGAGGGCTCTATAGAGGATGGTAGGATCTTGATTGAAGGAGATCTTAGTAAAGTTAAGAGGATAGGAAAGGATATGTCCTGGGGAGTACTGGAAATTCATGGTGATGTAGGAATGCATCTTGCGGAGGGGCTTAGGGGAGGGAAGGTGATTGTAAAGGGTAACGTTTCCGACTGGTTAGCTATGGGGATGTCCGGTGGTTTAATCTATGTGGATGGAAACGTGGGAAACCTCGCCTGTGCTTCTTAGTTGGGGGGAAAAAAGAGGAATAACGGGAGGGGTTGTCCTCATAAACGGTAGTGTCGGCGATGACCTCGGGAGAAGGATGAGGAGAGGAACTATAGTAGTGATGAAGGATGCGGGTGATTTCGCTGGGGCAGGTGTTATAGCTGGAACGTTGTTCATCATGGGTAAGGTTGGAAAAGCTCCTGGAGCGGAGATGAAAAGAGGAACGATAGTCTTATTGGAAGAGCCCTCGAGCATTTTGCCATCCTTTCGCTATAGTGGAGAGTTTAGGCCTTATTTCGTAGATTTCTACATATCTTATCTTGAGAGAAATTTCCCAATAAAGTTTCCAGATAAGCTAAGGGGATCGTACTTCAGGAGGTATATGGGAGACTTTCTTCAACTTGGTAAGGGGGAGATTTTAGTATGCTTAGATTAAACGAAAAGGCTTGGGAGATCCTTCAGGAGATGATCGATAATAGCGAAGCCTTGAAAATAAGGGTTCATCGCTCTCAAAGAGGGGCTATTCTCGTAGATGCTGGGGTTGAGTGTCTGGGTTCTCTTAATGCTGGTTTATTGGTTTCAAGGATGCTTCTTTCTGGGCTTGGTGATGTTAGGATTACTTTTCAAGGTGGGGTTCCCTATGTTCAAGTGATGACGGATTACCCTCTTTACGCTTGTATGGCTTCTCAATATGCAGGATGGAGCATCTCCATAGGGAAGTTCTTCGCCATGGGTTCTGGACCAGCGAGGCTTTTGGGAAGCAAAGAGCCATTGATAGAGGAGTTTAATTGGAAAAGTAAGGAGGATAGAGGGGTACTTTTTCTTGAAACTAGTAGGTTTCCTCCAGAAGAGGTCGTAGATTATATATCTGAGAGCTGTGAACTTCCTCCAGATAGATTAGGGATAGTTTTTGCTCCTACGGGAAGCCTTGTTGGGGCGGTTCAAGTTACTGCACGTGTAGTTGAAACGGGGATTCATAAGATGCATGAGATAGGCTATGATATAAGAAAACTAGTTTCGGCTATGGGAATGGCTCCTATACCTCCCTTGGGTAAGGATGATCTCGAAGCTATAGGTAGGACTAACGATGCAGTTATATATGGTGGTAGTACGTTTTATTTTGTAAGTGATGATAGTGATCTTTCTGATTTGATAAGTAGGATTCCTTCTTCGAGCTCTGAAAGTTATGGTCTACCCTTCTTGGAGCTTTTTAAGAGAAGCAACTACAAGTTTTATGATATGGACCCGTTGCTTTTTAGCCCAGCAGAGGTTACTATAGTTTCCATACTAACTGGAAGGGCTTTTAAAGCGGGGAAAGTTAATTTAGAGCTTCTAAGAGCTTCCTTTGGCTATGAGATTGGCGATAGTTAGTTCTGGTAAGGGATGGCAGAGCGAGGAGCTTAAAGACGCAGCTCTAAAAAGAGGCTGGCATGTGGATTTTGTATCTCCCAGGGCGTTTTCTATATCTCTTCCATCCTTTGAGTTTTATAGTTTGGAAAGCGATTTACTCGGATATGACGCCTATCTTGTTAGGTCAATACCCATTGGTTCCCTTGAGCAGATCATCTTTAGACTTGATGTTCTTTATGCACTTGAGATGGTGGGGAAGCCTGTTATTAACCCTTCATTTGTTATAGAGAAGACAGTTGATAAGCTTTACACCTCTATGCTTCTTTCTAGAGAGGGTATTTTAACCCCTAAAACGGCGGTTGTTGAGCGCTTTTCTGATGCTATAAGGTGGTACAAACTCCTTGGAGGGGATGTGGTTATTAAGCCCATATTTGGATCTAACGGCTTGGGCATAATGAGGGTAGATAATGAGGATTTGGCTCACAGGATATTCAGGTATCTTGAGCTTGGAAGATATGTTTTTTATCTTCAGGAGTTTATCCCTCACAATGATGAGGACATAAGGGTTTTTATGGCCCGGGGTGAGATAGTTTCCGCTATGATTAGAAAGGGTAGTTTTTGGAAGACCAACATATATCAGGGAGCGGTTCCTATGGCCTTCGACGTTCCCAAGGAAATGGAGAGGATCTGCAAGAGGGTTTTTGAGCTCTTTAAGGCTGATTATTTGGGTATAGACATAGTTTTTTCTGAAAAAGGAGAGATGTATCTCCTTGAGGTTAATGGAATACCTGGATGGAGGGGATTGCAATCGGTGACAGAAAAGAGGATAGCAGATGTTATTCTGGACTGTGTGGAGAGGAGAATAAGCTCTTAATAGCTAAGGCGGCTCAACTCGCTTGTCTTCTTGAGGTAAGCGCTCCCAAGCCGGGTAACGTATATCCCTTCAAGAGATTCCCTGAAATGGGGTACGAGGACTTCCTTATAGCTGCTTCTAATCTGGGTTTCATTATTTACACTTATTTGGATAAGCTGGGGGTTGGAGAGCTGATATATAGAATACATAAGCTCTACATATGAGGCAGTAAAAACCAACGTTAATTTAGGGATAGCTCTACTTCTTGTCCCGCTCGCTAAAGCTTACTGGAAAGACTCTGAGGAGTTTCGCTCTTCATTAAGGGGTGTTTTAGACTCTTTGACCGTTGAGGATTCAAGATGGGTTTATAAGGCCATAAGGATGGTTTCACCCGGCGGTATAGGTAGGTCTAGCATAGCAGATGTGAGTGAGGAACCTAATATAACGCTGAAGGAAGCGATGGAAATAGCAAGCGAAAGGGATTCTATAGCTTATGAATATGCCTCCGATTACAAGATCTCTTTCGAGATAGTTTATCCTTGTCTTAAAACCTATAAAAGAGAAGGAATGAGCTGGGAAGATGCTATTGTCCAAGCTTATCTCGATCTTTTAGCTGAGGTTCCTGATACACTCATAGCGAGAAAATATGGTATGGAAGAGGCCATCAAGGTTAGCGAGAGAGCTAAGATCATCCTGAGCTTGGGTGGAGTTAAAACTGCAGAGGGTAGGGAGGCTATAAGGCTCTTTGATTTAGAGTTAAGGGAAGGTAAAGTCAAAAGGAATCCCGGGACTTCGGCTGATTTGATTACATCAGGGTTAATGCTTTATCTTTTGTTAGAGAAGGAAAGGATCTAAATTCAGAAGGGGGTGTTAAAAGTGGGGAAAAAAGTGGTTTTCTTCTTGAGTACAGATAAGTATCCGAGCCCCTTTGACGTTTTGGTGATATACGATGCTGGAGCTGACGCGGTCGTTCCCTGTGGAGGATTGGAGCTTGACGATGTTAGGGATCTCGTCTTGGATGCCATGTTTCCCCGTGGACCTAAGGGAATAGTCGATACCACTATATTCATAGGCGGTAAGGATGTGGATAAGTGTGAGAAGGTTTTAGATATAGCTAAAAGAGCGATGTTTCCACCCTTTGAGATCGCTATCGCCTTTGATCCTGCTGGGGCCTGCACCACATCTGCCGCTATGGTTGCCAAAGTAGCGAAGGCTGTTAAGGAAAAATTAGATAAGTCGCTTTCCGATATTACTGTCACGATATTGGCAGGTTCTGGAGCAGTGGGGTCGAGGGCTGCCTTATTGTTCGCTAAGGATGGTGCAAGGGTGGTGGTTGGTGCTTCTAGAGTCGAAGCAGCTCAAAAGGTCGCTAAGGAAGTGAATGAAAAGATAGGTGAAGAAAGGGTTAGACCAGCCTTTGTTCCTCGTTCTATAAGTGAAGATAAAGGAGAAACCTATGAGGCTTGTAAGGACTCTGACGTTGTAGTTTCAACCGCTGCTCCAGGTGTAATTAAGCTTCCCTTAGAGATACTTAAGAAGCTTGATAAGTGCAGGGTTGTAGCTGATGTGAATGCTGTTCCACCCTTAGGTATTGAGGGGCTTAAAATGGATTCAGATAGCGAAGAGTTAATTCCGGGAGTCTATGGGATAGGTCCTTTAAGCATTGGGAACGTTAAGCTCCAGGCAGAGCTAAAGCTCATTGAGAAAGCCATTAACTCGAAGAAAGGTGTATTTGGTCACGAGGAGGCCTATGACTTAGCTAAGGAGTTGGTTGGGGTATAAACTTATGAAGGGTAAGACGGTTCTTTTAACCGGTAAAATAGCTGAGGTACCNCTTCGTAGAGCTGTTGAGGAGTTTAAGGATGTAGAGGTTATTGCCCTTAACATTGGAGTAGCTGCTTTTATGACCACTGACTTTATACTCAGAAACTATCTACCAAAAGCTGATGTTTCAAGGGTTATCGTATCAGGGATGTGTAAGAATGTAGATGTCGATACTCTAAAGAGGAAGTGGAATTGCGAGGTTCAAAAAGGACCCCAAGATCTTAAGGATGTTCCAGATTTCTTGCTCGGAAAGAAGCCGGGGAAAAGAGATCTAAGAGAATATAACATAAAGATATTTGCTGAAATTGTAGATGCTCCTAGACTTTCTCTCGATGAGATATTAAAGAAGGCTGAATATTATCGCAAGTGTGGTGGAGATATAATAGACTTAGGTTGTATTCCTGGAGAGACCTATGAAAGCGTTAGAGAGGTCGTTTCAGCTCTAAAAAAGGGAGGGGCATGTTGTAAGCATAGATAGCTTTGATGAGAGAACAATAAGGATGGCTGATGATGCTGGCGTTGACTATGTGTTGAGCTTGAATAGTCATAATATGAGGCTGGCTAGAGATCTTAATGCCTGTCCAGTTATAGTTCCTGACTTTGATGATCTTACGCTTGACTCCCTTAAGAGGAATGTGGAGATCTTCCTGAGCTTTGCGGGGGATAAGCCTTTCATAATAGATCCAATTATCGAGCCCTTTAACGTCGGCTTTGTTGAATCTTTAGTTAGATATAGGGATGCGAGAAAGGCCTTTCCAGGCGTCAGCATGCTTATGGGTATAGGGAATCTCACCGAGTTAACAGATTCTGACAGCCATGGTATAAATATGGCCTTAACATGTATGGCTCAGGAGATAGGGGTTGATTATGTTTTAACAACGGAGGTTATAAGCTGGGCTTGGAATAGTGTTAAGGAAGTAGATATCGCTCGAAGGATCTCCTACTTTGCCCATAAGGAGAAGCTTCCTCCTAAGCATGTAGATTACTCTCTAGTTATATTAAAAGACTCTCCCTTCGAATCTTTTACTAAGGATGAGCTTTACGCTATGCGTAAGGAGATAAGGGATAAAAACTGGAGAATATTCACATTGACTTCTGGTGAAATCTGTGTTTTTAATAAGGATAAATTCATTGTCGGTAAGGATATAAAGGAGATCTTCGACGAAATGGGTGTGGAGGACCCTTCCCACGCCTTTTATATCGGGAGGGAGCTTTATAAAGCTAAGCTGGCGATCTCTTTAGGAAAAAGATACGTTCAGGACCAGCCCTTAAGATGGGGGTATATGAACTTGGATGAGTAAAGATAAGGTGGCTTGGGGGATAACTGGCGCGGGAGCCTTTTTGAGGGAGTGCGTCGATATAATACTATCCATTCCTAAGGAAAGAATTGATATCTTTCTTTCTAAAGCGGGGGAGGAGGTACTTAAGATATACAGACTTTGGGATTCCCTGAAAGGTTATAATCTGGTCCTTGATAGAAGCGCTAGCTCTCCCTCCTGTGGTTTTTTCTATTCAGGTCTTTATTCCGTCTTGGTTGTGGCACCGGCCACGTCAAATACAGTTGCTAAGATGGTCTGTGGTATAGCAGATACACTTATAACCAATATCTTCGCTCAAGCTGGTAAAGCTGGCATACCTTCCATAGTTTTGCCAACCGATGTTGATGAGGGTTTAATCTCCTTCTCTCCCTCGGGTAAGAAAATAACACTTAACAGGCGTAAGGTGGATGAAGATAATATATCTAAGCTTAAGGAGATGGAAGGGGTTCGAATAGCTTATTCTCTGAGGGAGCTTAAGGATGCGTTGAGGGAATTAGGGCTATGAAAATAGTGATAGCTACTACCAATGAGGGAAAGCTTAATGAGATAAGGGCCTTCCTTGAGGGAGAGATATCTGATGAGGTAAGGTTCTTGTCCCTGATGGATTTCTCACATATACCTGAGGTTGAGGAAAAAGCCAAAACTATAAAAGGAAATGCTCTTATTAAGGCGAGGGCTTACTCTAGGGCTCTTGGACTTCCTGTAATAGCGGAGGATAGCGCTCTCGAGGTAGAGGCTCTAGGTGGTGCTCCAGGAGTATATTCTTCGCGTTATGGTAGAACCGATGAAGAGAGAATAAGAAGACTTTTAAGGGAGCTAAGCGGTGTTCCCTTAGAGAAAAGGGTTGCGCGCTTTAGATGCGTTATGGTCTTGGCTTTGCCTTCTAAAGAAGAGTATATTTCTGAGGGTAGCGTAGAAGGTTATATATTAGATTCTCCCCCGAGGAAAGGGTGGTTTTGGCTACGATCCTGTGTTTCTTTACCCCCCGCTTGGGCGGACCTTTGCTGAAATCTCAAAAGAGGAGAAGCTTTCGGTCAGCCATCGGGGAAAGGCTTTAAAGGAGCTTGTCAAGTTCGTTAAGCTAATCCATCTTGAGTATTTGCTTAGTTCTTTTGATCGCGTTGCGATTGCTCTTTCTGGAGGGGTCGATAGTTCCTTTCTCACTTTTTTGTGCTAAGAGGTCTTCAAATAAGGTCTGGGCCCTTTTCGCTGACACCCCACTTGTGAGTGAGGAGGCGCGCCTCAGGGTTAGAAAGGTTGCTGAAATCTTAGGTGTGGATTTGGTTTCTCTTGATTTAGACCTTCTCTCTTTAGATCAGGTAAAGGGTAACTCTCCCTCAAGGTGTTATCACTGTAAGAGAGCTATGTATGAGCTTTTCCTTAAGTGGGCCAAGGAGGAGGGAGCTGTGGTTTTAGATGGAACCAATTTCTCTGACTTGGCTGAAGATAGACCAGGTTTAAGAGCGCTTGAGGAGCTTAACGTGCTTTCTCCGCTTAAGGTTGTTAAGCTTACCAAAGATGAGATAAGGAGGTTGTCGAGGCATTTTAGGCTTTCCTTTTGGAATCAGCCCTCTGGAACATGTCTTGCAACCCGGTTTCATAAGGGAATCTCCTTAGAAAACTCTATCTTAAGGAAGGTGGAAGAGGCAGAAGCCTATATTAAGCTCCTGGGGTTTAAAGTGGTCAGGGTTAGGGTTGATCAGCCTGACCTTTGTAGAGTGGAGTTAGGGAAAGATGAGATTAAGAGAGCGCTGGACCCCTCTATATATGAAGGCATTGTCAGGGAACTGAAAAGGATAGGTTTTAGCAGGGTATCACTGGATCTTGAGGGTTATGGTAATTTAAATTTTCAATTGGTTTTACTCTTGACTTGTTTTAAAAATTTCAGTTTATAATCCTTTAAAAGGAGGTGATGATATGGACCTGAAGGCTTTTTATAAGCTAAGTTATGGTATGTATGTAGTGTGTTCTTTCAAGGGAAGCAAGTTAAACGGTCAAATAGCTAATACGGTATTTCAGGTTGCAAATGAACCGCCTAAACTTGCGGTTAGCTTAAATAAGATGAACTTGACTTGTGAGCTTGTCAGAGTATTTCCGGGGTTTTTTCTGTATCTGTTCTTTCTAAGGATACGCCTTTAAAGTTCATAGGGCACTTTGGTTTTAAGTCGGGAAGAGAGATAGATAAGTTTGGTGGGGTGGATTTTAAGTATATTATGGGGAAAAGCGGTGTACCCATTGTTATTGAAAACTCCCTATCATACTTTGAAGTTGAAGTGGAGAGTGAAACTGACGTTGGGAGCCATCTCTTATTCGTTGGGAAGGTCTTAGAGGCTGAAGCTATAAGAGAAGGGGAGCCCATGACTTATGCTTACTACCATGAAGTTAAGAGGGGAGGAATACCTAAAACGGCTCCCCATTACTTGGAAAGGGAGGTTAAGAAAATGGGTAAGTATAGGTGTCTGGTTTGTAACTACATATATGACCCTAACGTTGGAGATCCTGATTCTGGAATAAAACCAGGAACGCCCTTTGAGGAGCTTCCCGATGACTGGTTCTGTCCCGTATGTGGTGCTGGTAAGGATCAATTTGTTAAGGAAGAATAAAAGATAGGGATCGTTTGAGGGAAGGTGGCTACAAGCTTAAGAGCCTCGTTTTTAAAGGGTCAAGCTATCTTTAGTATGGCTTGGCCCTTTAAAATAAACCTTTAGGAAGGCAAGTAAAATGACAAGCTATATCTTACTGATTTTACTGATATTACAGATATTGATAATTTTGAAGCTTTTTCTAAGTCGTAAGGATGAAGCTCCTGCTTTGGAAGGAATTTTTTACAAGCTATGGCAAAGCACGGGAATCGATAAAACCATAGGGGAGCTTAGCGTTTATCTAAAGGAACTCAAAGAAACCTCTAA